>FLSB01005548.1_pt1 | contig 25030 bp, 20 predicted proteins | sample 1550551 | NCBI WGS metagenome assembly FLSB01 (sample SAMEA4031774, study PRJEB14383) | metagenome | biome: human; feature: oral; material: saliva | place: Philippines | collected 2014 | reverse complement strand
TGCTCACACTCACACTGGCTCCAGGAATGGGACATACCTGCAGAACTAACAGAAGCAGGACATAAATACGATGCTGCAGCACCCTACGACTTCATGAATTTTGTTCTTAAAGACTTCTTGAACGTTAAGAAAACGGACGAAGGTAGGTGTCAATTGGTGAACGCTTTCGGTGAGAATATGCTGAAACAAGATTACGATAGCATCATTTGTGCAAACCGTTTTATTATTGCGCACACAAAGAAAGGGGTTGATGTGTACAATCTTTACCTTCAAAAGCTCGACTTGGGAAACGCTAAGGTTGCGTATGAAATACCTAATTGTATGATTGGTTGCATAAATGTGCTGAACAGAAATGGTGCTTTTTACTGCGATGAAACAGGGGAAAAGATGAAAAATCCTTGGAAAATGCGGTTGATAGTTTGTGGCACTGTACCTCATTGGACATATAGTTTGTTAAAGAAACGTGGGCAATACCAGCTGGAATACTACACTGCCGGACCTGGTGTAACATGCGAAGAAGACAAGCGTTACGTGCTTTCAGACTGCCAACCTACCGATTCCATTTCCTTTCTTGATGGTAAAAAGGAGTACAGACGCACTGGAAACAGTTGGTTTCTGGGAGATCTCGATGTACGTCCAGAATGGATAAGAGTAGGAAGAAATGGCAAATTTGGTATTCTTGCCTACGATTATAAACAGCCAAACGATGTGGAACCTAAGGAAGGTACAGTAAAATATGGTGATTGGGAAAGACCATTGGAGACTTATCCTGTGCGGACTCTAAAGGGCGAAACAATTCTTCCGATGGTCTACGACTCTATTATGATGCACAACGACGGATATATTTATTTCTACAAAGGTGGCAAAGTGGGCATCTATTCGTACAACGACATACCTGTTTACGATAAGTTGGAACAGAGCACTCGATACTTTTACCACATAGTGAAGGACGGAGTTAGTGGCTGGCTCGACCTTAAAACCAACAAAGAGCATTATTTTTCAAAATCTAAGGAGTAGGCTATAACATGCGGGTGGCTATGGTTCTGTCCACCCACTTTTGTCTCTTATTAATGTCATTTGTGCAGTAAGGCGAGCAAATTCTTCTGCCGATACTGCGTGGGCACGCAAAGTTCGTACTCTCGAGAAGTTACGAAAGTAAGGGTCTTGCGTAACATACCAGCCGTAGTTGCTTATCTTCGACACTCTTTTCATCTGGCTTTCCAAGTTTGCTATCGCTGTTCGTGCAACGGAGCTAAGCAGATGCGAACCGTCGTTCAGTTCTATTGCCAGCACCAGAAAGGTTTCTGTCGGGTCGTCTTGGCGTGGCGCATAGTCCATCATACGCTTGCTTATGGTAATGTTTCGATGGTATTTGCGGTTTATTTCCTCCATTCTTTGGCGAAACAAAGTGCCGTGTGCCGATGTATCTTTCAGGTTTTTATAGGCTATTTCGTAGTGAATCATTTCGTGTATAAGCGTGTCTTCTATGAGTGATTGTGGAGTATCGTAATAGTTAGAGATCGAAATAGTGAAGCTACGGTGTGTTTTTCCCCATACTCTTTGTATGCGATAGCTCATAGAACCTAACCTTTGTTTAGCGTTGGATACACGCAAGTTTGGTATTGGAAGTGTATTTCCAAATATTTCTTCATTGTATTTGTTGAAGGCTGCTTTAAGATAAGCTATTGTTATATCCATTATTCTGCAATTTGTTTTTTGTTCCAATTCACTAAATAAAGGTGTTCAGTGGCACGTGTGAAAGCTGTGTATAACCAGTGAATATAGTCGGTTGTAAGCATCTCGTCGGTCATATAGCCTTGGTCGAGATAGATATGTGCCCATTGTCCACCTTGTGCTTTATGGCATGTAACGGCATATCCGAACTTTATTTGCATAGCATTAAAATACTGGTCTTCACGCAATTGCTTCATACGGTCTGCTTTTCGTGGTATATCGGCATAATCTTCCATAACGCTTTGAAATAGTTTTGTGCTCTGCTCCTGTGTTAGTGCTGGTGCTTCTGTAACGAGCGTGTCGAGCACGACCACCGTGTCTAATTCTGTTTTATTATAATCTGGGAACTCTAAAGAGACGTCGGCAAAACGAAAACCATACAGTTCGCGAATGTTGCGCACGCGCTGCACCACGGCATGGTCGCCGTTTGCAATGAACGAAAGATCGGTGCTGCGGTCTTTTTCCAGGTATTTGTTCTTTACCACCATAACCAAATCGCCAGTGGTAAGTTCGTCTTCACAATCAAGAATGGTATTGCGAATGCCTTGATTAAAAATGTTTGCTCGTTTGTTAGAGCGTGTTATCACCATTGTTTCGTCGGTTCCAACAGTAGCATAGCTTGATGCGATACTCTCAATAAGTTCATCGCCAGAGACAATGGAGATGTCGGCAAATCCCTTTAAACGTATTTTGGGTAATTGGGTAGCTGTGTTCCGAGAAATCATTTGGCGAATGGTGGTGGCATTCCACAATATTCCTGAATGCTGACTTTGGCGTAACACTTCGTTCAAATCGCATTCGTAGACATGTAAACCATATCCTTGCAGTACATCGAAACGTAGTGCTGGACTTTCTTGTTCGCCTACTGGAGGTAGCTGTGCCTTATCACCAATGAGCAACAGGCGACAATTGCCACCACTATTGTAGATGTATTGTATTAAATCGTCGAGTAAACACCCGCTACCAAACATAGTGTTGTTTTGCGAAGTACTAATCATAGAGGCCTCGTCTACCATAAACAGCATATTGCGAAACATATTGTTGTTAAGTTGAAACTGACCATCGGTGCCATTAAAAGCTTTTTCGCGATAGATTTTACGATGTATGGTAGAGGCGGTTAGTCCAGCATTGAGCGAGAAAACCTTTGCAGCTCGTCCCGTAGGTGCTAACAACGACACTTTGATGCGTAGCCGAGTAACAGTTCGAACAATGGCTCCAGCAAGCGAAGTTTTACCAGTTCCAGCACTTCCACGTAGTATCATAACTGTATTATCTCTTCTATCGGTCATAAATTGAGCGAAAGTTTGCAGAGCGTTTCGTTGATCGTGTGTAGGCTCAAAGCCAAAGTCTTGCAATATTTGGTAAATCAATTCGTCTTGTATCATCTATTAGCACATTTTATTATGGTGGTGCAAAGTTAGTTATTTTTATCTTATTGCAATTTCTTTCCATAGTATTTTACAATTTATATTATGGTGTTACTATTATTAAATCAGCCATTTGTTATATTATTTGTATACTGGTGATACTATTATTTTTAGATGAAATAAATGTGAATCATTGTTGAAATGTTGAACAACCATAGTGAAAAGGAACGAAAGGCAGCAAGCGTACCAGCAATAATCTACATTTATTGAGCGAAAAGCCACGTAATTGGAAAAAAATGCGTAAGTTTGCAGCACTTATAAACTATGGCTCAGATAGATAATAACATTCCCGATAGATGCATACGCCTTACTCTCCGTATAGGTGAGGGGAATATGTTGTTTGCCGTTGGCGACCCACAAACCGATGGCAATATAGTGTTTGAACCCTATAATGTGAACAATAATATTGCTGTAGCTGCTAATTTGCGAGAAGCCTTTAAGAAATCAGAACTTTTACAGAGTGGATATAAACGTGCTTTGGTTGTGATAGATGCTCCCACGATGCTTGTTCCGTTAGACGAATATAGGGAACAAGATGCAGAAACACTCTACAAACACACCTTTAAATGGCAACGTAGCGAAGATATCCTAACGAGCGCAATGCCAAAACTAAATGCTGTGGCTGTGTTTGCAGTGAACAAAGACTTGATGATGGTGATTGAAAATCATTTCGACGATATACAAATTCAGCCACAAATGCAAGCAGTATGGACACATTTATATAAGTACGCATTTGCAGGTATACGCCAAAAGCTTTTTGCATACTTTCATAATAAGCGTATGGAGGTAATTAGATTTCAGCGTAACAGATTTGAATTTTGCAATTCTTATGAGGCAAATAATACACAAAACATACTTTACTATTTGCTTTACGTATGGAAGTTAATGGGAATGGATAGAGGAGATAGCGAACTTTATATGGCAGGCGATATTCCCAATATCGACAAGTTGTGTGCCGAATTGAAACAATTTGTTAGTAAATACCACGTTTTGGAACTTGCAAGCGACTTTAATAATGCTGCAATTGCAACACATAAAGATATACCATACGACCTAAAGGCATTGTATTTAGACTGAAACAAATATAAAGTTTAAGCTAAAAGAAAATAAGAACGAAACGCTATGCGCATAATAACAGGACAGTTCAAAGGCAGACACTTCGATATTCCACGTACCTTTAAGGCACGCCCTACTACCGATTTTGCCAAAGAAAACATATTTAATGTATTGAATGGGTATATCGATTTTGATGATATTACGGCACTTGACCTATTTTCTGGCACGGGAAGCATAAGCTTAGAACTTATATCGCGAGGCTGTAAAGAAGTGATAAGTGTAGAGAAAGACCGCGACCACGCACGCTTCATAGCGGAATGTATGAAGAAGATAAAAGTAGAAAACCACATACTTATACGTGGAGATGTATTTCGCTTTCTTAAAACATGCCATCAAAAGTTTAACCTTATCTTTGCCGATCCTCCATACGCATTACCAGAACTAGAAACCATTCCCAATCTTATATTCGAGCATAACTTGCTTTCGCCAGACGGAATATTTGTGTTTGAGCATGGTAAAAGCAACGATTTCTCAAATAACCCACACTTCATAGAGCATCGAAACTATGGTAGTGTAAACTTCTCTATATTTAAGTAAGTGCCTGTAATTCCTCGAATAGGCATATAGCAATATAAAGCTATTTTGTTGAGCATACTATTCAGTCAGTGCAAACTCAATGGCTTCTTTAATAGCATAGAAATCTCTGTTCTTCTTAGGTAAGGAATTAATCAGTTTTTTTAATTCCGATTCTCCGCAAGACTCGTATAGGGCACACTAATGTTTATACTGAGGCATAAGAAGTTTTTTCGTTTAAAAGTACCTTTAAGTCCATAGATATTTCCTGCGTAGTATGAGATATAATCCTACATAGGAAATGTTCTTTTTCTATAGTATTCCAACTTCTTTTCTTATTGTTTTACTACGCAAAAACCATTCTTTTGCCCCATAATATCTTATCTTTTATCTCTTGTAATAAGTTGGTTAATAGTCAATTATTCATTCGGTTGCTTATCTGTACACCTATAAAGGGCCTCTAAAAACATGTACGCAGAAGGCTTTTACAAGTAAGAAGTTTTGTCGTTAACCTATGAATACTGCCAAAATCCAACTATTATTTCGTTAGTTTTGCGATGCTTATACAAGTACATTGCACCATATCCGAGAACGTAATCGCCTGAAATCACTCCATCAGGATAGTAATCTTCGTCTATTTGAAGGAAGAAATCGAATCCATCTTCTTTTAATTTTTCAAAGTAATAGTCCTCATCTTGTATAAGTTGTGGGCGCTTACCGCTTGTAATAAAGCCATACTCGTCGTCCTGGACCTCTTCAAATTCCGTAAGAGAACACTTACGAACTCCTTCCAAAGTGTAGTCGTCATTGTCGCTTTCCTCTGAAAACGAGTGTACAAATACCTTTAGCGAGCAGTTTGGATAGATATTATTATCCACCATTATGTCATAACTTTCAGGCACAAAGATAGATAAGTATTCGTTTGAAGCACTTGGATTCTGAACCATTAGAAAGAATTTATAGTGTTTAAAACTATCTATATCTTTCAGAAGACAAGCAGGAATATTTCCTCCAATCCTACCTTTTTCGTTACACGATGCATCCGAAGAGATATTCGCGATCTTATTCATAGCTTGTTATATTTAGTATTTTAATATTTGTTCGTAACCATTTTTCAACAAAAACACTTGTTGGTTAGGACGTAAAACAACAAAGATAAATCAGCCAAATAGGAGCGGTGCATCTGTCTATTGCTTGTTAAGAAATTCTCTTATAGCCTGTTTCGTACCATATTTTTGGCAATAGAGAAATGCTTAACCACTTTATTCAGACTGCGCAAACTCAATAGCCTCTTTGATAGCATAGAACTCTTTGTTCTCTTTAGGTAAGGAATCAATCAGCTTCTTGAATTCCATTTCACCTAAAATGCACCTGTAATCGTCTAACATAATGTCCAATTCACCTTTAAATCTCGTTTTTTGCTGAGGACTTCCTTGTAGGTAAAACAAGTTGATATGCCTTTTAGCTTCATCAGCATTTGTATGCAACAGCAGTTCAAAAGCCTTTGCCTCAAACGAAGAATCGTTGATGAGCGACAGCAAAGCATCAGATAATGCACCCTTATCGACCTTGTTTATTTCAATGTTCGATAAGCAATCTTGCAGCTTCTTCCTACTCTCAAAATACTGTCTTATAGCCAATCTTAGTTCTTCCATAGTTTCTTTATTTTACCTATTTATGCTCTGCTTTAAAAAAGATTGTTGCAAAGATACCATTTCTTTTGTAATATAAACTAAGTAAAGTTTGCTTATTTAGCAAACTTATTCAAATAGACTTAAAAGATAAGTTGTAAGAATTATGTAATAAGGAAAAAATAAGTACCTTTGTCCCGAAATGTAATAAGGAGATAGGACTTTAAGAATTTCTAAACACCTTTATTAATGTATAAGAACTATTTAAGATAAGACAAATGGACTGGAATAAACTGCAGAACGGCTCGGATATTAGAGGCGTAGCACTCGAAGGAATTGAAGGCGAAAGCGTAAATCTCACCACCGAAGTAACAACTGCTTTGGCACAAGCATTTGTAGCTTGGCTTGGCGAAAAGAATGGAAAGACAGCCCAAATCATTGCTGTTGGAAGCGACTCACGTCTTTCTAGTCCAACACTCCGACAAGCCTTTGCCGATGGTGCAGCCGCTGCTGGTGCAACAGTGCTTAATTTTGGTATGGCTTCTACGCCTGCAATGTTTATGGCAACTGTAGACGAGCAACTTCGTGCAGATGGTGCCGTTATGGTAACAGCAAGCCATTTGCCTTGGAACAGAAACGGGTTGAAGTTCTTTACAGCTAAAGGTGGATTGGAAAAAGCAGACATTGCACGCATCTTAGAGCTTGCACCACAGTTCATGGGTAGCAAAACGAAAGGCTGTGGCGAGGTGAAAGCCGTTGATTTTATGGCTACTTACTGCGACATACTTGTCAATTATATCCGTCGTGGCGTGAATAATGGCGACCAACCATTGCAAGGTATGCACATCATAGTAGACGCAGGCAATGGCGCTGGTGGCTTTTTTGCTAACAATGTGTTGAAGTCTTTGGGAGCCGATACCACAGGAAGTCAGTTCCTTGAGCCTGATGGCAATTTCCCAAACCATATCCCTAATCCCGAAAACAAAGAGGCAATGGCTTCTATTTGCAAAGCTGTTGTAGAGCATAAAGCCGATTTAGGAATTATTTTCGATACCGATGTAGACCGCTCTGCGATTGTTGATAGAACTGGAAAGTCTATCAACCGCAATGCACTTATTGCATTGATATCAGCCGTAATATTGCGCGAACATCCTGGAAGCACTATCGTTACCGACTCAGTAACGTCAGATGGATTGGCAAAGTTTATTGCCGACCACAACGGTAAGCATCATCGCTTCCGTCGTGGATACAAGAATGTTATCAACGAATCTCTCCGTTTGAATGCAAACAGCGAGGAATCGTGGCTTGCAATAGAGACTTCCGGACATGCCGCACTACGCGAAAACTACTTCTTAGACGATGGAGCGTATCTTGTAGCAAAGCTAATTGTTGAGGCAGCATGTCTGCGCAAGGAAGGAAAAGAGCTTCAAGACCTTATTGCAGACCTACAACAACCTGTTGAAAGCAAGGAAATACGCTTTAAAATTGGTATCGATAACTTTAAAAGATATGGCGAACAGGTGTTGGAACATATCAAGACAGCAGCTGAAAAAGAGTCTGATTGGCAATTGGTATCGCCTAACTATGAAGGTGTACGCATCGCTTGTACAGGAGAAGAAGAGCAAGGTTGGTTCTTGCTTCGCCAGTCGTTGCACGACCCTGTGCTACCTTTGAATATCGAATCGAATGTAGAAGGAGGTGTCAATCGCATCACCGAGCGAGTTCTTAACTTGCTTTCCGACTTTAAAGCATTAAAGCAATAACATAAAAAATGAAGGTAAGAGTAGTATCGGCACGCCTTGAGCAGTCAGCAATCATAGCAGAAATGATAATGGAAGCTATGAATCATGAGTGCTGTCAATGGTTTGCAGGACCACAACATACGTTAGACGACTTCTTCAATCTGATGAAAAAGCTCGTCGAACGTACCGATTCTCAATATTCTTACCTTAATACTCTTGTTGCCATCACGCCCGACAATAAAGTTGTAGGCGTATGTGTTAGCTACGATGGAAGTTTGTTACGCACGCTTCGCAAGGCATTTATAGAAGGTGCAAAGGCAGCTTTCGGACGTGATTTCTCCGATATGCCTGACGAAACAGAGGCAGGCGAACTTTATATCGACTCGCTTTGTGTGAGTAAAGAGCATCGTGGTAAAGGCATAGCAAAGCTGTTGCTGCGTGCAACAATAGAGAAAGGTAAACGTATGAACCTACCTACAGGACTGTTGGTAGATACAAATAACCCTAAAGCAGAAGCTCTTTACAACGCAGTAGGCTTTGTTTATAAAGACGATAACCAATGGGGCGGGCATGCTATGCACCACTTAGTGAACACAATATAATATGTATAGATCTACAATATAGTTTAGCAAAAGTTATGAAATCAATCTTATTGTCGTTGCTACTTATCTTTGCAGCAAGTATAAAAGCAGAAACCACACCATCAGATTCTATTCAGACGATAAAAGGAGTAGAAATAACAGCACGCTTAACACAGCGTGAAATTGTTCCGGCACAAAGCTTAAAGAACGCAGACTTGCAGCGACTCAACAGTCAGTCTATAGCCGATGCTTTGCGATTCTTCTCAGGTATTCAGCTAAAAGATTATGGTGGAGTAGGTGGTATAAAGACTGTGGATATTCGAAGTATGGGTACACACCACTTAGGAATATTCTATGACGGTATAGAACTTGGCAATGCGCAGAATGGACAGATAGATCTTGGACAGTTCTCGCTTGACAATATCGATGAAATATCTCTTTACAACGGACAGAAAAGTGCTATCTTTCAACCTGCGTCCGACTTCGGTAATGCGGGTAGTGTGTATATTAGAACACGCAAACCTCGCTTCACTGATGGCAAGAGCTATAATGTAAAGTTGAAAGCAAAGTATGGTTCGAGCGATTTGGTGCGCCTTTCTGCTTTGTGGGAACAACGTCTTTCGTCTGCTGTCTCTACTTCGCTGAATGCCGAACATCTTACTTCCAGTGGTAAATACAAGTTCAATTATCGCCGTGTAACGCCAAGTGGTGTTGTTGCCTACGACACAACAGCTGTCCGACAGAATGGTGATATACGAGCAGACCGTATAGATTTCAACGTAAATGGTATCTTACAGCGTGGTTATTGGAATACAAAAGTTTATTTCTACAATAGCCAACGTGGCATTCCTGGCGCTATTGTGAATAACGTTTGGCGTAGAGGTGAGCGACAAAGCGACCTCAACTTCTTTGTGCAGAATCGTTTTCAAAAGGATATTACCGACCGTTTCTCAACACAATGGTTGGCTAAATATGCCTTCTACCGTACGCATTATGTGAATAAAGACACTACACAGCTGCCTGCCGATAATCGTTTTTGGCAACAAGAGTTTTATCTTTCAACTTCTAATGCTTACGAAATTCTACCCAATTGGAGTATTTCTGCAAGCTACGACTTTCGTTGGAACAAGCTAAATGCAGATACATATCGGTTCGTTTTCCCCACGCGCTTTTCTAATATGATAAGTCTTGCTACTGCTTTCGAAGCTCGTTTTATACGCATACAAGGGTCTGTGCTTGCTTCGTTTATACACGATAAACTCCACCCAACTACTCGTTTAATGCCAGGAATGAAAGCTACCGACAATATAACAAAGTTTACTCCAGCTCTCTTTATCGACTTTCCAATAATTGATAAAGCAACTAACGGAGCTTCTACAAAGCTTTCTGTACGAACATTTGCTAAGCGTAGCTTCCGTATGCCTACATTCAATGACCTTTATTACACTGATTTGGGAAACTCGAACCTAAAGCCAGAGAGTGCAACGCAGTACGATTTAGGAGTTGTTTTCAACAAGCAATATAATGGGCACTTGCTTAAGAACGTGCAGTTTCAGGCTGATGGCTACTATAATACTATTCACGATAAGATAATAGCATATCCAAAGGGACAACAATTCCGCTGGACAATGCTCAATTTAGGACGTGTTCATATTACGGGGATTGATGTAATGGGAGCAATAGCATTGCAACCTATTAACGATTTAGTAGTTACGGCACGCCTACAATACACTTATCAGGACGCACGCGATGTTACTAATGCATCTGATGTGTTCTATAAAGACCAAATTCCTTATATTCCGTACAACAGTGGCTCTGCTATTGTGAACCTTGCTTACCACAATTGGACTCTCAACTACAGTTTTATATATTCGGGCAAACGCTATAACCAGCAAGAAAATATACCCAACAATTATATGCAACCGTGGTATACAAGCGATGTAAGTTTGCAATACGACTTTAAAGCTTTTGGTACAAAGTGCAGAGCAATGCTGGAAGTAAACAATATACTTAACCAAAAGTACGATGTTATTCTCAATTATCCAATGCCAGGCATTAACGGTCTTGTTGGTTTACAAGTAGAATTATAATATAACAAACATACAATGATGAAGTTAAGATACGTTTTTTATAGCCTATTAATAGTTGTTTTGGCTGTTTCTTGTCGTGAAGATGATATCATTATCTATCCTTCTGAACATAGTATCGGCGATGTAACGCATACCAAATACGCAGGACTTTACGTTTTGAACGAAGGTAATATGGGCTCAAATAAGGCTACATTAGACTTCTTGGACTTAGATTCAGGAAAGTATTATCGCAATATTTATCCTTCGCGGAATCCAAATCAGATAAAAGAATTAGGCGATGTGGGCAACGATGTCAAGATTTATGGCAACAGTTTGTGGCTTGTAATAAACCAATCTAATAAGGTTGAGGTTGCCAATGCACGTACAGCTGTAAGTAGAGGACACGTAGATATTCCAAACTGTCGCTATGTTGCATTTCAAGGGCGGTATGCTTACGTTAGTTCTTACGTAGGAAAGATAAGCGAAAAAAGTGTTTTGGGCGCTGTTTATAAGGTAGACACTGCCTCGTTGCAGATTGTTGATAAATGCACGGTGGGCTATCAGCCCGAAGAACTTGTAGTGCAAGATGGCAAAATATATGTTGCCAATAGTGGAGGCTACAATGGAATGTCGTCGTTAGGATACGACCGTACTGTGAGCATTATTGATTTAAACACCTTTACCGTAACTAAGACCATTGATGTTGGTGTTAATTTGTTTCACATTCGTAACGATAAATATGGCAAATTATGGGTTTCATCGCGTGGCGACTACAATCAGATTTCATCAAACCTTTATGTTGTAGACAACGATAGGGTAGAAGATGCATTAAATATGCCTGTAGATGGCTTCGATATCATAGGCGATTCGCTTGTAACTTACACTACTCAGAATATGAAACCAGTGTTTAAAGTTGTAGATATACGAACTCGCAAAGTGGTGAATAGTAACTTCCTGAAAATTCCAGAACAGTTCCCAATAAAGACTGCATACGGAATAATAATACACCCAATTACTGGCGATATCTATGTTATGGACGCAACCAACTATGTTTCGAGTGGTAAACTTTATTGTTTCGATAAAAATGGAAATTACAAATGGCATACTTTAACAGGCGATATACCTGGACACGCATGCTTTTTAATAAACAATTAAATATAGAAATAGTATGAAGAAAATCTACTTATTTTTGGCTTTTATGTCAATGTCGGCACTTGCTTGTGCTCAAAAATCCCCTTACATTAAGGCGGTAGACGAGTATGTTCCTGCACCAGGACAATTTATAAACACTTTGCCTATGCTAACTGCGAACGATACTCCCGAAACTGCTGCCGAAGCATGTACAAAGTATCTTGCTAATCAAAAGCAAAGTGGACTAATTACATTAGGCGCTTATGGTGGTTACATTACTTTCCACTTCGACCACCCAATTATAAACGTAGAAAATGCACCCGACTTTGTTGTTTATGGAAATTCTTTCCCAGGTTGGTCGGAACCCGGAATTGTTATGGTTATGAAAGATGAAAACGGCAACGGAAAACCAGACGACACATGGTATGAACTATCTGGAAGTGCCGATGTAGACAGCGTAGGTAAGGTTAAGTATGACTACGAAATTACGTATACGCCAAATTCAATGAAGGATATTCACTGGACCGACAATCAAGGCGGTGCTGGCGACGTTAAACGAAATAGCTATCATCAACAGGAATATTATCCGCTCTGGATAAAAGAACCACTTACGTTTAAGGGAACACTGTTGCCAAAGACTAGCTATAAAGAAGGAAACTTGCTGAAAGTGAACGTATGGCGCTATGGATATGTAGACAATTTGCCTAACAACAAAACCGACGGACTTTACATAGAATATGCAGTAGACGCCGATAGAAAGCCAGTGAAGTTAGATAAAATAGACTTTGTGCGTGTTTATACAGCCGTAAACGATTGGGGAGAATTTGTAGGAGAGTTTTCAACCGAAGTATCTGGCGCAGAAGATTTACACCCCGAAGCAACAGCTATAGAGGCACCGCTTAACTCGAACGAAGAAACAACAGTTGTAGCTATTTACACCATCGAGGGTAAGAAAGTAACAGAAATGCAACACGGGCTAAACATTGTGAAGTTAGCAAACGGAAAAGTTCGAAAAGTATTAGTAAAGTAAGCAAGGCATAAACATTTCATAACGTAAACAGAAGACGGCAAGTGCTAATGCAGAATAGCAACTTGCCGTTTTTTATAATCTTATTTTTACGCACACAAATGTGTTTCCTCTTATCTATAGTCGCAAAGGAAACCATAAAATCAATGCATTTAGTATAGCAAAACCATAGCAGTGTAGCCATACAAACCTTAGTGTTAGAAATGGCGAAGCACACATTCGTAACACCCTCTTCAGTGTCTCGTTCTATTCTCTCTATAGTCTCACATCAATTTAATCGTAGTCAAATGGTTTTACTTACACGTAAGTAAAACTTTATTTACACGTAAGTAGAACTTTATTTACGTGTAAGTAAAACTTTACTTACACGTAAATACTACTATCTGAGACTGATGAGAAAATAACGCAACCATACTTATAATGTCATTCGAACATAGTGTCAATCTCGTTTATCACATATCTTTAGAACCTATAATGCCTTATTCGGGATAAATTGTGAATAAAAAATAAAAGCAATGTTACTTTTAAATAAGTTTAAATTCAAAGCTGTATCTTTGCAATCAAATAAAAAAATCTGTTCAAAATGTACAGATTAAATATACGAACGAGTTAAAGAAACATTATTAACAAAAAACAAAAAACATTTAAAACAATATGAAGAAACTATTTTTAAGCTTATTAGCAGTGGGCTTCTTAGCCATTGCTCCAGCAACTTCATTAGCTTCTAACAGCAACATAGTAGCAACAAACTGCCCTAACGGTGGTAAAAAGGTAGACGCAAAAGCATTTACCAATAAACTTGTTAAGGAATTAAAACTCAACAAAAAGCAAGCAGCCGAGCTATTGAAACTTAACAACGAATATGCAGACATATTGGTTTGCCCAAAACAGAATACCGATTGTAAGACAGCAGAAAGTTGTTGCAAGAAAAACGAAGCAAGTCATTGCGACAAGCAAACTAAGTCTGAATGCAAAGGCGAAGCAGCACAGTGCAACAAACAAGCACAGAACGAATGCAAAGGCGAAGCAGGAAGTTGCTGCAAACAAGCTAAACCAGAATGCAAAGGCGAAGCAGGAAGTTGCTGCAAACAAGCTAAACCAGAATGCAAAAGCGAAGCAGAAAGTTGCTGCAAACAAGCTAAACCAGAATGCAAAAGCGAAGCAGGAAGTTGCTGCAAACAAGCACAAACCGAATGCAAAAGCGAAGCAGGAAGTTGCTGCAAACAAGCTAAACTAGAATGCAAAGGTGAAGCAAACCATTGCGATAAGCAAGCAAAGGCTGAATGTCCAAAACGTATGTGCGAAATGAAGACTAAGCGTAATGCTTACCTTGAAGGCTTGAAGAAAATATTAACAGATAAGCAATATCAACAGTTTATGAATATGTAAGACATCAATAACGTTAATGAAACAAAACAAGCGGGTGCACCATAGTTTAACTCTTGTGGTGCACCCGCCTTGTTTATAACGCCTTCTTAATCTCTTTCAGTATTACTGCCCGTCTCGCTATATTTGGCATTTAAGTTTGTAGGCTAACGCTTTCCGCTGCCTTTCTAACTATTCATACTACGGCAGAACATTATTCGTTTAATAGTTTCAAAATACACCATCAACGCTTAAAGGCCGCTGTATCGCAAGCACTAGAAAACAAAAAAGAGAACGTATCCCAATAGATACATTCTCTTTATAATTAAATCTTAATGATTATTGCTTACTTAACTTCGCAACCGCATTCACTCTTATGGTGATTTTGAACAAAAGCGAGCAACATCCAAACAGTCTTCTCTTGTGCTGCAATGTAACCAGTCATAAGGTCAGCAGTAACATCATCGTGAGCATCGTTAGCTAAGTCAATAAGCTTACGCTCTTGTGCAATAAGATTCTTGAAGTAGCCTAATATGTCTTTCATACCTTCTTGACCACACTCAACTTCGTTAAGTTCTTTGATTGTTGCAATTTTTAAATACTCGCTGAACTTACTTTCAGGTATGCTACCAAGCTGAAGAAGGCGTTCAGCTATCTCGTCAACTTTCCCTGCAGCATCGTTGTATAGCTCTTCATACTTAGCGTGCAAAATAAAGAAACCATGTCCTTTCACGTTCCAATGAAGATTGCGGAGATTTGTATAGTAAATCTGGAAATCAGCCAATAACTGTGCAAGTCCTTTTCTAACTGCGTTAACCTTACTCTCTTCCAATCCTAAAATCTCTAAATTATTCATACTTTTTCCTTTCTAATTTAATTATTAGTTTCTAATTTAATTATTAGTTATCCGTCTAATTGTGATGCAAAGGTAGGTAAGATATACTTGCTCACCAAATGTTTTTATCTATATAATTATAGAATTAATCTATATTAACTTGTAAGATACGTATAATGAGAGCCTTATAATGCATAGAGAAAAATATCTGTATTGTGTTTTTTAGATGAGAAATATTATTTACTACATAGTATGATACTATTGATTAGATAGTATCACACTATTGATTACATTGTGTATATGAGCAGAGGCGATATAAAAAATCCCCACAAACAATAGTTGTTTATGGGGATTTGTATGTGTTTTGAAGCCTTACTTACGAAGACCAAGCTTCTTAATGATTGCACGATAACGCTCGATATCGCGTTTGTACAGATAATCGAGGAGTGAGCGACGCTTACCAACAAGGCGAGTAAGAGAACGAGTTGTAACGAAGTCTTTACGATTCTTCTTTACGTGTTCTGTTAAATGCTTAATGCGATAGGTAAACAATGCAATCTGGCTTTCTGCAGAACCAGTGTCTTCTGCCTTCTGTGCTTTGCCATATTGACCGAAGATTTCTACTTTCTTTTCTTTACTTAAATACATTTTAATTAATTGATTAATGTTGTTTGCAATTACATCATTCCATTGCGAAAGTCGCCTTAATCGTAACGAGTAGCAATGTCAAATGCATCGGTATTTCCGAAACTGCGCTGCAAAGTTACAACATTTTATTTGTTCCACAAGGCTTTTACGATTATTATTTGTAATTTTGCACCCACATTTCACTTAGGAATATTAAGATATAATAAATGCAAGATATAAGGAATATCGCAGTAATTGCGCACGTAGACCACGGTAAAACTACGTTGGTAGATAAGATGATGCTCGCTGGTAAACTCTTCCGTGATGGACAAAATAACAGCGACGAAGTGTTAGACTCCAATGACTTGGAGCGCGAACGAGGGATAACAATTCTTAGCAAAAATGTAAGTATCAATTGGAAGGGTACTAAGATTAATATACTTGATACGCCAGGACACTCCGATTTTGGTGGTGAAGTGGAGCGTGTATTGAATATGGCTGACGGCTGTTTGCTATTGGTAGATGCTTTTGAGGGACCAATGCCACAAACACGCTTTGTGCTTCAGAAGGCTTTACAACTTGGTTTGAAGCCTGTAGTGGTTGTAAATAAGGTAGATAAACCTAACTGTCGGCCCGAAGAAGTATACGAAATGGTGTTCGACCTTATGTGCGATTTGAATGCAACAGAAGACCAATTAGATTTTCCTGTTGTGTATGGCTCGGCTAAGAATGGTTGGATGGGAGCTGATTGGAAGACTCCAACCGATAATATTGATTATCTTTTAGACCTTATTATTAAGGCTATTCCTGCACCTGAACAGTTGGAAGGTACACCGCAGATGCTTATTACATCGTTAGATTTCTCTAGTTACACAGGTAGAATTGCTGTGGGGCGTGTGCATCGTGGTACATTGAAAGATGGTCAGAATATTACTGTATGCCACAGAGATGGAAGTAAGGAACGTACAAAGATAAAAGAACTGCACACTTTTGAGGGTATGACGCACCGCAAGACCGATGCTGTTGGCTCGGGCGATATATGTGCAATTATTGGGTTAGAGCATTTTGAGATAGGCGATACTATTGCCGATTACGATAATCCTGAAGCATTGCCCCCCATTGCTGTGGACGAACCAACTATGAGTATGCTCTTCACTATTAACGATTCGCCATTCTTCGGAAAGGAAGGCAAGTTCTGTACGTCGCGCCATATTAACGAGCGTCTTGAGAAAGAGCTTGAAAAGAACCTCGCTTTGCGTGTTGCACCTGTAGAGGGATATACAGACAGATGGCTTGTAAGTGGTCGTGGGGTGTTGCATCTTTCGGTTCTAATAGAAACAATGCGTCGTGAGGGTTACGAATTGCAGGTGGGACAGCCACAAGTAATATATAAGGTGATAGACGGACAGCGTTGCGAGCCTATCGAGGAGCTTACAATAAACGTTCCCGATGAATTTTCGAGTAAGATGATTGATATGGTAACGCGTCGTAAGGGCGAACTTTTAAGTATGAATACTGAGGGTAATCGTGTGAACATTATGTTTGAAATACCTTCGCGTGGTATAATGGGACTACGTACGAACGTGCTTACTGCAAGCCAGGGCGAGGCTATTATGGCACATCGTTTTAAGGAATATCAGCCTTTTAAGGGCGAAATTACTCGTCGTATCAATGGATCTATGATTGCGATGGAGAATGGTACGGCATACGCTTACTCTATTGATAAATTGCAAGACCGTGGTAAGTTCTTTATCGACCCAGGCGAAGAAGTATATGGTGGGCAGGTTGTTGGAGAACACGTACACGATAACGACTTGGTTATAAACGTAACGAAGGCAAAGCAGCTTACCAATGTGCGCGCATCGGGCTCTGATGATAAGGCACGTGTGATACCGAAAGTAGAGATGAGTCTTGAAGAGTGTATAGAATATATAAAGGTAGATGAGTATATTGAAGTAACGCCTAAGAACATTCGTATGCGTAAGATATTGCTCGACCACCTTGAGCGTAAGCGTGAGAATAAAGAATAAACATTTTTTCCTTCTTATACCTGATTGTTAAGTTGTAGAGCCGAAAAAAGTAAGCCTATAATATAATAATACGGAGAAAAGGTCGTTTCATAAGTAAAATATAACAAACTTATGAGACGACTTTTTTTATTATCTTTATTTGTGCTTTCTGTATTCTCAGTACAGGCACAACCTAAGTGGGGAACGTGGTCGGTGGTACCACACGTCGGCGTTAGCTTTGCTAATCTAACCAATGAAGCTATCTATGTTATTGGTATCAGCACTTCGCATTCGCAGACAAGGATAGGTTTCTCGGGCGGTGCAGACGTGTATTACCAGCTGACAGATAAGTTGGCGTTGTCTGGTGGTGTTGCTTATACACAGGCAGGTTGCAACTTTAAGGACATACCTGCCGACCTGTCATTAAGGAGAGGCATAGTGTTCCACGATTCATATTTCAATCTTGGCTATGTTGATGTTCCGTTGCTTGCCCACGTTTATATATCGAAAGGCTTGGCGTTCTCGGTTGGTTGTCAGCCTTCTTTCCTTACAAAGGCTACAGCGCACACTGAAATGCAAGAGTATGAAACGGACGGGAAAGGTGGAATAAAGTACGATAAGAATGAAGTCAGTGAAGGCGATGTAAAGCATTGGTACAAGAAAACTGCCTTTGCCATACCTGTTGGCATAAGCTACGAATATGAGAACGTGATGCTGATGGCTCGCTACAACTTCGGGCTTTCAAATGTTTACAGCCACGATTTAGGCGATAGCAAAAACAGAATCATCACAGTGTCGGTAGGATACAAGTTCAATTTATAGAAGATTATAATTGCAGGCAAAGCTTGTATTTATAAGTAAGGCAAACTAGAACAATTCAAAAGCTGAACAGTATTATAAACGTTAATTTATTGATCCCTGTATAATGAGTTCGATGTTATATCGAGCTCATTTTTTTTGTTCACAGTTGATAGGGCATAGTGTTATTAAGGGGGTAAGATGATATTGCAATACAGCAACGCTATGATTTAAATATCTGTAATGAGTTTGGCTACCTTCTAACAAACGTTATGCTGATATATGTGTGCGAAACATTTCTCTTAGGTGCTGTAATAGTTTCTCTTAGGTGCTGTAATAGTTTTATAGGCAACAAACAGTTTTATTTACGTGTAAGTAAAGTTTTACTTACGTGTAAATAAATAGCTACTTACGTGTAAGTAAAGTTTTACTTACGTGTAAATAAAACCATTTGATGCGTATGCAAATGGTGCGCATACATAGAGTAAATGAGAGAATGTTGTGAGAGAATTATTGCGTATTCGTGTTTCCGAGTTTTCTTTTCTCTGTGTATAGCTTTGTGTTTCGCGTTTTGTTGTGTTTTTCTTCTCGTGTAGTTTTGTTGAAAAAGTAGTCGATTAGTTTTGGTAAACAGGTTGCTTTCCAATGTATATGCTGAAATATTAAGGAATGAATGGCATAAAAAAATCCTCTTCTAACCCGTGTAGTCGAAGAGGATTTTTAATATCGTAGCTACCAAATATTATTTGTATAAGTAGCGTTTAATAGAGCGTTTTGGCGTTTTTATAAACTCCTCGTTCAACAGTTCTATATCTGTAAGTTTGCAATAAGCAGGCATCTGTTCGTTCAGTTGCTTTCTATTCTCCTCCATTAAGTTTTTAATATCCGCCTCGTTTAGCCCAAGTTCTTTCGCTTCTTCAAGGTCAGGATAAACCAACCCAACGAGTTTATCGCCACGTTGCACCACAAGACATTCGCTAACAAGTGGCAGAGAGCTAAGTTTGTCTTCAATTTCTTCGGGGTAGATGTTCTGCCCGTTGCTACCCAAAAGCATATTTTTAGAACGCCCCTTAATGTAAACGTTATTGTCGGAGTCCATAGTACCAAGGTCGCCAGTATGGAACCAGCCATCAGCATCAAGCACTTGGCGGGTGGCTTCATCGTTCTTGTAATATCCCAATAGCACATTTGGTCCTTTCGTAAGTATCTCGCCTGGTATATTTTCAGGGTCCGGACTATCTATGCGCACTTCTTGGTGTAATGCAGGTTGCCCACACGATGTTGGCACAAATGTTTTCCAATCTCGATAGCAAATAATAGGGGCACACTCTGTAGCGCCATAACCAACCGTAAATGGAAAGTTAATATCTTTCAAGAAGTTTTCTATTTCTCGGTTCAAAGCAGCTCCGCCTATAATAATTTCGTAGATATTGCCACCGAAAGCTTGTTTCACCTGTTCGCAAATTTTCTCTTTCACCTTCTTGTGTATTACAGGAGTATTCAGCAAGAGCTTCATTCGGCTATTCTGAATTTTAGGGAACACACGTTTGCGTATAATCTTTTCTATTATGAGAGGTACGGCAATCATTAGCACTGGTTTAATTTCTGCAAGCGCTTGTGCAATGATAGCAGGCGATGGCATACGTGTTAGGTAGAAAATATGGGCACCAGATATAAACTCAAATATGAGTTCGAAAGCCATACCATACATGTGAGCCATAGGCAAAATGCTAATAATGTGGCTGCCCGGCTTAATCATAGAACCTAATACACTTCGTGCAAAGTCGGCATTGCTCCACATTGCACGATAAGGAATCATTACTCCTTTCGAATTTCCAGTAGTTCCACTAGTATAATTGATAAGCGCTAATTCGTCGGGACTTTGTTCACGGTAGTAGCGAACATGCTCGGCACGGAAGTATTTTGGATATTTCTTGCCAAACATTTCGTTTAGATGTTCGCGTGCAAACGTTAGTTTCTCCGTTCGGCTTAGAATCAAAGAGAGGTCGGGAAGATAGAATATACCTTCGAGTGCAGGCATTTTCGTATTGTCGATCTCTGTTGCAACTACATCGCCAACAAATAGAATTTTCGCTTCGGAGTGGTTTACAATGTTGTGTATTTGTTCTGGTGTAAACTCGTGCAGAATAGGAACCGCTACAGCTCCGTATGTAAGAGTAGCCAAAAAAGCAGCAGCCCACATAGAAGAATTGCGTCCACAAAGAGCAATCTTATCGCCCTTTTGTACACCACTAGCTTCAAACATAATGTGAATTTTCTCTATTTTACGAGCCACGTCATGATATTGAAGCGTCTTTCCTTTATAATCTGTTAAAGCATCACTATCCCAATGATTAATGATACTCTTCTCTATTAATTCGTTAAAACTTGGAAATTGTTGCATTGTAAGTGTTTTTAGACGCTGCAAAGATATTCATTTTCTTGCACACTCCAAAAATATTTGTGCAATAATTGTACTTTTATGCTTTATCTGTCCAATACTTTCACTACAATAGATACAAATTCTTACTATTCGTAATGCATCGTTTTAGCTGGGTGGATATGGCTAATTAAGTAGCTTGGCGCAATAAGAACGAATACACATATTAGCAGGGTGGCAATGTTTAAAGCAATTATAAGTAGTACATTCAATTCTATTGGAACAGTGCTAACATAGTATGTCTTAGGGTCGAGCGTAACCAGTCCGGTATATTTTTGCACGAATACTAGTCCTAAACCAATAATATTGCCCCACAGCAATCCTTTGCCAATAATGAAAGTAGCAAACCATAGGAAAATGTGGCGTATCTGAGCGTTCTTTGTTCCCATTGCTTTCAAAATACCAATCATTTGTGTTCGCTCTAAAATAATAATGAGCAATCCAGATATCATAGTTACTCCTGCAACCGAAACCATAAGTGCGAGGATTATCCAAACGTTCAAATCCATAAGGTCGAGCCACGAGAATATCTGCGGATTTTGCTCCATTATCGTGGCTGTCGAATAGCTGTCGCCATATCGGTCGGTCTTTCCTTTCACCTTATTCAATATGTTTAAGGCGACGGCATCGAGCTGTTCAAAGTCGTTTACCTGCACTTCTGCCCCGCTACACTGCTCTGTCTGCCAGCCATTCAGCTTGTTTGTAGTGTACAAATCGGTGAAACAAATCTGCGAATCGAACTGTTTCAAGTTGGTTTCATAGATGCCCGAAATGGTAAAACGGCGAGTACGCACTCCCTGTTCGTTCACAAAGTAGGCATAAATCCTATTGCCTACATTTAAATTAAGCTTCTCTGCAATGGCTTTAGATATTAGTATTTTCTGTCCACTTTGTGTATCAGAGAACACAGGAATACTACCAGCAACCATATTCTGATGTATAAAAGTAGAATCGAAGTCGCTCCCAATTCCTTTTAAGACTATGCCTAAGAATTCGTCATCGGTTTTTAAAATCCCTTGCGTATATGTATAGCGTTGCACGTGCTGCACGTTTGGAGTAGCCAATAGCATTCGCTTTAAACTGTCGTTTACTACTATTGGATAATTTTCTAAGCGCTGCAGAGAGTTGAAATTAGCTACTGTGATGTGGCTACCAAAGCCAATAACCTTATTGCGAATAGTATGTTTGAAACCAAGAACAACACAAACAGACACTATCATAACGGCAAGACCGATTGCAACACCAAGCGTAGCAATGCGAATGGCGGGTTTAGACACCTTTCTGCCTTTGTCTTCGTTGCCGTTTATCTTTCGTGCTATAAATAAAGGAAAGTTCATTTGCTTGTATTTTATTGTTCTTTTGCTTAATAAACGAATGCAAAGATAGAACTTTTTTTCGTTTTAATGGCATTAAAAAACTATTAAGCCAGACTTTTTTACTACTTTTGCATTTAAGTATAAACGACACGGTTCATTCTTTGCGGTTACGCTTTAGAATGCCCGATAAACAACAAAAAAGACAATGAGAAGCAAAACTACTTCTTGGTTTGAGACCAAGGTGCGTTACGATAAGACCATGGAAGATGGTCAGAACAAAAAGGTTACAGAGGCTTACACCGTAGAGGCGTTGAGCTTTTCTGAAGCAGAGAGTGCCATAACAGAAGAAATGTCGCACTATATCAGCGGCGAATTTGACGTGAAAGCGATTACCCCAGCTGCTTATGGCGAGATTTTCTTCAGCGATGCCGACAGCGACGACAAATGGTTCAAGGCTCGCTTGGCATTCATTACCATTGATGAAAAGACCGAAAAGGAAAAGCGTTCCACCATTACCTACCTTGTTCAGGCTCACTCTGTCAATGGTGCAGTGAAGCATGTGGACGAGGTTATGGGCAAAACAATGATTGATTACGACATTGTTTCCATTGCCGATACAAAGATTATGGACGTGTTTGAGCACAAAGCAGCATCGATAGCAGCCGATGCAAAGCCTGAATACGAATAATAAAGAAGCACAGAATACCATAAAACAACTGAACTATGTACGATGTAGCAACAAACTTACACAAAGTAAAAGATAGCTTACCTGATGGCGTTCGTTTAATTGCCATCAGTAAATATCATCCTAACGAATACATTGAAGCAGCCTATAATGAAGGGCAGCGTATGTTTGGTGAAAGCCACGAACAGGAGCTTTCCGCTAAAGCAAAGACACTACCCAACGACATTGAATGGCACTTCATAGGGCATTTGCAATCCAATAAGGTGAAGTACATTGCACCTTACATCTCTATGATTGAGGCTGTGGACACCCTTAAATTGCTGAAAGAAATCAACAAACAGGCTGCAAAGCATAACCGCATCATCAATGTCTTATTGGAATTGCACATCGCTGAAGAGGATTCTAAGTATGGATTTAGCATCGACGATTGCCGAAAGCTATTGGAAGAAGGCGAGTGGCGTGAACTAAAAAATGTGCATATATCAGGCTTAATGATGATGGCGTCGAACACAGACGATACCGAACAAATTAGAAAAGAAATGACTTTGGCTGCCAATTTCTTCGATGAAGTGAAAGCTAAGTACTTTGCCGACGACCCAGAATTTAAGGAACGGTCGTGGGGAATGAGCAGCGATTACGAGATAGCAATAGACTGTCGCAGTACGATGATTAGAGTTGGAACCGCTATTTTTGGTCCTCGAGTGTACTAATTGCTTATCTTGCGAACAACAACACCCCTTTTAAAACCAACCCCCAACTGAATTATGATACAAGAATATCAAGTACGTGTGATGCCTCTAGTGGCATATAACGAGGAGAATATAAAAGCGTTTATTGCGAAAGATAAAGGTATTGACGCACGCACTATCAACCATGTGCGCACTCTAAAACGCTCTATTGATGCTCGACACCGTGATATTTTTGTGAACTTAAAGGTAAGAGTCTATATCAACGAGGTGCCTCACGACGATGAATACATAAAGACCGAATATCCCGATGTAAGTCATTCGCCTCGTGTTATCGTTGTAGGAGCAGGTCCAGGCGGACTGTTTGCTGCCTTAAGATTGGTGGAATTAGGTTTGCGCCCCATTGTTCTTGAACGTGGAAAAGATGTGCGCGAACGCAAAAAAGACCTTGCACAAATATCTCGCACCCATACCGTAGACCCTGAATCGAACTATTGTTTCGGCGAAGGAGGTGCAGGAGCATACTCTGATGGCAAGCTTTATACACGCAGTAAGAAGCGTGGTTCGGTAGAGAAAATACTCAATGTGTTCTGCCAACATGGTGCTTCTACAAGTATTCTTGCCGACGCTCACCCACATATTGGTACCGACAAGCTACCTAAAGTAATTGAGAATATGCGCAATACTATTATTGCTTGTGGTGGAGAAGTGCACTTCCGAACCAAAATGGTAGCATTAGAAACCGACGGCAACGAAGTTGTTGGGGTAAAAGCAGTATCTTCTTACGAGGGAGGACAACAAGAAAAGACATTCAAAGGTCCTGTTATTCTTGCCACAGGGCACTCGGCACGCGATGTTTATCAGCACTGTCATGAGAATAATATCGAAATGGAAGCGAAGGGAATTGCCGTTGGTGTGCGTTTAGAACACCCTTCAGAACTCATTGATCAGATACAATATCACAACAAAAATGGTCGTGGTAAATATCTACCAGCTGCCGAATACGCTTTCGTAACGCAAGTTGAAGGACGTGGCGTTTATTCTTTCTGTATGTGTCCGGGTGGTTTTGTTATTCCTTCGGCTACCGGACCACAACAGATTGTTACTAATGGTATGAGCCCAGCAAACCGCGGAACAAAGTGGTCGAACGCTGGAATGGTAGTCCAAATCAACCCTGAAGATATCAAAGGCGACCACTTATTGCGCATGATGCACTTTCAAGAGCAATTAGAAAAAGATACTTGGCAACAGGGAAACATGCGCCAAACAGCTCCTGCACAACGTATGTCAGACTTTGT
>FLSB01000056.1_pt2 | contig 25141 bp, 12 predicted proteins | sample 1550551 | NCBI WGS metagenome assembly FLSB01 (sample SAMEA4031774, study PRJEB14383) | metagenome | biome: human; feature: oral; material: saliva | place: Philippines | collected 2014 | reverse complement strand
GGCCCCTCCCCCTTCCCCTCCCCCAAAGGGAGGGGCGTGATCACCGAGATACCCCTATAACAAGGGTGTACGCTTCGTTCTATCCTCGTATTGGCTGACTTGTAGGGGTAACCTCACATACTACTCCCCTCCCTACGGGGGAGGGGAAGGGGGAGGGGCCACCTCCAATAGGGGTGAGGCCACCCTCCCCTTGAATAAATTATAGTCCTAATGACACGAATATAAGAATTAATTTGTATATTTGCGGACATCTTTTGAGTGGCTTAATGTTTTCATACAGCAGCACGGGGGCATGTAAGCTACTCCCAATGACGATATTACCTAAACTATACATTGTCAATCAAATACTTATAAAAATGTAACATTCAAGGTGCTGCATAACTAATAAACCTAATATGAACAACCGATTTCTACACGGTGTGCTAACCGCACTTGCACTAACGGCGACGGCTACGAGCTATGCTCAGAACCCTACCGTTATGACGCTTCAGACGCAAGTTGCTCCGAACCCAGAGAACGAGCCGCGTCCAGTATTCCCTGTTCCTTCTGACAGACAATGGCAGTGGCAGCAGACAGAGTTCTATGCTTTCTTCCATTATGGCATGAATACCTACGTTAATGAGGAGTGGGGAAAGGGCAACGAGAGCCCTAACAGCTTTGCTCCGACTGAGAAACCAGACCCAAGACAATGGTTAGAGGCTGTGCAGGCAGCCGGCATGAAGGGTGGTATTGCAGTCGTTAAGCATCATGATGGCTTCTGTTTATGGCCCACAGCGTCTACCGATTATAATATATCTCATTCGTCGAGTCCTAACGCACAAGGCGTTAACATTGCCGAACTCTTTGCCAAAGCAGCACAAGAACTACACATGAAATATGGCTTCTACGTGTCGCCTTGGGATAGAAACAACGGTCAGTACGGTACTGACAGCTATGTGAAGGACGTCTTCTTAAAGCAGTGTGCTGAGTTGGCAAAGTATGGGTCAGACCAGTTCGAGATGTGGTTTGACGGTGCTAACGGCGGTGATGGCTACTATGGAGGTAAGAATACTACCATCCACATAGACCGTTCCACCTACTATGACGTGCCTAACCTCCGTGACTCAATACACAAGCTTAGCCCAAACATCATCCTTTGGGGTGTCGGTGGCGAGGCCCGTTGGATTGGTAACGAAGACGGATGGGCAGGCGAGACCAACTGGTGTAACGAGAATCGCGGTGTTGCTCCTGAACGTAATGGTATGTATGGTACGGAGAACGGATGGTTCTGGTTGCCCGGTGAGAGCGATGCTAAGTTTACGAACCCAGGCTGGTTTTGGAGTCAAAACAGCAGGCCGATGACGGCAGAACGCACCTTTCAGATGTATTTAGAGACGGTGGGTCGCAACTCAACACTCATCCTTAACTGTCCTCCCGACAGGAGTGGTAAACTCCCACAAGACCAAGTAAGCCGATTGAAAGAGTTCGGTAAGATGCTAAAGAGCCGTTTCCAGACTAATCTTGCCAAGTCGGCTACTATCGAGGCAAGCAGTACTCGTGCACATGGGGCAACCCGTTCCTATGCTGCAAACAACCTTATTGACGAAAACCCAGACACTTACTGGGCCGCAGAAGACGACGTAAAGGATGTTACACTTACCTTAACATGGAACAACCCACAGACTGTCCGCTACGTGACACTACAAGAGTACGTCAGACTTGGGCAACGTGTCAAGAGCTTCTCAGTTGAGTACACCACCGATGGCAGCACATGGAAGCCACTTGCCAATAAGGTGAAGCAGACCACCATAGGCTATAAGCGCATCATACCGCTCAATGGAAGCACCGCAAACAGCTATGGTGCGGGCTATGAAGCACGTGCTATTCGCATACACATCAAGGACGCCAAGGCTTGTCCTGTTATGAGTGAGATTGCCATTTATTAATCCTTTGACATGAGAAACAGTATGAAAAAGAATATATTAGCAGCTTGTGGCCTATTGTTCTGCAGCTCATTACTTCACGCACAGACCACAGATGAGGTTAGAATAGACTTCGAGAACCAAGACTATCAGGCTATTGGTGTCTACGACACATGGCTGAAGTCGCCTTTCCGTAGCCATGACGGACAGCCCGCAACACTGCAAGGTAATGTGCAGGTGGTGAGCAATATCGATAAAAACTATGATGATGTATTGAAGTCTACACCGAATACTTCAGACAAGGTGTTGGGCTTCCAGCGTTCACGCTACGGCTCAAACACATTCGGTGCACGCATAGATCTTAAGCAGCCCTTCGCTTTGACCAAGGAAACAAAGTATGTTCACGTGATGATACACAAGCCGAAAGCGGGACGCACCATGCTCATCGGACTCGGAAAACGTACCGACCGCCCTGGTCAGAGTGCTGATACAGAGCAGTTCTGGGAGTTCTCTACAAAGGAGATAGAGCCTAACAAGTGGGTAGATGCCGTCTTCCCTGTCAAAGGGGCAGGTGGTATTGACATCCATAGTCTTGTAGTTGTAGTCGACTGTGAGGACTCCAACGGTCTTAAAGATGATTTCCTCGCTTATATCGATAATATCGTCGTGAACAACGAGGCCTTCACAACAACCAACCGTGAGGACTATCCGATGAATTATAACAAAGATCAGAAGTGCACACGAACTGATCGTGGACTCAAGGGTATCAGCCTCGGCAATCAAGCCATCGCTGTCTACGGCGACATCTCGTCGTCTACACCAGCCTACACCTACCTCAGCAAGCGGGCTTTCTGGGCCAAACCGGGCGAGACACTCACCCCAGCTGTTCAGTATAAGGGCATCTGGATGCACAGCTATGTGTATGTTGACCTGAACAACAACGGGCGCTTTGAACCGAAGGTGGAGGCAGGACAGATTGTTCCTGACGCTGGCAACGAATTGATGGCCTACTCTTTCCTATCCGCATCTGACGAGAACAGCGGCTTTAACAGTGCTGGTACGGAGATTTCAGGCAATGGTCGTAACACGCTCTCCATGCCGGCCTTCACCCTTCCCGACACCCTTCAGCATGGTTTCTACCGCATGCGTTACAAGGTGGATTGGAACTCTTCGGATGCAGGAGGTAGTATCGAGGCTAACAACCACATTATTAATAATGGCGGAGGAGCCATGGACATTCGCCTTAATGTGCATGGTGACAATGTGACGATTACCCAAGGTGCACTCAACGGAAAGGTTGTTGCGGCTGATGACACCGAACTCAACAACCTCAGCATACCATTCGGACAACCCTTCACCATCAAGATGAAGCCCGAACACGGGTTCAACTTCAATGGCTTAAGGGTACGTCATGGCTACAACCTCACAGGCGACAGCCTCAGCCACGGCACCTATCAGTATGTTGACGAGCTCGTTCCACGTGAGCGTTTCAATGAAGATGGCACCTTCACCCTGCCTGCTGAGATGGTTGATGGGGATGTTTCGCTTGAAGGAATATTCATAGATGCGAAGACAACCTTGACCTACGAGGTGTATTTCAACAATAAGTTTGTTTATTCAACGGCTGTCAATGGTGCCAAGACGGGGGCGGTGACGATTCCCGAAAGCCTCAACAGAGACTTTGTTGAACTATCTTCTGATACACAGACCGTTACCTATCTCCCTGCCACCGTACGTGTTAACGCCGTGTGGACGGGTCCGATGAAGGTTGAGACAGCTACTGATACGACTTGGTATAACCTAAAGGTTAGCTCACAGCAAAAGTGGGTCTCTTCACGAACCTACGCTCCGAATGTCTACTTCGTAGACCAGTCTGACACGGACACGGATGCTGCGCTCTGGGCATTGACAGGTGACCCTTACGGCGGATTCCACCTTATTAATAAGGCAGTAGGACCTACACACGTGCTTGCATCGGCTTCTCCAAAGGGCTCGGGTAATGCTGGTGGCTACACCTTCGCTACCCTTGAGTCAGCAAGCGAACTTCCTATAGGCTACACAAGTGGCTGGTTCTTGAATGTTAGTCCTAATGATGAGGCAGGTTTCTACATCTGTAATCCAGAGGGCTACGGCCTTAACTATCGTGCTAATAACAACCTCGCTTATTGGACAGGGGGTAAGGATGGTGGCTCAACCTTCGTTCCGACAGAAGTTAAAAAGACTTCTACGGGTATTAGTAGTCTGACTCTTCACCAAGACGCCACTACCACTTACGACCTAACAGGTCGCTCTGTCGGCAAAAACCACAGAGGTATTGTCATCCGTAATGGTAAGAAGTTGCTCATTAAATAAGACAGAGTAAGAGGAGGACAGGGCCGGCCTGCCGACAAGATACGTGCTCAGACAGGGTATTAGAAAGACAGAGTAACAGGAGAACAGGTACCCAGTTGATGAGTAGACGAGGTAACGAGTCGACAAGTTATGTGCTCTGGAAGGATGTTAGAAAGACAGAGTAACAGATGAACTAAGAAAGAGTAGAGTAACAGATGAGCATGTTACTCTACTTTTTTTAGTACTCTATGTATATGAAACTATAGTATTTACACAGGTTATAAAACTCTTAGTATGAAACAGAAAAACGTCTGCTTCTCACGGAGGGACACAGAAGAAAGGTATAAACCCCTCCCCCGTCCCCTCTTCCAAAGGGCGGGGCGTAATCACCGAGATACCCCTATAAAAAGGATGTAGGCTTCATTATGTTCTTTGATGGCAGTCTTGTAGGGGTAACCTCACATATTACGCCCCTCCCTGCGGGGGAGGGGTTGGGGGAGGGGCCACCTCCTTATAGGTTCGAAACTGTGCGCCAAAAAGCTCCGTGAACTCTGTGCGCTCTGTGAGAGAAAAACCTATCCACACACACCTACTATGTTCTTTTTCTCACAGAATAACACAGAATAACAGAACACACCAAGGTTCACAGAGACATTAAGTCAACCGATAACACAGAACCTTACAGCCACCTTTAGCAGTAACGCTCTGTGAACTCTGTATGCCGGAGGCCTTCTGTGGGCTCGAAACGTGCGCCAAAAAGCTCCGTGAACTCTGTGCGCTCTGTGAGAGAAAAAACTCACCAGCGTGAGAGATAGAATGTGCGTTTGCGAGATAGAATACTGAACTTACTCATAGAAAATGTCAAGAGTTTTCAGCAAACACTCCACTCTCCATTCGGCGAAACGCCCTTCAAGCTCCAAGAACATGCCCTTCTTCATTCGAGAAGAGGCCTTTCTTGGGGCAAGAAGGGCATGTTCTGCATGCAAGAAAGGCATGTTCTCAAACGATATATATAACGTATTGACACTGTGAGGGTTATAGTATCGGTTACAGAAGGTATCCTATTTCTATTATGAGGACATTTAGGTTGATAGGATGTAAGGGTTTTTCGCAGAATTACTAATACTTTTGAAGAGCGGAGAGATTACTAAGATAGCACAATGAAGAGGAGATATTCTTCGATTAATGGGGAGAGGAAAGCAACAAGAAAGGGTGTGGTTGGCGACAAGGAAACGAGAGGTTGGCGATGAGGAAGGGTAAGTGGAGAGAGGAGAAGAGCGAGAGAACTAAGCAAGCCGATGAACGATACTTTCGGAGAGGAGGCGGAGGAAGATTCTTACTTGTGTGCGAGAACAACACTTTTAACCAAAAAAAATGAACTAAACGCTTGTTTATTATTGTATAAACAACTATATTTGTAGCACAAAACCTAAATCAGAAGAATATATGTCTAATTTTATGAAAGTTAGTAAGAACCGTAGGAAGCACCCTCCCTTTGTAACGGGTAGCGTCGCTTTCTCCTTTGCTCTTGGGTTGATGGCCGTTGTTCCGTCCCCAGTATTAGCCAATGTGAATGCGAACACGAGCATGAGTGTTCAGCAACAAAAGCAGAGTATTAATGGTGTAGTTAAAGATGTGAATGGCGAACCAGTCATTGGTGCATCCGTACTTGCCAATGGTACTCCCGTAGGAGTGACCGATGTGGATGGTCGCTTCTCAATCTCTGTCGCTCCCGGAACGGAGTTGAAGATTAGTTATGTTGGTTTCGCTACTCAGAGTCTGACGGTGAGAAGTGGCGTGACAAGCTATAACATTACGCTGAAGGACGAGAACAGCGCGCTGAGCGAGGTTGTTGTTGTCGGTTATGGTACTCAGAAGAAGGCCAATCTGTCTGGTTCTGTAGCACAACTCGACGGTAAGACTCTCGAAAACCGCCCTATCTCTAATGTGTCTTCAGGCTTGCAGGGCTTATTGCCAGGTATCACGGTGACTGGAGCCGACGGTGCGCCAGGTCTTGACAATGGCTCTATTCTTGTGCGTGGTGTGGGAACTTTGAACTCTGCATCACCTTATATCTTGATTGATGGTGTTGAAGCTGGAACGTTAAACTCGCTTGATCCGGAGGATATTGCAAGTATTTCTGTTCTGAAAGATGCTTCTTCAGCAGCCATCTATGGTTCTAAAGCATCTAATGGTGTGATACTGGTAACTACAAAACGAGGGCAGAACGGTGCGCCAAAGGTTAGTTATTCAGGTTATTTCGGTATTCAGAATGCAACTGCTCTGATGGATAGAATGAACTCAGCCGATGCCGCTTACTATTATAATAAGGCATTGGAACGCAGCGGTAAGGCGCCCCGCTTCTCTGAAGAAGCTATTCAGAAATTCCGTGATGGGTCGGATCCTTACAACTATCCAAACACCGACTGGTATGGTCTTGCATTCAAGACAGCATGGCAAAACCGCCATAGTGTGAACATCACTGGCGGTAATGAGTTTGTGAAATACCTTGCTTCTGCAGGCTATCTAAAGCAGAGCAGTATCCTTCCGAATGCTGGTCGTGAGCAGTTTAATGGTCGTGCAAATCTCGACATGGTGTTATCTAAGCGCATCACTGCCCATCTTAACCTCGCTTATATCCAAAACAACTACCGCGACGCAAGTAGTGCTTACGCCGGAGGAAGTAGTGATCAGATTATTAGACAGCTTAATATCATTGCTCCATGGATAGTTTATAAGTATGAGGATGGCACTTACGGCACTGTTTCTGATGGTAACCCAATGGCGTGGTTGGAGTCTGGTATGACCGTGAACCGCAACAATCGCAACTTTACAGGTATGATTGGGCTTGACTATCAGATACTAAAAGACTTGAAGCTGACGCTCCAAGGTGCATACGTTGACGCTTCACAGCGTTACTCTTATTTCCAGAAATTCATTCAGTATAACCCTAATAAGGCTTCTGACCCTAATAAGTTAGAGATCGCTCACTACGACTGGCATCGTACAACCTTTGATGCTTTCCTTAACTATGACAAGTCTTTTGCGAAGCACAACATCAAGGCTATGCTCGGATGGCATACTGAACGCTTTAAGTATCTACCTGACTGGATGTATCGAAAGAGCTTCCCTAACAACGACTTGACCGATATGAACGCTGGTGACGCATCGACCCAACAGAATGCTGGTAACACTCGTGAGCTGGCGATGGTGTCATATTTTGGAAGATTGAACTACGACTATGCGGGTCGTTACCTCTTTGAGGCTAACTTCCGTTCTGACGCTTCTTCACGCTTTGCTGAGGGTCATCGCTGGGGTTTCTTCCCATCCTTCTCGGCTGCATGGAGGGTCTCTGAAGAGCCTTTCATGGAGGGTACAAAGTCATGGTTGAGCAACTTGAAGCTCCGTGCATCATGGGGTCAGCTCGGTAATCAGGACGCTCTGAGCGATTACTACCCATGGATGAACACCTACAACCTCAATGCGAAGTATCCTTTCGGGGGTCAACTCACACCAGGTTACTACCAAGGTAGCTATCATCTCGAGACGATCTCTTGGGAAAGGTCAACCACTTGGGGTATCGGAATGGACTTTACTCTCTTCGGTGGACTGACTGGTTCGTTGGACTACTACAACCGCAAGACCACAGGAATTATCATGGACGTGTCTGCTCCGGCTGAGTTTGCACTCGGCGCATACAAGGACAACATCGGTGCACTGCGTAATCAAGGTGTCGAACTGTCCTTGGCTTACGCAAAGCAGTTGAACAAAGACTGGTCTATCAACGTCGGTGCGAACTTCGCTTACAACAAGAATAAGATCTTGAACTTGGGTGATGGCACTGAATACATTGGTAGTGGCAACCGCAGAACGGCTGTAGGTCAGCAATACAATAGCTTCTTCATGTACAAAGCTACGGGTAAGTTCTTCAACTCTCAACAGGAGGCTGACGCCTACACAGCCAAGTATGGCAACCCATTCGGACGTAAGTTCATGGCAGGCGACCTTATCTATGAGGACACAAACGGCGATGGTAAGCTCGACTCAAACGACCGTATTTATACCAAGCATACGGACATCCCTGCTATTACCTACGGTTTCAACCTTGGCGCAACATGGAAGAATATAGACTTATCTATGATTTGGCAGGGTGTTGGAGCAGTATCTCATATCTACAACCGTGAGGTTCTTGGCGAGTTCTCTGGCGATGCCAGCCACCCATCAACACTATGGAAAGACTCATGGACAGACGACAATCACAATGCTAAACTCCCTCGTGTCTTCGAGACAGGAAACAGTCCAAGCGACATGACACGTGCTATGTCAACCTTCTGGTTGTGGAATACAGCATACTTGAGATTGAAGACCTTGCAGATAGGTTACACCCTTCCTAAGAGCACACTCAAAGCGATTGGACTCGAGAAGGTGCGTATCTACTATGCTGGAGAGAACCTCCTTACCTTCGATGCATTGCCATTTAATATTGACCCAGAGGTAACCAGCGAGCGTGGATCATCTTATCCGCTGCTCCGTTCACACTCTATCGGTATCAATATCACATTCTAACCGTAAATACCCGATATACATTATGAAAACAGTAAGAACATATATATTGGCTGGTGTGGCTGCTTTTGCACTCACATCTTGTAATGACTACCTCACTACCGTACCTAAGGACGCTATGTCACCATCAACGACTTGGAAGACAAGTGACGATGCTGAGAAGTTCCTCGTGGGCTGTTATGATGGTTGGGAAGAAGGTGCAGCATTGTTGTATTGGGACGCTGGCTCTGACTTTGCCTATAATAACTTCCCTTGGGAGGGCTTTACTAATATAGGTAATGGCTCGCTCTCGCCTTCTTCTCCGGGTTGGTCGTTCTACGACTATACCATCATTGGACGCTGCAACACCTTCCTTGAGAATGTTGATAAGTGTGCTTTCAGTAGCGAGGCGGCTAAGAAAGACCTCATCGCACAGGTGAAGGCCATCCGTGCCTACAACTATTTCCGTATGGGATTCCTATATGGTGGTGTGCCAATCGTCAAGCCCTTCACCAGTGCACAGGAGGCTCGCGTACCAAGAAATACGGAGCAAGAGGTGAAGGACTTGGTTTTCAAAGACCTTGACGAGGCTATTGCCGACATCAACACGAGTCCTGCTGCACGCGGACGTATCGCTAAGGGCGCTGCCTTGGCTATGAAGATGCGTGCCGCACTCTACTGGGGTGACTATCAGAAGGCCAAGGATGCCGCACAAGCTATCATCGATTTAGGGCTCTATGAACTCGACCCTGACTACACGAACTTGTTTAAGTTGGCTGGTAAAGACTCTAAGGAAATCATCCTTGCAGTACAGTATAAGAGCGGTACACGCCCTCTGGGTACTATCGGACAGCTTTATAACAATGGTGACGGAGGCTGGTCTTCGGTCGTTCCTACGCAGAAGTGTGTCGATAACTATGAGATGAGTAATGGTATGACCATCGACGAGGCGGGGTCTGGATACGATGCTACGCATCCTTTCCATGGCCGTGATCCACGTATGGCAATGACTATTCTCTATCCTGGTTGCGACTGGGATGGCACCGTCTTCAATACCCTTGACGAGAATGTCAACGGTAAGAAGAACCCTAACTACCCAACCAATGCGGCCAACTCATCCAAGACTGCGCTCACATGGCGTAAGTACTTAGACCCTAAGACACAGTATGCTGACGTATGGGACACGGAGGCTTCGCCTATTGTCTTCCGTTATGCTGAGGTGCTCTTGACGTGGGCTGAGGCCGAGAACGAGCTGAACGGTCCTTCTGCCAACGTCTATGCAATGCTTGATAAGGTGCGCACACGTGTGGGAATGCCGGCTGTCGACCAGTCTAAGTATAACACTAAGGACAAGCTTCGTGAGCTAATTCGCCGCGAGCGTGGCTCAGAGTTCGCTGGTGAAGGCCTTCGTCGTGCTGACATCTTGCGATGGACAAGCAATGGTAAGATGGTTGCTGAGACAGTATTGAACGGTCCACTAACCCGCATCACAGGTACTATCGACAACACAGCTACCGACCCAACCATGCGTGCCGTAGTAAGTGGTACAAGCAAGGTCGAGGACCGCTCGTTCCAAACTTACAACCGTTACCTCCCTATACCACAATGGAATATCTCTGACAACCCTAAGTTGGAGCAGAATCCTGGGTATGCGAAGTAATTGAACGGAGCATGTAAGATAGGCCTCCGAAGGGTCTCTCCCTCAACTCCTCTCCCACGAGAAGGGACGTGAACACCGAGAGTATCCTGTCTCTCGACCGTAGTTTCTCATCCAACTCCTCTCCATTCCGATGGTCACCGACCGAAGGGAAGGAATGAGGAGGGGGTGGATGACGAGTCTGTTTTGTGCTCTGACAGGGTATTAGAAAGACAGAGTAACAGGAGGACAAGTACCCAGTTGATGAGTAGACGAGCTAACAAGTCGACAAGTTATGTGCTCTGGAAGGATGTTAGAAAGACAGAGTAACAGATGAACTAAGAAAGAGTAGAGTAACAGATGAGCGTGTTACTCTACTTTTTTTAGTACTCTATGTATATGAAACTATAGTATTTACACAAGTTATAAAACTCTTAGTATGAAACAGAAAAACGTCTGCTTCTCACGGAGGAACACAGAAGAAAGGTATAGGCCCCTCCTCCGTCCCCAACTGGTCCCTCCCCCGTCTCCTCCTCCAAAGGGCGAGGCATGACCACCGAGATACCCCTATAGGTTAGAGGCCCCTCCCCCGTCCCCTCCCCCGAAGGGAAGGGGAATAATCACCGAGATACCCCTATAGAGTGGATGTAGGCTTTTTGTTGTTCCTTATTCATATTTACAATGGCTGTAACGCTCTGTGAATTCTGTATGCCGGAGGCCTTCTGTGAGATCGAAACGGTGCGCCAAAAGGTTCTGTTACATCTGTGAGTTCTGTGAGAGAAAACCCTCTACAAAGTATGCAAGCAGGCCTATAGGGGTAACCTCACATATCACTCCCCTCTCCATTCGGAGAGGGGCTGGGGGTGAGGCTGCCCTTTCCTCTCATCATGAATAAAACCTCCTTTCTCTTTGTACACTATAAAAAAAGTGTTATATTTGCACCTGTAAACCTAAATCAAAGCATTTATGTCTAAATCTACTACCGTCTTCTTGGGTATAAGGAAGCATGCGCTATACCGCAACAAGTAGAGATAAACAACTTTATATATATGCAAACAAAAGTATTATACGGCTTGACAGGGGCACTGGCAATGGGTGCGGTCGTTCCTGCACAGGCACAGAAGAAACCGATGAACATCGTTTTCATTATGAGCGATGACCATTCGTATCAGACGATCAGTGCGTATGACAAACGGTTTATCAGTACTCCTAACATCGATTGGCTGGCTGATAACGGTGTGAAGTTCCAAGAGAGTTTCGTCGCAAACTCGCTTAGTGGGCCTTCACGTGCTTGTATGCTCACTGGTAAACACAGCCATGCTAATGGCTTCACCGACAACACCAAGACCTTTGATGGTAGTCAGCAGACCTTCCCAAAGCTGCTTCAGAAGCAGGGCTACCAGACTGCCATGATTGGAAAATGGCATCTCACCTCACTCCCAACAGGCTTTAATTACTGGGACATCCTCATCGGACAGGGCGATTACTACAACCCTGACTTCCTTAGCAATGGGAAGAGAATACGCCGTTCGGGCTATGTCACGAATATTATTGCAGACATGGCGATAGACTGGATGGAGCATAAACGCGATAAGACAAAGCCTTTCTGTCTGCTAATGCACAATAAAGCGCCTCATAGAGTATGGAATCCTGACACTTGCGACTTGCGTCTTTATGACGACGTGACCTATCCGTTGCCTAAAACCTTCTATGATGACTATGCTGGAAGACTTGCTGCTCAGAAGCAGAAGATGAGCATCATCAAGGATATGGACCTTGTCTACGACAATAAGATGGCCGATAAAGAGAACGAGATCCATACTACTACGGGACTTGAACCATGGGGACGTGCGAACTACAACCGTATGTCGCCTTCACAACGTGCACAGTGGGATAGCTATTACGACCCTATCATCAAGAAGTTTAAGGAGGATAAACTATCTGGTAAGGCACTGGCCGAATGGAAGTATCAACGCTATATGCACGACTACATGCGAGTAATTCATTCTGTCGACCGTAATGTTGGGCGTGTCATTGAATACCTCCGTGAACATAACTTACTGGACAATACAATGATTGTCTACACCTCTGATCAGGGGTTCTACATGGGCGAACATGGATGGTTCGACAAGCGTTTTATGTATGAAGAGTCGTTCCGCACGCCACTATTGATTTACTTTCCTGGGGGTAAGCATGGCGTTATCAACGAGATGGTACAGAACATCGACTATGCTCCAACATTCCTCGATGTGGCTGGCGCAAAGATACCTTCCGATATACAGGGGCGTTCGTTCCTACCTCTGTTAGAGGGTAAGAAGCCATCAGACTGGCGCAAGTCGCTTTATTATCACTACTACGAATACCCTGCCGAGCACTCTGTTTGCCGCCACTACGGTATCCGTACGAAGCGATATACGCTCATTCATTTCTACAACGATATCGACTCTTGGGAGCTATACGACCTAAAGAAAGACCCTGAACAGATGCATAATATCTACGGGAAACCTGGTACGGAGAAGCTCACAAAGAACTTGAAGAAGCAACTCCTGCAGCTTCAGGTGCAGTATAATGACCCTATTCGCAATAAGGGACTATAAGTTTTGAGCGTTAACGCTACTGAGATACCCCTACAAAGAGGTTGACTTACAGTGCACAGCGTGTGTGTGTAAGTGCTCTTGTAGGGGTTTCTTTGTGTCTTTTCATTCCCTCTACACGAGGATAGGACTGGGGGAACGGCCTGTGTGGGGACTCTTCTTCCATGAAAAACACAAGGTTCTGTTACCATGAAATATCTTTACAGAAACGTTAAGCGAACCACATAGAAAAGCTCATCATATCCGTCTCTTTTACTATCGTAACCTCCTTACTATCAAAGACTTGAACACTTGCCTACAAGAAGGGCATGTTCTACATGCAAGAAGGGCGTCTTCAAGGGGCAAGAAAGGCATGTTCTGCATACTTGAAAGGCCTTGTCTTGGACAGAGTAAAGGCCCCTGTGGATAGGACAGGTAAACATTCTTTACACGACAGGGAGGGGGGACAGGGGAGACAGAGTATGAGGTGACAGAGTAAGAGAAGACAGAGTAACAAAGGAACAGGGGATAGTAACAGGGGATGAGGAGACAGAGTAACAAAGGAACAGGGGATAGTAACAGGGGAAGAGGAGACAGGGTAACATGAGAACAAAGGGTAGTAACAGAGGGAGAAAGGGATGGGAAATAAAGAAGAGGGGGATTGGAGTGTGTAATGTAGATGAAGGAGAATAACAGAGAGAAGGGAGAAAGCAAAAGGAGGGGGTGGGGTTTTGGTGGGATTAGTCAACTCATATCGTGAATAGATTCGCTGTGTTTTGTTCGCTAATCGGGTAGTAATCGGATGGAGAAAATATAAGAATAATAAGCTGCCCATACCCTACTCTACGCAGAGAAAGCATGAGAACAATAAGACAGATTACTTTTGTAGAATATTCTGAAAGCTAAAACATTACAAAGACAATAAGAGTATCTTAGTAACTAAAGGCTAAAACATTTCGCAGACTATGGGGGTATCTCAATAACAAAAGGCTAAAACATTGCGCAGAACATGAGAGTATCTCAATAACAAAAAGCCGAAACATTGCGCAGAACATGATATTTTCTCAACAACAAAAGGCCGAGGCGTTTCGCAGACTATGAGGCTCTCTCAATAACAAAAGGCTGAAACGTTTTGCAGACTATGAGGCTCTCTCAATAACAAAAGGCTGAGACGTTGCGTAGACCATGAGATTTTCTCAATAACAAAAGGCTGAAACGTTTCGCAGACTATGAGAGTATATCGGTAACAAAAGGGCAAAGCGTTTTGCAGACTATGGGGGTATCTCGGTGATCACGCCCCTCCCTTTGGGGGAGGGGATGGGGGAGGGGCCAGTATCTGGGAGTGTTGGGCCGGTCATTTGGGAGTGTTGGGCCAGTCATCAGGGAGTGATGGGGCCGACACCTGGGGCTGTTGAGTCCAGTATCTGGTGCTGTTTTGCTCCCTTCTCCCCTAAAACTCCACAGTCACCCTACCGTTTATTTGTCGGCCAGTGAGGTAGTTTGGCACCGCATACTGCTGTCCGGCGATGTCGGTAACCCAGTAGTATGAGTTGACGTTGTTTATCCCGAAGAGGTTTAAACAGTCTATTCCAAGCCAGATGTTCTTAAAGACTGTATTGCTGCGACCGTCATGGTTGTCTAATAGTCGGTAACTCATACCGATGTCGGCACGCTTATAAGCAGGTGCTCGGAAGGTGTTGTTCTCCAGTTCCTTGTGTGGTGCAGAGAACGGCAGACCGTCAGCATAGGCCAATTTCAGCGACATACGCCATCGAGTAGTCCCTGGGAAGAAGTCTGTAAAGTATAGGTTTAGCGCATAGCGTTGGTCGGTTGGGAGTGGAATACGCTTACCATTCAACTTCATACTCGTGTTCATCACGCTAAGTGTCAGCCATGAGTCAGCCCCCGGGACGAACTCACCAAAGAGCTTAAGGTCGAGGCCTGTAGCATGACCCGAGGCCGTGTTCTCACCGTAATAAGTCACTTTCACATTGTCGACCGAGTAAGGGACGAGGTGTGAGAGAGCCTTGTAATAAGCCTCCGCAGTGAACTTAAACGGCCTACCCATCATCTCGAAGCGATAAGTCATGCCTGCCAACGCATGGATAGACTGCTGTGCTCGTATCTTCTGGTTCAGTGTTGCGTAGGTGACACCATTGACGATTGACGTGTCGCGAAGCTCCTTATAGAACGGAGCTTGGTAATAGATGCCCCCAGCAAAACGGAAACTTAGGTTGCGGTTCCTGCCCGGTGTGATCGTCAGCGAGGCTCGAGGAGAGAACAGACTCTCCCCATTAAAGTCCCAATGGGCAAAGCGTACGCCATAGTTCAGCGTGAACAACGTCGGAACAGAGTCACGTGTTTGGAAGTTCCACGTATCTTGTAAGTAGCTCTCGAAGCGTTTCGCATTCAGTTCGTTACGAGCCCGAAGCGAATAGATCATCTTTAAGTCGCGCCCAGTATGCGGTACGTTATACCCTGCCGAGTCACGGTATTCATATTCAGCCGAGTTCTCCTTGATGCGTTCGAACTTATAGGTCACCGCCCCCTCGAGCCTGTGTTTACCCATGCGGTGCTGCATCATCAGTTTCAAACTGCGTACATTCGCATTAAGATAGTCACGGGAATGTTGCATATACGTACCCACCCCGAGGTTCTCAGACGTCTCCGTCTGTGTGAGCCAGTACTGTCCTTGTATGTCATAGCGCTCCTGCTCCTTCGTTGTGAAGGCCGATGCGAGGAGGGAAAGGTCGGTGTTTGCACCCAAATGGCGTGTGATAGCCAACGAACCAAAGAATGTTCTAAAGAGGTCTCGTTCCTTTCCATCGAAGTAGACACGGAACTTCTTGACGTTCTGAAGCGTTCCAAAGTTCGTTTCTCGGTCTTCTGGCTCAAAGTCATAACGGTTTTCTGATATATTACCGATAAAGTCCACCTGCCAACGCTTGTTGGGTTTCCATGAGAGATAAGTCTGATAATCGAGGAACGACGGCCGATATTCGCCCTTAGTCTGTAGTGTTCCGAGTAGGTAACGATTAGTTTTATAACGCACACCATTGGTCCACGTCAACTTCTTCGTAGCCAGTCCGAGGTAGGCCGAAGCCCCTAAGAGAGAGGCCGAAACCGTTGCCTCGGTCCTCTTCGGACGTTTATAAGTGATGTCTAAGGCCGAACTCATCTTGTCACCATACTTTGCCTCGAAGCCACCCGTTGAGAATCCGATACTCTCAACCATGTCGGGATTGATGATGGAGAGCCCCTCCTGCTGTCCACTTCGCACTAAGAAAGGGCGGAACACCTCTATGTTATTGATATAGACAGAGTTCTCGTCGAATGTTCCTCCACGCACGTTATACTGCGAGGAGAGCTCAGAGTGGGTAGAAACACCCGCCTGTGTCTGTACTAACTCTTCGACAGCGTTGCCCGAAGTAGAGGGTCCTTGCTTCGTCTTCTGAACGTCTAACTCCTCCGTCGTACCGTGCTGTTTGGTCTTTCCTTGCACTACCACCTCTTGCAGTTCGTTGTCGTCAGCAAGCTGAACGAGCATTGTCTGCTTCCCTTTTGGGCGCACGAGAATCCTCGTCTTAGTCCTGTAGCCAATCATAGAGAAGCGCACCTTCACGGAGTCTTCACTCTGTAGTTGCATATTGAACTCGCCTTTCAGGTTGGTCATCGATAGTTTTCCTTGCGAAACAACCATGACAGAAGCCAGCTCGATAGGGTTCCCGTCCTTGTCAGAAACCTTCCCTTGCAGCGTAAATGATTGTGCACCTGCTATCTGCGCAGCCACCATGAACAATAGTAGTAATATGTATTTCTGAATGTCCTTACGTCTCATACCTTATATAACGATGGTCTTGTGGTTTTATTGTCCTACTCAGTCGCTTAGAAGAGAAAGACTTATCGCATAGCTCCCCTCGTCCCTCACGATTCTTCATCAGCCTAAACAAAAAAAGTGGATGCGCCTGTTCGACACATCCACATCTATCATTAATGTTTTGTTGTAGCCTTTTCTTAGCCCAAGTACTTCATGAGTACGCGAGCATTACCGCTCTCACGAATCTTCTCGATAGCCTTTTCACGAATCTGGCGAACACGCTCACGGGTAAGACCCATCTCTGTTCCAATCTCTTCCAGACCCTTCTCTTGGCATCCGATACCGAAGCACTCGGTGACAATCTTTATCTCTCTATCCTTAAGAGTGTTCTGTAGAACGGCTCGAAGGTCGTCTGACATAGACTCGAAATCGACGCTGCGGTCGGTGCGAGAGTCGTCACCTGACGAGAGCATATCACTCATTGAGTTATCGTCATCATCGCTGAAAGGAGCGTCGATACTCATGTGGTGGTTGTCAGCACTTTGACTTTGACGGATGCGAGCTTCGTCGATACCAGTCAACTCAGCCAACTCGTGGATAGAAGGACGACGGTTGTGTTGCTGCACAAACTCGTTCGTCACCTGATTAATCTTAGATATAGCACCCACCTGATTGAGCGGTAGTCGCACAATACGGCTCTGCTCAGCGATAGCTTGCAGAATACTTTGACGAATCCACCAGACAGCATACGAGATGAACTTAAAGCCACGAGTCTCATCGAACTTCTCGGCCGCTTTAACCAATCCAATGTTTCCCTCGTCGATAAGGTCGGTCAGGGAGAGACCTTGGTGTTGGTATTGTTTAGCCACAGAGACGACGAAACGGAGGTTAGCCTTAATCAGTTTCTCCTTCGCGCGTTCACCTTTTCGGCCGCCCTTATGGATTTCCTGTGCCAGTTCAATCTCCTCATCAACGGTAATCATCGGCTCACGTCCGATCTCAACAAGGTACTTATCGAGTGCCTCACTGGAACGGTTAGTGATACTTTTTGAAATCTTAAGTTGTCTCATGAATGGTTTACTATTTCCTCCTAAAACTATAGCTATATTCCGTTATCCTAAGTTGATACGGCTTGCAAAGGTACATATAAATATGTGAACAGCCAAATCTCTGTGCGTTTAGTTGTGCTTTTTTATGCTTTTTTATATGTTTCAAGGAGGGAGGGGGGCTACGAGGCAGTTCCTCGTAGAACCGAAGAGCAGGCGACGAGAGTAGGGACAGCAGGGGTCGGAGGCTACGAGGCAGTGCCTCGTAGAACTGAACAGCTGGGGAGGGAGGAGGAGCCATCACCAGCAGGTATGCTAATTATGCGAGCAGGAAATGTAAGTTTTTTTTCGCTAACTAATCCCTTCTACAATCGAAGGGGAGCCGAGTTTGATACAAGAAGAGGCCCTTCTCCGTTCAAGAACATGCCTTTCAACGTTCAAGAAAGGCGTCTTCTTCATGCAAGAAAGGCATGTTCTCAAACGCTATTCGTAACTTTCTGATTTATTGGAGGTTATAAATAACATTACAAGAGACGTTATAGCCCTCACGTGAGGGAGTTTAGCTTAGTTGGCTGTAATGATTATTTACCATCTTATTAACTCACCTTTCTCACATACTTCACCCCAACGAAAGCTATAACGTTCTGTGACATCGGTTGTCGCAAGGCTCTCTGAAGCCTCACCCCCAACCCCTCTCCGAATGGAGAGGGGAGTAATCACCGAGATACCCCTATATGTCCTCCGTATGTTTAGCGGCCCATTTGCTATCAGTAGCAGGCCAAAAGGGGTAACCTCACATACTACTCCCCTCTCCATTCGGAGAGGGGCTGGGGGTGAGGCCTCTGTGTTCTCTGTATGCCGAAGGCCTTCTGTGCGCTCGAAACCTGCGCCTAAACGCTCAGTGAACTCTGTGCGCTCTGTGAGAGAAAAAAATACCCTCTATGAGAAAAAGGAATGTCCTCTATGAGAGAAAACACGACCACCGCCCCATGCAAGCAGCCTAATAAGGGTAACCTCACATACAAAAAATAAAAAGATGTTCCCTTTTACAACACCACCTTATCCGCTGCTTTCTTCAACGTAGCCAAGAAGTGCACTGCCTCCTCGTGTTGATTTTCGTGGAAGACATTGTTTTCGCCCACTTTGAGAACGATGTCGTTACCCTCTTCCCGCTGTATATGTAGTCGTCCACGGCGGTCGAGAACTATCGTTTTCACGTCGTCCATCAGCAGATGTACCATGTCCTTCGCATGGTGATCATTATGTCGGATATTATAGAAAGGCGGGATAGCCAAGGCATGGATAGGTACGAGATGTAGTTCATGGCTGTTATAGACCACGAGCACAGGCACATGACGACTAATGATGTTATAGTCGACACGTGTTGACAGGTATCGTTTATCCCGTATGTCAATCTCTGGATAGTCCTTTTCGATAAAGCGCATTGCCGCAGCAGCATACCGTCCCCTACTCTTTCTACCCACATAACGTGCGTAGAGCACCATTAGACAAATGATAATAATTGCCACAACAGGGATCAGAAACATATATGTATCCATAATCATAAATGTGTTTATTTTATTAACAGGCGTACTACATATTGCAATCCCCACAAGGACACCATAGTACGCCCTATCTGTTTATTATCCTGACTCATCGTTACTCCTCTCCAAGGCGCAACTTATAACAGTCGACGCCATAGCCGATACAACCCACAACAGGCCCCAGCAACATGCGTCCACCTTATTATATATATTGCCATCCACCCACGTCAGTTCACTACCCGACCGTAAGCTGAAGGCCTATACCTTATTATATATATAGTCACAAAGCCTATGCTTGTACCATCACGACACCAATCTACGCTCATCCCATCGCCGACCACCGTTCACACCCACCCTTTCCAATCCTTAAGAGGACCTAAGGGGTATCTCGGTAATCACTCCCCTCCCTACGGGGGAGGGGACGGGGGAGGGGCCAGCTGTTGGGTGTTGGTGGCCGCTCCGTTGGGTGTTGGGGGCCAGCTGTTGGCTGTTGCTTGTTGCTATTTCCCCCTCTTCTTCCACTCTACATACCCAGCACCAGCGATGGCGAGGAGCAAGATGACGATAGCGATATAGGCGATTGTCTCAGTGGTAGAGATACTTGTTGGGTGGAAATCGAGCACCACAGTGTGTTTACCCGGTTTCACACTCACAGCACGGAGGATATAGTTTACACGGCCAATCTCGGCAGGCTGACCATCGATAGTTGCCTTCCAACCAGGGTAGTAGACCTCAGAGAAGACTACCACACCGCCGTTGCGTGACGAAACAGTGTACTGCAGGTTGTTTGGTTCATACTTATCAAGCTTAACGAAGGCCGTTGAGTCGTTCGCCTTCGCCTGTCCTAACACTGCCTCAAACTTCTTATCAGCAACCGCTTCATGGCGTACATCGATCTTACCAACCGCTGCATACTCCGCATTAGCATCGTAGACAAAGGTTAGTTTATCGACAAACCAGCCGTTACCCTGTGCGTATGGGTTCAGTAGCGGTGCTGTTTGACCACCTTGCAAAGGTAAGATAAAGTACTTCGTATTCAACATGTTCAGCACAGGGAAGGTCTTCACACCATCCACCGCACGCATATTACCACCCGTAGCAGCAATGGCCTGCATCGCCTTCTGCATCTCCGGAGCGATGTAAGCATCGATCATCTCTTGATAACGACGGAGCTTAGCAGGGTGATAACCACCGATACTCTTGTGGAAGTAAGAGGTCTCGTTCTCATTAAAAGTATTCGAAGCGAAATTCAATACACGATAGTCAAGGCTCTTGTCCTTATCTATCTCCGTGTCGGCAGCCGTTGGCTGTTGTGGCATATCACGTTCGCTCTTCGGTACAAACATCTCGTCATTGAGGTAGCGCTTGTCCACCTGCCACATATCCACAAGACAAAGCACCAACAGAGCGGCTACCATATAGTCGGCACGGAGCTTCTTCATCTTATAAACGAAGAGTAGGGCAAACCCGATGAGAATAATGACAACCGAACGCCAAGCGTCAGCGCTGACCATAGCCGCACGCATCGTAGAGATGTTAGAAAGGATAGTACCAGCCGTGTTAGCGTCCATTCCCTGCACACTACCAAGCATTTGGCGTTCTTGATCGCTCACAAACGGACCCATCATATCGGGGAACAAAGCCACTAAGAAGGCCACACCGGCTGTCAGAGCAAGGCTGATATAAGCATACTTCATCTTCTTTCCCAAGAGGTCGGGCTCGTCCACGAGGCGTTTCAACGTCAAGGCAGCCAAGAGAGGGATAGTAAATTCGGCAATGACAAGGATACTCGCCACCGTTCGGAACTTTGCATACATCGGTATGTAGTCAAGGAAGAAGTTCGTGAAGCCCATGAAGTTATGTCCCCATGAGAGTAGGATAGACAGTACGGTGGCTGCCACAAGGGCCCATTTCGTAGCCCCCTTCACCAAGAAGAGGCCTAAGATGAAAAGGAAGAGGACGAACGCACCGACATAGACAGGGCCGCTCGTTCCCGGTTGTGTACCAAAGTATTGTGGGAAAGCATCGTAGATTTGCGGTATCATCGACTGCACCTGTGGGTCAGCCTTAGCCATTGCCGTCTCGCTCTTACTAAGAGGAACACTCGCACCGCCCTTTGCGTCGGGCACAAGTAAGGTCATTGTCTCATCAATACCGTAGCTCCATTGCGTGATATAGTCACGGTCTAAGCCCGAACTCGTCTGGTTGGCTCCATCGGCTTTCAGCAACTCGCTCTTGCCACGCATACTCTCTTTCTGATACTGCCAAGTGTGGTAAAGGCTTGAGAGATTGATTAATACACCAATCAAAGCAGCCACTGCCAACACGCCCGTAGCCTTAAGGAAGCCCATGAGCTGCTTCTGTCGAACAGCTTGAACAAGGTAGGCAATGACCATAAAGAGTATGATGAACAGATAATAATAGGTCATCTGCACATGGTTAGCCTTCACCTCAAAGGCGGTGAAGATGGCTGTCACGATGAAACCAGACAGGTAACGCCCTCGATAAGCCAGTACTATACCCGCTATCATAGGCGGCAGATAGGCCAAAGCCATTACCTTCCAGAGGTGACCAGCAGCTATGATAATAAGGAAATAGGACGAGAAAGCCCACATGACACTGCCCAATGCGGCCAGAGACTGGCGGAAGTCGAAGGCTCTCAAGAGGATATAAAAGCCCAAGAGATAGACAAAGAGGAACCATACATTCTCTGGTAACCACAGGTGATAAGCATTCATCACCTGCGACAAGCCGTCGGTCGACTGGTAAGAAGGCGACATCTGATAGGTAGGCATACCGCCGAAGATAGAGTTTGTCCAGCGTGTTGTCTCCCCTGTACGGTTCTGATACTCTGTCAATTCCTGCGCCGAGCCGACACCAGCTGAGGCGTCATGGCGATAGAGAATCTTACCCTGAGTGACGGGAACAAAGAAGTATGCGAACGAGATGAGCGCAAACACCACCACTACCACTACATCGGGTAGATATCTTTTCCAAGTTTTCATTCTTATTTGTTTTACTTTTGTCGGATGTACAAGATAATGTTTGCAAAGATACAAAAAACTAATAACTTACAATATTCAGCTTCTAACTTTTTCGTACCTTTGCACTATGAAAATAGGAATCATCGTTGCGATGGACAAAGAGTTCGAGCAACTTAAAGCTATTTTGGCTCATTCTCAGACGGAGCATTTCAATCATAAAGACTTCGTCTCAGGCCAGTTGGGAGAGAAGACTGTCATCCTTCAGCAGTGTGGCATTGGTAAGGTGAACGCAGCCATCGGTGCTGTCGAGATGATTAATCGCTTTCATCCCGACTTGATCATCTCCAGTGGCTGTGCTGGTGGGGCTGACACATCGTTAGAGGTGACTGATGTTGTGGTGGCGAAGGAGTGTGCCTACCACGATGCCTACTGTGGCGACGAGGTTGCCTACGGTCAGATTATCGGTATGCCAGCACGCTTCAAGGCTCCTTCGAAGCTCATCGAACGGGCATTGTCACTGAACTGTCAGACGGACGGTGAGGGCCTTCACATCAAGGCCGGACTAACCGTGAGTGGCGAGTGGTTTGTCAACTCACGTGAGAAGATGGGTGAGATAATGGCGCATTTCCCTGAGGCAACGGCGGTCGACATGGAGAGTTGTGCCATTGCGCAGGTCTGCCATATCTATCAGACACCGTTTGTCTCCTTCCGTGTCATCAGTGATGTGCCGCTCAAAGACCATAAAGCCAGCCAGTACTACGACTTTTGGGAGCGTATCGCTAACGGTAGCTTCGAGGTCACAAGACGCTTTGTAGAGGGGATTGAAGCGGGTGATGGGTGTTGAGTGATGGGGTGTTATTAGCCTTATTGGGCTTATTAGGCCTATTGGCCTTATTGGCCTTATTAGCTTTATTGGGTTATTGGCCCTATTTGCCCCATTGGCCTTATTAGCCCAATAGCCTTATTAGCCCAATAGCAACAATCAAATTAAGAATCAAAAAACAAAAGACAATGAATAAAATTCCTTCCTTCACCATCGACCACGAGCGACTGCTGCGTGGCATTTACGTAAGTCGTAAGGACGAGGTGGGCAACGAGACCGTTACTACCTTCGATATCCGAATGAAAGAACCAAACCGAGAACCAGTATTGCATGTCGGTGCTATCCATGCTATCGAACACTTGGCTGCCACCTTCCTACGCAACGATCCCGAGTGGAAAGACCGTGTTATCTACTGGGGACCAATGGGTTGCTTGACGGGTAACTACCTCATCCTACGTGGTGACTTGGCCTCAAAAGATATCGTAGACCTCATGCGTCGCACCTTCCAGTTCGTTGCCGACTTCGAAGGCGACATCCCCGGTGCTGCGCCACGCGACTGTGGTAACTACCTCCTCCACGACCTCCCCATGGCTAAATGGGAGTCACGAAAATTCCTTACTGAGGTGCTCAATAATATAACTGACGCTAATCTCAATTATCCAGAGAAGGAGGAATAAGGGATGACAGGGTCAGTTGACAAGTTGACGGTACCAGTTGACGAGTTGACTGGGTAGACAAGTTGACGAGTTAATGGTGTCAGTTGACAAGTTAACAAGCGGACAAGTTGACGAGTTAACGGTATCAGTTGGCGAGTTGACGGTATCAGTTGACGAGTTGACAGAACAGTAGACGAGTTGACAAGTTAATTGTACAAACAGGAAAGGAGTTTACAAGTAAACGAGTGAACAAGCTGTTTCTATGAAATAGCAGGCTATCAACACATCCACATCCGCCTCCCTTTCATTCCAAAGAACAGGGTATAATGGGAAATTGCAGACAGTCAACACACCCGCTTCTGCACTCTTTTCATTCCAAATAACAGGATATAAAAGGAAGTGGCAGGCTATCAACACACCCACATCCGCCCCCTTTCCCTATCAAAGAGCAGGATATAAAAGGAAGTGGCAGGCTATCAACACACCCACTTCCGCCCCCTTTCCCTATCAAAGAACAAGATATAAAAGGAAGTGGCAGGCTATCAATACACCCACTTCCGCACATCTTTCCTACCAAAGAGCGGGATATAAAAGGAAGTAGCAGGCTATCAACACATCCGCTTCCGCACATCTTCCAAGCCAAAGAACAAGGCGTAAAAAGTAGTAGCGGACGAGGGGGAATGTAAATTCTTTTCATCCCCTCCTAACGAGCACATGCCCTTCATGCGTCAAGAACATGCCCTTCTCCTATGGAGAACACGCCCCTCTTGCTGCTTGAAGACCCTCTTCTTGCTGCTTATTAGGCCTCCTCTTCTTCCCCCATCACAACCCCCTGAATTCCTGTTAGTTGTAGATTCTATTCTCATTTATATCCCCCTCATCAATTAAGTATTCTTCCATAGTAATTTGTCAGGGTTTTTCATAAAAACAAGAAAAGCACATGGGACTCTCTACTGTCACAGTTAACACACACAACAAGTCGTTAGGGGCTATCTCTCACAGATGACACAGAACAGGGGGAACACGCAGATAAGATACTAACTCCCTCCCTCGTCCCCTCACGCAAAGCGAAGGGGAGTGATCACCGAGATACCCCTATAGGTTAGAGGCCCCTCCCCCGTCCCCAGCTGGCCCCTCCCCCGTCCCCTCCCCAAAAGGGAGGGGCGTAATCACCGAGATACCCCTATAAAAAGGATGTAGGCTTCATTATGTTCTTTGTTGGCAGTCTTGTAGGGGTAACCTCACATACTACGCCCCTCCCTGCGGGGGAGGGGTTGGGGGAGGGGCC
>FLSB01002845.1_pt2 | contig 25645 bp, 23 predicted proteins | sample 1550551 | NCBI WGS metagenome assembly FLSB01 (sample SAMEA4031774, study PRJEB14383) | metagenome | biome: human; feature: oral; material: saliva | place: Philippines | collected 2014 | reverse complement strand
AAAAAAATATTATTAAGTTTTGTTATGTTTATATTATATCCCACTTACCTTACATGAACTTTACACTATAATTAAAATGAAACTAAAGTTGAAAAGTTTTGAAAATTATTCCCTAAAAATGGAGAAAGGCCCATCTTTCGATGAGCCATTTATATTATGAAAAAAAATATTATTAAGTTTTGTTATGTTTATATTATATCCCACTTACCTTACATGAACTTTACACTATAATTAAAATGAAACTAAAGTTGAAAAGTTTTGAAAATTATTCCCTAAAAATGGAGAAAGGCCCATCTTTCGATGAGCCATTTATATTATGAAAAAAAATATTATTAAGTTTTGTTATGTTTATATTATATCCCACTTACCTTACACGAACTTTATACTATAATTAAAATGAAATTAAAGTTGTTTACTTTTATATTTACTTTCAATAATACTATATAAATCTACTAATCAACATAACCACAAATAATTTATAAGAATTATTTATATCTTATATTTGGCTTTAATTTAAATCCCTTTACCAAATTATATCCTTTACAATTCATCTTTATCATTATAAAATTAAGTGTATATTATTAGAAATGTTGGTGTTTATTTATGAATTTGAATTGTAAAATAAAATTTGAGAAATATTTAAAAGAAAATAATTTAGAAGATAAAAATAACATATTAGAGCTTTTCAGTCAGTTGACTTTAGAACAACTTGCTGAAAAACTTCTAACTTTAGATGAAGATGAAATTGTAAACTACGCAATTGAGTGTGTTTGTGAAGAACTTCTTATTACCTCATCTTATAAAATAGAACGTACAGGGATGAAATTAGGACTACACAGAATGGAGCATATCCTTGAACTTTTCGATCATCCTGAAAAAGATCTTAAAGTAATTCATGTTGCTGGTACTAATGGTAAGGGATCAACTTGTTCTTATTTAAAAGATGTCTTAAAAATTAAGTATAAAGTTGGATTATACACAAGTCCCGGTATGCTAAGTTTTAACGATAGAATTCGTGTTAATGATGATTTTATTTCATATAAAGAAGCCTATCGATTATTCAAACTAGTTCAAGAAACTTACGACAAAAATAATCCAGACCCTAGTGACAAACTGTCATTCTTTGAAATTATCACTGGTGTAGCTTTATTATACTTTAGAGAGCAAAAAACAGATTTCGTTATTATGGAAGTTGGTCTTGGCGGAAGATATGACGGAACAAATATTTTTAAAGAAAAAGTATTATCTATAATTGCAAAAATCGGCCTAGATCACACTGCAATCCTTGGAGATACACTTGAAAAAATCGCTTATGAAAAAGGTGGAATTATTCAAAAAAATGATAATGTTCTAATTTATCCTGCTGGTGAAGGTGTTGTAAATGTAATAAAAGACATTTGTCAGGATAAAAATGCTAGCTTAAGCATACTAAACGAAGATGAAATTATTGTGAAGAAGGTCGAAGCTAGAGGCAACGAATTCTCATACAAAGGTGTAGATTATTCTACAAAAATGGTTGGTGCTCACCAAGCTTTTAATGCATCTTTAGCTTTAGAAGCATTATCTAACCTGAAAAAACGTGATATTATCGATATAGAAGATGACGTTATAAAAGAAGCCTTAAGTAAATCAGTTTGGGTAGGTCGTTTAGAATGGATTCGTGAAAATATTCTTCTAGATGGTGCGCACAACAATGATGGTATTGATAGTTTGGTAGCATACATAGATAAGCAAAAATTCCCTAAACTAAAGATTCTACTTGGTATTCTGGAAGACAAAGACTATAAAGATATGATTAAAAAATTAAAAACTATTCCTGCTGAATTCTCAGCGACAAAAGTTCCAATTGAGATTAAAGAATCAAATCTCGATAATCTAGTTCAAAGTTTTGGTGATACTCATGTCACTAAATATGAGAATTACGAAGTTGCTTTAAACAATATTATTCCAAATCTAAAAGATGATGAAACTCTTCTAATCACAGGTTCACTTTATCTTATCTCAGCGGTAAGAGGTGAAATACTAGAGAAATATTAAAAAATTGAAAATCCAGAAGGTAACTTAAAAGTTAGCTCTGGATTTTATTTACTATAAGCATACTTTTAAAAACTTTTCGGTATATCTTTTACTAAAATTTATAGAATTTCTTCATTTTCTTTCTCCTTCAACCTTGATAAATATGACAGAGCCATTCCCTTCATATATTCATTACTTTCTAACATAAAAATAGTTATAGCCTTATTACATGAATCTATGGCGCTGTCTATTAATTTCTGCTCTTCGAATAATTTTGATTGTAAAAAATAATTGTCACCTAACATATAAAACGATTTAGCATTAAGAGATCTTGAGATAGCCAACGCATTCCACTTAGTAGCTTCGTCTAACTGTTGTATCATCCCATAAATCCTTGATATTGAATAATAGAACGGTTGTTCAAAACTTGTTTCTTTAATAACATCAAGATAAGGTAATACCAATTCATAATATTTCTTAGAACTTAAAAAATCTTCTCTTTCTGAATAAAAATTCCCCAATGTATTACAGATTTTACAAAATAAAAGAGATCCTATTTTAACTTTTTCACTAAGAAATTGTAACTTTTCTATAGCAACATCTAGTTTGCGTTCTATTTGATACAGTAAAATAGATTTTAACCACTCTACATGTAATAATTCTTCTTTATTTAATGATTCTAAATTTATAGACTTCATCAAAACTGATAAAGTTTTATAATCTCTTTTTACTAACATTTCTTCTAATTCACAGAAATCAAATGATAAATCTTTTACATTTGTCATATCTATAGAAAATAGATCTGCTACGTCTTCCATTGGTATATAAAGCTTTTTTATAATTTTAAAAAATATATCAACTGATGGAGTTATTTCTCCTTTCTCTATTCTACTAATAATAGTTTGCGTGCATATTCCTTCTGCCAACGCCTTCTGTGACAACTTTAACTCTTTACGTTTTGTTTTAATTAAATTAGCTAATCTAGTTTTCATTATAACTCCTAAGTATATACTATTATATTCCCATTAAAAATATAATAACACAAACTCTCATATTATACAATCTTTCCCCCTAAAAAATAATCTTTTAAGCATATTATATCTTGAAAAATAATACTTAAGTTTTATGTTTTATGCTTATTTTAATATTTTTATTGATTTTTTCTTTGTCTTATGCTAATATTGTTTTAACATATAAAACGAGGTGGTCACTTATGATAAATAATATATTTTTTGCATACTATTACAAATATTCGTTAGTAGAATACCATATTTCAAATAGAAATTTCGAAAAATTAGAAATCACAAATACTATTGATAAAGATTGTAAATATTGTTCAAAGGTGAATCATAATGAATAATTTATTAAAGAAAAATATTTTAGTGTATTATATTTCAATTATACTGATTTCACTAACAAGAGCATTACCTCACTCTATTTTAACTTTAATATTATTCGAAAAAGGATTAACTATTGCTAATATAGCAGTTGTTCAAGCTATGTATAGTTTAGCTATATTATTATTTGAAATCCCGAGTGGATTGTGGGCTGACTTATATTCTCGTAAACAACTATATATTCTATCAAACATCATGTTATTGATAATGTGTCTTTTAATTTATTACAGTCATAATTATTATCTTATTTGTTTTATATGGTTCTTATATGGGGTATCTGAGTCGATTAATAGCGGTACAATAGAAGCAACAATTATTAATGATATAAAAAAAGAAAATAATTCTAAGTTACACATCAATAGGTTTATAAAATTATCTAACCAATTTTCCTTAGTAGCAGTGATTGTTGGTAGTCTATTAGGATCATATTTATACTTTAATTATGGTTTAAAATTTTATTTTCTATCGATTGTTCTTTGTTTCTTATCCATATTACTGATCTCTATCTTTTTTGAAGAATACAGTACACCAATACTTAAGGGTAACTCTTCTCTTAAACAACAGATAAAAGTTAGTATATATGAACTTAAAAAATCTAGAGAATTAAAATTGCTTTTTATTCTAAGTATAGTAAATCAAGTGTTTTTCCAAACTCACTTTCAATTATGGCAAGCATTGTTCTTAGAAAAAGGTTGGAATAGTAACAAACTATATATTCTATATATATTATTTCAAATATTAGCCTATTCTGTTCCGATTCTAAATTTTAATAATAGACAAAATCACCTAAAATTCCTACTAATATTTTCTATCGTACCACCATTATTTTTACACGTGTCCAATATTTATGTGGTACTACTCCTTTATACATATAGTGTCTTGGTTTTCACAGTTATTGAATATATATTAACTAATAGTTTTGCAAATAAAGTAACAAGCAAAAATATTAGCTCGTTAACTTCAATGAAATCGAGTCTCTCAAGGATATCAGCAATACTCGTCTTAGTATCTTCTAGTTATTTTTTAAACATATATTCTGTTCAATATATTGTTACTTTTAATTTTCTACTTTCTCTAATATTACTAATAGGTATTTCTATCTTTTATAAAATCAAAAATACATAACAAATAATAGACAAATCTTACATAACAAAAGAACCAGCATCTCTGCCGGTTCTTTTTTGCTATTCATAGTTTTCTACAAAATGTTTTATCGCCGCTGCAAAATTTTCTACTACATGTGTAGCTTGGTTTTTCACTTCTTGTGGCGCGCGGTTCATACAGTATGAAATATCTGCTACTTTAAACATATCCACGTCATTCCCTGAGTCTCCTAAAGCTATTACTCTATCATACCCTGATCTGATAGCTTCTATACCACTAGCTTTAGAAATATTTTTTGCTGTGATTTCCATACGTGTTGAACCTGATTTATAAATCTCTACTTCTGGAAATTTTTCTTTCATTATATCGTAATGATAATCTAATTGGTCTTTTGTTGGTCTAACATTTATTTTATAGATTGTTTTTCCTTTTAGTATTTCAAAAGGATTTTCGACACAAATAAGTTCCATATTCCACAATCTATCTTTCTTCTCATGATCAAAATTACCGATACGTTGTTTTCCATCTAAAGCATCAAATATTAATTTGCTTTCCTTTAGATATTCGAATATTCCAGTTAAATCTTTAGTAGAAATATATTTTTCAAAAAGAACTTCATCTTGTCTTGTTACGACCGCTCCGTTAAACCCTATCATGTGTGTAACATCCATATCATTGCCTTCTGCAATATATTTGATTTCTTCAACAGAACGCCCAGTCGCAACTGAGAAATCCCCGTATTTTTTCGCATCATGATACGCTTTTAAATCTTCTTGTTCTACGAACACTGAATTCTTAACATATGTACCGTCTAAGTCTGTAACAAACAAATTCTTCATGAAATTATTCCTCCATACCAAGCATTTCTTGGATTTCCATTTTTAATACATTAGCATGAGATCCGTAAATTGATTGCATTTGCATATCACTTTCTGCAAATCCCATAGCTCCAAGTTTCGTTGTAATACGTTCTTGGTCTACTAAGTTTTTATCTTTTACATTAATTCTTAAACGAGTTATACAAGCATCTACAGCTTCGATGTTATCTGGTCCACCGTGTGCTTTAACTAATTCAATCGCTTGTTTTCTAATTCCTTCTGGTGTTTTTTGTACTGTTTCCATTACTTCATCATCACCAGCAGCTACGTCTACTGATTTTGGTGCTTCTTCTTTACCGATTGTAGCGATTTCTACACCAAGTTTAGCACGAGCTTCATTTTTATTAGATAGTTTAACATCATCTCCGTCTTCACGACCAGGAGTTTTAAGATTGAATTTAACAATCATAAATCTGAATACGATATAGTAGATGAAGAAGTAAACTACACCTACGATTGGTACTAACCACCAAGCTGTTTTAGGACCTTGAAGTACTCCGTAGATTACCCAGTTAATAAATCCGTGTCCAGTTGGAGTAGCAACCCCTGCTCCTAACATGTGCATTACGAATAATGCTGAACCAGCTAAGAATGCGTGTACTACATAAAGAATTGGAGCTACGAATAAGAATGTAAATTCGATTGGTTCTGTAATCCCAGTTAAGAATGAAGTACCAGCAGCTGCGAATAATAATGATCCTACAACTTTACGTTTTTTCTCATCAGCTGTTTTGTACATTGCATAAGCTGCACCAGAAAGACCAAACATGAAGTAAACAAATTTACCACCGTTGAATCTTGTAATACTTGGATCTACGTGTTGTACATTTGGATCAGCTAATGAAGCTAAGTAAGCGTTGATTGTACCAACTACACGTTGTCCACCAATTTCCCAAGCTCCACCTAGTTCTGTTGTACGAACTGGCCAGTTTAAACCGTGGTGAAGACCGAATGGTAATAATGCTCTTTCTACTAAACCATACAGGAACGTTCCAATAGGTCCTGATTTAAGGATGAAGATTGATAATACACTGATACCTTTTTGTACTGGAGGCCATACGAAGAATAGTCCAGTTGCAACTGCTGACATGATTACGATAGTTGCGATAGGTACGAAACGTGGTCCACTGAAGAATCCAATAACTGTTGGTAATTGAACTTTAACAGCCCACTTATGGACGAAGTATACAACTATACCTACAATGATACCCCCGAATACACTAAGGTCCATTGTTTGAATACCAAGTACTTTTGTCTGCATGGCATTTGATAATGCTAATTTTGCTTCGTTACTTGATAATTTACTAGTATCTACTAATTTGTGACTTTGTACTAATAGGAAGTTAAGTACGTAGTGTAATACTATAAATCCTAGTAAACCAGAAAGTGCTGCAGAACCTTTTTCACGTTTTGCTAAACCTACAGCTACCCCAACCGCAAAAATAATTGGTAAGTTGTTGAATGCTGTATCTCCTAATACGATTAGGAATTTCATAATAAATTGAATAATGTCATTTTTTAATGCTGGGAACATTTTTAGTGTGTTTGAATTACTGAAGGCTGTCCCAATCCCTTTAATAATACCTGCACCAGGAAGTACAGATACTGGTAATAAGAACGAACGTCCGAATTGCTCAAAAGCAGAAACGAATTTATTTTTTTTCTTTGCCATTACCTTTTCTCCTTTGTTATTTTTTATAGGTACATTATAACAGATTTGAAAACGGTTTTTAGTTTTTCGCCTAAAAGTTTCTTGTTTTGTAATTTATTACTATTTTAGTAAAATTTTACTGAACTCTAGAAAACCTTAACAATATAACTTTTATTTTTCTATATTTTGTGATATGATACTTTATGCTGAGTAATCAAATGAAAATCTTTAGTAAATTTTACTATAGGGGGAATTTTTTATGTTTTTTGAGAATCTAAAAGAAAACTATGATAAACTATCAATTTCGGAACAACAAGCTATTGATTATCTAATGAAACAAGATAATATTGAGCATACTACTCTAAAAGAAATTAAACAAGAAATCCTTGTTTCTTCTTCTACTGTAATTCGAGCTTGTAAAAAATTGGGATATAACACATTTATTGACCTAAAATATGATTTGAAAATAAGCAAAGAGTTAGCTAAAAATAATAAGGAAACCTCATCTACCTTTAACAACTTAAAAGAACAACTTAGCGTCGAATTTTCACGTACTATGTCTATTCTTAATCAAGATGATTTTGATATTTTTGCTGATAAAATAATTAATGCACGTCGTATTTTTTGCTTAGGTAGTGGTTCTAGTTATATGGTTATGAGTGATTTCAATAGAAAGCTTAAACTTATAAATCTTTGGGCCAATGATTATTTTGAACATTATTCTATTAAAAGAATTCCTGATATCTGTACAAAAGATGATGTAATTCTAGTATTTTCTCTAGGGGGAAATACAGACGTAATTAATGATTGCGTCTTAGCTGCGAAACAAAACGGAGCAACTATTTTATCAATCACTAGCCTTGCGAATAGCCCTCTTGCTAAAATGAGCGATCACTTAATAAAAGTCTACGATGCACCAAAAAACAGAAAAAAAATTCGTTCTCGACTTATGTTAAACGTAGTTGGAATAATTCTATTCGAAACTATCGTAAATACAATAAGCCCTGGTCAATATGTAATAGATTAAAATTAATAACAAGGAAGTGACTCGACAAAATCGATTTCTCCGAAATCACAATTTTCAAGTCACTCCCTTGTTTATTTTCTTATATTTCATTTCAATATTAAAAATTCGCTCTATAGCTAAATTTTTTCTTCCAATGAAATATCCTAAACAAAGAGGATGGCTTTTGATCCATCCTCTTTGTTACTAATTATCTAGTTATTTTTTATTTTTAACCTTATTTTTAGGTACTCGTTTTGCTGAACCTATATTCCAAACTGTCTCTTCTTGTGAGGCAATTTCTTTATAGATATTAGCATTACTTATTTCTGTAGCAGCTTTAGCTTCTACTGTTTTTTTCTCAACTAATTTTGGTTCATTTTTTTTTACTTCAGGTATAGTTTTACTCGCTTGATTATTTATAGATAATCCTGTAGTTGATATACCAACTGGTTTATTTGACTTTTCAGCTGTATTACGTGTTGCTGAACCATATACAGAAGAATATACTGGAGATGGTTTAAACTTACCTACACTACGTGATTTAGGAGTGATAGTATTTGAACTCATCATTTTACTTGTTACTGACCTAGTCGATGTAGAGATTCCTGATGAAGAATATTTTTCAAAAATTGCATCGAGTATTTTTTGATTATTTTCAATTTTCTCTTTGCTAACTGGTCTATATCCATGATCTACAGTTTTATATTCACCTAACTTAGTTCCATTACCTTTGTCAAAGTACTCAGAAACATCATTAGTATATAATTTTTCTGTATAATCTATTCCACGTTCAACTTCTTCAACAACTTCACTTTCTTCGTGAGCTTTAGCGTCTTCTACTCTCTTTTCAACTACTTCTTTAGGAACAACTTTTTCGTCTGTGAATTTATCTACATCATTAGCTTTTTTAATAATCTTATTATTAGGAGATACTTCTCTTAATAGACTATCGATATTTACTGAGTCTGCAGATTCTTCTAGATAGTTTTGCTCTTCTAATTCTTCGATTTCTTCTTCATCTAAATGATAATCACTGTAACCAGAAAGTCTATCTTTTTTAACTTCTTTAATTTCTTCGTAATCTTCAACTTCAATGTCTTCTATTTTAGCCACTTCTTGAACTAAATCAACATAAGTTTCTTCTTTTTTTTCTTTCTTAAGGTCAGCTAAATTTTCATTAAGTTCTTCTATTTCAGGAAGAGTTTCTTCTTTTCTTGGAGAAACATCAATATTCTCAGTTTTAATAAGCTCATCTAAGGCTGTTCTTTCTTGAGTATTTTCAAATTTCTTACCTTCATATAAACCTTTTCTCAAGTTTTCAACTTCTTCGCTAGATTCTTGGCTTTCTTCAAATCTTTCACCAACAAGTTTTTTGCTTACTCTATCAATATCATCTTCGAATAAATCTTCACTACCTTCTAGGACATCGTGTACAGAAGTGTATTTTAATTTTTCACGACGGCTTCCTTCCGCATCAAGTTCTCTTACTTCAAGTGCTGGAGCTTCTTTCTCATGAGTTTTACTTTCTTTTTCACGAATTTCATCAAAAATTCCATCTAATTTTTCGTTTTTCTTAACGTATAGTGGATTATCTTTTTCGATTTTATCGCTTCTTCTCTCTAAAGAATTAAAGTTTTCTTCGAATTCTTTGCGAGCTTCTTTATTTTTAGTAACTCTTTCTTCTTGAACTTGAGTTTCCTCTTGGGCTTGATCTTTGAATGAAGTGGCTACTTCTTGTTTTAATTCACTACTATCCTTCCCTAATACTACACTATCTCCAAGTTCATCAATCTTATGATCTTGTTTTAATCTCTTAGTACGAACAGCTGCAAGCGTTGGGTGTTTTCTTCTTGTTGGCTTCTCATCAAAGATATCAACATCAGTTATTTCAGAATTTGTAACACCAAGTTTCTTCAGTACATCCCCTAAGTCAGCAACTGTTCCAGCTGAAGCTTTCTCTTCTTTTTCTTCATATTTTGTAATATCAATTTCTTCAAATTTAGCTTCTTCTTTATCCTCATCTACAAACTCAATTTCAAGTTCTTCTTCAGGTTCAAAATCAAATCTTTTAACAGATACTTGAGGTTTTTTCTTAACTGGTGTTTCCTCTTCGTATTCTTCTTTCTCATAATCATCTAATACCGCTTCTAACTCTTCTTGATCAATCTCATCTTCACTTACGTTAAACAATTTATCTTTAAGTCTTGAGAAGAATCCTACTTTTTTATCTTCTTCGTATTCTTCCTCTTCTTCATAATCTTCAAAGTTTTCTTCTTTTACTACTCTTAATCGTTCTTTTTCAGCTAGTTTAGCTTTTTCTTTTTGCTCACGTTTTTGGCGTTCTAGATATGTTTTATAATCTTCAGCCTCATCATCTTTATCTTCTTCAAGAACCTCTTCATCTAGGAAATCATCATCTATTTCTTCATCGTTTTGTTTAAATAAATTCTTGAATTTAGCGAAGAATCCAGTTCCTTTTTTGGATTTTCTTTCTTGTTCGAAGTCTTCTTCATAATCTTCATCTTCAAACTCATCTATTTCAAAGTCGTCCAAGTTTACTTCTTCATAGTCTTCAAATTTCTCTTGAGTTTTCTCTCTTTTTCTTCTGTTTCCAAAATCTGATTCAAACTCATCTTCTTCAAATGTTCTCTTAGATTTTTTAGAACTAAAGTCTATCTCAAAATCTTCTTCATCTTCATAATAGACTCTTTCTTTTCTCTTATCTGTAGTTTTTCTTTCTTTACCTGCTAATGAATCATCTTTCTTTTCTTTTCTAGAAACTTCTTCTTCGAATATCTCATCTTCATCTTCTTCTAAAAACCACTTTTTCCAATTAACCATACTTTACACCTCCTAAGTTAGATTTTATTTAAGATTTAAATCTTTCACTCGAGTTCCTACTTTAGTATCGGCACCTAATACTAAAATTCCTCGTGCTTCTTCTTGTGGTAATCCTAATTCACGTTTTGAACATAGCATTCCGTTTGATTCTACACCACGTAATTTTGATTTTTTAATTAATAAACCACTTGGCATCATCGCACCACTTAATGCTACAACGACTTTTTGACCTGCTTCTACATTAGGAGCTCCACAGACAATTTGTAATATCTCATCTTCACTAACTTTTACTTCCGTTACTTTTAACTTATCAGCATCTGGGTGTTTTTCACAACTTAAAACTTCTCCAACTACGAAGAAATCGTCATTGTTTCCTTCTAAATCAATTTTGATTCCATTTTTTTCTAAACGTTTTTGAAGAATCTCTTTTTGTTCTTCTGTTAAATCAATACTTCCTTCTCCATCTAATTTCAAGTTTTCAACATTAAAAATATTTAATCCAACTAAAGCACCATTTTCATCTTTAATTAGAGTGATATTTTTTTTCTCCTCGTATGTTACCTCTTCTTTACTTTGAATAGTAATTAATAATGTTTCTCCTAACATTTTCTTATTGTAAAAAAATAACATGACTCTCTCTCCTATACTTAATTTTAATTTTTAAAGTTATTCTACAAAAATAAAATAACTCTCTAGTTCTTTTCCATCATATTTAAATGTAATTGTTGTTATTGGCACAAGACCTTCCGTAAAAAAATGAACCATCATTTTTTGCAAAATTTCTAATCCCTGTTTATTATTTACATCTGCGATAATTAACGTATCTTGATGTGGCAAGCCGACATAAAATGAATCACCTATTTTCTTATAGAAATAATCTAATACATTCTTATCAAATATTCTAGCTCCATCATAACCATCTTTCGCATTTAGGAAATAAAATCTATTCCCTGCAACTTCATCCACATTATACTTAAGCGGTAGTTTTTCTAGATTTTTTTTAGCAACATCTAAAATTTCTTGCTTATTTTTTGAGAATTTATCTAAAAAACTACTATCTAACAATTTATATCCATCTATAAAATCATAAGCTAGATACATTTTAGTCTCGTTTGTATGTTCAAAACTAACAAGATTATTCTCATTATCTTTATTGAAACTACTCGCTCGAACTATCGGATAAATATTTTTCAATAATTCATCTTCAGTTATATCATCTATAGAAAGTTTTTTTTGTGCATTAAAATTCCCTACTATATAGTAGACAAACTCTTCTATTTTTTTATCACTTTCACTAGTTTTTTTATCTCCTAGCTTTCTGATAAAACTATCTATATCTATTTTTGCACGACGATTTTCATACTCTAAAATAAAAACACTATTATCTTTTTCTCGTCTTTCATGAATTTTTAAAGTAGGTAGTTTTTCTATTATTTTTTCAAATATATAATCTCTTGTGTAAGACATATTGCCTCCAATTTTGTGTATAATATGGCAACTTAATTATACCATATTTATTTGTATTCAATCAACATAAATAGGGAATATATACAAATATTATTCACTTTTTTACACTTTAGTTATTTAATTGCAGCTTACTCTTTTATTTGTTATAATTTTATATATAAAACTTAGGAGGAATTTTGTGAATAACGAAGCTAAAAAAGCTGAATTATTGGAAAAATACAATAATTGGGCAAAAAAAAATAAACAACGCTTGTTAATTTCTGTTGTTGTTTACTTAATAATAATTTTATTGAATTTCATATTTTTAAAAAATAATAAAATTACTATTCTTTCTTCTTTATTATTTTTTACTTATGCTATTTATGTATTTTCATTAATTTGGTTTATAAATAATAAACTTATTATGAATATTGATTCTATAGATTTTGATATAAAATAAACTGACTTAAATTAATCACTTTCGATTATTTAAGTCAGTCTTTTTATTTATCAAGCTTCTTGTACTTCTAGCTCTTCTTCATCTTCTTTTCCAATTTCATCAAGAGCCATGATTCTTTCTAAGAGGAATCACCTAAATTAGCGCGAAAATTAACTTATTAAACTAAAAAAAACTTACGAAAAAAATTTTTTTATGCTATAATACGTAGCGTATTTCAAAAAATCGAAAGGAGTCAATATGACATTAAAAAGGAATTCTAAATTGTTTTTAGTTCTATTTCTAGGAACTTTATCAGCCTTTGGGCCATTTGTTACAGACTTATATTTACCTGCTCTACCTACTATGGGCGAATTTTTCAAAGCAAATACTTCTACTATTCAACTTACCTTAACAGGAAGTATGGTTGGTCTGGCACTAGGACAATTGCTTATCGGTCCTATCAGTGATAAATATGGACGTAAAAATCCATTAATAATGAGCTTAGTAATATATCTAATAAGTACTATAGCTATTGTTATCTTCCCTAATGTGTATGCTATGATTGTTTTACGATTTATACAAGGTGTATCATCTGCAGGTGCTGTAGTTATTTCTCGTGCTATTTCTACTGATTTATATCATGGCCGTGACCTAGCAACATTCTTTGCGTTACTTATGGCAGTTAATGGTTTAGCACCTATACTTTCTCCTATATTAGGGAGTTTATTACTTCAACTTACAGACTGGCGTGGAATATTTGTGACACTTGCTGTAATAGGTATTATCTTATTAGCTGTAAGTTTCAAATTCCATGAATCACTAGAGTCTAGTAAACGATTGAATCTTCCAATAACTAAAACTTATTACTCGATCATCCTAGTCGCAAAAAATAAACTGTTCTTTGCCCTAGTTATCATCCAAGGATTCGCCTTAGCTGCAATGTTTGCATATATAGCTGCATCTCCATTTATCTTACAAACACACTATAATTTAACTCCATTGATGTACAGTTTGTGTTTTGGTCTTAATGGTTTTGCTATAGTTTTAGGCAGTAAAAGCGCTGGTAATTTTAAAGAAAAAAATAGTATTAAACTAGGATTATCACTTATGCTAGCAGTTAGTATATATCTAGCAATCGTATTAACATTAACGTTGCCTTTCCTATTCATTGAAGCTGGATTCTTCCTTCTTCTACTAGGGCTAGGTTTCATACTACCTGCTGGGTCTGCTATTGCTATGAGTTTAGAACGTGAGCGCGCTGGTAGCGCATCTGCATTCTTTGGATTCGTGCCATTTTTCTTAGGTGGTGTCGTTTCACCACTAGTAGGAATTGGTAATATCTTCCACTCTAGTGCAATTGCAATCGTGATTTGTTCAGTGATATCTTTCGCAACATTTAAATTGATTGAAAAGAAAATATAAAATTAAAAATCTAAGTTATAAAATCATGTGTAAATTACATAAGGTTATAACTTAGGTTTTCTTTATAAAATTATACAAAAAAGACGATCAACCGATCGCCTTTTTATTTTTATTATCTCATTCCCCAAGCTGCTAAACCTTGCGCTTTGTATGCACGAGTAGCTGCATTGATTTGGTCTTGAACTGTTGCTGTAGACCCCCATCCTGGCATAGTTTGGAATAATCCACTAGCTCCTGAAGCGTTTCTAGCATTTACTTGTCCGTTTGATTCACGCGCAATAATGTGCTCCCAAGTTGAAGCTGAAACTCCTGTACGACGAGCCATCTCTTGAGCTGCTGCTGCTCCTTCTGCTCCTGCAGTATTACCATTTGATAATCTTACTGAACCACCAGCTGATGAATATGATTGAGCTGAGTATGATTGACTTGAAGTTGTTGCTTGACTAGAAGCTTTTTGTTCTGCTGGACGTTGTTTAGTTCCTACTACAACTACTTTAGCTGTTGCTTCTGTAAGTACTTTTTCTGAAACAACTTCTCTAGAGATTTCTTTTCCGTTTTCTCTTACAACATTATAAGTTACTTCTTTTTCTCCGTTTTTACCTTCAACTTTAGTAACTTTTTCATCTACATATTTAGAATCATCTTTTTCTTCTTTTGTTTCAAATTTAATTTCTTCTTTTTTAACTTCTGTAGCTTTTCCGTCTCTTACGATTTTAATTGTATCAACCGTTGCCACTTCTTTGTTTAAATCTGGTGTTACTCTATCGTTTTCTCCAAGAGTAATGTTTAATTCTTTTAAGATATCTCCAACTTTTTTGTAAGTAGTTTTTCTTACTGTAGTTGTACCACCATCAACGATTGTTATTTCATGAGCTTTATAGATGTTAATAGTTTCCCCACCGTTTACTTTTGTATCTAGTCCTGGTTCTACTCTATCATCTGCTCCAAAAGGAATATCATTAGCAATAAGAACTTCTCTTACTGTTCCTTTTTTAGCTTTTATCTCAACTTTGCCTCCGTTGTCTAAACTTACAGCGAAAACATTGTGCCCTGTATATTCTTCCGCTACTACAAAAGCTCCTGATAATAATAATCCTGATGTTGCTGCTGCTGCAATAATTCTACCTAATTTCATTCTGTTAATCAATCTCCTTTTTATCTTCTAATCCGAACAACGTACATGCATTATTAAATGTTTGTTTTGTTAGTTGTTCATACGACATTTCTTTAAGATCTGCAATTTCTTGTGCTACATAATGCACATATGCAGGTTCATTTCTTTTTCCTCTATATGGTGTTGGTGTTAAATACGGACAATCCGTTTCAATTAACAACTTATCTAATGGACAAGCTTTTGCTACTTCTTTAGGTGTCTTTGCATTTTTAAATGTTACTGGACCACCTAATGAAATGTAGAAGTTTTCTTTTAGCATAATATTCATGCTTTCTACTGAACCAGAAAAGCTATGCATTATTCCACCGATTTCACTAGCTTTTTCTTCTTGAAGTATTTGTATTGTATCTGCCATAGCATCACGTGTGTGAATTACTATTGGTTTATTTACTTCTTTAGCTAGTTGAATTTGTCTTCTAAATACTTCTTTTTGAACATCTTTTGGACTTTTATCCCAATGATAATCTAAACCAATCTCTCCGATTGCTACTACCTTATCATTTGTTAAAGCAATATTCTTTATCATTTCATATTTTTCTTCCGTGAAATCTATTGCTTCTACTGGGTGCCAACCAACTGTTAAATACAAAAAGTCATACTTAGTTGTGATTTCCAGTGCTTTTTCTATACTTTTATCATCGAAACCAACTATGTTTATTAATTTCACGCCCGCTTCTTTTGCACGAGCAATAGTTTCTTCTAAGTCTTCTAAATAAGCATCATCATTTAGATGCGCATGCGTATCAAATAACATACTACGCCTCCTTACTCTTATTAGTATAACAAAACAAAGTTTCAGTAGAATATCTAAACTATTTCAATTATGTTACAATACTTTTTCAATTAAGATAAATATTGTTACTTCATACGTTTTCAGAAATTTTTAGAGTGATTTGTTGTCTTTTTTTAACAATAATTTATAAATTTTTAATATTTAAATTTTACTGAATATATATTGTTTTATATTAAAAAAAACACAAATGCCTTAGAGTATATACATACTCTAAGGCACTCTTAATTAATGAATTTATTATATTTAGTTTAATTCTCCACGATACCAAACACGTACTTGATCATTCCCTATTGGATATATATCACTAAAGTATAATGTACCAGAAGCCCAACCTTTTCCATCATAAAATTGACTATAATTTACACTCGTTGGATACGCTGAACCTACGGGATAATCATAAGGAATACTTTTAGAAATCTTCTCTGCAGTATTCTCAGAAGCATTCTGAACTGTACTTTCATCTACCCCAACTGCATTATTTTGTTTAGATGCTGTAGTTTCTTCATTTACGTCAGTATTTCCACCTGATGAAGAATAGACTGTCCCAACTCCTAAGCTCACTGGAACTAATACTAATAATAAACTCATTGTTCCTATTTTAATATTTTTTTTCATAAGTATTCACCTCCCTATCTACTTACTTTATTGATATTATACTCCTCTATCATTATAATTGCAAACCCTTTCGTGTTAGTTTATATAAAAAAACGACTTTTTATATAAATCTATTCAAAATTCTATGTGAATTTATATTATCTAAAGTCGTTTTCTCTATTTTATTCAGCTTTAAAGTCTACTACTTGAGCACCTATAAGTTGCTCTAGCACCTTTGGTTTTACTTCTACTTGATGACCTACTTTCCCTGCAGAAACAATAATCGTTTCTACTTCACGACATTTCTCATCTACAAAAGTCGGGAATAGTTTTTTCATCGCAAATGGTGAACATCCACCTTTTACATATCCTGTAATTTTTGTCAGATCTTTAAGTGGTAACATTGATAAACTTTTCACACCTGCCGCCTTAGCAAGTTTCTTAAAGTTTATACTGTCTTCACTCATAAGTACTCCTACAACATAGTTACCTTTACCATCTGTAGTCATAATTGTTTTAAATACTTGATTGTGGTCGCGCCCGATAATATCAGCTACTCCTACACCAGTCTTCGCAGCATCACTTTCTGCATCAAATTCAAAATGATTATATTCTACACCATTTTCATCTAAAAATCGCATAGCATTTGTTTTAATTTCTTTTTTCTTAGCCATAATAGCTCCTCTTTTCCATATTATGTAATAATATTATTATTTTACTCCAAAGTTTGCCTACTGTCAAAATCTCTTTTAAATAATTTGAGAAAATACCAATCTCAAGAGCTAGATCTTCTAATCTTTGAGATTGGTATTTAGATTTTATTTTAATACAAAGTGCCCTTCTTCAACTTCTTCGAATTTTTCAGTACCAGTTATTACTATTTCCTCTGCACTAACTTCGAATTCTTCGAACATCTTTCTAGCTCTTACCGGATCAATAATTGGCATAGAACTTAGCAGACGTTTTGTATAAACGTGCTGTGGATTTTTCATAATTTGTGCTGTTGCTCCTAATTCTACTAAATTACCTCTATACATTACAGCTATTCTATCTGCAATATACTCTACTACACCTAAGTTATGTGAGATGAATAAATATGTTAGAGAGAATTTTTCTTGTAAATCTTTTAATAAATTAATTACTTGTGCTTGTGTTGAAGCATCTAAAGCAGAAGTTGGTTCATCGCATAAAATGAAATCTGGTCTTGTTACAACTGCACGAGCAATACCGATACGTTGACGTTGCCCTCCACTAAAAGCATTTGATAATTTTAGTGCATCCTCATTAGAAATCCCAACAAACTCTAAAATTTCTAACGCTTTTTTTTCCGCTGTTTCTTTATCCTCTTTGTGTAAAGCTTCCATTACTATATCTAAAGCACTCATTCGCGGATTTAATGATGAATAAGGGTCTTGGAATATAATTTGCATCTTACTATATACTTCTGCAAGTTCTTTTTTTGACATTTTTGTTAAAGATTTTTCATTACCTTCTACAAAAACTTCTCCTGATGTGAATGGATCAATATTTAATATCCCCTTACCTAGGGTAGTCTTTCCACTTCCAGATTCACCTACTACAGCTAGCGTCTCAGCTTTATAAATATCTAAACTAATATCATTAACAGCTATAGTTTCTTTGACTTCTTTGTCCATTCCTTTAGACTTATAAACTTTTCGTACATTTTTTAGTTTTAAATACTCTTTACTCATTACTCCACCTCTTTCAGATACTCATGAGTATCGCTAAGTTTTTGCCAAGTATAGTGTTTATCATCTTCTTTATAATCAACAGTCAGAAGTTCATTATTAGTATTTTCTAATCTTGCCGCTGCAAGAAGTTGTTTTGTATATGGGTGTTGTGCATTGCTGAAGATTTCTTCAACATTTCCTTTTTCGACAACTCTACCTCTATACATAATATATACATAGTCACACATTCCAGCTATTACACCGAAGTCATGGCTAACTAGTGCAACACTAAGTTCTGTTTCTTTTTGTAATTTTTTAATAAGAGATAAAATCTGTGCTTGAACCGTAACGTCTAAAGCTGTTGTTGGTTCATCTGCTACCAATAACTTAGGATTAGCAAGTAATGCCATAGCTATTAATATTCTTTGACGCATACCACCTGATAATTCATGGGGATATTGCTCCATTCTAAGAGGGGCATTAACAATTCCTACTTTTTCAAGTTGCTCTATTGCTAATTTTTTTGCTTCTTCTTTAGACTTATTTTGGAATCTTTCTATTACTTCTATTAAGTGAAAACCAATCGTTCTAACTGGATCAAGTGAAGTCATAGGATTTTGGAAAATCATAGAGATTGGTAACTTTTCACCCTTCTTGACTTCCTTTCCATCAAAGATAAACTTATCATTTTTATCAAAAATATTATTAGGAAGAATAGACATTATGCTACGCATCAGAATACTTTTTCCACTACCTGATTCACCAACAACACCAGTAATATGACCTTTTCTAAAATTAATATCGATACCATGTATTAACTGTTTATCTACTTCTTTATTTGGTTTATAATTAACCGTTAGATTTTTTAATTCTACTATGTTTGTCATACTATTCTCCCTCCTTTTGAATATATTTTGTAAGTAAGTTTCCAATATTATTGAATGAATAAATTGTTAACATTACAAATAATCCAGGGATGATAGCCATATGAGGTGCACGTTGTAGACTTTGTTGTGCATTTTGTAGCAATGTTCCCCAAGAAGTCATAGGTTGTTGAATACCAAGACCTAAGAAACTAAGCGCCGCTTCTGTCATTATTGCGTTAGCTATTGAGGCACTCGCCGCTACTACTAAAGTTGGTATTATAGCTGGAATAATATGTTTCTTTAAGATAGAGATAGTTTTTACACCACTAAATCTACTATATACTACATAATCATATTCTTTTGCCGATAGAGTTTCAGCACGAACTAATCTAGCAAGACGCATCCAAGAAAAACATCCTATTACTATAATTATTGAACCAATTCCTGGTTTTAAAAATACACTAAGTACAATTACTAATACTAACCATGGAATAGATGATAATACATCAACTAAACGCATAAGTAAAGTATCAACAACTCCACCAACATAACCTGCGATAAGTCCTACTATCGTTCCAATTGTTACGGCAGTCACCATCGCTAGTAATCCTACTATAAGAGAAATACGCCCTCCATAGATTACACGAATGAAGTAATCACGACCTACCTCATCCGTTCCGAATAAATGTTGTAAACTCGGTGATTGAGATAGATTCGCTACATCAGTAGCCGCTGGATCTATAGGAAGTAAAGGTGCTATTAATGATACAAACACTAATATCGCAATAAAAATAAGTGAAAAAATATAGATTTTTGAACTTTTAGCTATTTTAATAAATCTTTTCATCTTACTTACCTCCTCTTCTAATTCTAGGATCTACTATTGAGTAAAGTATATCTGAAATTAAATTACCTACTATTACCAATGTAGCTGACAGTAACATTACCGCCATTATTATAGGGTAATCTAACGCTCTAGTCGCTTGTGTGATATATGGTCCGATTCCTGGCCAACTAAATACTGTTTCTGTAATAATCGCTCCAGTTACTAACATCGGCAGTGACATACCCACTTGAGTTATTACTGGTATTAATACATTTTTTATAATGTGCCTTGTAAAGATTTGAGTTTTTGTCGCTTGAAAAGCTTGTTGAACCACTACATACTCTTCATTTGTTTGACTTAAAGCTGAAGACCTTACATAACGTGTAAGTTCTGCGAAGAATACAATTGTTAATGTTAGATAAGGCATAATAAAGTGTGATAAGAAATCACCAAAATCATCCTCTTTACCAATTGTGTGCATACCTATTATTGGGAATAAGTTTAATTGATATCCTAAAACATAGATGAATATCATCGCTATCCAAAATGATGGAGTAGCTATTCCAAGTGAAGCTACAGCATCGATAAGTTTATCTTGCCATTTACCTTTATTTGCAGCCGCTAATAATCCTAGTACTATTGCAATCACTAATGCGGTTACATATGCAGGTAATACTAATGATATTGTATTAGGTATTTTCGCAAGAATTTCCTCTCCTACACTATTGTGAGTTACTAATGAGTGACCGAAATTTCCACTCAATATTTGTCCTAACCAATCCACATACTGAATTAAGAATGGTTTATTAAGTCCACTTTGCTCACGAAGAATATTAATTTCTTCTTGTGACATATTCGACGTTATCTGTGCATCGATAGCATCATATGGTGCTAAATGTATTAAAGTAAATACTATAAACGATATTACTAAAAGTAATGGTACTGCTTGTAATATACGTTTCAAAATATATCGAATCATACAATCTCCTTTAAATTTTAACTACTATATTTTTATAAAATTCATTTATAATTTATCACAAATCTTTTCGATATAAATTATAAATGAACATTCCCCTTAAAACTAATAAAGCGAGGGAGATACTATAAAATCTTATTATAAATAGGATTTTATCGTACTCCCCCTCACACTATATTTTATTTTCCACTACTATTACTATTTAAGAGTAATTTTTGATAAATCATCAAATGTGTAGATTGGTACTAACTTAGCATCGTTAACATTTCCAACACGTTTGTTAACCGCTAAGATTTTTTGGTTATCTACGATTGGGTATAGGTATGCTTGGTTAGCAATTTCTTGTTGAAGGTTTTTGTACACTTCTTTACGTTTAGCTTCATCTAATTCAGCTGCACCTTGTTTGAATAATCCATCAACTTTTTCACTTCTGTATTGGAAGTAATTTGAAGTACCATTTGATCCAAATAGCTTAGAGTATAAGTCAGGATCGTTACCCATGATATATCCACCTAAGAATAGGTTGTAAGCTTTAGATCCAGCTTTTCTTAACTCTGTAAAGATAGCTGTTTCATCTCCACCACGAAGCTCTACATTGATTCCTACTGCTTGTAATTGTTGTTGGATGAATGTTGCTTGGATAGTATTTGCAGCATCGTTACTTGCATATCCTAAGTTAAGTTTCAAGTTAGAAACTCCAGCTTCTTTTAATAGTGATTTTGCTTTTTCAACATTTTGAGTATATTTCTCTACATCATCAGTATGGAATGGATTTTTCGGTGGTAAGAATGAATAAGGGTTTTGGTAGTATTTACTGTCTAAGTAAGCAGCTTTATTCATGTCTTCTTTGTTTAATGCGTATAAAATAGCTTGTCTAACTTTAACATCTTTTAATTCATCTGTGTTTGTGTTTAGTCCTAAGTATCCGATACGGTTTTCACTGTAAGGATAAGTATCGATATTTTTAGAATCTAAATCTTTAATTGCAGCAGGTAATACATATGCTGCATCTACCTCACCTTTTTGTAATGCTACTTTTGTAGTATCAGCACTCTTAATAATACGTAGTACTACATTTTTAACTTTTGGCTTACCATTGTAATAATTTTCATTCGCTTCAAATTTAATGTATTCTCCACGTTTGTTTTCTACTAGTTTGTATGGTCCAGTTCCTACTGGTGTTTCTTTTAATTCTTTAACTGAGAAGTCAGATACATTTCCATAGATATGTTTTGGAATAATGTAAGTTTCATTCGCAATGTTATTCGCCGCAGCTGCACTTGGTTCTGGGAACTTAAATACTACAGTGTAGTCATCTATTTTCTCAATAGTTATTGGTTTGTCACCAATCCATAAGTTTTTGAAGTTTCCATTTTCTTTTTTAGCTTTTGTTTGATAAGTGAAAACTACATCATCAGCTGTAAATTTTTGTCCATCAGACCATTTTACGTCTTTTCTTAAGTTAACTTTTAAGCTAAGACCATCCTTTGCAAGTTCAGTAGATTCTGCTAAGGCATATTCTTTTGAACCATCCCCATTAACTTTGATTAATGGTGAGTAAATAATATTAGTCATTGTTAATCCCCAACGGTCACTTACCTTGATTGGGTTAGTTGATGATGGGTCATCACTAATAGCATACGTGAAAGTATCTTTATCTTGAGAAGTGGTAATTGTGTTTTGCGTTTTTGAACTACATGCTGTTACAACACTCATTACTAACGCTAGTGCTCCTATAAACAATTTGTTCTTTTTCATTCTTTTTTCCTCCTTGATTTAAGTCCTATTTTCCAAACTATGAAATATTTTGGTTTCCCCTATTTAATAATGGTTAAATACATTTGTTTATTCGACAGTGAGAGACTTACATTGCTACTCATGTATTGATTAAACAGACTATATTTCATAATAAGAATAATAAAACCAGATATTATTTAACATTGAACGAATGAAATCAATGCTAGTTTAGTTTACTGTATTATTAATTATAATGTCAATTTAAGTGCTTATTTTTGCCATTTACATTAATTATATAACTCTTTTTATTTAGTGTACCTGAAGAAATACTAAAGTATTATTATTTTTCTGTACCCCAAACTTCTTCTACTATTTCTTTGATTAGACCAATTTTTTTCCATTGATCTTCTTCTGTAATTACATTTCCTTCTTCTGTAGAAGCGAAACCACATTGAGTACTTAGGTAAATATTTTCTAATGGTACATATTCGCTAGCTTCTTTAATTCTTGCGATTACTTCTTCTTTATCTTCTAAATCTGCAAATTTAGATGTAATTAATCCTAAAACAACTTTTTTATCTTTTCCAACTTTTGCTAGTGGCTTGAAATCTCCTGCACGATCTGTATCGTATTCTAAGTAGTATGCATCTACGTTTTCCCCAGCTAGAAGCTCATCTTCTACATTTTGATATCCACCTTGAGAAATCCATTTAGAAGCGAAGTTACCACGACAAACGTGTGTATTAATCGCTAAATCTTCTGGTCTTCCATCAATAACTTCATTATTAAGAGCTAAACAACGTGCTGCATATTCTCTACGAACTTCTTCTAATGGACGCGCGTCACGGAAACGGTTTGCGAACCCATCATCGGCTAATGCTCCCCAAGTACAATCATCGAATTGTAATACACGTAATCCTTCACTGTAAAGATCTGCGATTACTTGTTTATAAGCTCCTACAATAGCATCTTTTAATTCTTCGAATGTTGGATAGAATTTTTCATATCCTTTAATGTGGTCTTCTGTACGAATTAACTCGAAGTATAATTGTGATGGTGATGGAATTGTTAATTTTACAGTTACACCTTCTTTATCAGCAACTAAATCTCTTAAATATTTATAGTGAGCTACAAATGGGTGATTTTCTCCACTGATTTTCCCTGATACTTTTGCTGTATCTGGTTTAGTTTCAATTCCTTTGAATGGATATCCTTTTTCTCCTTGAACGTGTTCTACGCCGTTAAGTCCCCAGAAGAAATCTAGGTGCCAGTATGCTCGACGGAACTCCCCGTCAGTCACTCCTTTTAATCCATTTGCAATTTGTTTTTCAACTAATTCTGCAATTACTTTATCTTCTACTTTTGTTAATTCTTCTTGTGATAATTCACCTTTTGAGAATTTCTCACGAGCTTCTACTAACTCCTTAGGTCTTAAAAATGATCCTACATGATCCACTCTATACGCTACATTTTTTACTACTTTATTTTGACATCCTTGACACATAATATTAATTCTCCTTTTGTTTAACTGATTTATTTTCTCTTTTTGTTTTATTCTTCTGACTTTATTATTTTGACTTTATTATAAACTTCTAGTAACTTTTCTCTTCAAACTTTTCTTCTTTTCTAATACATATTTTTTCTCATAAACTAAAACTTTTTTATAAAGACCGTACTATTCGTCTTCTGGTAGTATCGCTACTACTCTTACTGGTGATCCAGTTGCTTCTGTCCAGTTTGGATAAGCAATTGAGATTAACGCTCCAGTTGCAGGTACTTGATCAAGATTTGCTAAAACTTCGATTTGGTAAATATCTTGTTCTAGTAAGTAATACTCTTGAATAAGTCCTTCTGCAGCTGCTGTAACTCCTGAATCAGTATCTAAAGTTTCATGTCCAACTGCTTTAACTTTTCTTTCTTTAATTAAAAATTCTAATGCATCTCTTCCCCATCCTGGAGTATGTTGAACTTCATTTTCATCTAGATTTCTAATCTCATCATAGCTAGGCCAACGTTTAGACCAATCACTTCTGAATGCTACGAATGATTCTGGTAAAATTTCACCATGCTCAGCTTCAAAATCAAGGATATCTTGTTTAGAAATTACATAGTCATTATTTTCTGCTACTTCTTTGCTTTTATCAATTACGTATAAAGGTAATAGTAAGTCTTTAAGTTCAATTTCATCTAACCAACGCCCACCTTCTACAAAGTGAATCGGTGCATCAATGTGTGTTCCATATTGACCTACAACTGAGAACTTTTGAACATAGAATCCATCTTTTAAAGTAAAGACATTTTCTTTTTCTAAAGCAGGTAGTGCTGGGAATTTAGGTGAATTTTCATCAATTTTGTGACTTAAGTTTACCCATTTTTTGTTTTTTAAAGTTTTATAGATATTTAGTAATTCTGACATGTTTTTGTCCCTCCAAAGTGTTTGTAATATTAGATTAAGTTAAGTATCCTTGTGATTATTTTGAGAAATAAAAAAGTCCTCACAGAAGCTTATGCTTCTGCAAGGACGTCTAATAATTTACGTGTTACCACCTTACTTTATGATATTCTCACAAATATCAACTCAAAAAGTACGCACCAAAATAGAATGGTGTTATACCCTGAAGCTATAACGGGCTCACCCGTAAAGGTCTAATTATTCGACCATTAACACTCAAAGACCATTTTCAAAGTTTCCAATACGATCTCTTTTCACCAACCGAGACTCTCTTTACCATCTTTCACTTTTACTTATCTTTTCAACGTGTGAATCATTAACTTGTGATTAAGTATA
>FLSB01321216.1_pt1 | contig 25752 bp, 23 predicted proteins | sample 1550551 | NCBI WGS metagenome assembly FLSB01 (sample SAMEA4031774, study PRJEB14383) | metagenome | biome: human; feature: oral; material: saliva | place: Philippines | collected 2014 | reverse complement strand
TTTATAAATAATTTTACTCTATAATGTTATAATAGCTATTAATGAGTTATATATTTCATTAACTGTAATTGATTTATCCATTAGTATGGATCATGTAGGAGACCTATGGAACTGACAGATATTCAAATTCCTAGCGATTTGCGCGACTGCTCACTAGCAGAGCTCGAGGTCATCGCACAACATATACGAAACTTAATCCTCCATAGAACATCACACATTGGCGGTCACATCGGTTCATCCTTAGGAGCCACTGACATTATTGTTGCCTTGCATCATGTGTTCGGCCTTGATGATGCTCAATTCATATTTGATATTTCCCACCAAAGTTATGCTCATAAGATTTTAACAGGCCGTCACGAAGGATTTAAAAATAAGGACAAATTTCACACCATATCCGGTTATAGCAATCCTGATGAAAGTACTCATGATGCATTCCACTTAGGCCATGCTTCCACAAGCCTCAGTTTAGCTTGTGGCCTCATGATTGGCCGCGATTTACAGCATGGAACACACCCCATTATTACCATGATTGGTGATGGTGCGCTATCCGGCGGAGAAGCTTATGAAGCATTGAATCACTTAGCTACCATGTCATCCCAATGCTTGATTATCATCAACGATAATGAACAATCCATCGCTGAAAACCACGGCGGGTTATATACTCATCTTCAACAATTGCGTGAGACTAATGGTGAAAGCCCTAATAATATCTTTAAAGCTCTTGGCTTTTCATATCGTTACATCGACGATGGCAATTCGCTATCATCCCTAATCCATGCGGTAAAAGACTGTAAAGACGAGATAACACCGACAGTGCTCCACATCCATACGACAAAAGGCCACGGTTATGACAAAGCCATATCAAATCCCGAAGGCTTTCACAATCCATCTGGATTTGATATCGACACAGGGGAAACAAAAAAACGCTATACTAACAGCTATGAGTCCATTGTGGCAAAGCAACTTATTGATACACTAGAGCAAAACAAAGCTGCCTGCATCGTCACAGCTGCTACACCTGGCGGATTCTGCTTGACGAAGGATATACGAGAAAAATTAGGAACTCAATACATCGACGTAGGCATTGCGGAAGAGCATGCTACGACATTACTTGCTGGCATTGCACACAACGGGGGCACGCCAATTTTACCGATTTACAGTACATTTTTACAACGCGCCTATGATCAAATTATAAATGACCTATGTATTAACAATAGCAATGCATTGATTCTCGTATACCGCGCGTCCATTTATGGTAACAAGGATATGACACATCTTGGGTTCAACGATATTACAATGCTCGGTAACATGCCAAATCTCATGTACCTAGCACCTACAACGGTAGAGGAATTAGAATCGTCCATTCGTTATGGATTAGAACATCACAATCATCCTATCGCCATCCGTATTCCGGTAGGAACACCAATCAACGATACAGCTCAATCCAATACAATAGATAAGCCTGTCACATCGTATGACATAACTCAATCTGGTAACACAATTGCCATCATAGGTGTCGGTAATTTCTACCATAAGGCTGTCGAACTAAGTCATGCAATACGTGAGGCAACACATATGTCACCAACCATCGTAAAACCACTTTGCATTTCTAGTTTGGACACCGATACATTGAATGAATTAGCAAAGGACCACCATATCGTCATCACCTTAGAGGACGGTGAGCTCGAAGGTGGCTATGGTCAAAAAATTGCTAGCTATTATGGAAAAACGTCTATGAAGGTCTTAAACTATGGTATTTCTAAACAATTCTACGACCGATACAAACCGGAAGATGTATTACAACAAAATCACTTAGATTTTGAACACATCTTAGATGATATACGAAACGTACAACATTAATTCAATACATATATGACAAAATGCCCAGTTTAAAACTGGGCATTTCTTGTATATATTTATAATTTCATAACATCTGCCAAGGCCACCAGGTATTAAGCACTTAGGTTGAAGGAACTTATTCAATTCTTTATCAAATGAAGTTATTTCATTATCTTTCATTGTTTATAGTCTTACCTTGTCGATATAAATCCAAGAAATTTTTGAGTACTCGACCTGTTAATCCCCATATCGTATATTGCTTATAGGGATAAAAATAAACAGAATAATTCTGCCGAATTTTCCAGTCTATTTGGTATCCTTCTAATAAATGAAATGGAAAATCTCGTAGTGGTTTAGTACCGATATCTAAGTGCCCCACAGTAGGTTCCATAGTAAGTAAATAGGCAAGTGGAACCGTAAAGATTTCACCTACCTCATCAGGACTAGGAGTAAATTCATCGGTGTGTAAACGTACAACTACAGCATGCAGTTTAACACCTATAGCAGATACTAAACAATCTAAGGAGCCTAATAATTCAATTTGATCCGTATCTATTCCTAATTCTTCCGAGCACTCACGAATAGCCGCATCAGCTCCGGTTTTATCGGAACTTTCACAATGGCCACCAGGAAAACTAATTTCACCAGGCTGTCTACGTAAGGTCTGACTACGCACCGTAAATAGGACGTGATCCTCACCATCAATTTCAAGCAATGGCACTGCTACCGCTGCAGTTATAACATCAATATCTGTGGTCACTTGCGGCTCTCGTCCATTTAGATATGCACTTAATTGTCTATCCATAGTCATCCCCCTTTTCTTAATTATACCAATAATAGTTTTCCAGAAAATAGTACAAATGGCACAATTTATAATTTATTATTTGAAGACAAAAATAGGTTACCTCACATACAAGAGGTAACCTATTTATATATATTATGCTTTTATTAAGTACAATCTACGCACCTTGGAATTGAGGCATGTCATCATGAGAGTCAGGATCGTCTAACGTGCCTTTCAAATCATTATCTACCATAGCACATACAGATGCATCAGACCAAACGTTTTCGGCCGTTTCAATCATATCGATAATCGTGTAGATTGGTAAGATAATACCAAGCAAACCGATTGGTGCACCAATGGAGCTCATCAAGGATAATGTTAAGAAATAGCAACCCATTGGAACCCCTGCATTACCGATGGCTGCAAGAACAGCGATGAAGAGCCAAGCCACCATAGTACCAGCTGTTAGTTCAATGCCTGCATTTTGCATTACAAACAAGGATGTAACAAGGATGAAAGCTGCGCAACCATTCATGTTAATTGTTGTACAAATCGGTAATACGAAACGCGCTACAGAAGGATGAGCTTTCAAATTGTCTTCTGCAGATGCTAATGTTACAGGCAATGTAGCTGCAGAAGATTTTGTGAACAATGCAACAGCTACGGCTGGAGACATTTTACGGAATACGTCTATAGGGTTTAAACCACGGAACAACAAGAACAATGGAATTACGATAAAGAATTGAATCAAGTTGCCGCCGATTACAACAGCTGTGTATTTACCTAAAGCACCAACGATTACACCTGCTTCAATTTGTGCAGATAATTGACCTGCAAAAGCAAGGATACCGATTGGTAAAACGTAAAGTAAGCCTCTAATCAATGTGAATAGTAATTCTTGTAAACCGAATAACACTTTCAATACTGCTTCACGGCCTTCTGTACGAGGCATGAATGCAAAGGCTAAGCCAACGGAAGCAGAGATGAACATTACAGATAATACGTTACCTTCTAAATACGGTTTCAAGATATTGTTAGGAATAACGGATAAGAAATGATCATAATATGTTACGTGACCTAATTTTTCAGGTACTTGCGCTGCACCGGCACCGATTACATCAAGTGGTAAGTTACCTGGCGCAATCCAAAGGAATAAACCAAGACCAACAGCAGCTGCACAAATTGTTGTTAACAATGTATAGGTTACAGCATGCCCAAAGATACGGCCTGTATCTTTTTTTGCACCCAACATGGATAATGTAGTAATAACTGCTAGTGATACAGTAGGTATTGCAATAAATTGGAATAAATGCGTAAACACTGCAGCAATGAAATTAAATAAGTCATTAAGAACAGGAATATGTTGCCATCCTAAAACAGCACCGATAATGAGTGCACCCATCCATAAAATAAATTGACGTAATTTACCTTGTCCACGACTTTTCAAGGTAATCTCTTGCGCTAAGGCATCAACATTTTTATTACTTTGGTCTGCCATAAAAACACCTCTCTACTAATAAAACTACTAGAGACTAATAAATAAACCCCAGCCCTAGGGGCTGGGATAATCGTTACATCCGAGTCTCTTTATAAAACCCATTATAAAGATATGTTTTAAAATTGTCAATTACAATACTTGAATATATTGTAATATGTTCAAGTATTATTTCAAATTTTATATAGAAACGCTAGCAAAAGCTAATGATAAACGTCTATGTCCATAGTAATCATCCGAGTTCGCTCAGGATTAAACATAAAGTAATACAGCCTTAATTAGATTGATAAAAGATAGCTCGTGTTCCATCATTACTAATCAAAAGTTCTACGAAATGAGGTCTTTTAGTATTTCCATCATCAACAAAGACATATAATCTATGATTACTAACAGAACTGGTTGTCTGATTTACCACTGTTTGGGTTTCTTTTCTTGGTGCAAAGCGTAACCACTCAATAAAATCTCGTTTAGGTAGGTCTATTGGTTCTTCATGTATACTTTCGATAATATTATATTCACTAGGGTGAGAGATAGATGGTATTCGTTCTCCTGTATTTAAATCACGTAACATACCATCCTTATCAATTTGCGCTTGATACACAGCGTGTTCCTTTGCAATCTCCTCATACTGTGCAATAACTGTAGGATTTCCTTCTAATACAGTATATCTTGTAGGATATGCATTTGCCCACACTAAGCTATCGCCAGATGCAGAGGCCCTTGAAATACCTTCAGGAAGGTTCTTAGGACGCTTTAGCCCTTCCGGCAACTCGTCATCATTTGGCCAACCTCGTTGCCAGTCCATAGTACTAAACTCAAATCCATCGGTTTGTTCAAGAGTCGTTTGAGTATCGTACTTAAGCCAATCCGCAACAAGTCCAGCTAAACATAAATTGAATATAATAAATACGCAGCAAATCAATTTAATATGTGTTTTTTCAGATAAAGCATGTTTCTTAAACCAGTCATATTGTAGTACTAAAATCAACACTATTGCTACGCCAAATACAATATATGTTATAGGTGCTATATTAAATAGCATTGCCACAATAAATAGCATAATTATATATGCAGTTAATAGGCCATAAAATATGCGAACCAAAGCTCTCTCCTTATATTTCTGTGACTACAACATTTTCTTATACAATACTTCTATATCGTTACGACTTACTTCAGCTACTGTATTAGCAATATTTCCTACAGCTACTACGTATACATTATCTACAAGCCACGGAATATCCTTTTTGGTAAATCCTAACTCTGTAAGGTTCGTAGTAAGGTCTAATTCGTGTACCATAAGGCGTAATGCTTCACCGAGTTCAGAACCGTCTCCATGGTTGAATATTCGTGCCAATGCATTAAATTTTTCAGGGTTAGCACTCCATGTGTATTCCACTACAGCAGGCTCGATAACGGCAAGGCCCACACCGTGTGTAATATCCTTAAGGCCACTAGCAGGGTGTTCCATACCATGGCCTAATGTAACGCCTGCCGTGTTAATAACCATGCCTCCAATAGTACTAGCCAATGTAACGGACTCCCATGCTTTTGTTAATTGTTTTTCATTAAGTACAGGTTCTTGACCATTCGCAATAGCTTTCACATGTTTATATAGGGGTACAAGATATTGTGCTAGTAATGTTACTGCATAATGAGCTAGTGCATCGGTGAAAGGTTGCGCCGTTTTAGAGGTATAGGCCTCAATGTTATGACACAATGCATCGAAACCAACAGATGCTAACACATGAGGAGGCATAGTCCCCATTACAGCTGGATCTACGATGGATACCTTAGGAACGATGGCATTACAACGCAAAGATTTCTTATCTCCTGTTTCAGGATTTGTAAGGACACCAAAACCATTTCCTTCAGAACCAGTGCCACAGGTTGTAGGAATTACAATAAGAGGTAATGCATTATCACTCGTTTTGCGGTTGAAGATATAGTCATTAATGTCGCCGTCATTCACAGCCATAAAAGCAATGCCCTTTGCGCAGTCCATAATGGATCCACCGCCAATGGCGATAACCATATCACAGCTTTCAGATTTAGCTAAAGCAGCACCGTCTAAAGCAGTTGTAGTCAACGGATTGGCATCTACTTGATCAAAGAGAACATGGTCAATATGAGCCGCATCAAGCTTAGCCACAACGCGGTCATATAAACCAGATTTTTTCGCACTACTGCGACCGGTTACAATGAGTGCTTTCTTGCCGTACGGTGCAGCAAATTCAGCAACACTATCTACTTTATTCCAACCAAATTGAATATTTACAGGTAAAAAGTACGAGAATTCCATATATACGACCTCTTTTCTTTACATCATTATATCTTTATCGTAATGTACGTAAAAACGTTCGTCAATACGTTATGGCCTCAAAAGACAAAAACAGCAGTACTCTTGTGTAGCACTGCTGTTTATCGTTTTAAATTACATCTAAGACATGTTTAGCAAATTGACGGGCTGCCTTACAGTCATCCTCGTTTGGATGAACAGCCGCTTGTTTATGACGTGCATCACGGTCAGCCGATTGACCATGACTGTGTCCCTTTGGGAACATTTTATACATCATTTCTATAACCTTAGGGTCAACCTTACCTTGGCAGATGAAAGTATCTACAGGCACCACACCTTCTGGTAAGCACGCTGCTGCATTGATCAAACTTTGCTTAGCATGCTCCATGTGTGGAGGCACGCCAGCCGTTGCAAACAACGCAATGTGCGGATTATACAATGTACCCAGTACATCGCGGGCCTCTTTATTAGCTGTACCCTTATCAACCCAAAATCCCGCAAATACAAGATCATAGGATGCTATATCTGATGGCAACTCAGACATAGCCACACATGGTGTGCCCTCTGGTAATACGCTAGTAATGGCCTCTGCCACTTGTTTTGTATTGCCTGTAAGGGAAGAATATATAACGATAGACTTCATGTCTTACCTCCTTATTAGTATATATTTATTATAAGACATGTAAGGTAGTCTTTTAATAAAATAAATCACAATATTATAGAGAATGAAAGTACTTTCAAGTATTTACAACTATATCGATAAAATTAATTTAACTACATTTATAAATTTAAAAAAGTCAATATTGAATATATAGATTTTTTTCGCTATAATCATTACATAATGTATTTAGCAAATAAGAAAACTACAATATATAGTAGTTTTCTTATTTTTCTGATTAGATATAGCGTAAGGGATTATATATGAGTTACGCTAGCTCTACAAATGATTTTACATAGATTTACAATGTAAGGGGAACCATAATGGAGATTATGATCAAGAAACGGGATGGCCATTTTGAACCGCTATCCGTAGAGAAAACTAAACGAATGATTGCCTTCGCATGCTTGGGGTTAGATTCTTGTGATCCACTAGAATTGGAAATGGATGCGAAATTACAATTCGTTGATGGTATGACGACTAAAGAAATTCAAAAAACTTTAGTACAAACAGCTATCGAAAAAGTTATCTCTAAAAAAGACGACGGTTTTGGTAACCAAGTTAATAAAATGAACCAAGATTGGCAGTTCGTAGCAGCCCGCCTTTTCTTGTTCGATCTCTATAAAGAAGCTGCTATCACTCGCCGTTATAAAGCTTTCGGCTACGGCAACTTCCCAAATCTTGTACATATGCTTGTAGAAGAGAAGAAATACGCAGACTTCTTCGTTACAGAATATACACCTGAAGAACTTCAAGAATTGGGCGATTATATCAAACCTAAACGAGACTACCTCTTTAACTACGAAGGCCTTAAATTGTTAGCTGACCGTTACTTAGTAAAAGGCTTCAATAAAGAAATCTATGAATTGCCACAAGAACGTTTCATGGCTATCGCTATGCACTTGGCATTGGTAGAAGGGGAAAACAAAGTAAAATTCGCTAAAAAATTCTACGACTTAATGAGCCAATTAAAGATGACAACTGCTACACCTACATTAGCAAATGCGGGTACACCATTCCATCAATTGTCCTCTTGCTTTATCTCTGGTGTAGATGATAATTTATGGTCCATTTACGATGTAAACAGCAAATTCTCTCGCGTATCTAAACACGGTGGTGCTCTTGGCATCTACCTTGGCAAGGTTCGCGCATTGAACTCCGATATCCGCGGTTTCAAAAACTCCTCTGGTGGTGTTATTCCTTGGATTCGCTTGTACAATGATACTGCCGTTGCTGTTGATCAATTAGGTAAGCGTAAAGGCGGCGCTACAGTAACACTTGATATTTGGCACAAGGACTTCTACGAATTCGTAGAGCTTCGTACCAATAATGGTGATGACCGTCGTAAAGCACATGATATCTTCCCAGCCATCTCCATTCCAAATATCTTTATGGAACGCCTATTGGCACGTGAAAACTTCACCCTCTTCGACCCTCACGAAGTCTTGACTGTGAAAGGCTACGCCTTAGAGGACTACTACGATACTGATGATAATAAAGAGTTCACAAAACGTTATCTTGAATGTGAACAAGATCCTAACTTACACGGTATCGAAGTACCAGCATTAGACATGATGAAAAAGATCATGCGCTCTGCTGTTGAAACAGGTACACCGTTCATCTTCTTCCGCGATACAGTAAACGCTGCAAATCCTAACAAACATGCAGGTATGATTTACGCGTCCAACTTGTGTCACGAAATCGCGCAAAACGTTGGCTTCACTAACCTTGCTGAAGAAATCATCAACGAAGATGGTACTATCACTACAAAAACAATTACAGGCGATATGGTTACATGTAACTTGAATTCCATCAGTCTTGGTCGCATTACGGATGAAGAATTGGAAGAAAACATTGCTCTTCAAATTCGCATGTTAGATAATGTTATCTCTATCAATCAAGCACCTGTTCCAGAGTCTCGCATGACATCTGATAAATACCGTGCTATCGGCCTTGGCACCTCTGGTTACCACCACTATCTAGTAAACCACAATATCCAATGGGAATCCGATGAACACATCGAAGCAGCGGATAAGTTGTTCGAAAACATCGCTTACTATGCAATCAAAGCGTCCATGGAACTAGCAAAAGAAAAAGGTGCTTATCCTGCGTTCAAAGGTTCCGAATGGGAAACTGGTGAATACTTCACACGTCGTGGATACACATCCGACCGTTGGAAACAATTGGCAGCCAACGTTGCAAAATATGGTATTCGCAATGGTTATTTGATGGCCGTAGCTCCTACCGGTTCTACTTCCAACATTGCGAATACAACAGCTGGTATCGACCCTATCTTCAAAAAATTCTTCATCGAAGAGAAGAAAGGTTCTTTCACGCCAAAAACTGCACCAGATTTGAACGATAAAACATTCTGGCTCTATAAAGAGGCTCATACAATCGATCAACAATGGTCCATCAAAGCTTGTGGAGTCCGTCAACGTCATATTGACCAAGCACAATCTTTCAACTTGTACATCACACCTCAAATGAAAGCAAAAGAAATTCTCGACCTTTACGTTGAGGCGTACAAACAAGGGATTAAAACAATCTACTACATCCGTAACCAATCCCTTGAAATGGATGAGTGCACTAGCTGCTCTTCGTAAAAAAAATAGTAAAATAGTTAATATATTATTACTTCACAGATAATATAAAGGAGTCCACTATGGATAAAAAACTGATTTTCAACGAACATGGTGAACGTGGCACGCAATCTATGATTGGCGGCAACACAACAAACCTTCGCGAATGGAACCGTATCAAGTATGACTGGGCTAACCAAATGTACCGTACAATGCTTAACAACTTCTGGATTCCTGAAGAGATTTCCTTGAACGAAGACGTTAAGCAATTCCCATACTTAACAGATTACGAACGCCGCGCATTTGACAAAATTATTGCGTTCTTGAACTTCCTTGATTCTATTCAATCTGAAAACTTGCCGAACTTGAGCCGTTATATTACAGCATCTGAAGTGGCATCCTTATTGAATATTCAAGCATTTCAAGAAGAAATTCACGCTCAAAGTTATTCCTATATTTTGGACACTGTAACAAATCCTATTACACGTGACAAAATTTATGACGAATGGCGTACAGATAAAACATTGCTTGAACGTAACCGTTTTATCGCCGATGCATACCAACGTTTCAGCGATGATCCTAGCGAAGCAAACCTAATCCACACAATCATTGCGAACTATATCTTAGAAGGCATTTACTTCTACTCTGGTTTTAGCTTCTTCTACACATTGGCTCGCCAAGGTAAAATGACGGCTACATCCACAATCTTCAAATACATCAACCGCGACGAAGTAACTCACCTTGTATTGTTCCAAAACATCATCCGCGAATTACGCCGTGAACGCCCTGACTTGTTCACGACTGAACTGGAAGCGAAAATCACTGACATGATTCGCCAAGGTGCAGAAAACGAAATCGCTTGGGGTCAATACATCACTGATGATAAAATCCTCGGCCTTAACAATATTCTTATCGAACGCTACATCAAATACCTTGCAAACATCCGCTTAGAAGCAATCGGCTTGCCTCATTTATATCCTGAAATCAAGGAAAATCCTATGGAATGGATTGAAAGCTTCTCCAATTTGAATAGTACGAAAACCGACTTCTTCGAAGCAAAAGTTACAAACTATACAAAAGCAGCGGCATTTGATTTTGATGATTTAGAATAAAAAAATGGATGCTTTCACAGCAAAACTGTGAAAGCATCCATTTTTTGTCCCCAACTCCACCCTCATCAAAATAGTTGACACATGGTAATACATTATAAAAAATAACCATACATTTATACACAATAAGGGCCTACACGATACATATCTTCAGCGCCCCGTACATGTAATGGAATATCATCTTTTTACGAATTAAGCAATCGTGGCTTTGTGTCCACCCCATTATGATTACCAACACATAATTAATGCTCAATTAAGTCAACAGTCCAATTGGTAGACTGTAATAAATTATCTAAAATACGAATCTCCTTAGAGATTATATCTGCTGTTTTTTGTAATTCGCTAACATTTACAGTTGCTATCATTTTAATTTCCGAACCACGGGCACGATAATTAATAGAACTTGCACTATCTGCTAATGCACGATATGCAGATAGACGTATAATTGCACCTTCTTTTTCCGCTATAATTTGCGTCAAAGAGCGCCCTTCAACAATAGTTGCACAGTTAGTAAGATTAATATCTTTAATAAGTTGTTGAAATCTAGCAATTGCCGCTTCTAGTTCTTGCATCAACACTGCAGGATCTTCATTAGGCTTTTCCCCTTCTTGAACCAAACTATTTTGATTCAAACGACCTCGCAAATCGCTAATTTTCTTATTTAAATCAGCTCGTTCTTGTAATGCTTCTGCAAGTTTCATGGTTGTACCTCCCGCGAATATCAATCAATACATACCTTTATCTTGATTATATTTCTAATAACACTAAACTGCAATATTATAACTGTTTCCGCATCATCACATGCGGACATCCTTCATCTAGATATTCATCACCTTCAGCCACATATCCAAGAGACTCGTAAAATGGTTTTGCCTGTACTTGAGCTGATAAAGAGCAGGTCTTAAACCCATCGCGACGGATCCCATTTTCCGCAGCAAGCATGATTTTTGATCCCAAATTCTGACCACGATATAATTTGCGTACTGCCATACGACCAATATGAGCATCCCCTTCTATGTCGCTGGGGAAAAATCGACATGTACCAACAGCTTTTCCATCTATAGATAAGAGAACAAATTTTGCGGTTTCATCAATTTCATCAAATTCATTTTCAAAACCTTGTTCTTTCATGAACACATCTGTACGAATTTGTTTTATTTCATCAGTTATATGATCTAGAATTTGAATAATCATATATCCTCCACGGTTTAGTTAAGTAAGGTAACGAAAAAACCTAACGTATTGAGGTGGCTAGACCTCTAACACGTTAGGCGCATCATTTTTACCAAAATTTTAGATGAGCCTAACGCTACCGACACGTTGATTGGCTCTCTTTATAAACTCATTATACTACAATTTACTCACGAATAGCAAAATCATTTTTATACGAAACACCTTATTATATCTGTTTTTCTAACAACTCAGTAAACACATTATTTTTTCAAACTTCCATGAAATTTATTTTTAGGTATTGCATAATTTTATCATTTGGGTTTATACTATACACATCAAATTTAGAAAGGAGCAACAATAAGATGACTAACCAAATTAGCACAGTAGCAAAACAATACTTTTATTGGTTCTTTATCCAACGTACGGGTAAGGAACTATTTGAGCTACGCTAATTTAGAAATCATCAATCGTTGCTTAGAATAGTAAAAGGGTTACCCGTATTAGACTACGGGTAGCCCTTTTTTATTTGCTATCCCGTATGGTTGGCCCCACTATTCGCATTGTTATTTGAGGAGGACTTATTATGATCATCACATTAAAAACAACAGCTACAGAAGCAGAGGTAACAAAATTACGCAATGAATTAGAAGCGAAAGGTCTTGTTATCCATCCAGTAGAAGGGGCCCACTATAATATCTTAGGTCTTATCGGCGATACAGCATCTCTTGATTCCCGTCAAATTGAATCTCTTGATTTCGTAGATAAAGTAACACGTATTCAAGAGCCTTTCAAAAAAGCGAACCGTAAATTCCACCCAGAAGATTCCGTTATCAACGTAGGCGGTGCACTTATCGGTGGCGGTCACTTCGCAGTAATGGCTGGTCCTTGCTCCGTTGAAACACCAGAACAAGTGCTCGCATCCTGCCAAGCATGTAAAGATGCAGGTGCTACAATCCTTCGTGGCGGCGCTTTCAAACCTCGTACATCTCCATACTCTTTCCAAGGCATGGGTCCTGAAGGCTTAAAACTTTTAGAATTAGCTAAAAAAGAAACTGGTCTTCCTATCGTATCCGAAGTTATGGATATTTCCCAATTACAATACTTCGACAATGTAGATATGCTTCAAATCGGTGCTCGTAACATGCAAAACTTCACACTTTTAAAAGAAGTGGGCAAATTGAAAAAGCCTGTATTGTTAAAACGCGGTCTATCTGCTACATACGAAGAATGGTTGATGGCTGCTGAATACATCATGTCTGAAGGCAATGATCAAATCGTATTATGCGAACGTGGCATTCGTACATTCGAACCTAAAACACGTAATACATTAGACGTAACAGCAATTCCTATGATGCACGAACTATCTCACTTGCCAATCATCATGGACCCTAGCCATGCAGCAGGCATGAGCCGTATGGTTCGCCCACTTTCACTTGCATCCGTAGGCGGCGGTGCAGACGGCCTTATGATTGAAGTTCACAACGATCCATCCAAAGCATTGTGCGATGGCCCTCAAGCATTACGCCCAGATCAATTCACTAGCCTTATGAAAGAAGTATTCGCATTGCGTAAAGCATTGGTAGAATGCACTAAATAATCTTAAATATCACACAAATAAGCTAGTATCCGTTATAATAGATACTAGCTTATTCTTTTAAGAAAGGAATTATTATGACTCGCATCCATATCAACGCGTCCACCCCTTATGATGTCGTCATCGAAGCAAGGTCTCTAGAACGCATTGCCGATTATATTAAACCACTTAAACCAAATTGCCGTGTTATTATCGTCAGCGACAGTAACGTGGCACCACATTATTTGGAATCTGTGAAAGCAAGTATGACAGATGTTGGCTATAATGTATGTGACTATGTTTTTCCTGCTGGTGAAAACTCTAAAAACGCACATCAACTTATCGATTTAGTAGAATACATGGCTAATCAATCGTTAACTCGGAAAGACCTACTTATCACTCTCGGCGGTGGTGTCGTAGGTGATATGGCAGGCTTTGCAGCAGCTACCTACCTACGAGGTATCGACTATGTACAGGTCCCTACCTCTTTACTAGCCGCTGTAGACTCCTCTGTAGGCGGTAAAACAGCAGTTAATCTCGAAGCCGGCAAAAACCTTTGGGGTGCTTTCAAACAACCTATTCTTGTTCTCTGTGACCCTACAACACTCAATACATTACCAGATATGGAATGGAAAAACGGATGTGGTGAAATCATTAAATACGGTTTTCTCGATGTACCAGGACTATTAACACAACTAGAAAACAAACCATTAATTACACACCGCGATAGCGTTAGTGCTGTTATCGCGCGCTGCGTTCAAGCAAAGGCAGATATCGTAGAGCAAGACGAACGCGAATCTGGCGTTCGTGCCCTCTTAAACCTAGGCCACACCTTTGGCCATGGCATCGAAAAAGCGAGTCATTTCGATGTTCATCATGGTTATGCTGTTGCTATTGGTATGGTACTCATGGCACAAGGTGCTGTTAAACATGGAGAACTAGATGTTGAGGCACTAGATAAATTAAAAGCACTCATCGAGGCCCACGATTTACCAACTAGTACAACCATAACAAAGGAAGAAATCCTAGCCGCTGCTAAGCATGATAAGAAAAGTGAAGGGGCTACTATTAAAATCGTGGTTCCAACGAGCTATGGCCACAGCGAACTTAAGGTAGTCACCCACGAAGAACTTGCCACCTATTTAGACTAAGACGTAAAAGGAGATTTCTATGCATTCCGTAACGAACGCCATCCCTACAGGGACGATTGCGTCCATCCCAGCAAAGGCACATGCACACCGCGCATTGATTTGTGCAGCTCTTGCTACCTCTCCATCTACTATATTACTGAGTCGTACCTCTAAGGATATCGATGCAACAATGGACTCCTTGCGAGGCTTAGGTGCTCACGTAGTATATGAAAATAAAGTTGTTACCGTCACTCCTGGCCCAGCTCCAGCAAAGGGCAATGTAGTACCGCACGAATCAGGCACTACGTTACGCCTTTTATTACCTGTAGCAGCATCCATCTGTAATGATGTAGATGTAGATGCCAAAGGTCGCTTACCAGATCGCCCGCTAGAACCTATGCTAGGTGAAATGAAATCGCATGGCGTAACATTTTCCCAAGATAAACCGCCATTTACTATGACTGGTCGTCTTCAATGCGGTCAATTTAGTATGGTAGGCGATGTGAGTAGTCAATTCTTCTCTGGTTTATTGTTAGCTGCTCCTCAAATTGGCTTATCTACCATCACGTCTACTACGCCACTACAATCTAGCGATTATGTAACATTAACAACTGAAACTATGCGCGATTTTGGTGTAGAGGTAGAGCATACCTTACCAGATACTGATATTAATGAGGCTTTCACAGTCCCATTTGGTGCGTCCTTCATAGGTCGTGATAATTACCAAATCCAAGGCGACTGGTCTAATGCAGCGATTTGGATGGTGGCAGCCGGTATGACGGGCAAACCAATTACTATTACAGGCATGAACAAAAACTCTGTACAAGCGGACCGCCGCATCATGCAAGTTATGATTGATGCTGGTTGTGATGTTGTCTGGGATGGTATGAATGTAACGGTCACAGGTCGCGCTTCCAAGCCAATTCATGCAGATCTCGAGCAAATGCCTGATATGTTACCTGTTATGGCAGCTCTCGCTTGCTCTATTTCTGGTGAAAGCGCCTTTGTTAAGGGGGTTCGTCTACGTTTAAAAGAATCGGATCGTCTCGTAGCCGTTGCTAATCTCGTAAGAGACTTAGGCGGTACAGTTCGTGAAGAAGGCGATGACCTATACATCATCGGTAGTGGTATACTTGAAGGTGGCCAAGGTGATTGTGTAAATGACCATCGTCTCGTTATGGCTGGCACATTGATGGCTCTTATCAGTGAAAATCCTGTTACGTTAAAAGATAGCGAAGCTATCACAAAATCCTATCCAGACTTCTTTGAGGACTGGAATTTACTAGGAGGTAATGCTAATGGCATCTAATTTCGGTAAAACCATACAGGTATCTACCTTCGGCGCCTCTCATGGGTACGCCATCGGCGGTATTGTAGAGGGCCTGCCTTGTGGATATACCATCGATATCGATGAATTAAAAGCCTTTTTAAAGCGCCGTGCGCCAGGGCAAAATCAATTAACAACACAACGCAAGGAAGCCGATGCACCTGAATTTTTAGCAGGTATGGTAGACGGCATGCTCAGTGGTTCCCCATTAGCATTTATGATCCGCAATACATCGCAGCATTCTAGCGATTACAATAACTTACGCGATATCCCTCGCCCATCTCATGCGGACTTTACTGCTCGCATGCGCTACGGCGACAAGGTAGATATGCGCGGAGGCGGTCACTTCTCAGCTCGCCTGACTGCACCTCTTTGCGTAGCTGGTGGCATCGCCCTTCAACTATTACGCGAAAAAGGTATCGAAATCCACGGCCATTTAAAACAAGTGGGAACGATTCAAGATGCTCATATCGATATGGTTCATCCAGATATGAAAGCATTAGCTAATATCGCTACAGAGCCGATTGCTATGGTTAATCCAGAAAAGCGCACCGAAGTAGAAAATCTTGTGATGCAGCTCAAAAAGGACGGCGACTCTACAGGTGGTATCGTTGAGGTCGTTGCCACAGGGTTACCTATTGGCCTTGGTAATCCAAACTTCGACGGCATCGAAAACCGTTTAGCTCGCGTTATCTTTGGCGTACCAGCCATCAAGGGCGTATCCTTCGGCGGTGGTTTCGATATGTGTGCTCAGCTTGGTTCCGAAGTGAATGATGCTTTCACCATGGACGGTGACAAGATTACAACATCTACCAATAATAGCGGTGGTATCCAAGGGGGTATTACCAATGGTTTGCCTCTCGTTATGCAAGTAGGTATCAAGCCAACACCATCAATTTATAAAGAGCAACATTCTGTATCACTTTCACAACAAGAGGACACATTGCTCACCATTAAAGGTCGTCACGACCCATGCGTAGCGCTTCGTGCAGTACCTGTAATCGAAGCTGTTACGGCCCTTGTTATACTTGATTTCTTAGGAGATATTGACCATGAACTTAGATGAAGTACGCGTTAAAATTAACGACATAAACGATCAGATGCTCGAATTATTCAAAGAGCGCATGGAACTCTCCAAAGACGTTGCAGCGGCGAAAAAAGAGATGAATAAGGCTATTTACGATGCAAAACGGGAACGTGACATTCTCGATAAGGTCACAAGGGATGCAGGTCCAGACCTTGATTTGTATGCACGTCGTTTCTTCGAAGCCTTATTCAGCTTGAGCCGTACGTATCAGTCTGAGCAATTATTCCAAGACAACGAATTTACTGTAAAAATGAAAAAAGCCATTGAGCAATCCCCTACCTTACCTCCACAACGAGGCAGCGTAGCTTGTGCTGGCGTATTCGGCAGTAATGCACAAGTGGCATGTGATAAATTATTACCACTTAGCCAAATACACTACGTAACGGGCTTCCGTGCTGTATTCGACGCTGTTGAGTCTGGCGAATGTCAATTCGGTGTATTACCTATCGAAAATAGCTCCAATGGTTCTGTAAAAGAGGTATATGACCTTCTAGAAGATCGTAAATGCTATATCGTACGCGGTACACGCCTATGGATTTCTCACGACCTACTCGTAAAAAAAGGCACAAAACTAGAAGATATTCATACTATCATCTCTCATCCACAAGCATTGGGCCAATGTAGCCACTTCCTAGAAAAATTAGAAGGTGTAGAATTGCGCTCCTTTGATAACACAGCTCGTGCTGCACAGCTCGTAGCAGCCAGTGATGACCCAGGTGTAGCTGCTATCGCCGCACCTCAATGTGCAGACTTGTACAACTTATCTCCATTGATGCGCAATATCCAAAATAGCGACAACAACTATACGCGCTTTATCTGTATCAGCAAGGACTTCCATGTGTATCCAGGGGCTAACAAAATCTCTGTAGTAACAACAGCAAGCCACGCTCCAGGTGGCCTTGGTACATTGCTTACCAAGTTTGCTAACATCGGTGTCAACCTTACAAAACTCGAGTCTCGCCCTATCGTAGGCCATAACTTTGAGTTCTTGTTCTACCTCGACTTAGAAGCATCTTTAGCAGATCCAAAGGTATTATCCGTTCTAGCAGAGCTTCATACATCACAAGATAAGTTCCGCTTACTCGGTAATTATCCAGAAAACTAATATATTCATCCGTACTAGTACCTATAAGGGCATATATAGTACAATAAATATAGTTATAAAATTTCAATGGCTAATAGGTACCAGCCTATTAGCCATTCTATGTATATTGACCTAGGAGGTCCTATGAAATTTGGTTTACTTGGCCGTACGTTGGGCCATAGCTTCTCCCCTCGCATTCATAGTGCGTTGGGGAATACAAATTATGAATTATTTGAGCGCGAACCAAGCCAATTACAAGAGTTCTTCGCTGACCCAGAATTACAAGGTATCAACATTACTATTCCTTACAAGGTAAATGCCCTTGAAGCTTGTGATGTGGTTGACCCTTGTGCCGAACGCATCGGCTGTGTAAATACAATGGTTCGCAAAGATGGTAAATGGCACGGCTATAATACAGACTATGATGGTTTCGTATTTACTCTACAACATGCAGGCATCGATGTATCTGACAAGGAATGTATCATTCTTGGCGATGGCGCTTCCTCTGCTACCGTTCACGTAGCTCTTGAAGATTTAGGCGCTAAAAATATCGTCCATTTATCTCGCAAAACGGCTCCATTCTATGGTGATGCGCCAAACTATTATGAAACAGCGCAGATTATTATTAACTGCACCCCTATCGGCATGTATCCTCATAATCCAGCCAATCTCATCGATATTACACAGTTTTCTAAATTGGAAGGCGTTGTAGACCTCATCTATAATCCACGCCGTACTATTTTACTGTTACAAGCAGAAATGATGGAAATTCCTCATTGTGATGGCTTGCCATTCCTTGTGGCACAAGGCGTTGAGGCGGCTAACCATTTCCAAGGTGAAAGCTTTGGCACGAAAGAAATCGAGCAAATCTTGCGCGATATGCGACGCGAAAAAGAAAATATCATCCTCATCGGCATGCCTGGTGTAGGTAAAACAACAGTTGGTAAAGCCCTTGGCGAAGAAATGGGCCGTACTTGCGTAGATGTGGATCAAGAGTTGGAAAAAGAAATCGGTGACATTTCCACATACATTACAGAACAAGGAGAACCAGCATTCCGTGAAAAAGAATCGGAAATGATTGCAAAACTCGGTACCCAAACAGGTCTTGTTATCTCCACTGGCGGCGGCTGTGTAACAGTACCTAAAAACTTCGCGCACCTACGCCAAAATGGTCGTATCTATCAATTAACACAACCGGTAGAAAACCTATCTACTACTGGCCGCGTACTCTCTAGCGGTGGTCTAGACCGTTTACGCGAACTCGAAGAAATTCGTACACCAATGTATGAAAGCTTCGCTCAATGCATCGTAGAACACAAGCGCAATGCTCCAGAAACAGTAGCGGCTATCCTAGAAGACTTTGAAACTAATTTACTCTAAAAAATTATTCATCTGTATTTCTAGATAAAACTAAAACTCATATCTTAACTTCATAGATATAGCACTAAAAGCAGTATTTATTCTCAGGATAAGTACTGCTTTTTTATATTTCTTATGTATTATATATATTTGTAAAAACTCTTATTTGCAATTACAATGTAATTACAGTGAAAATTCAAAAAACCTAAACACTTTTCACTATAAGAGCAATAAAATGACCAAAATATTACAGTTATAATCAAAAATAATAGGAGAGAATTATGAAAACCGTAAACCTACAAGTCCGCATCAACGAAGATCTAAAACAAGAAGTATCTAGTATATTAAAAGCACAGGGTCTATCCTATACATCCATGCTAGACGCACTATTTCGTCAAATTATAAAAGAACGCCGTATCCCATTTGCCATTGCTTTACCAACAACAACTATAGATGATACGCCTACACCAAGCACACTCAATAAAAATGGCACATATGAACAACCAAAAACTGCATTAAAGGCCTCAGATACTATCAATTCATACGGAACTGCAACAACCAAAGATGAGGTAGAAATCTCTTTTGATAAAATTGATAAAACGGGCATACTTAATATCCGTATTAATCCTAAAGTTAAGACACTAACAACAGCTATCTTAAAAGAAATGGGATTAACTATATCTTTATTGATTACACTAATCTCCAAACAAATACAATTTTCAAAATCAATTCCTAAGTCAGTAAACAAGCCTATCGCTTGTGACTCTATGAATGCAGACTTTCTTACCGACGAAGAAATCGACCAACTACTGGAGTTGTCATTTATAGATATAGAGCAAGGCAACTTAATTTCAGCTGAAGATCTTTTTGAACAACTAAAGAAAGAAGGTCTTCTTTTATGAGCCATAAGGTTTTATTTAGTAAGATTGCTGAAAAAGAAGTGAAAAATATCATTATAAATTTAAAAGAATTTACTCAAGATTTGAATCTAATTCAACAACGTCAAGCCGAAATTAGAAATGCAGTTTTTTCACTTGATATTTTTCCAGAAAGATACCCTATACATAAGACTAATAATAAAATATATTATTTTCGAAAAATGGTCACAAAACATTATATTATCTTATACTCTATAAAAAATAAGACTGTAATCATTAATAAAATACTAGCACAAGGTATGAATATATAAAAAAGTCGGCTCTCGCCGACTTTTTAATGTACTTTTACGCGTTTATGTTGTTGTTCATCAAATACACCATCTACATCAAGGGTATCTAAGATACGTTTTAGTTCATGTACATCGATTTGTCCTGGTGCAGATGCTTTGCCTGCAGAGGCAAAGGTCATAGCATTGCCAAATAGAGAACCCGAAGCGCGTGTAATAGCACCTAATGGGCCCATAGCCATCGTAATAATTGGATCTGATGGATACAAAGATTTCACCTCGGCTGTCGCTTCAAGGAGCGTTAATACATCACCTGTTGTATGAGGCATAACAGCTATCTTAGGTACATCAGCCAAAAATTCTTTCATTTGAATGAGTCGATTTACAATAACATCTCTACTTGGTGTACCATTAAAATCATGATTACTCATGACGATTGTTACACCATGAACCTTAGCGAATTCTATGGTTTTGAGCATTCTTTCTTGATCAAAGAATAATTCAATATCAATAGCATCTACCAGCCCCGTTGGGATAAGACGTTCTAACATTATAAAGTAATCTTGGGAGGAAATAGATTTCTCGCCACCTTCCCCCTTCGTGCGCCATGTAAATAGTAGTGCACGACCTTTTAACTGAGGCTTTATGAGCATCAATAATTCAATAATCGCATCGATAGAGTGAGCTCGTTCGTAATAGTCAATGCGCAGCTCCACCACATCACAAGGTGTATTGCATGCCACCGCAGTAGCATCTAGAATTTCTTTCATCGTTGTGCCCACAATAGGCACGCATATCTTTGTACCTTTTTCTCCAAGTACAGTTTGACCGATACGGACCATAACAACTCCTTTGCATCCCATACGCAACGAATGATTCATTTAATACTATCTATAACTCCCGATAGTATTATTCATGTTTTTTAGATAATTTTCGAGACTGAAAGCCCATATACAGCAATAATAATCCGGTAATGCTAAATACATAGGATATGCCCACATAAGTCGATACAATACTAGCAAATACGGGCCCTACCATGGACCCAAATTGTTGAGCCGTCGTCGTCATACCAAACATACGGCCTCTAAAGCTTGGATCTGTATTAAGGGTTACAGCTGCACTCAGGGATGGATTAATCCCTACAATGCATGAACCGATTAGTACTTGTAACACACCAAACCACCATATTCCCACTGGTAAGCTTTGGAGCAACAAAACAATACCGCTGCCCATCATACAATAGGAAATGGTCTTAAAATAACCACGGCGTTCGCCGAGGCGTACCCAAAGATTTGTCGTCAACGAACCTGCCAAACCACCGATACTAAGAATAGTGCCTGACACAATGGCAGCTCCTTCCATGGTGCCTTGCATATCCCCTACATAAAGGGCCAAGATAGGTTGCAACATCATAATGACGCATTGCATGAAGAAGAAAATCCAAAGCAATCGTACTAACACAGGCTGCTGCTGAACTGCTTTAAAGTCTTCACGTAAGGATGTAGATTTAGTAAGTTGAGCCGGCTGTTCTTTTCCATCAGCACCTATAGCATGTAATTTTGGTTCTTTCACAAAGAACAATACCGCCAAGGTAGCAATGAATACGGCCACACCTGATACATAAAATACGGGGCGCATACCGACGACGCTTTCAACGGCACCACCTAAAAATGGGCCGATGACATTGCCTAAAATAAGACCAGTCTGGAATATGCCAAGTGCTCGGCCTACCTGTTTCTCATCGACACTAAGGGATACCATGGTCATCGCTGCTGGATAAAATCCATTGGCAAAGCCAACCAAGGCTCGACCCATGAGCAATTGATACTAGTCAGTAACTAAACCAATCAAAACATAGCAGAAAGCAATGGCAAAACCTGCCCGTAAGGCCATCCGTTTTTTCCCTTTATTATCGGCAATCTTGCCCCAAATCGGAGCCATAATACCGGCAATGAGGAAGGTAATCCCAAAAACCAGCCCCGACCAAAGGGCTACATCGGCCTTAGGAACACCTAATTCCAAGAGATATATAGGCAAAAAAGGAATAATCATGGTGTAGCATATAGCTAATACCGTCATAGCAGCCGTAATAATCCATACATTTCGCATGCCGCCACGAGTATCATCTGCAATTGTACTCATCTTTCGCCTTCTTTCCACATATAAACGTGTATAAAAATATACTTTTACAATAATTATATATAAAGAAGAGTCGCATATAAAACGCGACTCTATCAATTATTCCACGGGAAACTTGTGGTCCATTACATCTTGCAATGAAACGCGCTCCATAACATGGCGGAACTCATCTTGTAAATACTGCCATAGTGGAGCAGTCAAACAATCATTAAACATAGGACACGGCTCTACGTCATCCTCTAAACAAGATACGAGAGCAATAGAGTCCTCTGCAGCATATAAGATTTCATATACATTGTATTCAGCAGGATCTTTAACCAATCGATATCCACCGTATTTACCGCGCCCACTTTTTACGAGGCCCGCAGCGGATAAACGAGATACAATTCCTTCTAAGTATTTATCTGAAAACCCTTGGCGTTCTGCGATTTCACGGATTGGTACATTTTTCTCCGTTCCGTGTTCTGCAATATCCGCTAGGATTCGCAAGGCATACCGCCCTTTTGTAGATATTTTCATAAGTTAACCTCTAAGTCATTCACAATATATGTATAGTATAACATAAATTCATACAAAAAATGGTGGGAAATATGATACACTATAAGTATATCGAAATATTTTTATTTGATATGATTTATAATTTCATACAGGGAGGATTTATCTAATGTTAGATAAACTATTTAAACTCAATGAACGAGGGACCTCTGTTAAAACCGAAATTTTAGCAGGTATTACCACGTTCATCACGATGGCGTACATCCTATTTTTGGCGCCAAACATCTTGAGTCTTGCCGGCATGGACAAGGATGCAGTCCTCATCGCTACAGCTTTAGGTGGTGGCCTCGTAACGATTGCTATGGGTTTATTCGTAAACTATCCTATCGCCCTCGCTCCAGGGGTTGGCCTCTTAGCCTTTTATTCCTTTACCGTAGTTCTCGGTATGGGCGTATCATGGCAAACGGCACTAGGTGCGGTATTCATTTCTGGCCTCGTATTCCTCGTCTTAACACTGACGTCGATACGACAAATGATCGTTGTAGGCATACCGGCTTCTATGAAAGTCGCTATTACCGTTGGTATTGGGCTATTTATCTCCATTATCGGTTTAAAACTATCCGGTTTAATGGCGATTTCCATCAGTTTGTCTCCTAACTCCTTAGGCCAAGTGGTACAAACACATGGTAATTTAGTACCTCCAGCATCTGAAGCATTATTAACACTAGGTAACTTGCACAGTGGCGAAACATTGTTAGCCCTATTCAGCCTCATCTTTACCGCTCTATTGATGGCTCGTAAGATTCAAGGTTCTCTCTTGATTGGCGTATTAGTAACCACAATTGTATCCTATGTAACAGGACTATCCACAATGCCTGAGAACTTCACTGTACTAGCAGTGCCTGATTTTTCAAAAGCAGCATTCCTTCAATTAGATATTCCTAGTGCGCTCCACATGGGTTTAATCACAATTATCTTCTCCTTCACCTTCGTAGAATTGTTCGACTCTATGGGTACTTTAATCGGTACTGCTACAGAGGCGAAAATTGCAGATCCTAAATCTGGTAAATTCCCAGGTCTTGGTAAAGCGATGACTGTCGATGCTATCGGCGTTAGTGCTGGTGCGTTGCTCGGTACATCTACGATTACTGCCTTTGTTGAAAGTGCAGCAGGTGTTGGCGCTGGTGGACGTACAGGCTTAACAGCTGTTACAACAGGCGTGTTATTCCTAATCTGCTTGTTCTTAGCTCCATTGGTATCCTTAGTACCAAATGCAGCCACATCTCCTGTTCTTATCATCGTTGGTGCCCTTATGTTAGGTGCAATCCGCAATATTGACTTCGATGATTGGACAGAAGGCTTCCCTGCATTCCTCGTTATCGTTTTGATGCCGTTCACATACAGCATCGCTAACGGTATCTCTGCAGGTCTTATTGCATACCCTCTACTCAAAATCATTGCAGGCCGTGCAAAAGAAGTTAACTGGATTATGTACGTATTGGCGGTACTCGTTATCATCCGCTACGTATTCTTCTAAAACAACTAAAAGAACCTATCTCTAAAGATATTAGTAAAATATCTAGGAGATAGGTTCTTTTTTTAACGAATTGTTTTTACACCGATTAAATCTGTACGACTTGGATCGATATCTTTTAACGGCACTACATGATCTCTATAAAAGTCTGCTTCAGATGCTTTCACAGGCACTTGGAAGAACAAAAAGTACGCCATATTATCCTTGTACCACGTAACACTGCGTACTAAGCCCTTATCTACATCCCCTGTATAGTGAACATCACCTATTGGCGTAGTGTCAGTCCACTGTACGTCATGGTACTCGGTTGAAATATATTCTTCAGGCCATACAGTATCCATAGAGTAGCTCATGCGGAAGACCATAGTATGATTTACCCAACGACCGCTGCGCTCTTGATACTCTTCACCTTGCTTCCAATATACCGTTTCTAATACATCATTGTCATAAAAATGTGTAGCATAGTATGTATAGCCAAACGGTAAATAACTTGGTACAGATACGTCATAGGACATCTTATGAGATGCATTAATTACACCGCTAGGCAAGCCGATGGATTTGCTCGTAAGTATAGGCCACACAGAATTCGTATGTGTACGCAATGGTAACCCAATCGTTTCATAAGGAGGCCAATCCGGGTCATCATTTTGTTTAACCTTTTTCGCATCGTTTTCTTCAACATTTTGCTTATCATTGCGGTCACCACGTAGTCGAGTATCATCAGCAGCTACGTTACTCACAGGACCTACAGAGTCTACAATTTTGCTTACAAAGCTTTGGTTTCTTGAAGAAGCAAAGTAGAGCATATACACTTTGTGATCTTTTTCCCAATAAGCGATTTGAATAGCATCTTTACTATAACCTAACGTATGTACAGAAATCCCATTAGGGGTAGTAAAGCTAACTGCATCCTTAGCATTGTA
>FLSB01331824.1_pt1 | contig 26550 bp, 26 predicted proteins | sample 1550551 | NCBI WGS metagenome assembly FLSB01 (sample SAMEA4031774, study PRJEB14383) | metagenome | biome: human; feature: oral; material: saliva | place: Philippines | collected 2014 | reverse complement strand
ATAAAGAAAATAGATAAAATAAATAATGAATAATTTAACACTAAAATTAAATATATATAATATTAAATTATCTTTAATATTTATGAAGTTAAAAACGATAAATACAATAAAAATCTCAATTTATAAGGTTTATATTTATCGTGGTAAATAATATAAGTAACAGTAGTTTAACCTTATATATACAAGGTTAAATTATTGATTAAAATATTCTAAATAACATTTTATTTTAATAGCAAGGGTAATTGCCTAAACAGATACTTTGTAAACGTACTCTTTCAATGATAGTATAAGATTACAATAAAAAACAAAGGAGAAAACAATATGACTAAATTAAAAAAAGAAAATTTTAAAATGTTTATCAATGGGAAGTGGGTAGATGCTGAAGACAAATTAGTATTAAAATCATATAATCCAGCTAATTCTGAATACTTAGCAAACTTCCCAGATGCAACAGAAGAAGATGTAAATAGAGCAGTAGAAGCTGCACAAGAAGCGTTTAAAACTTGGAAATATACAACAGTATCTGAACGTGCAGCTTTACTAAATAAAATTGCAGATATAATTGATGCTAATACAGAGTTATTAGCTACTGTAGAATCTTTAGATAATGGTAAACCAATTCGTGAAACACTAAACGTAGACGTTCCATTCAGTGCAAGACATTTTAGATACTTTGCAGGATGTATATTAGCTGATGAAGGACAAGCAACAGTTTTAGATGAAAAATTTCTAAGTTTAGTTCTTAGAGAGCCTATTGGGGTAGTAGGGCAAATTATTCCTTGGAATTTCCCATTCTTAATGGCAGCTTGGAAAATTGCACCAGCACTAGCTGCAGGTAACACAATTGTCCTAAAACCATCAAGCATTACGTCGCTTAGCTTACTAACATTTGTAGAATTAATTCAAGATGTATTACCGAAAGGTGTATTAAATGTAATCACAGGTCGAGGAAGTAAATCGGGAGAATTCCTAAAAAATCATCAAGGATTAAATAAACTTGCATTCACGGGATCTACAGAAATTGGTAAGAAAATTGCTGTAGCAGCCGCTGAAAAACTAATTCCAGCTACATTAGAATTAGGAGGTAAATCTGCTAACATTATCTTAGATGATGCTAATATTGAAAAAGCACTTGATGGTGTACAATTAGGTATTTTATTCAATCAAGGTCAAGTATGTTGCGCAGGTTCAAGAATTTTCGTACAAGAAGGAATCTACGATGACTTTGTAGCAAAAGTAAAAGAAAAATTTGAAAAAATTAAAATCGGTGATCCACTAGATCCAAATACACAAATGGGTAGCCAAATAGACGAAAAACAAGCAGAAAAAATTGTTAATTACATCGAAATAGCTAAAAAAGAAGGTGGAGAAGTAATCGTTGGTGGTGAGCGTTATACAGAAAATGGATGTGATAAAGGGGCATTCGTTAAACCAACATTAATCGCTGGAGTAAACAACGGTTGCCGTATCTCTCAAGAAGAAGTATTCGGACCAGTTTCAGTAATTATTAAATTCAAAACAGATGAAGAAGTAATTGCTCAAGCTAACGATAGTGAATACGGACTTGCAGGAGCAGTATTCTCTACAAATATTACTCGTGCTTTAAATATCGCCCGTAGAGTAGAAACAGGAAGAATGTGGGTTAATACTTATAACCAAATCCCAGAACATGCGCCATTTGGAGGATACAAAAAATCAGGAATTGGACGTGAAACTCACAAAGTAATACTAGAACATTATTCACAAATGAAAAACATACTAATTGATTTAAGTGATGATGTATCAGGATTCTACAACTAGTATAATTAAATAAAACCATGATCAGGAAGTAACTCAGAATTAATATAGTTTTGAGTTGCTTCTTTTGTTTTTTATTCTTATAAAATGAATTTGTCTCTTAAAATAACAAAGTAATTATTAATTTTTTGATGTAAATTAATTTTGAAAATAATATTAATTTTTTTTGATATTTAGTATAAATATGATAAAATAAAAGATGAAAATGTTTTTATAACATATTTATTTGAATTTTGAGGAGGAATAGGGAATATGACTAATAAAACATGGTATCTTGGTTTAGATATTGGAACCGCAAGTGTAGGGTGGGCAGCTACAGATACTGAATATAAAATTATAAGAAAAAATAAAAAAAGATTATGGGGAGTTAGACTATTTGAAGAAGCTAAGACTGCAGAAGAACGCCGAGGATATCGTTCCAGTAGAAGAAGATTAGCTAGAAGAAAATGGCGTTTAAACTTATTAGAAGAATTATTTACTCAAGAAATAGCTAAAATAGATTCTAATTTTTTCTTAAGGTTAAAGGAAAGTCAATATCATTATGAGGATAAAACCCATCAAGTACCGTATGCGATTTTTAATGATAAAGATTATACAGATAAAGATTATTATAAAGAATATCCAACAATCTATCATTTAAGAACAAAACTTATGACTGAGAAAAATCCTGATATAAGAAAAGTATTTTTAGCAATACATCACATCTTAAAAAATAGAGGGCATTTCTTACTGCAAGGTCAAAGTTTTAAAGCTGGTAATTTAAACAATTTAATTAAAGAATTATTAGAACTTGATATACTTCATGTAGGATTTGAAGTAACAGAAAAAGTTGTTGATAAAATTGCGGATATTTCATTAGAGAAAAAAACTTCAAAAGATAAGTTGAATGATATTAAAGAACTATATCCAAAAGAAAAACAATTATTAGAAGTATTTAGATTAATTTTTGGTGGGAAACCTTCGCTGGATAAATTATTCGCAATAGATGAGTATAAAGAATTAGATGCAGCGATAAAATCTGTATCGTTTAAAGAAAAAATTTATGAAGAAGTTCGACATGATTATGAACAAGTTCTATCAAACTATATTGAATTACTAGATTTAGCTAAGTTAGTTTATGATAGTATTATTCTTTCTGATATTAAAAAAGAAGGGAAGACATTATCAGAATCAAAAGTAGATTTTTATAATAAACATAGAGATGATTTAACGAAATTAAAAAATCTTGTGAAAAATGATTCAAAATTATCAGAAGATAAAAAAGTAGAGCTTTATGCAGCAATATTTAAAGAGGATAAAGATAAGGGGAGCAACTATGTAAATTATATTCGTAAGAGTGATGAAGGAAAAGGATGCAATTACGAAGACTTTAAAAATTTCTTAGTTAAAGAACTAGCTAAACTAGAAGAAAGTGCAGCTAAAGAAGAAATTTTAAGAGATTTAGAATTAGAACTATTCTTACCACTTCAAAGAACAAAAGATAATTCTGTAGTACCGTATCAAATTCACAAAGAAGAATTGGTAAGAATTTTAGATAATGCAGCTAAATACCATAACTTCTTAGATGAAAAAGATGAGAGCGGATATAGTATAAGAGAAAAAGTAATTCAATTATTAGAATTTAGAATACCATACTATGTTGGTCCACTAAATTCTAGTAAAAAAGCTAGGGAAGATGGATTTGCTTGGTCTGTAAGAAATAAAGGGTACGAGAATATACCAGTAACTCCTTGGAATTATGAGAAAGTAATTGATGAAAGTGCTAGTGCAGAGAAGTTCATTACCAATTTAACTAATAAATGTACATATCTTAAAGGGGAAGATGTTCTTCCGAAGAGTTCATTATTATATTCTGAGTTTGCCTTATTAAATGAGCTGAATGCCCTAAAATATGATGGAAATAGAATAAGTTTAGAAGCTAGAAATGCTATTATGGAAAAACTTTTCAAACAACAAGGTAAGAAAGTTACAAAAACAAGTATTAAAAATTTATTGAAAGCAGAAGGATATATAGACGGTAAGGGTGAAATTACTGGAATTGATATTACTGTAAAAAATGATTTGAAATCATATAGGGATTTTAAAAAAATTCTAGGAAACAAGTTTAATTCTGAACATGTAGAAAATATAATTCTTTGGATTACATTATACGGAGAATCTAGAAAACTTATAAAAGCTAAGATAGAAGCGGTATATGGTGATATATATTCAAAAGAAGAAATAGCAAAAATGTCTAGATTAGTTTATAAAGATTGGGGAAGATTCTCTAGAAAACTATTGACAGACTTAGTTAGTAAAAAACTTTATAATGAGGAAACTGGAGAATGTTTAAATATAATAGGAGCTATGCGCCAAAATAATATGTTATTCATGGAGTTATTGGCAGATAGATTCGATTATTCACAACAGATAATTGACTACAATAAAGAGTTACAAAAAGAAGTAACAGAAATTACACTTGAAATATTAGATGATTTATATGTATCACCATCTGTTAAACGATCAATTTGGCAAACTGTTAGAATAGTAGAAGAACTTAAGAAAATTATAGGTTGCGCCCCAGCAAAAATTTTCGTAGAAACAACTAGATCTAATCAAGAGAAGAAGAAACCAACAGATTCTCGTAAGAAGCAATTAGAATTATTCTATAAAGCAGTTAAAAAAGATGTAAAAGATTTAGAAAAAGAAATAGGTTCATTAAACTTTGATGTGCTAAATGAAAGATTGAGTTCAGTAGAACCATCTAAACTAAAAGCTAAAAAATTATATCTATATTATACTCAGCTAGGAAGATGTATGTATAGTGGTAAGCAAATAGATCTAGAAAATTTGTATACTCCAGAATATGATATAGATCACATCTATCCACAATCAAAAATAAAAGATGACAGTTTTACGAATACGGTATTAGTAGAACGAGGATATAATGCAGCTAAGTCTGATAGATATCCGTTAGGTTCTGATATTCAAACACCTAGCAATAGAAAATTTTGGAAATTTTTAAAAGAAAAAAAATTAATTACTGATGAAAAATATAATAGATTAGTAAGAACAGAAGAATTCTCAGATGAAGAATTAACAGGTTTTATTGCTCGTCAATTGGTGGAAACATCTCAATCAGTTAAAGCAGTAGCTGGTATCTTAGGAGAATTAAATCCAGAAACATCAATATGTTATTCTAAAGCGGAAAATGTATCTAGTTTTAGACAAAACTTCGGGAAAATTAAAGAAGGTAATAGGGATTCAAAAAACGGTGATCAGTTGATAAAAGTACGTGAAATAAACGATTTACATCATGCCAAAGACGCTTATCTAAACGTAGTTGTAGGGAATGTCTATGATACGAAGTTTACTCGTAATGTATTTAATTTTATTAAAGATAAAAAAGATGGAAGAAAATATTCACTTAATAAGGTGTTCTATGAAAATGTTAGTGATTCAAAAACAGTAGCTTGGGAAATGGATAAAACAATTCATCAAATAGAAAAAGTTATGGATAATAATAGTATCTTAGTAACAAGAAGAAGATCGGAACAAAAAGGTGGATTATTCGAAGCTACAATCTATAAATCTAAGTTAGCTAAGAAAGCAAAAGAAGGAGTATATTATCCATTAAAAACATCAAATAATGTTATTAAAGATGTAACTAAGTATGGAGGATATACGAGTGTTGGTATTGCTTATTACTCAATATTTGAATATATTTTAGTTAGTAATAGAGGGGAAGAAAAGGTAACGAGAATTATTCCAATACCAATTTATTTATCTCAAAATATAAAAGATGATGATAAATTAATTGAGTTTGCTAGAACACAGCTTAATACTAAGGAAAGTGAAAGTATTATTAATTTAAAACTAATATATAGAAAACTTTGCAAGGATAGCTATATAACACTAGATTATTATCCATATTATTTAGGTGGTAAATTTAATGATTATATATATATAGATAGTGCGATTCAATTAATATTAGAAGAAGAAATTGAAAAATATATTAAACTTATTTTTAAATATCAAAATTGGAAAAAAGAAAACAAGGAAGGAAATATATGGGATAATATAACAGAAGAAAGTAATTTAGATTTATATTATAAACTTGTTAATTGTATGAATAATAAAATATTTAAAAATAAGAAGAAAAATAAATATTTAGAATTTATATCAGAAGAAACAGTTAATAATTTTAAAAATCTGGATAAAGATAAACAAATTCTTGTTTTAATAGAAGTATTAAATGTAATTACTAATAGAAGAAAACCAAGTTTAGATAAAAAATTAATAGGGATTACAGTTTCAAGGGGATATACCGGATTGAATCTTTCGAATATAAATCAGCTGTCAATAAAAGAACAATCTGTTACAGGATTCTATGAAAAAGAAATAACGATAATAGGGGATAAAGGGAATGACATGGAGAACAATAATAGTTAGAGATAGGGCGAAGCTAGATTATAGCTTGAATTTTCTAACTGTAAGAAAAGAAGAGGCGACTAGAAAAGTTAGTCTTAGCGAAATATACATGATCATTATTGAAAGCACAGCGGTATCGATTACCGCCGTGCTTTTAAATGAACTCATGAAAAATAAAATTAAGGTAATCTTTTGTGATGAAAAAAGAAATCCTTGTTCGGAATTGATACCATACTATGGAAGTCATGATACAAGTCTAAAGTATAAAAATCAGTTAGACTGGTCTAACGAGAGTAAAGAACGAATATGGACAAGAATAGTATATGAAAAAATTAATAATCAAATGTTATTGCTGAAGAAATTAGGAAAAGCAGAGTATAAGTTATTAGAACAATATCTTACTGAACTAGAGTGGAATGAAATATAATGAAGAATATTAATACAAATTACATAAGATTTTTGTCATCATTAGTATATATATGTAGTAGAAAATATAAAAGATAATCTCTTGAAATACTCATAAGACTAGTGTTTCTTGAGCTTGAAATTAAAACAAGAAGTGATATTTTATAAATAGAGAATCAATACTTTAAACATATGAATAAAGAGTTGGAGCTTAGCAAAAAAGAGCTAAGTCTTTTTTATTTTATCTACCATTAGGAAAAATGTAGGGTGTTTTAAAATAGAAAAAATGCAATAAAATAATGGAATGTGGGTGCCGTTCAGTTAATTTTAACTAAAGGGAAAATATAAAGAATATGCTTCACTTCAAAAAGTTTTACAGTAAATTACATAACAATACAAATGAAAAAAAAATGAAGGTGAGGTACCTCAGTAATATGCAAAAAAAATATACTGTGCAAAGTGTGGAGGGATAAGTAGTAGATTATCAGTTCATGCAGATTGTTAAAGTGAAAGATACACTCGGAGATATGGAAAGAATTAGAGTCAAAAAAAAATGTCATGAGAAACATCGATGCTGATAACATTTGTTATTGAGGTTGAAAAGAATCATGATGCTATTTTTTATCTACGATAGTAAAGTGAAATAATGGATTGTTACTATGAAGGTGTGAGTAGAGAAATTTATATAATGCAGGCATGTCGAGACAGTAGTATTGATGTCATAAGTTGTACCAACGAAGTAAATAAAGTGTAGAAGGGCTTATTTTAATGCTATCGTTAAAAGTTATTGATAGCCTTGAGTAAGTCTTGTTTTTTATAAGAAAATAGCACTATGCAAAAACATATCCATGGTCTTGGATCGGCACTAGGGAATCGATGACAGAGAAAATGCACCTCTTTGGGCCCTCCTTAATAAGGTTTAAGTTATAAATAATGCAATATTCATTATAGTATTACAAGAATTTCATACCTTCTATAAAAATCTTTAAGTCCTCTTAAAAATATTATTTACGTATTGATAATTGTAGTTTTTGTTTCGAAGAAATAGAGTTTTGGTCTTAATGTAGACTGAAATAAGTCTAATTTGTATATTTGTAAATGATGTGAGACAAAAAAGTTAAAAATAAATACCTGATATGATAGAGTTACAGAGAAGCTAGCTTCTCTGTAACTCTTGCCTTTTCTCAACAGGAGTTAGCCATCCTAAGGTCTGCATAGGTAGTCTATTAGAACGATGAAGATATTTCTTCATTTGGTTAATAAGATCATCATAAGAATAAAAAGATAAGTATTTATAAAAACGTTCATTATCATTTCTATGGCTCCTTTCAACTTTACCATTATGCCATGGAGTTCTAGGTCTAATGAGTTGGTGTTTTATATCTAACTGGTTACACAATACATCGAAAGGATGTATTCGTTTAGTGTCCTTAAAGTGCGTAAATTCAAAACCATTATCAGTTTGTATAATTTTTGGTTTGTATCCAAAGAACGAAATAGCCATCTTAACAAATTGTATAGTTGAATAAGAAGATTGTTCCTTAAAAGGATAAATAAATCTTTCTCTAGAAGCCTCATCAATCATAGTATATTGATAAAATTTATCAGGATGTGTACCAGTGTAGCAGTGTCTAGGGACATATTTTACATCAAGTTGCCATTTTTCTCCTAAAACTTTTGGAGTGTTATAAGGTTTTGGAATATAAGGTTTAGCCTTTTTTTCGATATCTTTATAAAAGCCTAATTTTCTAAGGATCCTAAATAATGAACAAGGATGTCTATTATATCTTTTATTAAATTTTAGTTTTGCATATAGTTCAATCATAGAAATATTAGGATTTCGTTTAATTAGATTTTTAATCCAAGCCAATTCTTCTGCGGTATGAGCATTTGGATGTTGAGAATGTGGTTTGTGAGACTTATCCATAAGTGATTCTTTAGTTCCATCATATTTTTTATTCCAACACATTAAAGATGCTTTAGATACTTTGTAGCGTCTACAGATAAAGCTAATAGAGTTCTTATTTCTATATGTTTTTACCGCTGCTAATCTTGTTTCTAGAGTATGGGGTATATATCGTTGTGTTTTTTGTAAGTTTTCTGTTATAATAATTTTCATAAGAGTAAATTCCTTTTTTTTTGATTTGTCGTAATTTCATTATACAGGATTTACTCTTCTTTTTTTATATTTTGTCTCACATCAATTGTAACACTACAAATGTAGACTGAAATAAGTCTAATTCCAGTTGTGAAAATATGTATTTTAACATATAATATAGATATACACTTCTTTATTGGTTTATTTATAAAACCTAGAAACTTTTATTATATAAGATAGGAGAACAATATGAATTTTAAAGCAGATTGGAGTTTTTTAGAAAAAATAAGTATGGGAGCAGTTTCGTCTAGAGAAGTAATTCGACAGTTGAATGCTTGTGGGCATAAAGTCATAGAACTAGAACGATATAGTACATCCAATAAAATATGGACTACGAAAATTAAAAGGCTTAGATTACCAGATTTGATTTGCTTAAATTGTGGAAGAAGAATTGAGTCAAGAGCAAAATCAAAACTGGATGTCCGAATGTCAGATAATGATAATAATCCAAATAGAAGTTGGGATGTTGGTTTAGCGGACAAAGATATTATTGCGTTTATCCAATGTTCAAAAGATGATAGTGGTTGGCAGCCTGCAAGTAGTGTAAATTATTTTGAGACTAAAAGTTTGAGAGAAACTGTAGATTTAAGTAATTTAGGAAAGCCAAAGTCAGCAGGAGAAGGAGCTGAAAAAGATAGAGTGTGGTCTACTTGTATTCCTAGAAAAGATGGTGAAATCTCAGAAATTATCAAATTGAAAGATAAGGTTCAAATCAAAGTTAAGTACGATGATGGTTCACGCCCTTATACATATTCGTTTAAGAATGAAAAAAAGTATAACATATATGTGAATAAAGGAGATCATTTTGATGCAAATGCTACTATGATAGCGGGCGTACCAACAAAAAAAACATCAATGAATATGTGCTCTGCTACTTATGATTTTCTTAAGGATTTGAAAAGTGAATTAAAAGAAAACAGATACGCTGGAGTAAAAGCGCTTGGGTATCTAGGTAAAACAGAGGAACGGATTAATGAATTAAAGAAACTACTTATAATTGAAGAGGATCACAGAATTAAACTTGAAATATATTCTTCATTAATACGGTTGGGAGAAGATTTGTGGGAGGACTTTAAAAATTATGCGTTGACAATAACTGATCCAATCTACAGGTTTGAGTATGTTTTGATACTGGGTGAACTAGGTGAATTTGATAATGCTACAGAAAAATTATGTGAAATTGCTCTAAATGAAAGGTTAGATAGTGAATTGAGATCTGCGGCAGCTTGGGGGATTAATGTAACTGCTAGATCAATTTCAAAGCTAATAGAAATTTCTAGTGTTAGTGATGATAGTGTTGCGGCTCACGCTATTACCAATATTATTAACAATATTAATAATTCATGGATAGATGTTTTGTTAGAGTGTATTCATAATGACGAAACCGGTTGTATTGCATTAAAAGTACTTACTACTGCAAATTCTATCAGTGCGAAGTCGGTGGAGCAAGCATACAAAAAAAATACAGGCGATGACTTAAAGAAAAAATGGTGTGCTTTGACAATAGGTTTGATGGGACCGAAAGAGTTTGATAAGAAAGAAATAGAGAAAACTGCTCCTGAATTCTATGATACAATTACCAATTTATGGCAATATAGTGTTTCTGCAGTAAACGATTATAGAAGTGGTCAAATTGACTTTCTGATAAAGCAGTCTTTTTAGTTGATATTAGACTGGTTTTAGTCTAATATAGGTCCAAGGAGGTAAGGTATGAAAAGAAACAGAATATTTCTAGACAGCTATATTTTACAGCAAGATATGAGAATACGAATGCCGAAATCCATACTTGAAAATGCAAACGCAATAAGGGGGAAAACAGTATTTGAAATTTATTATGATATTGAAGAAGATACTATTGTTCTAAAAAAGAAAAAAGGAAGTGAGGAAAATAAATGAGCGGATACTCTACAAATTTAGGTCAGTGTATATGTGGGGATTCATTAGCAGAATTATCTAAGTTAGAGGATTCTAGTATAAATCTAGTTGTGACAAGCCCACCATTTGCACTTCAAAGAAAAAAAGCGTATGGGAATGTAGAACAAGACAATTATGTTGAATGGTTATGCGAGTTTGCTGGATTAGTATATCAGAAATTACGGGATGATGGAAGTTTTGTAATTGATATTGGTGGTGCATATGAAAAAGGAGAACCATCGTATAGTTTGTATCAATTTAAGGCGCTGATAAAGATGGTTGATGAGATTGGTTTTAAACTGGCCCAGCCATTTTATTGGCATAATCCGTCAGCATTACCAGCACCGATAGAGTGGGTTAATAAGAGAAAATTAAGAGCGAAAACATCGGTGAATACAGTATGGTGGCTGTGCAAAAATCCTAGAAAATGCAAAGCCGATGTACGAAATGTATTAACCCCATATTCTAACAGAATGAAAAATTTAATAAATCATCCGGAAAATTATATAAAAGGTGACAGTGTTGAACGCCCTTCAGGGCATGTTTTAACGATTAATTCCTGGACAAAAGATAATGGTGGAGCAATACCACCCAACTTATTACAATTTCCAAATAGTGAAAGCAATAGCCAGTATTTGAGATATTGTAAAAAAATAGGGGTTAAAGGGCACCCCGCAAGATTCCCAATGTCACTCCCAGAATTTTTTATCAAGTTTTTGACAGATGAAGGAGATTTGGTGGTAGATATATTTGGCGGCAGCAACACTACAGGTATGTCTGCAGAGGACTTAGGACGTAGATGGAAAACATTTGAATTGTCACAAGAATATGTTGCGGTATCATCTTTTAGATTTGCTAAAAACGAAAATGAAGCAAAGGAGTCATTTGATAGAATTATGGCAGGTGAAGATGTTTTGTTTGAGTAAACCAAAAGCTAGTCAGGTAATGAGCCTGACTAGCTTTTTAAATATTAATAGAATCTGGATCAATGGGATTGAGAGGATTGATGGGATATACCTTGACACCATTTTCTTTAACAAATTTCACAGGTATTTTTGGGTTATTTAAGTGTACCATTGTTTGTAGCTTTTTCTCCCAGCGCTGGTATAACTTGAGATTTTAGTTTTTCTAATTTTTCAATACCTATTATAGGGACAATAAAATCCTTGACAAATATTTTTTCACTTTGTTGATGGATTCTGTTTTTTGAGAAATATTCGTTTATTATTTTTGACATTTCAATCTCCTATTTTTTTGTTTATAACTATTTTGCTTTATTTTATCACTTATCATTTTTTAAATGTGGTAAATGGATCTTTTCCAAAACCCAAAAAAAACGTATTTATTTATTCTCTTTTATAATTTCCATAATATCACTTATATCACAATTTAAAGCACTACATATTTTAAGAAGAACATCTGTTGTAATATTGCCTCCATTATTTAGTTTAGCCATTGAAGATGAACTTATTTTTGCTTCTTCTCGTAGTTTTGTCTTTGTCCAGCCTTTATCTATTAATAACTTCCATAGCTTATTATAAGTTAGTTTCATTTTTTATCTCCTTGTTCCAAGCTTTACCATATAATTCATTTCCACTATTTCCTAGTTGCAATACGCAGTTATTATTCAAAATTTCATAAGTTTTTTGACTGTAAGAGCTTTGCTTGTCAAAAGATATAAATATCTGCTTATTTATTTTATAAACCTCATTATAAATTCTTATAATTCCATCGATTCCCTCATCATCAATATTTTTGAATAGGAGAGAATCGTGTGAAATAGCAGGTAAATAAGATAAATATAGCATAGATAAATCAAAAAGAATTAGTCCTCTAAAATTAGTTCCTGTTCCTGAATCTTGAGGAGTAGAGAAACTATAATTATTATAATTTTTCAATGCTATATGAGGGGAGTTCCTTTTTTCTTTGTATAACTTGTCATTTAGTTCTCTCATTTTTTTATTTAGCTCAAAAGTTACAGCAGATAAAATATCTGATAGATTACTCTCCAATTTATCTTTTGCTAGTTGTTTTAAGTTTGATAGAGTTTTTTCTTCTTTAAAAGCTTCATTTTGTTTTTCTAGCGTATAAATTTGTCTTTGTAGAGCAGAATATTTGTCTAAGAATTCTTTTGAAAATTTATTATTAATTTTTTTTAATAAGAGTTCTGAATTGATTTTATCAATATTATCTTTTAAATTATTAATTTCTATATTTAATGATTCATTTTCCTTTTCAAATTCAGTATTTAAAATTTTTGACAATTTTCTATGATAATTTTCAACTTCAAAAATTTTTTTTATATTGGCACTTGGGAAAAATTCAATTAATCCTTGAATATCAGCTTCTGTAGGCATTAGTCCATATTCTAAGCTTACACTAAGTAGATTATGTCTTCTTTGAAGTCTTTCAAGTTGTGCTTCCAAAAAGAGTTTATTTGATTTTAATTCTTCGTAATATTTAGATTTATCGATATCATCCTGAGTTACTTGAGTATTAGTATTGTTACTGCTATCAGTCAGAGATTCTAATTCAGCTTTTAATTCTTTAAGTGTTTCTCGATTAGCTTCATATGTTTTTAGTCCGCCTACTAAATTAGGTATAAAACTGTATTTTCTAGCATTTTTAAATGTTTTTAGTTTATCAGATTCTACTTCGAGTCTTTCATGATAAGGTTTAATTTTACTATAGTAGTCTAATAAACTTAATAGTATCTTTATCGCTTCTTTTGTAGACTGATTTCTATAGCTTTGAAGAGGATAGTTTTCTTCTATGTTATGTTTTCCATAAATTCTAAAATAAGTACTTACAAGTTGTCTAAAGCTAAAATCAGATTCATAAGTATTATATTTTTCCATTAAAAAAGTTGAAAATTCATTCTTTTTTATAGTATTTTTTGTTTCTGTATAATCTTTATTACAAATAATTATTTCGTCAGGATTCTCTGTATTTCTAGCAAAGTAGTATTTTTTTTCAAATTTAAAACAAAAATAAATTACGTGGTTACCTAAGTATTTTACACCATCACTATTTAAATAGGTATCTCCACCGAAAGAAAAATCTATTGCAAGAAGTGCAGAGGATTTTCCAATAGAGTTAGCTCCACCTTTATCCCCTTGGATTACATTCAGCCCATTTTTAAACTTTATAGTAGATCTAGTGACATTATTTTCTTTAAAAACAGGAGAAAAAATTTCTACAAGCATATAATTACCTCACCTTCATCAGTCATTTCAATAGCATTTAGAGCATATAAACAGTCCATGACAGATAAAAAATCTGATGGATTATCTAAGTCTGTACTTAGAGCGTAGTATAAAACTACAACATTTGTGGTTCCATTAATAATTTCATTTAAAACCTTAGGGAGTAGAGCTAAAGTGCTTTTTTGATATGAGTATAGTTTATTTGGAAATTGCATCGAACACCTCACAACTTTGAATAAAATAACAAGTTATTGCATCACAAAAAAATTCTTCTTGTAATGTTACTTTATGTATCTTTTCAGATAGTCCTTTAAAAATTTCGAATTTAGTTTTATTTGGTTTATTTAACTTCTTATAAGCTGATTTTATTTGATAAGATAAATCTTCATAATCAATTATTTTTTGTTTATCCAAATTTTCAAATATCTCACGGATTTTAAAAAAATAGGTGGTAACATAGTTATTTACCATCGTATAAAGATGAAAATTATTTTCTTTGTTAATTTTAGAAGATATATCTACTGGATTCATTGTCAAAGGTAGTAAATCTTCTCCTTTTAGTTTTTTTAAATTTAGAATGACGTCGGTTAAGCCTTTTTCTAATTGCATACTATTAAGATCTATTATACTTTCAAAATGATTAGATAGTGTTTTTTTATTAGTAATTAATTCTTTTGTTGTTTTTTTTCTATTATCCATTTGATATAATGCGAAACAGTGTGGGCAGAGTGCAATTAGATTATCAACTGTCGGTCCTTTATTTTTGTTTATATGACTTATTTCATAAATATCATCAATATTTTTTTCCCCAGATACAAATAGCAACTTGCCGCAACCAGTCATAGCACAGTGATTAGCACACTCTTTTAACAAATATTTTCCATATTTTTCTTTTAAATCTATAGAAGCTTTTAGCTGTTTTTGTTTTTCGAGAGTATCTTGTGATGTCATACCAGCAGCATGTTTAATAATATCGATAAAAATGCTTGTTATTATTTCTGAAATATTAGAAGTATTCACAGATGGCTCATAAGGTCGAAAATCGTTAACTAATAGTTCTTTAGCGCTTTGTGATAATTCATCTAATTCGCTTTTAAAGTTGTCGCTATCTAAACTATAAATAATTCCCTGTGCTAATTTTTTTGAGATATTTTTTTTCGAATAATTTCTTAAAGTATTATCATTAACTCTATTATTTGGATCTTTTTTTGCATCCCAATCTTTTTCAGGTATATCAGTAATTGAAGAAATAAGGTGTCTCATAAATGATGGGACATCTTCCCCATTACTTAGTCTATTTTTTAATATATTAAAAAATGTTTTAAATTCCAATCAAGTCCCTCCCTTAATGGTTAACCACGGATAACCACGGTTAACCATTTTAAACCCATACATATAAATGGATAATGTAAAATAGAAATATCACAGAAAATATAATATTTATATAAATATTATATCATAAAAAATATCCTTAGGTCAAAGTGGAAATTCGAGTTAAGGATACTAAATCTGTGATAAAGATAAACTGGAGAATAAAAATTCTTCAAATTAAATTACTCAAAAAGTCATAGTGGCCACTAAGACGGTGAGATACAAATGAATTAAATAGATAAGTCCGAGATAACGATAAAGGTTATTTTGCTAGCTTATTTAAAATTCTATGTGCTTTCCGTAATTTTAGTGTACCATTTTTTACACTACAGAAGTCTCATAGTAATAAAACTTCATTTGTGATCTCACCTGAGTGGAAATGAGGTCACTATGGTGATTATTACAAAAACAAATAAGAGATTTATTCCACTACGTACTAGAAAAACTTATCAAGATGATAAAATGACTTATAGTTATGAGTTTGCAAATGGTGATAAATATACTTTAGAAATTGATAAAGATGGAGTCACAGAAGCGGATATTAAATTACTTCATTCGATAGATGATAGTGAAGTCTATAATAATTGTAAAAATGCTAGACCAGAAAGAACGAAAGAAGAAAAAAATATAATAAAAGCTTGGAGAGAAAATTTTATAGAAGAATTTAAGAATAATCATGGTTATGAACCTAAAAAGTCAGATGTAGATTATTATGAAAATGAGAAGTTTCCAAGAAATTATAACTTATCATTGGATGCAGATTTAGTTAATTTTGACAAATCTGCTATAGAGAATATGGTTGTAAAAAATACAGAATTTGAATGGTCAGAAAAAATTTTAACGGCATTTGAAATACTGACTAATAATGAGAAACTAGTTATTGAAAAAATCTATCTAGAAAATATGAAGAAAATAGATATTGCAGCTGAGATGGGAATATCTAATGCTATGGTAACAAAGTATCATAAAAAAGCATTAGAAAAACTAAGAATAAAGATTTAATAAAAAATATAAGAAGGGGTTAAAAATACTCCTTCTTTTTTTGACTAAGATATGTAGGGGATAACTTACAAATTATAAATAGGAGGGATACTGATGAAGCATAAGGTTATTATCAATGTATCGGATTCAAATCATAAAGAGATTCAAATTTTAAAAGCATCTCGAATAATGATACCAAGGAAAATTGTTCAGTGGTTATTTGGAGAATATACTCAAGTATACTTACTAAAACCTGGTCAGACAATTCATTCGGTAGATGTTAAAGAAATTAAGAAAGGAGTGAATCTATATGAGTCAAACAAAACAATTGCTTAGTGTTATAGAGAATATAAGACGATTAGCAGATAGTCTGCAAAGTCTTTGTGAAGTAATGGCTGAGAATAAACTAGAACAAACGGTTGTTGAAGAAAGATCAGAAGTAGTTGAAGATGAGAGTACTGAATTATTAACTAACTCTACTAAAGAAGAGCAAACAATCTCACTTGAAGAAGTACGCGGAGTACTAGCTAAAAAAGCCCAAGAAGGTAAGCAAGCAGAGGTAAGAGTGTTAATTAAAACTTATGGTGTAAGCAAGCTATCAGAAGTTGAAGCTAAACATTACGTTGAACTAATGAAGAAAGCTGAGGAACTTTAATATGGGAAAACATGCTTTGTTGAATGCATCAAGTGCTCATAGATGGCTTACTTGTCCACCGTTACCGAGACTAGAAAGTTTCTTTGAAAAACAAGTGTCTGAAGTAGCAAATGAAGGTACTGATGCTCATAGATTATCTGAATATAAGCTAAGAAAAGTATTGGGTGAGAAAGTTAGAAAACCTAAGCTAAAATATTTTGATAAGGATATGGATAGCTATACAGATGATTATGTTAATTATATAGTGGAAACAATAGAAAATATTAAAAAATCTACTAAAGATCCGATAGTTTTAATCGAACAAAGGTTAGACTTTTCAAATTATGTTCCAGACGGCTTTGGAACAGGAGATTGCATAATAATTGCTGATAAGATACTTCATATTATTGACTTAAAATATGGACGTGGAGTCGAAGTAAGCGCTGAGGAAAACCCACAGATGATGTTATATGCACTTGGTGCATTAAATATTTATGATGCTTTATATGATATTGATGAGGTTGTTATGACTATTTTCCAGCCGAGAAAGTATAACATTTCATCTAGTAAAAAATCTATAGAAGAACTTAAAACTTGGGCGGATACTATTCTTAAAGAAAAAGCAGAGTTAGCTTTTAATGGACTTGGAGTTGTAACTTATGGACCTTGGTGTCAGTTTTCTAATTGCAATGTTGTACTACGCGCTCGAAAAGATTATCATGATAAACTTATGAGGTTTCAACTTTGTTCACCTCATCTATTAAATGATGCTGAGATAGAAGAGGTACTAGAACATATTGATGATCTTGTGAAATGGGCTAGTGAAATAAAAGAATATGCAACTAAAATAACTATAGAGAATGATAAAGAATGGTTGAATTATAAATTAGTAGAAGGTCGCTCTATTAGAAAAATTAAAGATGAAGAAAGAGTCGCAGAGATTTTAAAAGAAAATGGTTATAACGATATTTATAGAACAAGTTTAATAACATTAACCGAGCTTCAGAAATTATTAGGAAAAGATAAATTTAATGAACTTCTAGGAGATTATATAATAAAACCTGAAGGTAAACCAACGCTTGTTTTAAAAAGTGATAAAAGAAAAGAAATAGTTAAACATGATATAAATAAAGAATTTAAAGTAACGGAGGAAAAATAATCATGGCAATAAAAGATACAAAAGTAGTAACAGGAGTAAACACAAGATTTTCATATTTTAATGGTTGGGAGCCAGTTTCAATCAATGGTAGTAAGGAAAGATACAGCGTGTCAGTATTGATTCCAAAATCAGATACTAAAACTATTAATGCTGTGCATAAAGCAGTGAATGCAGCAATTGAAGATGGATTAGCGAAGTTTGGAGGAAAAAAACCTAATAAAGCTACACTTAAATTACCACTACGTGATGGGGATATAGAAAGAGAAGATGAAGCATACAAAGGACATTATTTTATCAATGCTAATTCAACTACAGCACCTCAAATCGTAGATAATAACGTGCAACCAATATTAGATCGCTCAGAAGTTTATAGTGGTTGTTATGGCAGAGTATCACTCAACTTTTATGCATTTAATTCTAATGGGAATAAAGGAATCGCTTGTGGGTTAGGAAATATTCAAAAACTTCGTGATGGTGAACCTCTAGGTGGACGTAGTAGTGCAAGTGATGACTTTACAACTGAAGAAGATGAAGAATTCTTAGCTTAGGAGGAAGAAAGAATGAATATTTCAGATATACTTAATCTATTAATTGTTTTACTTGCTGCGACCTATGTTGGTGAGTTTATAATAACAGAGTTAGTAGACTTGTATGTAAACATAAGGGAGAAATTAAGAAAATGAAGACTATAAATATTGATATTGAAACATTCTCTAGTATCAATATATCAAAGTCTGGGGTATATAAATATGTAGAGAGTGAGGACTTTGAAGTCCTCCTCTTTGCATATTCTATAGACGGAGGCAAAACAGAGATAGTTGATATAGCAAATGGAGAAGAATTATCTGAAGAGATAATACAAGCGTTATTAGATGATAATGTTATTAAGTGGGCATTTAATGCACAGTTTGAACGAATATGTTTATCCAAATTTTTAAAACTACCTAAAGGAACATATTTAAATCCAAAAAGCTGGAGATGTACAATGATATGGAGTGCTTATATGGGGTTACCATTTTCGCTTGAAGGGGTAGGGAAAGTATTAGGACTTGAAAAGCAAAAATTAATCGAAGGTAAGGATCTGATAAAATATTTTTGTGTGCCTTGTACACCAACGAAATCAAATGGATATAGAAATAGAAACTTTTCATATCACGATAAAATAAAATGGGAGGCTTTTAAAACCTATAATATTCGTGATGTTGATACAGAAAAAGAAATACAATGTAAACTTACGAAGTTTCCAGTACCAGATATTATATGGGAAGAGTATAATTTAGACCAAGAAATTAATGATAGAGGAATTAAAGTAGACTTAGATTTTGTAAACAGAGTAATAGCTTTAGATGACAAAGTAAGAACGAAGTTAATGAGTGAATTACAAATTTTGACAGAGTTAGAAAATCCAAACTCAGTAGTTCAGCTAAAAGGTTGGTTGAGTGAACAAGGTGTTGAAACTGAAAGTTTAGATAAAAAATCAGTTAAAGAACTTGTTAAAGTTACAAAAGGAGAAGTAGCAAAAGCGTTGGCTTTGAGAATGAAGCTATCAAAATCATCTATAAAGAAATATCAAGCTATGAAAGATGTAGCTTGTGAGGATAATAGATGTAGAGGAATGTTTCAATTTTTAGGTGCTAATAGGACCGGGAGATTTTCTGGGCGTAATGTACAATTGCAAAATCTACCAAGGAATACTATGAAAGAACTCTTTGAGGTTAGATCAATAATAAAAAATAGAGATGGAGATATTCTTGAATTATTATATGATAATGTACCAGATATTCTTTCACAACTTATAAGAACAGCTTTTGTTCCAAAAGAAAATATGAAGTTTTATGTAGCTGATTTTTCATCAATAGAAGCAAGAGTAATTGCATGGCTTGCGGGAGAAACATGGCGAGAGGAACTGTTTAAAAAAGGTGGAGATATTTATTGTATGTCAGCTTCACAGATGTTTGGTGTTCCTGTTGTTAAACATGGCGTAAATGGTGACTTAAGACAAAAAGGTAAGATAGCAGAGTTAGCGTGTGGTTACGGCGGATCAGTAGGAGCACTAACTGCAATGGGTGCTCTTGACATGGGACTTAAAGAAGATGAATTAAAGCCACTTGTTTTATCATGGCGAGAAGCAAATCAGAATATAGTAGCACTTTGGTGGGCAGTAGATAAAGCTATAAAAGATGCGATAGTTATGAAAGGTTTGACTAGAACGCACGGAATAGAGTTTGAATGTAGGAGTGGATTACTTAGAATAACACTACCAAGTGGAAGAAAACTAACATATATTAAACCAAAAATTGAAATTAATAAATTTGGAGGTGAATCAGTCACTTATGAAGGAGTAGGTGTAGCTAAAAAGTGGGAGAGAATAGAGAGTTACGGACCTAAGTTTGTAGAGAATATAGTACAGGCCATTTCAAGAGATATACTGATGTTTTCTTTACAAAATTTAAGTGTTTATAATATCGTAGCCCATGTTCATGATGAAATAATTATAGAGGCGTCTGAGAATACAAAGCTAGAATATATTTGTGAAATTATGAGTCAAGTTCCATATTGGGCAAATGGGTTGATACTTACTGCAGATGGATATACGTGTGATTTTTATATGAAAGATTAAAACTTTGAGTGAGAGGTTAAATTCTCACTCTTTTTTATTGCCTGTGATATAGAGGGATAGCAATATTCCTCATTAAATATAAATTACAGGAGGTAGTTCAATATGAAGGAACTAATACCAAAAAATGAATATGGTTTATTCGCAGATAAAAAGGATATTGTAAGAGTTGACAGCCTTTATGTGGCAGAGTTTTTCGAGAAAAATCATAAAGAAGTTTTAAGAGATATTCGAAATATAGCAGCTCCCAATTCTGGGTTGAGTAAAGAATTTGCTGAGCGCAATTTTGCGCTGGGGTCTTATAAAGATAAGCAAAATCAAAAACGACCTTGTTATTATTTAACACGTGACGGTTTTACTATCTTGGTAATGGGATACACAGGTAAAAAAGCATTAAGATTTAAAGAATTATATATTAGATGTTTTAATGAAATGGAAGAACTTATTAAGTCTTTAGTAAATGCAAGAACTGAGTTTCCATTATTAACTGAAAATATCAAATTACTTCATGAAAAGCCAAAACCGTATCATTTTAGTAATGAGTGCGACATGATTAATCGTATTGTTTTAGGAAAGTCTGCTAAACAATTCCGTTTAGAGAATAATCTTGAAAAAGGGACTAGTATTCGTCCTTATTTAACAGAGGTTCAAATTAACTTGATTGAAAAATTACAAAAGGTAGATATCGGACTTTTGGTCGCTTTTCCTAACTATGAAGATAGGAAGCGACATTTAGAGTGGTACAAACAAAAATGGGAGGAAAAAATCAATGAGTAAGAGTCAAAGGAAAATCAAATTAGAAAAGAAAGAGGCTTATAAACCTTTGGTCTATATTTGCGCTCCATACAGAGGAGATATAGAAGCGAATATTAAAAAGGCTATAAAGCTAGGAAGACTTGCTTATATGGAGGGTAATATTCCAATAATACCTCATGTATTATTTCCATTTATGGATGACTCAAATGAAGTAGATAGGAAAAATGCTATGTTTGCGGATATCATTCTACTTGGTAAATGTAGTGAAATCTGGGTTTTAGGTGACAATATCACAGAAGGTATGAAAGTAGAAATTGATGTAGCTAAAAAACATCATAAAACTATAAAGTATTTTACGGAGGTAAAGTAATATGAGGTTAACTATTCATAGATCAAACTTTCAAGGTAACGCTAAGAATTGCATTTATGATGTTAAGTGTTTAATTGAAAATATAGAACAATTAAAAGAGGTAGTATGTTTTGATCACGTATGTGCTAATTTTAAAAATAATTATCGAAATAAAGATAATTTCTTGGAGTGTGATTGTGATGTTTTTGATTGTGATAATGAACATAGTGATAATCCAAATGATTGGATTTTTCCAGAAGATTATGAGTATTTGCTTGAAGGAGCGAGTCATATTGTAGTTCCTAGTCGAAATAATAATAAAGAAAAGAATGGGAAAGTAGCCCGACCTAGACATCATGTTTATATCCCACATAGGTTATTTTTGACATCAGATGAATGTGAAATTTTTAAGAAACAAGTGTATGAGAAATATAACTTTTTTGATAAAAATGCATTGGATTGTTCAAGATTTATTTTCGGAAATATTACTGATGAAGTTATTTGGTTTGAAGGTGAAAAGAATCTAGATGAAATACTTGGAATTGCAGATGCGTTTACGCTTTTGGAATTAAAAGATCACACACCAGTAATCGAACAAGGTAGTCGAAATTCCACTATGAGTCATTTGGCTGGAAAGATTATAAAACGATACGGAGCAAATGATGAAAGTTATTCAATGTATTTAGAACAAGCCTCTAAATGTACTCCACCTTTAGATGACAGCGAACTTAACTCCATCTGGTATAGTGCAACTAAGTTCGGAAAGAAAATTTCTAGTCAAGAAGGGTACATAAAGCCTGAAGATTATAATCAGGAATTTAAATTTAAACCTACAGACTATTCAGATGTAGGTCAAGCTATAGTTCTTTCTAGAGAGTTTCAAGACAGAATAAAATACTCTCCAGCAACCGATTATTTAGTTTATAACGGAAGCTACTGGGAGGAGTCTGTACCAAATGCACAAGCTGTAGCACATGAACTAACTGAACTTCAATTAAAAGAAGCACATGATGAAATAAATTTATGTCTAAAACAATTAACTGACGCAGGAGTTATGCCGATGATAACAAGTTTAGGTATGAAGAAAGTTAAGGAAAACTTAGATGATAACCAAAGAAGAATAGTAGAAAAGTATGAACAGGCTTTAGCTTATGAGAAGTATGCTATTAAAAGACGTGATAGTAAAAATATATGGTCTACATTAAAAGAAGTGCGTCCTTTAATTCAAATAGAACCTACTTCGCTTGATAGGGATGAGTTTTTATTAAATACACCAAGTAAAACTTATAATCTAAAAACGTGTTTGTCAAAAGAGCATGACTACAATGACTTCATAAGCAAACAAACTAGTATTGACCCATCAAATAAAGGTGAAAAATTATGGGAAGAGGCGCTAAGGACATTCTTTTTAAGTGATGAGGAACTCATAAAATATGTTCAAAAAATAGTAGGATTAGCTGTTGTTGGAAAGGTTTATGTCGAAGCGTTAATTATTTCTTATGGTGAGGGAAGTAATGGTAAAAGTACATTTTGGAATGTGGTAGCGAGAGTTCTTGGCAGTTATAGTGGGAATATATCTGCAGATATGCTAACTGTGGGATGTAGAAGAAATGTAAAACCTGAACTAGCAGAGGCAAAAGGGAAACGACTTCTTATTGCAGCTGAACTTGAAGAGGGAATGAGAATGAATACATCAAATGTAAAACAACTTTGCTCGACAGATGAAATTTTTGCTGAGAAAAAATTCAAATCACCATTTAGTTATGTTCCTTCACATACTCTTGTTCTTTATACTAATCACTTGCCAAAAGTAGGTGCGATAGATAATGGAACGTGGAGAAGACTTATTGTAATTCCTTTTAACGCACAGATTAAAGGTAAAGGTGACATTAAAAACTATGCTGATTACCTTTATGAAAATGCTGGAGGTGCAATTTTAGAATGGATACTTACTGGATCGAAAGAAGTAATCGAAGCTAACTTTAAGCTAGAAAAACCAAAAGTAGTAAAAGATGCTATTGAAAAATACAAAGAGGATAACAACTGGCTAGGAGAATTTTTAGAAGAATGCTGTGAAATTGACATCAGTTATACTGAAAAAAGTGGACAATTATATTCTGAATACCGAGCGTTTTGTATGAGGACAGGTGCGTTTATAAGAAGTACGACTGATTTTTATAATGCGCTTTTAAGTGAAGGTTATAAAAAGAAAAAAAATATGAGTGGTTCTTTTATATATGGTTTAAAATTAAAATCTGATTTTATTATTTGATAATGGTCGATGACGGTCAATTTCAATACTTATTGCAAAATGTGTGAAATTAATAAAAAGAAAAAAGGTATGAAAATGACTGTCATAAAAATCATGTAAAACCTATTATATCAACGTTATGACACCCTATGATAGTCATATATATAACCTTTCTATAATAATAAAAAAATAGTATATATATAATATAGGAAAATGACTATCAAAGGGTGTCATATTAGGAGGTAAATATGCTAGAAAGCCTAATAGAACAACATTTAGTGAGAGAAGTTAATAGAAGAAATGGTTTATGCTTAAAATTTAATAGTCAAAGCATGGCAGGAATTCCAGACAGAATAATATTGATGAAAAATGGTACTGTTGGTTTCGTTGAGGTTAAGCAAAAAGGTAAGAAACCAAGACCACTTCAAGAATTAAGAATAAAACAATTAAGGAGGTTAGGATTTAAAGTATACACACTTGATGAAAAAGAGAAGATAGGAGAAATCTTAGATGAGATATGTAGCACATAATTATCAAAATTATGCCAAAGATTTTATTTTAGCACATAAGGTATCAGCTTTATTCCTTGACTGTGGTTTAGGTAAAACTATAACAACCCTTACAGCTATAAACGAACTCATGTATGATAGTTTTGAAATTAGTAAAGTACTAATTATAGCCCCGTTAAGAGTAGCACAATCGACGTGGAAAGATGAAATAGAAAAATGGGATCATCTTAACCTCTTAAGATATTCAATTGCTGTTGGAGATGAAAAAGAAAGACTAAAAGCTTTGAAACAAAACTCAGACATTTATATCATTAACCGTGAAAATGTAGATTGGTTAGTAACTAAAAGTGGAGTAGATTTTAACTTTGATATGCTAATTATTGATGAACTCAGTTCATTTAAATCACACACTTCAAAACGATTTAAGAGTTTATTAAAAATAAGACCTTACTTTGAAAGGGTGGTAGGTCTTACTGGAACACCAAGTAGTAATGGATTAATGGATTTATGGGCAGAGTTTAGAGTGCTAGATTTAGGAGAAAGGCTTGGTCGCTATATAACCCATTATAGGAACGAGTACTTTCTACCAGACAAAAGGAATGGTGCGGTAATATTTTCTTATAAACCACAGCCAAACGCTGAGGAAAGAATATATCGTAGGCTCGCAGATATGACAATATCAATGAAATCTACAGAGTATTTGAAAATGCCAGAGTTGATACTAAATGAACTTGAAATAAATCTTGATGAAGAAGATCAGATTAAATATAAAAAGTTTAAAAAAGAAATGGTAATGACAATTCAAGAAAGAGAAATAGACGCTATAAATGCAGCAAGCCTTTCAAATAAACTTATTCAACTAGCTAATGGTTCAATCTACGATGAAGATAAGAAATTCTATGAAGTTCATAATAAAAAATTAGATAAACTTGAAGAAATAATCGAGAGTGCAAATGGGAAACCTGTACTTGTTGCTTATTGGTTTAAAGCAGATAAAGAAAGAATTGAAAAACGATTTAAAGTAAGAGAGATTAAAACTGCAGATGATATAAGACAATGGAATATGGGAATGATTAATCTCGCATTAATACACCCAGCAAATGCAGGACATGGATTGAATTTACAAAGTGGAGGATCCACACTAGTATGGTTTAGTCTTACATGGTCTCTTGAATTATATCAACAAACTAATGCTAGACTTTATAGACAGGGACAAAAAGACATGGTAGTGATTCATCATTTAATTACAAAAAATACTATTGACGAAGATATTATGAAAAGTTTAAAAAGAAAAGATAAAACCCAAGAAGCATTGATGAGAGCAGTAAAAGTAAGAATAGGAGGATAAAGTATGAGAACGGAAGAATATCTAAATCAAGCTAGACATTTAGATACACAGATTAATTCAAAGCTTAGTCAAATAGAATCATTGAGTGCGTTGGCTACAAAATGTACTGCAACCTTAACTGATATGCCAGGTAATAAAAATAATGGAACATCAAAAATGGAGGATACGATTTTAAAAATTATAACACTGCAAGAAGAAATTAATAGTGATATTGATGTACTTGTAGATTTAAAAAAAGAAATAATGACAATAATAAAAAAAGTTGAGAACTCTGAATATCGTACACTTCTAGAAAATCGATATTTATCATTTTTGTCTTGGGAGAATATTGCGGTTGAAATGAAGTATAGTATACAGCAAGTTTATAGAAAAAGAACTGAGGCGTTGAAAAAAATTGAAGAAATATTAAAAGATGATAGGAAATGATAGTGAATGAGAGTATACTTTTCTGATATAATTAAAATGTGGAAAATAGAAAATAAACCTTGTAGAGAAATCTATGAGGTTTTCTATTGTGATTTATTGTAATGACTAAAAATTTATCAATAATGATAAAAACTAAAATTTATCGTAATGGATAAAAGCTTATCAATAATGATAAAAAGAAGAATTTATCGTAATGGATAAAAGTTTATCAATGATGATAAAGAGTAGAATTTATTGTAATGACTAAATATTTATCAAT
>FLSB01331816.1_pt1 | contig 26658 bp, 29 predicted proteins | sample 1550551 | NCBI WGS metagenome assembly FLSB01 (sample SAMEA4031774, study PRJEB14383) | metagenome | biome: human; feature: oral; material: saliva | place: Philippines | collected 2014 | reverse complement strand
ACTGCTCACCCTCCCAAAAAAATCGTCATGGCGGGGGGACTAGAGCATCCTCTCAGCTCAAATAAAGCCGATGCTTTAGGCGTTTACACGTTGTCGACTGCTCTCGCAAACGTAACAGCCAGGCACTGTCGCGCTTGCGACAACAGCCGCACTGTGTGCAACTATCGCCAGTCCTATGTCAACGCTCACGTTCTATGTCAATGCTCACGCCTCGTCATGTCAGCGCAATCAAGCGCTCTTTAATCCATGCATCAACATCACGCGGATCTAATTCTTTCCGCAGATACTTTGGATGTAAGCCTAAAGCTTTCACTGTTTTAATATACTTGTAGCAGTACGTGTGCCCACCGACACGCACATTGCGCATGCGTGTTTTCTCTAAGCTATGTTGCATGTTGAACTGCTCGCGAATCTCTTTCGCGTCCGCTTCACAATCCAGATCAAACGCTTTGTGAATCTTCAACAACGCAACAACACCGCGTTCTAACATAATCTCTTTGCGCATTACTAACGTCACTATATCCATAAGCTAGTCCTCGCGTGTCGCAATTGTGAGAGTTTTAAGAGCATAAACGGATTTAGCAAACATAGTTTCACCTGATTTAGAATCATAGTAAATCGTATCTAATGACTTGCGTCCGTTATTCACTAAAGCAATGTCCGTGTTTGAATTAACGTCAACGCTATCAACAGCTTCAATAACTTGTCCACTAATCTCGCTAAGATATGTTCCAAGTTCTTTTTCATCCGTTGTGTCATCTGCAAACACTGCAACAACATCGCCAACTTCAACAGCTGTCAATTCTGTTTTTTCAATTTGCTTAACATTTGTAAAAAGCTTGATAGTATCACTAGCGTTGATTGTTGTGGTTTCTTCCATGCGTTCATCGCTTGCTTTGACAAACACATCAAGAATGTTAGCTTTTTCAATTGTCTTAACTTGTGGAGCTTTGACTGTTTCAACGTCTTCAACGCCATTGAGTGCGTTGTTAATATTGTTAAGCATCTCTTCAACACTTACAGATTCGCGGATGTCGCTAAGTTCTTTAATCTTTTCATTTAGTGCAACAATAGGGTCTTTAATTTTTCCAGTTTCCCCATCCACGCTCACTTTAATACCGCTTGTTGAAACAGATTCACCGTCGCCAACTGGGATTCGCATTTGCTCGCAAATGTAATAACCGTTACCGATTTTATTAACAAGTTTTTTTGTCACATTAATCTCGCCGTGGAATTCTTTTTTAACTGTAGCGAGGCGCATCTTTCCGCTATTGTTTTCAGTCAAACGCGCGTCAATAAATTCCAAAATGTCACGATGTTGGATAGCGTCATCACGCTCTTTCTCATGTGCTTCAGCAGATTTAGTATTCAACACAGCAGGTGTTTTGTAATTATCAAGCCACGCTTTGGCGTCCTCACGGTGTGCGTTAAGATAGTTAATCAACGCGTCCGCGTCGCTATATTCATCATACGCGCCGATCTCAGCAAGCTCAGCTCGTTCCATGTACATGTTAGCAGGTACAATCAAATGCAAGAAATACAAACGTTTTTGCACTTGCTTTTCTGTAAACGATGGATCAAGCGCGTTCAAATTCACGTTAATGTTTCCGCGAAATTGCACGTACTCATTAGCTTTCCCGCGGTTTCCGATCTGCATACCTTCAGGGTTATAAATGTTTTTGTAAAAGTCAGCGCGTGAGCGTCCGTCTTGATTATCATCATCGATTAAAAGCATCACAACATCTTTGTTTGTGTTATTCCAATCCACAAGACCTTTATCATATCCGCTATCTGACGCTGTTGGTCGAGGCATTGCAACTTTTGCAAGTGGACCGTAAAGCGCTTTTGCAAGTCTTATCATGAGTGTCTTACCTGTGTCTGAATCTTTACCAATAACAAACGTGCGCTTAACTGGATATTCTTTCTCATTGTAAAGTTCAGGATAGAGGAAGTAAGCGGCAAAAGCACCTTTTCCACATTGCGTGTCAATACCTTTCGCAAAGCGTTCAATGGCTTCACTTTTAGCGTTTTTATCATTTGCATCAAAAATATAACCTGCGCCGTCAAGTGGGTAATCTGCGAGAACAGCGTCAACAATACGCTGAACAAATGGAAAGACACGGTTGTCTGTGCGTGTGAAATAACTGATAAATTGCGCTGAACGAGCAGATGAGAAAGTCACGCGCGCATTTCCTGCAAACATTGCTTCAAATGAAAAGATGCGACGATCGCGGAATTGAATGACATTGTAGTCAATGCTGAGCATTTCTTTTAATGTCTCAAACGTTTCTTTTGCGGCTTTAGATGTAAACTTAAATTCTTTTGTTTGTTCGCTTTGAATCTTACTATTCAATTTTGTAACAGCTTCATTTAGCGTGTTAATTTTTTTAGTAAGTTCTTCAACACGTTTTTCGCAATTTTCTTTTTCACGTTCGATGTCTGTAACTTTAAGCGTGCTATATAAGCCATAGCGTTCTTCTAGAAGTTTTTCTTTTGTTACTTCTTTCTTATGTACAGATTCCATCATGCTCGCTACAAGAGGATCAACATCATCACAATATTCTTTTGTAAGTGCGCTGATAGTTTCTTCAATAACTTTTACATACGCTACTTCAACACGTGGACGCCCTTCAGAATCGTCAATGATTGTTTTAAGCGTGCTAATAATGTTAGTTGCAGTTAGTTTTAGAGTGTTTGCTTGTTTCATAATTGGAAACTCCTTTTCTTTTGTTGTCTATAGTATATCACAGCCCACTAAAGCTGTCAACCCCTCAAGCCAAAAAATGTTTCAAAATGTTTTATTTTTTTGAAAAACCTTTTTAAAAAATGAAACAGGCGTAAACAGGCATAAACTAGGCGTTTAATAGAGTATAGAATAGTAAATGTTTTAATGTTTTATGTTTTACTCCATAATTACCACTTTTTATTTTTACTATTAGAGAAATTTAATACAAGACTAATTTCTCTAATGACGTCTATGTTTACATGTTATTAGGGGATAAAAAAACAAAACAATGAAACATCGGACATTTTAGCACCGCTAAACGGCGTCATTATGCGGTTTGTTGTGTTTCAAAAAAAAATAGCGCGCTTCTATTTTTGAAACAAAATAAAACACGCACCTTTGTGAGATTGAACAAAAAAAAAGAACGCCTTTTGGCGCTCTTGCTGTGTAATTTATGAATCACACAAACACTCTCTAACTATCTATAGTATAGCACAGTGAGCGCTGTTTGTCAACATATTTTGTAAAATAATTTGCAAAAAAGAACGCTCACTGGCGTTCTTTCTCTTTGTTTTCGAGATAAAAAAACAAAGCAACTATCAAACTCATATATAGTATATCACACTGCATTCAATTCTGTCAATCTTGTCAAGCTCACGTGCGCGTGTTATAATAGTAGAAAAAAGGAGGAATCCTCACACATGTACACATTCAGCTTTGAATTAAAACGCACAAGCAAGCACACGCTAAAAAGCGGAAACGAGATCATAAGCGCTAACGATAGACTCCACTTTGCAGTAAAAGCGCAACTTACAAAACACTTAAGAACTCTGGCCGAATCTCTAGCAAACGCACGCACGCGCCAGGACGCGTTCTCTCCGTCTAATCCATGCGCTGTTACTATTATTGTCTACGCTCCGACAAAGCGCAGAATGGACCCTCCAAACCTTTATCCAACGGTCAAAGCGCTCATAGACGGCTTCACGGACGCTGGATTGTGGACAGACGACAACTACGAAATTATAAAGTCAATGACGTTTATTTACGGCGGACTCTCAGGCACGGACAAATACACTTTAGAAATTGCAATAGAAAAAGCTTGACATCTCGTCAAGCTTTTAAATCATTCATAAGTAAGTCATTTAATACTTGAAATTTTAGAAAGGTAAGGTAATGATTATGATAACTACTATAGAATAAGAAAGTGAGATTTTGTTATGCTCATGCGTTTTGTTAACTTACTTATGAATATAGTATAGCACAGCTCAACCAATCTGTCAACAAAAAAAGAAGCGGTTCCGCTTCTTTTTTATAATGTCAAGCTATCGCTCTTAGATCCTACCAGGTCCGCTAAGTTGACGCCTTTGACTCTTTCTAACGCATTCTCAAGTGCCTCATCTTTTGGCTTAAGTTCCTTCAAACGTTCAGCGCGTGCTTTGATGTCCTCAGATGCATCATCTAGCAATTCTTCCAACTGTCGCACATAGGCGCTCATTTGTTGATTCAGTTGCGTGTAATAGTCAATCTGCTGACTAAGGCGCTGAGATTGTTCATTAATCGGCGCCATGACACGCTTAAACTCTTTCTCTGTCAGCTTCTCACGCGCTGTACGTTTTGGCGCACGCACGGCAGGCTCCTGACTTACGCTATTGTAATGTTCCAACATGCAATCTTTAAGATATGTGTCCGTAAACTTGCTGAAGATATTCTGCATGTTCTGTTTGCCACTGTCAGACGTTTTCACAAGTCCTACGCGTTCGTTAATATTCTTCAGCATTGTTCCACGTCCCGAACACAAGCCAAGGCGCGTCTTATCTTCGTTAATAGGAAGCCCTATGGCGTGAATATGCGGATTGGATTCGTCCACGTCCACGCGAATATGTCCAAAACGAAATTCAGGAACAAGCTCAGGCAATTTCTCACCGAAGCTCACCAACGCTTTCACGCGCGTGTTCCATTCCTCACCGTTGACATCTAAATTGTCACCGTAGCTTTCACCGTTCAAAAATGCACCTTCTTTTGTCACATCAAGAGCGTTTCCGTAACTAAAAACAAATTCCTCAAACGGTTCTACCATTTTTTTGTTTTTGCTCAAACGTTCATCAAAATAACTCTCAATCTTGCGATCTGCTCGCAAGCCGTCGTTGTATTTTTCAACAGCGTCCGCATATTGCGCATCAACCCACGCCTTAAGATCGTCCATGTCATCCATGATCATGACGTTTTGTTCAGTGCGCGTCTTGTCGATAAAATTCGCGTGATCATGCGTTAGCCGCTCGCTCTTGTTTCCATGCCAGAGCGATTTACGGACGCTTTGAGCGCTGTGTGTTTTGTGTTGTGCTGTTAGTGTTAGCTGTTTCATCTTGTTTTTGTCCTTTCACATGTTTTTGATAGATGACTTGCATAAATGCGGTGCGCTTGTCTGTTGTGAGTGCCATGTATACGTCAAGCGCTGTATGATCCACAACAATCTGTTCAGATTTTTTTGCCGTTTCATCAAACGTTGCGCCACGCTTCTGAATCTCTGGATCATCCATCATTGCGCTGTTGATTGCATCCAACATAATCGCTGAGCGCACTTTCACGTCTTTGATGCTTCGCAAATACGCATCCGCTTCATGTGCTTCTTTATTCACACGCTGAAGTGAAATCTTAGGATTACGCTGAGTGGATGTGCTCTTGTGCTTGCGTGCGATAACTTTAGCAAGCGCTTCACGTTCGCTCTCAGATGATGTCTTATCTTTGCTTTTACGTTTGCCAGTCTTCTTCTTAGTCGTTGTCTTAGACGATGCCTCAGCGTTCTCACGCTCGCGCTCACTAACGTTCGCGCTCACGCTTGCATCAACAGGCGTCTCAACGTTCACGCGCTCGTTAACACTCGCGCTCTCTTCAACGTCAAGCTCTGGCACAACGTCAATCAAATTAACAAAAGCGTCCATCAAATACTCAATCGCCGTCAGGCTATTATCATCATCTTTGAAATGATAATACGCTAGCAAACCGTACGTGATATCATCTGCAGACAGTTCAGGATCTTTGTAAAATCCAACTGTCTTACGATCGCTAGACTGTGCCTCACTGTGCGCACATGCTAACGCAGTGCGCTTGGCTTTGCTAACGCAAAGCGCGTGTCCAACAATTGCCATACCGCTGAAGTTCTCGTTATAAATGAGTTCTCTATTTTTATTTAATAGAGAAATGATTGGAATTGGAAGTGAGCGTGTATATTTGCTCATAATCATCACACCTTTCTGTGTTTACCTTTACCTATAGTATATATTAAAAAGAGTATTTTGTCAAGTTCTTATACAACAATAAGAAAACTTTTTTGACATTTTGTCAAGCGTTTGTATAACTGCCGTTGCTCACGCAACGTCAGCTCTCTTGAGGATGCGCTGACGCGCTATTATATAGGAAGAAACGTGATATAATAGGTATGAATTTATACCTATTATATATGAAGAAAAGTGATGAATAGGTATAAGTTTATACCTATTATACAGGGAGAAAGATGACCACAACAGGTATAAGTTTATACCTGTATATACCAATAGAGAAAGTGGGTATAAACTTATACCTATATAGTAGGAAGAAAAGTGATAGGTATAAATTTATATCCACTGATAAAATAGGTATAAACTTATACCCACGACACAAAAAAAGAAAGAGCTATTGCTCCTTCCTTACATTGTACCGCTAGACATCACGAAAACTTTAGTCCAGTTCTCAAATGTCACATGTCCGAACTTGTCATCCGTTATTACAAAAAGTGTTTTCGTTACTTTAGCACCGTCAACTTTTGCTAAGTCGTTTGCTATGACTTTTTGCAAATCCTCATCCCGGATTGTTCCGACTTTCCACGCGCGCTCTAAATATGCGCGTGGGTCCGTTGTTAGAAATCCTGCTGATACACTATCACCAAAAATCACAGCAGCATCACCGTTCAACTGCACGGCGTGCTTCAACATTTTACTAGCACTAATTGGAATCACTGCTCGACTATCATGAAGCGGAACAACAATTGACGGATCAACTGTGACGCATCCTGACAACTGATAGTGTAAGCCATTGAGGTCGCCTCCTGCGTAAGCGAGAGGGAGTGAACCATAAACACTCTTATCTCCGCTCTCAGCGATGTCAAATGACGCTCCTGCTAAGAATTTAGCCGTACTGACTAGCGCTGGATAGACTTGAACGTTCGTGAAATCATTGTGTTGTTGTGTTAATACAATAACAAAGAGCGACGTCACGAAATTATCCGCATCAAAGTCAGTGTTCGGCTCACCATCTTTTTTAAACGCGTCAGGCATTGTAACATAATCAAAGGCGAAAACATTACCCTTTTTATTGTTGTAACTTGTCCCTTTAGCTGAGACTAAGAATTGCATTTGTGCCACGTAATAGTTATCTTTCAAGTCTCCGAGAATCTTGGCAGGCACTATTTCATCCACTAATGTCGCTAAGCGTCCACCTAACATCACCGTTAAGTTGTTAATCAGCTTAACATTTACAAACGTTTCACCATTTCGCTCTGTTACGGAGTCGATAGACGCGGAAATAGCTTGCTTTGGATAGTCCACAAAAAACGCTGAGCCGATGTCTCCAAACAAGTCGCGTTTCACACGCGCATCAATCTTTGCATCATATTTTTTGCCGTTATCAAACGTGTAACAATTAATCATCAAATTCCTCCTGTTGTTAGCCTCGGCTGTAATCGTCCGCCTGTGCTCGTTGCAATCACAATGCTGTGCTGTTGTTTTGCGTCACCAATATCGTTCTCAATAGCTTTGTCTAGTGCGTCCATTGTCGGCTTGTTTGCATAACTATAATCTATAAAGTCACTCCATGCATAAGGGTAAAAAATACGCTTAATGAACACATCAGGGACATTATCTAGGAAGTCAGCGCCGAGCCTGCGATAGTCAATATTATATTGTTTATCATAATATTTGTAAGTTTGCCCTGCATAACGAAACGGGCGCGTGCCAATTGTTTGCAAAGAGAGCACATAATTACCATCATATTCTTCGTTTGTGTTTTCGCTCATTTTAACATGTTTGACCCACGCGAGCTGTGTGGATATATTAATTTGGCTAAGTCCTATTGCAATTGTGCGCGAATACGGGACAGAACCAGATGAAACAAGCGGCTCTTTATTTTTGAGCCATGTCAACGCGCGTGTTGACGTAACGCTCACATCTGCTAAGATATAGCCGTTCATGTTGAATCCTGTTGGGATTTCTAACACGTCAGACATAGCCTCCACAATATTAGAATCAGCATAACGCAAATTTGTCACGTTAATGTTTAGGTCAGACAATTTAAAAATCTCACTTTGTGGTGTATACAAAACGTCTTCAGTTGTTCCGTTGACGCTCCCACGATTGTTAACAATACCAAAAACATACTGCCCGTCTGTTGCTAGTGTATTTCGCCCCTCAGACGGAACTAAGTGATCTAATTCTTGTCCTGTGTAACGCTTCACGGGCAACTCAATCCCATTATGTAAATCGCGCTTAGTCAGTCTCACGGGTTTACGGTTATACCTATAGAGCGTGTGAGGCCACGCCACTTTTTCGTAATCTGCGTCAGGATTGTCGCTGGCACTACGTGAAAATTTCGGAGGCTTTGGTAAATTGTCGTTTGTCTTGACTATCGTATAGCCAGAATTAAGCATAGCCCAGCCTTTGGCTGTGATATCATCGTATTGCAAGCGGATGTCAAATCCAAATGGCTCCATATAATTATGCTCAGGCGCAGTCCTTGGCGTACGGCTCCACATGCCGTGGGTGTAAGCGTCCTTTTCTTCTTCCGTTGCCGTACCGACTTGAATATCGCCAATTTTATTCCCGTGGATGAGTCGCGTAAGCCCTACGCTGTATTCATCATTCTTTCCTCTGTGTTTATAGCTTTGATCAAAGCCGAAGTCGTAGGCTGTGCCATTGCCTGGAAAATCCGCTGTAAATGGCGCGTTTTCAATATCTGCGTGAACGTTATCTCCATCAAAGCGCAAGGCTAACAAGCCCACCGCTTTCAACTTTTGCTTGACGCCTTGACCACGGTCACCTGCGTTAATTGTCGGTGCTGTCTCTTTTTTATAAGCGTCATTTAAATCAACAAACGACACGGATCCGTCAGATGATGCTAAGATTGTGATATAGCCGTAGTCAGTCCCGTAAGCGCTTACAGGTTTGTAACGCACACCAACGTCAGACGCTTCAACATAGCGCCCTGCGATGTAAAAACGGAGCGTCTTAAAGTTAATCAATGCGCCTTTTCTTATTGCGTCTAATTCTACCACAAAAACACGTGATTGTTTATAGCGCTCAATGTTTTTGTTTAGCGTGTCTTTTTCACCATCGGTGAGACCGTCAAAAGACGGAAGCTCTGGCGTGACACGCTTTTTGGCAAACACTGCATCGAATACTAACGCGTCCTCTTGCGCCCATGTCAAGTGTTCATCTTCACCTTTGCTTGTAAATGTTAGTGCATTAATCAATTTCTTCCAACACCTCACATTCAGGAAACTTTGGCGCATCCGTGAAACTAATTTCACGCACTTCATAGCGATTGTAACCCACAACAAATGAGCCCGCTGAGAGCTTATCGCCTACTTTTAAAATATCCGATTTAATGAGCGCGTGATGCTGGTCAATGATCTCACACGTGCCGTATGCGTCACCGTAAATGTCATGATTTTTAATCAACGGCACTTCAGCGCCAATGTTCACAGCTATTAAACCGTCTGGCAAGATGCGAGCTTTAAATGTTTTCATATATTATACCTCAATTATAGTTGATAAACAATGTCATGAATATCCTTAAATGGACACTCAATTAGTGTGTAGCGAGCGCCTGACGGACTAAATGTTGCGTATTTAAGCGTGCATAAGAGCGAGTGGATACCGACGCCAAAAGCTGTGTCATAGTCAAGCTTAAATAGATTCCAACCGCTCAACGCGTTATTTGTACAATAAAACTGTTTGTCCGTTAGCGTAAACTCTAATCCAGCTGTTGCTGTTTGTAATTTACGCTCAATCTTGATTTGTAGATTTTGCAACATAGCGTCAATGATGCGCAAAATAGCAGGATTTTTATTGTCAAAAGATTCAAAGTCAAGACCTTCTTCACCTGTTTCAATCTCCATAAATACCGCGGCTGTCTTTGGATTGAAATCAAGCCAGTCGTTGTATGTTCTACCATAAACAATTTCATAGAGCAACTCTGAAGGATAACGGTCCATTTTTCGGTGGATAGCATACATAATATAATTCTTGACATTTGTCAAAATCTTCTTATACGCATCATCAACTTTTTTCTCTTCTTTGTGTGTCTCATTATACTCTTGCTTATCTGCTTTATATTGCTCTTCATCTGTGTACAAGTTGCGATTCGGCGCTTTTGTTTGCTCATTTTTGTCAACGTCCTCACGCTCAAACTGTTGAGATTGTACCGCGTTCACCAGCTCACGCCAATCCTCGTCATAAATATTATCACTTGTCATATCTTTGTATGATAACAATAATACAGATTGTTTTTGAATATTAGCGTTTGTGTAATCTTGAGGCGAAAGCTTAGCGATTGTATTTAGCGAGCGCTTTCCTGTCGTAATGTCAGACGCAACAACAACACCCAGGCGCGTGTAGTTGTCACTGTTGTCGTATGTTTGTGCCCACACGCTCGCTGATTTGCGCGTTTCTTTCGGTGTTGTTTTAACGTCAGCGCCCGCACGCACGCGCACGGATATAGCAGAACGTGACTCACGCCCACGCCCTAATGTCACAAGATGCTCTTTATTTAAGAACAAAATGAACGGAACAACTTCCGAAAAACGCCCTGTGATGTGCGTCATTCGCGCCCCTATCCATGCGAACACGTGATTGTCCTTTGTAACTACTGTTGTGTTTCCTTCTGTCACGCTGTTGCTTTTTCCTTCACGCGTATTATTTAAACATTTTGTTAAAACTTCGTAAGGCGTTGAATTAGTTGCTGTAATATCATCAGCCAAAGATACTTTGATATTGTTATTGTTATAACCTGCGGACAATCTAAAGATACTGTTCTTTTTGTTGTACTTATACACGCGCGTTGGAAATGTGCGCAAGTCACGCGAACTAATAAAATCTAGCACATCCAATAGTGGCACGTGGTTGATGTTGCCAGCATATCCAATTGTAACAGCGCTTAGCATATATGCCACGTAATCTTGCAAAACTAGACTGTTTCCGTCAAACGAAGTAATCACAAACACGCCTTGTTGACGTGAACCGTCGACTGTAAATTTAGGCAATGCATCACCCTCAGTGTCTGCTTGTGCAAAATTAAAAATAACATATTCTTTTTGCCACGCGCCAATGTTAAACAAGCTCACGTTCACAATGTCGCCGATTTTACAAGAGCCAAAGCCATTAACGTCGCCTTGTGCAACAACACGTGACTGTTTATCACCAGTATTATAGCCAAAAGTGACTTCAAAATCTGTTGTTGTAAAGCTTGCGATGCGCTCTAAGCGACAGTTTGCAGGACTATCGTCATAATAAAGCGCAGGATTACTTTTATAAATTTCAACTGCTGCTATCGGTTTAGATGCCAAGAATTGCCCTCCTTGCTATAATCGTGCTTGCGGGACCGTTTACAGACGCGTCTGTGCCTACGTCACCGCCAACAAAAAATGAAAAATCGATTCCGCCTGAGCTTCCATTAATTTCATAAATGTTCGCCCAATCTGCCGTGTCAATGACAAAATGCCCTGATTCTTTGAAGATTAATTGATTCGTTTTAACGCCTGCGCGTGTCGAAATGCTAAGCGTACTTCCTGCCGTCGCATTCCCACTTATATAAACGCTATGATATGCGCTGAAAGCGCTTGAATCGTTGCGTCCAAAGTTAGCAATTTCAGCTTTAAAGTTATAAGCGCGCTCTTTGTCGTTGTATTGATCACCAGTCATGTAATTTGGACCCTTAATTGTTTCAAGTCCAAGAGCATCTCTTTCAAGTGTTGAGATAGAGTGCGTTGGCGCGTGAATTCCGATGACTTGCTTTTCATTCAAATTAAATAAATTACCAAACGTGTTATACCAGTCATTTTTCTTCTTGCGACGCTTTTTAGTGTCTGCACCGTACCAGTAAGGATAACCGTAAGGTGATTTTTTGTAATTGTCAGGAAAATTAGAAAACATGGCAGGTTGCATGAGCGTCATAGATGACGGGTCAAGCGGACCTGATCCCGCGCGTGTGTAAAGCTCAAACCAAGATGATATTGTAGTTATTGAAAGCTGTTCAACCAAAGACGCGTCCGCATACTTTGCCTCAGTTTTTGTGATTTTTGAAATGTAGCCAGGGCGATAAGCTACGCGGTATCCACTTGATGTTGGGACAGCGTAACGGAGCCAGACAATTTCTTTGCTCGCTAATTTTCCGACAACTTCAAAATATTGCTCATAAGCTGATTTTTGTTCATTAGACTTGAAGACAATTGAAAATGTGATTGTTTCATTTGCAACGCCCAGCTTTCCGTCACTCGAACGCGTAAACCCTCCACCGAGATTTGACGGATTGTATAAGTGCAAATTATCCACTCTGTCCGACTCAGTGAACGTATCACCAACGTCTGAAACAAAAATGTCAAAAATGCGTAAGTCATCTCTTGCCATAAAAATCTCCTTTTTTTACTACTATTATAACATAAAAAAGGTAGCTTGTCACGGCTACCTGATGGTTGTGTTGTCATTGTCCTCAATTAAGAAGCCAACAACAAACATGTCTTTTTCCATCTCTTCGATTGTTGGCGCGTGATAGTTGATCGCGTCACGAAGAGATTTTTTTAAAATTGGCTGAATATTTCGAATAATCATACTGTTCCAAGCTCCAATTCATGTTTTACTGCGCGTGCAATGTCCATAATAGACGTGCCGTCTTGTCCTGTCACTGTCATTGTGACATGATTGACTGTTGAATTGTTTTGAATACTTGACGCGCTATAGTCGTAGTTTCCAATGCTATTAGTAGAAACACCGCCAAGACTGTGTTCTGACACGCCAAGAGATTTTTCCAAAAATCCAACAATCGCATCACCACCAGCTTTAGCATATTTAGACAATGTTTTTAACATATTGTTAACTGCGTCAAACACAGGCTCCAACACTTTTTTCAACTTGTCAAAAACAGGTGTCAATTTTTTCCCAATCGCGTCACCGAGTTCTGAGAGCTTTTTAGCAATACCTTTTCCTAGCACGTTTAAAATTCTACCGATTTGGTCAGCCACGACTTTAAAAGCGTCACCAACAGGTTTTAGTTTATCGAACAGATATTTAATAAAGTCTGTGAACGGCTTAGATGCTTTTAAAATTCCGTTAATTGCGCCAACAATAATTTCAAGCGCCGCACCTAGCCCAGCGCCTACAATCTTACCAAAACCTTTAGCAATCGGATCAAGGAAGCCCATGGCGCTTTTAAGCAACGCACCAAAATCTTTTAAGCTACCGTTTAATGTTGCGGTAAAGTCTGAATTCTTAATATCATCAAACGCTGTTTTAATCGGTTTGAGCGCTTCAATAATCGCATCACCTGCAAGAATAAACGGTGCTTTGAGACTGTCCACAATCGGAGAAACATCAATGCCTGCGAAAATGTCCAGAATATCTGAAGCAATACCTGCGATCGGATCTAAAATTCCGTTGATTAGATTAATAGCATCTGCAATTAAAGCACCGACAGATTCAAGCAATGACTGCATAAATTCACTGTTCAGAAAATTCAGAACACTGTTGAACAAATCCATAACAGATTGTCCAGCGCTTTCGAGTGTGCTCATGTCAATATTTTCAAACATTGTCTTAATTGCGTCTGCTACAATTTGCACAAAACCTGAAATGCCATTCCAGACCGCGCCAAATGTTCCTTTAAAATTGTCAGAATTTATAAAGTTAATGACAGCTGTGAACGCGTCAATAATGCCAACAACTACTGTCTGTGTAACGTCTAACGCTACTCCAAAAATAGCTTTAAAGTCAACATCTTTAAACGTGTTTCCGATCGCTTTGGATAAATTTCCCAACGCATTCGTTAGCGGAGAGAAATCAGCTTTTGCAATCACATCAAAGAACGCCTGTCCAATCTCAAGAACTTTATTAACAAATCCACCAAAATTTACAGCGTTGAACATGTCAACAATTGTTTTGATTACGTTTGAAACAGCGGGCAATACGCCAATAAAAGCTTCAGTCAACTTTTGTGAAATGTCTGAAAAATTAAATGAGCCGATTGTTTTGCCTAAATCTAATTTATCACCAGCGTCTTTTAGATTTTCCTTAGATTTATCAGAATCTAAGCCTTTTTTAAATCCACTGCCAATTTGTCCGCCAATATCCACTAAGCTTTTAATGCCTTTTGATGCGTTATCAATAACACCCATCAATGCGTTGCTGAAAGCGTCAACATTAATGCCATCAATCGCATCTGTGAAATTTTTGACGAAATTAATTCCTTTATCATTTAGATTAGAGAATACGCCTTGGAACTTTTGTCCAATTGTTTCCTGCATAGAGTCAAATGCTTCGCCAATTGTTTTAGGAACGAACGTTGCTTTTTTAGCAGCATCTGAAGATCCAATTTTTGTGATGGCTTCGTTTACCATCTCAGCTGAAATTTGCCCTTTGGACATAGCATCCGCAAAATTTACAAGCTCAGGATGTGCTTGCATCAACTCCTGCCTCAATGCGCCCCCAATACCTGCGTCTTTAAGCTGGTTAAAGTCTTGAGCCGTCAGTTTAGTCGCTGAATTAATTTGTGAGAAAATTGTCCCAATTTCTGACAATTTACGTGAGCCATCCCCTAAGAGTGCGTAACTATTACCAATGGATTTAGTCAAGTCACGCGCTTTAGTTGCTTCAACGTTAGATGCTGACAAGCTCGCCACAACTTTATAAGTTTCAGACGCGTTATACGTTGTCTGTTTTGCGTAATCTTGCAAATCTTTCGTCAAACCCTTGATTGTTGAATTATCAACACCGCCAAAAGATAGCACGTTATTAAGTTGTGTGCCTGCGCGTACTGTGTCTTGCATTGTATTCACAACGCCGTGAAGCGTACTGTTTAAGCTGTTTGTAATATTTTGCCCAACTGTCAAAAATGCGCCTTTTGTAATATTTGAGACAGCCGAGCCAATGCCCTTAAACGGAGACACTAGCAGATTCACCGCACGCTCACCGACACCGTGAAGAACTGAAGCGGATGCACTAAATGCTGAGCTTATGCCATTCAGCGCCGTTTTTCCGACGCTCCCGACAGCGCTCGCAACAGTTCCTGCTCCCGATTTCATCGCACTGCTCAGTTTGTTAAGCATTGTACCGCCTGCAGATTCTCCTGCACTTGCTAATTCTTGCGATGCGTTAGTGCCTACGTTTCTTAAATTCAGACTATTTAATCTATTTGACACGCGCTGATTAAAAATGGTCCCTGCCTCTTCACCTGCACGTCCAAACACATTTGTAACGCCAAGCGCACTTGACAAACGCGATGAAATACGATTCAAGCCATCGGTCAATTTTGTGCCAACGTGTTCCACAAATTGCCCAGCTCCGCTCACGCCGATTGCTGAAAAAGCTGTGTCTGTAATCTGTTTAGCGCGTGATAAAGATGCTGATAATTCGCCACCAACGTCCGCTTGAATCGTCACGCGTTTGTTGCGCAATTGTTGTAACTCATCTTGAGATTTTCTAATTTCAGCGTTCAAAAGATTAAAAGCGCGCGTGTCAACACTTGGGTTGAGATTACGCATCTCACTTTTCAAACGCTCTGTTTTTTCTTTTGTGAGTTCAATTGCTTGCGCTAATTGCTTAATCACAGCGCGTGAGGCGTCCGCTGATTGCGTGCTACTATCAAAATTCAAAAGCTTGTGAGTGTCAAGCGTAGCTAGCGCTTCTTTAATCCCTTTAATATTGTTAGCAAATGTCTTAATACCATCGCCTGGGTTAAAACTAAAGGATTTTGCGCGCTCATTAACGTTTCCAAGTGCACCGTAAAGCTCTTGCTGTTTTGTTTTCAGTGCGTCGGTCGCGTCAATGTTTTTCTGTAATTGCGTCTGTAATTTCGCAAAGCCCTCAGGATCAACACGCGCATCTAGTCGCGACAACGCGTCGCGCAAAAGTTGTGATTTGCGCTCAGATAACTCAACAACGTCTTCAAGCCGTCCAAGTGTGCTGATTGTATCTGCAACACTCGCTTTTGCGCTGTCAAAATTCGTCAATTTCGTACTGTTGATTGTTGATAATGCAGCATCTACGCCCTTCAGCGTGTTGCTAAATTCAATTGCGCCATTTCCTGCATCAAACCTAAACGTGCCAGCTCTGTTTGACAATTCTGACAATTTAGCATCTGTTGTTTGAAGCTGACGCTCAAAGCTACGCGTTTGAGATTCTGCCGCGTTGACTTGTCGCGACAATTTAACAAAGCCCTCAGGATTGACTTGAGGGTCAATCTTCTCAAGATCTTTTCTCAGTTCACTAGCGCGCTCTTTGCTCATTTCCATCGCAGTTGTCAAAGCTTTTTGGCGTTTTTCCAAAAGCTCTGTGTTCGTTGGATCAAATTTGAGCTCACGGTTCAAGCTCGTCGCCTCAGCTTTGCTAGCTTGTAAAATCGCGTTGATGGATTTCATGGAACGTTCCAACTGGACCGTATTCCCTGCAATTTCGATTTCAAGTTTTTGATTACTTGCCATTATTCATCGCCTCCTCTCGTTTTTTAAAAGCATAATTTACAGTATCAACTACTGTGTCATACGGCGCGTCCAGTAACACGTCCGCTGTAATTAGTTCGCCACAGATAAACGCAGACAATGTATCACGCACGCTATGTTTTGCGCCCCAATATTGCGCATCTTGGCGCATTTTGTCTTCTTCTGAAATTAAAAGTTTTGACTCTTTAACTTTTGGTGGAATTGTAGGCGCTGTGAGTTCCTCCAAAGAAAGCGTGTTCACATCTACGCCGATAGCGTCGAGACGTTCCAACAAAATTGAGAGTTGCTCTGCATACGTGTTCTCACGTTTTAAGTATTTCTTAGCATACTCGCTCTTTAATTTGTCTAAATCGTCTAACAAATCTCCGCCCGTCTTTAAGTAGTAGTCAAAAACTTTTCGTGTTTCTAACATAAATTACTCCTTTTAGCAAAAAGAGCAGACGCTTCTAAGCGCCCGCTCTCATAGCGTTCTTTTAGCCAATAATTTTTTCAATTTCGTCGTCAAGATCAACGTCATCAATAATGCTATAGCGTTCATCTTCGTTTTCAGATTTACGCAAACGCGTATACTCGCTTTTTGCTTCCTGCACGTTGCAGTTGTTCACTAAGTACAAACCAAGAGCTAGTTTTTCTAAAGTCGCAAAACGTTCATCTTGGTCCGTTGTCGTGCTAAGTTTGTCTTGCAACGCTAGCAAATGTTCGCCCGTCGCAATTTTGAACGCCTTGATCTTACTATATTTCATTTTCATAAATTATTCTCAGCCTCCAACTCGTGGTGATGTACCAGTTGCTTCAACACCGTAAATATAACCACTGTCAATTTTGTCGAGTGCTGTTTGAACGTCATCGCCGGTGAAAAAGAATTCCAATTCCGCAACTTTACGACCCTTAGGCGTTACAACTTCCGCACAGCCAGACGCTTGAACTGCCGCAGTCCATTGAATAGCTGTTGGTGTGTCCGCTGAGTCAGTTGTTGTTTCTTTTGTTGGCGCAGATGTCACAGACATGTTTGGATAAACTGTCACTAAAAGTGCAGGTTTACCATCTTGAGTAGAACCAAGAGACGCATATTGAACAGCCGCTTTTGGATAAACACCTGTCGAGCCATATCCGCCATCAATCGTTTCTTGTCCAAAAAAGTTTGTGCGCACATCATTGTCCAATTGCATAAATTTCATAGTACCTTTGAGCAAAGATGCCCCTGAAATTGTTGCGTGATCAGGTGTATCATCTGCAGGAAAGTTCGTAATTTTTGCGTCATCCGACATTGCAGACACACTTACTAAACCTGTTCCAAAAACTGCTGTTCCAAGTGTACGTTTTCCTGTTGCGCCTGCCGCACCCCAAGGTTTAATCACAAGGCGTTGATTTCCGTGATACATCACACGTTCTTTGTATTTAAATGCCATTTTTTAATAGCTCCTTTTTTATCTTATTGTATTTTTCCACGCGCTTTATTTAATGCGTTCTGTAATGTCGCTTGCGCGGGACTGTATTTAAAAAATGTGATCGCGTGATAACTGTTGTTGCTATAGTCAGCGCGTGTTCCGCCTGTTACTTTATATCCGTTATCCGTTTTTTCCACTTTTATCGCGCGTGCTAATTCACCCGTGCGTTTGTGTGCTTTTGCGTACGCTGTCAACTCATCAGCTAAATTGTCAGCAATTTCTTTCAATTTAACATTTGCAAGTGTCAGCGCTTCTTTTTCTAATTCTTGCTCATTCATCAGGAACACTCCCTGGTCCGTAAAGTGTCACTGTCGCGGTGAATACGTTGCATTTGCTCGCAGGATCATAGCCTGCATATTTTACGCCTTCGTCAGTCAACTCAATAATTTTTTTATTTGTAAAGGCTTGACGCTCTTGTAAAAAAATTAGTTGATACGTTGTTGATGAAATGATTGGCACGCCATCTGCATAAGCAGTATCACCTGACAAATGTGACACAAAACACGTATTTTTTACTAAGTCCGCTTTTGTAGCCCCAAAGTAAATCTGCCAGTTTGGAAGCAAGCGCTGAAGCGTTTGTTTATATTCGTTATATGTTCTATAAAGCATATCATCACGCCCCTCTATTACTTGTTCCCTCAATGTAACACGCGCTTTGTGTTTTGTCCATTGTAAAATCTCGCACGCTGTACCTCACACCCTTGTAAATAAAATACGGAATTTGCGAGGCGTTGTAAGCATCCCCAAAAAGCGCAACTTTAAAGCGTACCGCACGCCCAAGCCCCTCTTGGTGATATTTGTCACGCTGTGCTCTATCCACATTTTGAAGCACAATTGCAACATCAAGAGGCGTTTCTTGTTCAATTGCTTCACCATTTTTGTTCGTTATTTCTTCCGTAATCAAAAGCGTCGCTGTGTCAAACACATCAATCACCCCCGTAGGTCAGCTGATTGATGAGTTGTCGCTCACGCTCGCTCTCAGATTTTCTAAAAGCGTCAGACGCATCCTGCAACATGCGTTTCCGCACATAAGTGCGTATATATTCGTAAGCCAACGGTACATTATCAGCAACACCTGCAACACGCAAAGATTCTTTAGCGGATAAAATCAAAGAGTTGATTTCATCGTCAAAAATTGTGACTGTTTGTTGCATGCGGAGAAAAGATTTCACACTTTTTAATAATTCGGTGTCAGTCATTATTTAAGATCAACAACAGCGACACCTTTGAACACAGTCACACGTCCAGTTGCAGGTGTTTCAACCAAAATGTCATTTTCGTTTGTATCAAGTCGGAATTGTTCAATGCGATTAAGCGGTTGCATATCAACACTATAAGCACCTTGCGCCAAAACAGTCGGAGAAATTTCCTTAGTTCCGTTGTAAATAATAATGTCATCAACACCGAACGTGTCAGCGATCGCTTGTTTGTTGTTGAAGAACGTAGTGTTCGGGAATTTCTTGCGCACAGCCGTGAGAATATCACGTTTTTGTTTCTTAGTTACAATCAAATATTTTTTCCCTGGTGCGTCAATTGCGTCAACTGCTTCTTCAACAGCTGAAACTAAGTCAGTTTTTCCATCTACGTGGACAACTTTGTCTGTGTTAGTTTCTTTAGCAATTGCAATAAATCCGTTTTCTTTTTCTGGCGTTCCTGTTTCGCCGTCAGTCGCAGTCCCTTCCACAAGCGCAAGGTCAACAACTTTATCAATTACACGTTGCGCAAGCTCAGCAACAATCACTTCATAAAGTTCGCCATAGTTTTCAATTGTTCGGCGATCGATTTCGTCGATTGATTGTGCCTTATATACCATTTTTGGTTTAATGCCAGAAACGGTGAGAGTTGCCGCTTGGCGTTGTTTCTGTGTTCCGCGTACGTGTACGTGTGCTTCATCTGTACTTGTAAGCTCACGCGTAATCAACATTGCGCCAATATTTGTCACATTAAAAAGTGGGAACACTGGATTAGCATTTGTCAAAGTTGTCTGAATTTCTAATTCAAGGCGTTTTGGCAAATAGTTATCGTGATCTGTAAACGTGATACCGTTTTCTTTTAGTTTGTTTTCCCACGCTGTTTTTGCTTCAGTTTCGTTTTTTGAGTTGAACTGAATCTCAGCAAAATCATTCATTGCTTTGTTTGTTTCCAAATAGTTCGTTTTTGGCATGTGTGTGTCTTCCTCCAGTGCTCCAAGTTCTTCTTTAATGCTATTATATTCTTCAGTAAGGCTTTTTACTTCGTCAACATCACGCGAATTTTCAACTTTTTCACGAATATCGTTTAGCTTAGTGTTAAGCGCTTCAATCTTATCAATTTTTTTCATAAGTTTTGATAAGCTCCTTTTTTTATTTTCTATTATACCACGTTTTAAGTGTTCTGTCAAATCTTCGGTTTATCTTACAAAAACGCGTGTCCGCGTTTTTGCGCTTGTATGTTTCTGCGCGTTGCTAACGCAAGCGCAGTCTTTTGCGTTGCGCGTGTGCGCAACGTTGTATTAACACAATGATACAACGCCATATAAAAAAGTAATGCTTCTCAGCATTACTTGAAATAATGCGCGATGAATTGCGCCGTGAGCGTTGCAATCAACGTTTTGTCTTTGCTCTCGTCGGTCAACGCGTCAAAAATGTCATAGCGCAAATTGAACAATACGCGGATTGGCTCATCATCATCAGCGTATGCGCGAAGAGACAAAGGTGCGTTGTCAAATGTCATCAACATAAACGGTTGTTCACAATCTATTTCCATTTCCAAAATAGCTTCAAGTGTTGCTTTTTGTGCGTGCAATAATTCGTTCATAGTGTTTATCTCACTTTCTTTTTGTTACACTAAGTATAACAAAAGAAACGGAAGAAATCAAGAGGACTTGAGTGATTTAATCAAAACGTAAATTTTCTGATAATTCAGTATGAAAGAAAAGAGGCGCCGTTGGCGTCTCTTTTTTGTTATTCTGGAATTTCGTCCACGCTGTAAATTTTCACAAATTTTTGATCAGCTGGCACAATTTCCGCGCCGTTCACAATTGTCACGCGCACACTGTAATCATCCGTGTCATACGCCGTGCCGTCATATCCGTTAAATCCATAACGTTTATTCAGCGCATCTTTATTTTTTTCTAGCCATTCTTCTGGCGTCAAGTCCCACACATCGCCAAAGTATACAGTTTCGCCAATCATCACAACGGGCACGCTGTGATAATACGTTAAATCTTCAACTGTACAGTATACAGCCGGCGCATCTGCAGGCTTTGTAATTTTCCATGTGCCGTCTTGCACATCCGTCCAAAACGACAAATCGCAGGCTGTGATCCATGGGCCGACGTCAAGCGCGCCCATGTCATAAAATTCTTCACAAAATGTTTGGAATCCATTATATCCGTTTTTTGCGTCCTCTTTGCACTTTTCAATCATTGCATAATAATCATCAGCCGATTGATCTTCGTCCAAATAATCTGTAATCCAAGACAAAAGATCATCTTCATGCGCGATGATGTAATTCCCAGCATCCCATTCAGTTTCAAACAAAATCGCTTCGTCTGTGTCGTTGTTAACAATTGCAAAATTAGCATTTTTAATCATGATGATTTACTCTCGTTAGCGTTTCGCTAACGTCCTTTCTTAACTATAATAAGTATATCAAAGTTTTATTTATCTGTCAAGCGCCATTAGTCATTTTCTTATAAGTTTTTGACAAATATTTTTTTTGATAACCCTTATCCTTTTGTAATTATAGTATAGCACAGCACGCGGAAGAAATCAAGCCCTTTTTCCACTTGTTACGAAAACGTAAATTTTCTGATAATTCGCCCAACCAGTTCGCCCGACAAATTCGCCTAATACGCTTGTATTAACACAACAACACAATCAGCAAACACAAAAAAGAGCGTGCCGCCACACGCTCTCAAAAGCAATTACGCTTTTTTTGGACTTCACTTAATTATAGCACAGCGTTTCTCAGTTGTCAAGCGCTGTTTTAAAAAAGTTTAATTTTGCATTGTGCAACACATCGTCTTCTTCGTCGTCTTCCGTTGATTCATCAGAATCTTCAGAATTTTCAGACGGTTCTTCAGTGTCTTCTTGGTCGTCCTTTGGTTTGTCCTCTGGCTCGTCAGTATCGTCAGAATCTTCAGACAATTCATCAACAGCGCCTGTGTTACGATCTGCACCGACAGACACAAGCGAAATTTCTTTCAACGTCGCTTTCAGAATATTCAGATAATAGTCATTATCAAGACTGTCAATCTTTTCAGCTTCTTCTACAAAATAGCTAACGCTGAGTTCTTCCAACACGCCGTCCGTCCACAGTTGTCGCGCGTGCTGTCCGTTAGGCGTGTCATAAAACGTAATATAGCCCACAAACTCGCCCTTTTCGTTCGGCTTTCCATCCGTTTCCACATAACCGACGACGTTGTCAATGTTATTATCCGAATGTTCATACAATAGCGGATATTTTTCACGTGTGACGATTAAGCTATCAGCGTTAAGCTTCAGTCCGTTGTCGTTTACTTCATCCGTGTGCGCATACACAACAGCAATTTTTTCAGGCGCTTTTGCCGTTACGTCTTCAGGCGCTATTTCTTCGCCTGATGCGTTCACTACTTTTGTTCTAATTTTCATAAAATTTAGACTCCTTTTAGCCAATTAGTGAAGCGGCAGGGTTGAGCGTTTGCGCTGTTTTGTTATATACATAACGCGCGCCATCGAGCGTTGTGAGAAGCCACACATCTGCGAGTCCTGCAGGCAATTCGCTTGCATTTGTAACAGTTCCATCTACGAACGGAACAGCGAAGCCTTTTTCGTTTTGCACGTATACGTCCATGTGCACCGTCTGATCATCTGAAACAACTTCAGCGTTTGAATTGTCTGAATATTTCCAAATCTTCACTTCGCCCATACTCGCTAAAAAAACATAATGTTTAGAATTGTCAGACTTGCCAGACAATGATTTAATTGCCACTTTGATTTTAGACATGCGTTCATTAAATTTTTGCGACGCTTCGTCCAATCCACTCAATTCTTCGCCACTTGCCGCAGACTCTAAATCCGAGAGTGTCACTCCTGCGCTTGGATTGAGTGCTTTAAGTGCGTTAGAAATAGCTGTTTTAGTTGCGTCTGACGCATCGAGCGCTCCAACAGCATCTAAAGCTTCTTTTAACGTTTCAGGCTTTTTCATCGCTTCTTTCAATTTTGCAACAGCGTCTGTATTGTTGTATTTGTCAGAATTGTCTAAAAAATCTTTGATCACAGTTGGAATGTCTGTCGCAGGAACGCTTGTTACTTCGTCCTCAATAAGGCGAGCAATTGCGTCGAAGAGTTGCGCAAAGTTTGCACCGTTTGCACGTTTGCCATCTGCCCATTTTGCTTTTTGTTCTGTTTTAAAGTTTTCTGTGTTTGTACTCATGATTGTTACTACTCCTTTTTTTAATTAACTATTTTGCCGTTTTCGATTTTTGGAAACGGATCATCCGTGAAATACTTAACTTGCGATAAACGAATGCCTGTGACGTCGCCTGACGGCTTATTCCGCAATTTTATGGCTAAATAATTATCCAACGTGCTTGAAAGTTGCCACGTACCAACAAAATCTGGGCCATCCGTGTAAATAGATCCCATGAAAGTTTTTGCTGAACGAAAGCCTTTTGGAATCCCATTCACAGGCACTAGAAACGTAGCGTAATAATCTTTGCCATTCGGGTCTTTTTGCGCCCAAAATCCGCTACTTCTGAGTGCAACTGTATCATAAATTGCGCCACTGCAATCTATGATAACAGTGTTCCCCACGCGCCGTGCACGCACAGATGTGCCGTTGATTGCAACAGGCGCAACAGGAAGGCTAACCCAGCCTGTATCCTGCAACGCATCCAAGTTTCCAACTGCATCTGTGTATTCTTCAAACGCTTGCGCTGTCAACTTTTTATTTTTTCCAAAAAGTTGCTTTACTTTTGTTTTTAATTCGCTTAGATTCATTCAAAATCACCCCAATACTCTTTTGATGCCACCTCACGAATTGGTATATACCAATAGCCACCATTAGCGCGAGGTTGAGAAATCCACTCATATCCGTTTGAGGCGAGTTTGCGGTCAAAGGCAATCTTGTCCCCTGCGTGGAATAAATAAACTTGTGGGTTTTTTGTGTCTGGTCCTTGTGCGCGTGCTTTAATGTTGTATGCGCACCGAAACGTTTTCCCGTCTCGCGGTACTTGTGGCGTTTGACTTGTTGCGTTCACATAGCTTGCAATTTTTGCTTTTAACTCGTCAAGCGTCATTCCGACTACTGAGTCATCATGGTCTGTTCCGCCATACACCGCGGACGCGGTGCGATGATCAATAATTTCAAAATTGTCAAACGGAATATTGCTTTCTTTAATTTTTGTGGCAACATATTCAGCTAAGTAATTTGCCCCACGGACATTTTGAGAATCGTCAGCACTAATACACTGTTCAACTTGCAACCATGCGTGCGTGTTGATGTGCCCCGCACCCCAGACAACGTCACCCATTTTGGCGTTCTCAATCACCACACCGTTCCAATCAACAAACGCGTGAACAAATGCTTGCACATTTGCCCATTCACGGTGAAAGTAAGCGTTTTCAGCGTCCGCGGTGGCGTTAGGTGTCGCCGTATTGTGAATAATAATAAACTTTTTGCCGTTCAATTCTGTTGCTTTATCTGTTGGAATGCCTGACAGATAATCTTGTTTAATCTCCATATTTTACCTCCTGGCTGTTAAGATTCGTGCGATATACATCGCCGCCTGAAACTGGATCATATCCCATGAGCTTGCGAATTTCATTGACTGTTAAAAATGCGCCGTTAGTGTTTGCGCTTGCTAAGTTAATAATTTCTGTAACGCTTGCAAATTTGAAAGTGTCAACAGAAATAACAATGCGCTCAAAACGGTTCTTTACGCCGTCGTTTACACGCGCATTTGTACTTAACAATTTATAAGTTAATTCTGTTTCAATTTCTTTAATAATTGGTGCCAACACATTATCAAAAAAGTGTTTATAGTCTTGTTCATTATAGTCACCCGTGAGCAATTTCTCAGAAATTCCGAATCCGTTGAGAATTTCTTTTTTAATAACATCAATGACGTTGTCTGGCACTGTTTCATATTCGTGTTGCAATTCCTGAACGTCTGTTTTAGCATCCAACACGCCAAGGCCGTTGTACGCTGAAACTTCCTGAAGCAGTTTCAATTGCTCTTCTGCTTTTTCTCTAAAGTTTGAATTTTGCGAATTAATCGCAGCATTCACTTTCAGGAATCCACGTAATTTCTTGTTATTTAGCTGACGGCTGATATTTGTGAGCATGTTATCGTATAGCGTGGAATTATTACTCACGAAAATCGGCGACGTAATCACAAGAATATCATCAGGTGATTTCAAATATTCCTCTTTGTCAGAAAATTCCAACTTTACTAGGTTTCCACCTTTGCGGATAGGCTTGAGGTAAACATTAACGCCACGCATCAAACGAGACGCTATTTCACGCTTCCATTCTGCGTTTGTCAACATTCCATTTGGCGCATAATTCAACACCTCAAAAATGTCACTTCCGAGCTTGTCCGCTGTCAGATAATTCCCGTCTATTTGTTTTGTATAAACGCGGTGATCAATCTCAAGTTTACTAAACTCACGCGCAATAAACAAAATAATAGATTGAACAAAAGCTGATGTATAGCGTGCGCCATCATCTGTCCAAGCTATTCGTTGCGTGCGTTTGTCAACAATGTCGCCTTTAAACATTTTCACAAATCCATTAATAATGTAATCAAACATTCACTCTCTCCTTTCTACCATAATGTGTCCTGTGTTGTAATCTTTCTGAAAGTTTTCAGATTGTGACAGTCTTGGCAGAGTAGCCACAGATTGTCAGGATTGTAAGCAATGTCCCAATCTTTGTAATTATCAAAATTCAATTCGATTTTGTGGTCAACGATATAACGTCCAGTAATCGGTTTTCCGCAACGTTGACACGTCATCTTGTCACGCAGTTTGATTTGGTCTCTCACACGTTTCCATTTCTGCGTGCTATAAAATCCTGTGGATCGCACGCCGTCACGTTCTACCACGTTTTCAGGCAAATAGCTAATCAATATTATGTTTTTCCTTCTTATATTGAATTTCATTTCCTAAGAATTTAGACGCAAAGCGCGTAACAAAGTTTGACGCTTCAGGGTTTGCGGCTGAATAATTGGCGATGATTGAAATAGATTCAGATGCCAAAAACAACACAGTGACAAAAAGTGAGAGCGTTTGAATATACGCATAATCATGTCCAGGAATTGCAGTATAGTGTTGAAAAACTGAAAGCGCGAACGGCACAACAATAATCAACAAATTAAACACAAATCCTTTAATTAATGTTTTTGATAAAATGCTTTTTGACTTAATGGACAAGCTGAGAGCTGTCCACATGTCGACAAGCAAAAATACAAACATAACGACTGACATATCGGTTGGTGATAGTGTCATTAAAAAATCAAATAGATGTTCCAATGGAATAAACTCCTTTTATTTTTCATTATACCACAAAAACGTGAATCTGTCAATTCACGTCCCTTTTATAATAGCTGTCTTAAGCGCGATGACGAGCGCAACGACAGGGTCAATTTTTTCAGCGTTTGTCAGTTTCGTTGCCATGTAATCGCCACTTGTTCCGACTTTGACCGCAAAATTGTTGAGGCTCCATTCCAAGATTTTTGAATTATGAATTAACGAACCGTCAGCCAATTTGTCTTTCATTAATTT
>FLSB01003604.1_pt1 | contig 26742 bp, 18 predicted proteins | sample 1550551 | NCBI WGS metagenome assembly FLSB01 (sample SAMEA4031774, study PRJEB14383) | metagenome | biome: human; feature: oral; material: saliva | place: Philippines | collected 2014 | reverse complement strand
CAAGCCTTCGCAATGTATCACAGCACCAACGAGTGGCTCTTGAGATTGTTCAGCAACTACGGAAAAGGTGATTGAAGAACCTTCATTCTTATCATCATCACCAACATGTTCCCTCCCATGCGCCGTTATCGAGGCTAAGAGTGGAGGCGAGAAAAGTAACAAAGAAGACATTAGGATTGTAGATGACAATAATCTAACATGCCTTCCAAAGTTCATCTTTAATTTAATCATATATTATCAGATTGTGAGTAGTTTATCACTTAAGTTTATGCAATTCTCCCACTCTTTGCAGGAGAAATGAGTATCTTTTAATATGCTACTCAGTTCATAAATTAAGCTTAGAGATCTATTGGCTATTGCCTACAGGTCCGCAGATTCGTAGATGTTTGTTTGTAGATGAAGTCCTATTCAGTACTTTATTCTATACAACACCTTAATCGTTTGCAAAGGTATAGATATTTATTTATTACTGCAATACTTACTTTTAGCGATTTACATATTACTTATTTTTGGGTAAGAACATGGTTATTTCAACTACAAAACACCATTTTATAGTATGTTAGATATAGGATTTTAGGGTGGAGAAGTTCGTATCTTTCGTATTATAACATATTGAGTTACGTGAGACATGATAATGAGGAGAAAAGAAAGAAACGCCCTTCTTCATAGAAGGAAGGCGTTTCTTTGCAACGAAGAGAGGCTTTCTTCAAAACGAAGAAAGCCTCCTCTTTACTTGTATCCATTAGTCACTTCTTCCCTACAAGGAAGCTATATGGTGACTTCTGGAAACTTTCTTACTTATAAAACAGATTGTACTTCTTGTACACCTTTTATATTCTTCATACTCTCAACAATCACTTCTACATCATTGCGATCATGTACTTGCATCTCTATTGTACCATCAAATATGCCATTATCACTCGTGATTGTGATCTTACGAATATTGATTCCTAGCTGATCAGAAAGCACATCGGAAATATCGTGTAACATACCACTTCTGTCAATACCACGTATCTGTATAGCTGCTTCAAAGAATAGACTGCGGTGCATATCCCACTTTGCATCCAATATACGAGTACCATAACTGGCTTTCAATTTAGCTGCTACTGGACATGAACGTTTGTGTATCTCAATGTGATTCTTATTATCGATATACCCCAAGATATCGTCCCCTGGTATGGCATGACAGCAATGTGGGAATACATAACGATAGACATTATCCTCATTGATGAAGATTGGCTTCTTCTTATTTAAGTCCTTTGTTACAACTATCAAACCTTCAGAACGCTCCGAGTCATCCGTGTTTACGGCTTGCATCTCCTTCTTTCCACTTGTCTTCAAGAATGGCACATAACGACGCCAACCACGCCCTTCTGTAGGCTTCTCAGACTTATTCTTCCCTCGAAGTTCATTAAGATCTGTATCTCCAAGTATGACTGTTTTATCTCCAATAGATAGGAAGAGACTATCGTGCTTCTTAAGGTCGTGCAACTCACAAAGCCTATCTAATACAGCCGTTGTCATCTCTAAGTCGTTTGCTCTCAACCATTGCAACAGTCGCTCTTCACCATTCTTCTGCACCTCACGACTCTCCCTACGGAGGATTGCTTGTATCTTTGCTTTTGCCTTAGCAGTCGATACGAAGTTAATCCAAGAGGGGTCAACATGCTGTGACATAGACGTGAGTATCTCAACTTGATCACCACTTTGTAACTTATGACTAAGCGGTACTAGCTTGTGATTAACCTTTGCTCCAATGCAGTGACTACCAAGGAATGTGTGTATCTGAAAGGCAAAGTCGAGTGCAGTACAGCCTGCTGGCATTGTTTTAATCTCGCCTTTTGGAGTAAAGACAAATATTTCAGAGGCAAAGAGATTGAGCTTAATAGCATCGAGAAAGTCCATTGCATCAGGCTGAGGATCATCCAGAATCTCCTTGATTGTACTAAGCCATTCATTCAATTCACCCTCATCTTCTGTTATTTCTCCACCATCCTTATACTTCCAGTGGGCTGCAAATCCTTGTTCAGCAAGCTCGTTCATGTGTTCAGAACGAATCTGCACCTCTATCCATCGACCCTTTGCTGACATCAAAGTGACGTGTAATGCCTGGTAACCATTAGCCTTTGGATGGTTCACCCAGTCACGAAGTCGATCGGGATGACTCTTGTATATCTGACTGATGGCAACGTAGATTTGGAAGCAGTTATTGATTTCCTCTTCCTTAGACTTAGGCTTATAGATGATTCGAACAGCAAGGATATCATAGATCTCTTCGAATGTTACATGTTTGTTCTGCATCTTACACCAAATGGAGTAAGGACTCTTCACACGTGCTTTCAACTCATATTCAAACCCCATCTTATCGAGTTCTTTGCGGATAGGGGCAGTAAACTCATCAAAGAGAGTGTCGCGTTGTGCTTGTGTTGAAGCCAACTTCTTCTCAATAGAAGCGTATGCATCGGGATGCTCGTAACGGAAACTTAAATCCTCTAATTCGGTCTTTATCTTATTAAGACCTAGTCGATTCGCAAGCGGCGCATAGATATAGAGCGTTTCACCAGCAATCTTGTATTGTTTGTTAGCAGGCTGTGAAGCAAGGGTGCGCATATTGTGTAAGCGGTCACAAATCTTAATGAGTATGACTCGAATATCATCACTCATCGTCAATAAGAGCTTCTTGAAGTTCTCAGCTTGAGCGGAGGCTTGCTCTCCAAAAATGCCTCCAGAAATCTTTGTCAGACCATCAACTATCTGCGCAATCTTCGATCCGAAGATGTTTTCAATATCCTCTACTGTGTAGTCCGTATCCTCTACAACATCATGTAATAAGGCTGCACTGATACTCGTTGCACCAAGTCCCATCTCCTCACAAGCAATCTGGGCAACAGCGATTGGGTGCAAGATATATGGCTCACCTGACAATCGGCGAACGCCTTTATGAGCCTGTCGCGCGAAGTTGAAAGCCTTAGTTATGATGTCAACCTTCTTACGATGACGAGAGGCAAGATAGGTATCAAGAAGATGTTGGAAGGCTTCATCAACCATCTTCTCATAATCAATCACTTTTTCTTCTGTTCGTTCCTTGTCTTTATCCATAGTGCATCCTTTCCTATATATAATAAGGTGAAAGACTTGTTTAGTGCATCATTACGCCCTGTCTATGTAGTGCGGTTGTTTGGTTCGTGTTAGTAGCAACGACATTAGGGTTGGTTTTCTCGAATGATGCCTCATCTTGATATATAAGTTCTTTGCTATAGTTAAACTTCTCAATCATATCTGCTGGCAATCTTAACTTAGCCATTCCGTAAGTAGAAAAGGCTTTCACTACACCCAACTTGTATTGTGGATTAAGTGTTTTAATCTTATCTAATTCGATCCCCAAAACATCTGCCACCTTCGCTAATGTAACATCTTTCTCTATCACAACAGTATCACATTGAGCTGGAAGATTGGTTGGAAGCGGTGTTATATTATAATCGCCATAATAATTCATCACGTAGTTTACGGCTATAAAAGCAGGCACATAACCTCTTGTCTCTTTAGGGAGATAACGATAAACTGCCCAAAAATCGGATCCACCACCAGCCTTAGCAATAGCACTACTCACACGACCTGGACCACAATTATAGGCTGCCAAAGCTAGAGTCCAATCTCCAAAGCGATTGTAAAGATCGCTTAGCAAGCGTGCAGCAGCATAAGAGGATTTCTCTGGATCACGCCTTTCATCAATATAATTATCAATCTGAAGGTTATATTGTTTACCAGTGGTTGTCATGAACTGCCATAGTCCTGCGGCTCCAACTCGTGATGTTGCATTAGGATTCAGACCTGACTCTATAATAGGAAGATACTTCAGTTCTTGTGGTAGACCATAGCTTCGCAAAGCCTTTTCAAAGAATGGATTGTAATAGCTTGCACGCCCAAGTAAGTAACTCGTAGACTTTCGTCCAGCCTTTGTGTATCTATCAATATATCGTTTCACTTCGTCATTACAAGTCAATGTCATCACTTCTGAAAGGCTACGCATCTTACGCTCAACACCTTCCAAACCTTCTTCCAAATCCTCGATAGTGCCTTTCTCTGTTGTTTTTTCACTATTCACGCCGTGAAGTTTACCACTTTCATAGAACTTATCATCTGAGTAGTCTACATCAACATAACCTGTCAATGAGCCATCAGTAGTTGGTATTACGACATCTAGACTCTTACCATGATTGTCTATAACAGTTTGACTCTGCGCATATAAACTAACAGTTGTCACCAGTGTAATTAATAGTGCAACGAAATATCTCTTATGGTTCATTACGTCTTATTTAGTTAACGCAAATACAGTGCGTCACTGCTTAGAATGTCAAACTACAGCCTAGTCCTATTGCCGAAGAACGGAAGGGATGATTCGGTGTAGTGATACTCTTATCTTGAATGACTGTCGGTGCAATGTGCAACGAGAGGTCATCTGAAATATTAAAATCCGACAGGGAGGCATCTACATAAGCATCAATTACTGATAAAGCGTAGACTGCCACGGTTGCAAAGATGCTCAAATCGCGCCAACGACGATAGCGATCTTTACGTTGTTTGAATATGTTTTTATAGCGTTCTTCATTAGCAGATGTAATCGTTGTACCCAAATGCAAGAAGCTATTATAGCTCTGGGTCGTAGGGTCATTATCAACAAGATCGACGTATGCCTGTGCATAGTCATGATACATCTGATTATTCCATGTCATTGCGTAAATACATCCAACAATACCGCCATAGAATATCGGAAGCTTCCAATACTTACGATTATAAACCTGTCCAGCACCAGGTAATACCAATGCTAACCACAATGCTCTTTTAGGATTAGGACGCCACTTTGCCCAATCACGACCTTGTCTCTTCACAAGACTAAGGCTATCCTTACGCACAACGGAAGTAAGACGTCCTTCATCATCTGGTGTTAATATCGCTCTTTCCTCCACATACTTATCCTGTGAATTAGGAACTTTAACAACGGAGGAATCGCCTGGATAGATTACTTTTATCGTATCATCAGAGACATTCTGAGCCTGCATACCCATTGAACAAACGAGCATCCCTACTGCTAATATCCCCCTACGAATTATATTCTTAACCATCATCACTATCCGTCTTTATTAACTAATACCTGTAAAGAAGTACTTTACTTCATTTTATCCATCACTTCCATTATATGCTCCAATTCTTCTTCTGAAGCAAACGGAATACTTATCTTCCCCTTCCCACTCGCATTGCAACTCATCTGAACCTTTGTGTTAAAGAAAGAGGAAAGGCGTTGCTTGAGGATATTAAACTCTTCAGGAAGACGCTTACGAGCTGCTATTTTCTTCTTGGCAGACTGTATGTCTTCCCCACTATTAAGCTGTTGACATAGTTCCTCTACCTTTCTAACACTATAACCATTCTTTAGAATCTCACGATAAAGCTTCAGTTGTAATGCCGGACTATCTAATGATAACAATGCACGAGCATGCCCCATGTCAACTTCCTTCTTCTGTAATGCCATCTGCACTTGCGCTGGAAGTTTTAAAAGACGAAGATAGTTAGCTATAGCGGCACGACTCTTTCCTACACGCTCTGCCACTCTCTCTTGTGTCATACCACTCTTCTCCAACAAGTGTTCATAGGCAAGTGCGATTTCAATAGCATTCAAGTCTTCACGTTGGATATTCTCTACCAACGCCAATTCCATCACACTTTCGTCCTTAATCGTTCGAATATAAGCAGGTATAGCTGTTAATCCAGCTAACTGGCTTGCACGCCAACGTCGCTCACCAGCGATAATCTGAAAGCGGTTATCAGCTATCTGTCTCAAGGTGATTGGTTGTACTAATCCAAGCTCACGAATACTATTTGCCAACTCCTCCAAAGCGACTGGATCAAACTCACGACGTGGTTGATTAGGATTCGCTTCGATCTGATCTAAGGCTATCTCATTAATCGTTGAGCTGCCTTGTGTACTAACAGTATCAGTAGAAATCAATGCGTCAAGCCCACGACCCAACGCATTTGTCTTTGCATTTCGATTGTATTTCTTATGTACAGCCATTCCTTATTTCTTATTCTTTTCGATGATTTCTTTTGCCAGATTAAGGTGATTCTTCGCACCAGTAGAGTCTGCATCATAGAGGATAACAGGTAATCCATGACTCGGACTCTCGGATAACTTCACGTTACGTTGTATGACTGAGCGGAACACCAGTTCCTGGAAATGACGCTTAACTTCATCATATATCTGTCGAGCTAACCGAAGGCGACTATCATACATCGTCAACAAGAATCCTTCTATCTCGAGCTTCGGATTAAGCTTACTCTTAATAATCTTGATTGTATTCAGCAGTTTGCTAATACCTTCCAAAGCAAAGTATTCACACTGAACAGGTATGATTACGGAATCAGCTGCAGTCAAGGCATTGACCGTAATGAGCCCTAATGACGGACTACAGTCTATCAGAATGTAATCATAATCATCACGTATCTCAGCAAGCAGATTGCTCATTACCTTCTCACGACCGCTGAGTTTCAACATCTCAATCTCGGCTCCGACAAGGTCAATATGGCTGGGCACAATATCAAGCCCATCAATATCAGTTGTGTAGATAGCGTCTCTTATATCGGCATGGTCAATGATACATTCATAAAGAGAACAGTCCACTTCCTTTATATCTACACCCAAACCACTTGACGCATTAGCCTGTGGATCGGCATCGATAACCAACACGCTCTTCTCTAAAGTAGCAAGAGAAGCCGCTAAATTGATAGTGGTTGTTGTCTTTCCAACACCACCTTTTTGGTTGGCGAGAGCGATAATCTTTCCCATTTCTCTATATATTTCAAATACGTTTATTAGGCTACAAAGATACATAAATTATGCGAGACAGGGAGCTTTATAAACCTTTTTTCGTACTTTTGCATCCAATCAAAAGCGAAAACAATGAATTTTACTAAACCACTTATACTCATCTCTAACGACGATGGATACCATTCGAACGGTATTCGCACGTTGGTATCTTTCCTCACAGACTTTGCTGATGTGGTTGTTTGTGCACCTGAATCGGGACGTTCGGGATTCTCTTGTGCGTTCTCTGTAACTGATTATTTGTTATTGAAACAGCGTCATAACATTCCTAATTGTGAGGTATGGTCATGCACAGGAACGCCTGTTGATTGCGTTAAACTTGCATTAGATCAAATCCTCAAAGAACGTAAACCAGATTTAATCCTTAGTGGCATCAACCATGGCGACAACTCTTCTGTGAATAATCACTACAGTGGTACGATGGGAGCAGCCTATGAGGGATGTATGAAATATATCCCTTCTATTGCCTTCTCAAGTTGTGACTATAACACAGAAGCAGACCTCTCTTACCTCAAGGATTACGTAAGAAAGATTGTAAAGAAGGTTCTTACCGATGGACTCCCTAAGGGCGTATGCTTGAATGTGAACTTCCCTAAGGTGGAGAAGTTCGCTGGCTTGAAAGTTTGCCGTATGGGATTCGGTAGTTGGACACGGGAAGTTGAACGTTGCAAACACCCTCGTGGCTTCGATTACTATTGGATGATTGGGCATTATCAAAACGATGAGCCCGATGCCACCGACACGGATCAATGGGCTTTAAATCATGGCTATGTATCGGTTACGCCAACACGTATTGACGTCACGGACTACGATATGATTGAGAAGATGAACACGTGGAATACCCTCTAAACACTTGATATATGAAGTATTACTTGATTGTTGGTGAGGCCTCTGGCGATCTGCATGCTTCACGACTGATGCAGTCTTTGATGCAGTATGACCCTGCTGCTGAGTTCCGCTTCTTGGGTGGAGATCTAATGCAGAGAGTGGGCGGAACAAGGGTTAAACATTATCGGGAACTTGCCTACATGGGCTTTGTGCCAGTTCTACTCCACCTACCCACTATCTTCAAGAATATGAAGATGTGCAAGGAAGACATCGTACGTTGGCAACCCGACGTAGTGATCCTCATCGACTATCCAGGCTTCAATCTTAGTATTGCCAAATATGTAAAGAAGAATACAAACATACCTGTCTTCTATTACATCTCACCGAAGATATGGGCATGGAAGGAGTGGAGAATCAAAGCTATTAAGCGTGATGTGAAGGAGATGTTCTCTATTCTTCCGTTTGAAATAGCTTTCTATGAGAAGAAACATCACTACAAAATACATTACGTTGGCAACCCAACTAAGGAGGAAGTAGATAACTTCCAACATGTTTACACAGAGTCGAAAGACGAGTTCTGTCAGCGTAATAACTTATCCTCGAAACCGATTATTGCGATCCTTGCAGGCAGTAGGAAACAAGAGATAAAGGATAATCTTCCGTCAATGCTTGAGGCTGCACGCCACTTTGAAGACTATCAAATGGTGATTGCAGCAGCCCCTTCTATCGAGAAATCATACTATAAGAAATATCTCGGAGATAGTGAAGCTAAGATGGTGGAGTTGCAGACTTACGAGTTACTCACCCACTCCACAGCGGCGTTAGTAACGAGTGGAACCGCAACACTTGAGACCGCTTTACTCAACGTTCCGCAAGTGGTTTGCTATGAAACGCCCGTTCCGAAGCTCATTCGTTTCGCTTTCAAGCATATAATTAAGGTGCGTTTCATCTCCCTTGTCAACCTCATTGCCGATAAAGAAATCGTACAGGAATTACTCGCCGACCGCTTTTCTATTTACAATATAGCCAATGAGTTATATCGAATCTTACCCGGTCAGCCCGCTCGTGAGCGCATGCTTGCCGATTATCAAATCGTTCGCGAACGCTTAGGAGATGCTGTTGCGCCAGATAATGCAGCGAGGATAATGGTTGGGAAGCTAACCAGCAGCATTGCACAAGTAGGCTTTTCTGTGACAAACAACAGTGAGTAACAGATATAACAAGACATAACCTCACTAACAAAGGACTATAAAGAACAAGATAAGAGACGCCTTCTTCCATTGGAAGAGGGCGTCTCTTTGATGTAAGGAGAGGCTCTCCTTGTATCAAGAAGGGCGTCCCGTCAATCAGAAGGGATATGCCTCAGCGAATTATACAGCCTTGTATAATTGATTGTCACGTACGTGATAATGGATTATACAGCGGTGTATAATTGAGTATCATCTACGTGATAACGGATTATACAGGGCGTGTATAATCACGCAAGCTATATCTATTAGCAAGATGATAGTACGCTTACAATACAAGTAGAAACCTAGTTTTAACTCCCTTTCTCTTATGTATAATAGGCAAAGAGACCTATTGATTGAAGAGTAAAAACATACTGACAACGCACTTACAACAAGATATTTAGCACGTCATCTACTATCTGCTCATCCTGTAAATGGTTATCAGACAATAGCTGTTGAAGGTCGAAACGATCGTAGAGATCCTTCTTTACGCCGCCAACAAGCACCTTCATATCAGTAGGACCATAGTAAGACGCAATGCGCTCACCGAATCCTCCATCTTTACAACCATCCTCCAATGTCACAACCAACTCGTGGTCATCCTTCAAAGCATTCAATGTATTCGCATCAACAGCATTCAGATAACGAGGATTGATGAGGGTTGCATTAATCCCTTTATCAGCCAATAAGCGAGCTACATTCTCACCTTTTTGATAGAAAGAACCTGCTGCAATGATAGCAACCTTCGAGCCTTTGTGCATGATCTTATACTTTGGTTCATAGTCATACACGGTATCAACAGCCTCTGAAGTATGGTTAACTCCGTTGGACGGAATACGCAAGGCGATAGGCTTCTTATCCTGTTGGATAGCCCAACGAAGCATTGCGAAATATTCCTCACAGGTAGTTGGAGCAAGATAAATAAGGTTGGGTATGCTGCAAAGCATTGGTATATCGAAAAGGCAGATATGCGTAATATCATTCATAGATGCCGTGCCACCCCATGCTACATTGATAACTGCTGGGTTAGAGTTAATGCAGAGATCCTGTGCAATCTGGTCGTAGGTGCGCTGGATAAACGTACTAAAGACTGTCCATACTGGATGTAGTCCGCCCTTTGCCATACCAGATATCATTGCTACAGCTTGCTCTTCGGCAATACCTACATCAACATGTTGTTTGCCTGCTTTCATACGTTTCTCTGGTGTAAACCCTGCTACAGATGGGGTGCCAGAGGTAACAGCAACAAGCGTCTTATCCGTCTTCATCTCCTCTAACATCCAATCGCTAAGGAGTTGCTCATAGGTCTCATACGCTGGAGACGCTGGTCGACTGCCATCCTCGATATTGAAAGGCATACCATAATGCCATGCCTCTTTATTGGCAACAGCAGGTGCGAAACCATGTCCTTTCTCTGTGTGGATATGAACGACAGTAGGCTTATCTGTCCCCTTCACACTGCGAAATAACTCTATTAACTTAGCAACATCATTACCATCCTCAAGGTACTTATACTCAAATCCCCACGCCTTGAACCAGTTATGCTCACAGGTTCCGTGGCTCTCACGCAAGGCACGTAAGTTCTTGTAGATACCGCCATGATTCTCTGCAATAGACATCTCATTATCATTGACAACGATGATGATTCCAGTGCCAAGTTCGGATGCTTCATCCAATCCCTCAAATGCTTCACCACCTGAAAGGGAGCCATCTCCTATGACTACAATGATATTCTCGTTCGTACCCTTTATGTCACGTGCCTTCTGAAGACCTGTTGCAAGACTCACAGAGGTGGATGTGTGTCCCACTTCAAAGTTGTCATATTCAGGGCATTCAGTAGGTGATGAATATCCACTGATGGCATCCATCGCCTCCAAATCACCTAAGAAACCAGACGCACGACCCGTTAGTACCTTGTGTGGATAGCTCTGGTGGCTCACATCAAAGACTAATTTATCCTTCGGAGTATCGAACACATAATGCAAAGCAACCGTTGCCTCTACGAAACCGAGGTTCGGACCAACGTGCCCACCATGCTTACTAACACGATTCAATACCGCTTGGCGAGTTTCATCCGCTACAATCTTTAATGCTTCTATACTTAGTGGTTTTAAGTCGGCTGGCGACTTGATCTTCTCAATGTACATGTTATTTGCTTTATAAATGGTTGTTATCTTGTGTGCACAAAGGTACTAATACTATCTAAGCATCAGCCTACCGATATCTTAAATAATCCTATCCACCACCTTTTTCTTACGCTTCCTCCACCTGTGTCTTCGGCCAATTAACGAGATAAAGGTGCTCCGTGGCACGGGTGAATGCTGTATAGAGCCAGTGGATATAGTCGGGAGTTAGCATCTCATCAGTCATATAGCCTTGGTCAAGATAGATGTGCGCCCACTGCCCACCTTGTGCTTTATGACAGGTAATAGCATATCCGAACTTCACTTGCAAAGCGTTGTAATAATCATCCTCACGTATCTTCTTCATACGATCAGACTTCAGTGGTACGTCGGCATAATCTGCCAGTACTTGTTGAAAGAGTTGTTCGTTCTGTTCATGCGTTAGTGCTGGTGCTTCCGTTGTGAGCGTATCAAGGATGACTATCATATCCTCTTCGGTATTGTCGTAATCGGGGAATGATAAGGTAACATCGGCAAAGCGGAATCCATAAAGCTCCCGCACATTGCGCACACTACGCACGATAGCACGGTCACCATTGGCAATGAAGCCCCCTTCAATCCCCCTGAAAGAAGTCAAACCTTTGTTGGAGGTCGCCTTACCTTGCATTCCCTCCCCTGCTGCTTGGGCTTCCCCCCTTTCGGGGGGATTGTGGGGGGCTTTATACTTATTCTTCACGACCATCAACATATCGCCCGTTGTCAATTCCTCTTCACGCCCTAATACCATATTACGAATACCCTGATTGAAGATATTGGCACGCTTATTCGACCGTGTGATAACCATGGTTTCATCTATTCCAACCTCTGCATAACTTGTTGAAAGGCTCTCTATGAGTTCATCGCCAGGTACGATTGAGATGTCGGCAAAGCCTTTGAAGCGAATCTTGGGCAGTGCTGTTGCTTGGTCGTGGGTAATCATTTGCCGAATGATGGTAGCATTATAGAGGATACCAGAGTCTTGGCTCTGACGGAGGACTTCATTCAAATCACACTCATAGACCTTCAAGCCATAAGCAGCTAACACGTCAGTACGCAAGGCGGGACTCTCGGCTTCACCCACAGGGGGCAACTGCGCCTTATCACCAATCAGCAACATTCGACAGTTGCGTTCGTTATAAACAAACTGAATGAGGTCGTCTAACAAGCAACCACTCCCAAAGGTGGAGTTCACGGAGGTTAGACTTATCATCGAGGCTTCGTCTATCATGAACAAACGATTACGATAGAGATTCGCATTAAGGTTGAACTTCCCATCCAATCCAGCGAACGTTCGCTCTCGATAGATACTTCGATGAATGGTAGCAGCAGGTTGACCAGAGTTTAAAGAGAATATTTTTGCTGCACGACCAGTAGGTGCAAGAAGGCTTATCTTGTATTGCAAGTTCAAGAGCGTGCGCACAATAACACTTGCTAAGGAAGTTTTGCCCGTACCAGCACTACCTCGGAGTATCATCACACAACGCTCATCGCTATCGGTCATGAAGCATTCGAAGACATCAAGGGCATACATCTGGTCGTCAGTCGGATCGAACGGGAAGTTGCGAAGTATTTGATACATTAAACTATCATACATGTGTCTTACCTTTTATATTACCACTCTGAAATATCGGCTTGGCACTCTACACGCTGCTCAACATCGTCGGGCAACTTTGGAAAGAAGTCTATCCCAGTTATACGCTCCACATCATCAACAGTGTTCACATACTCCATCTTCTTATGCCCCTTAGCTGATGTATTACGACAAACGAATCCAATTGCTTTTGGAGTAGGCTTCAGCCGCAAGATAACCTTATAGAAGGCTTCAGGTACTTGCACCTTATTATTACCAATACGCTTGTGTGGCTGCTTGAAATAGATTGGTCCGCAAACAATAAAGACATCGCCATAACGCTTCGTCCACGTGCGACATTGCTCTTCTATTGAGTTCCATAACCCACTATTTAAAGCATGATCTTGCGGACAAACATTTGTCATCAAGAAACTTTGTTCCATCGCCGTCTCACTCCATCGATTATCACCAGCAGGACACATGTGCCCTCGGTCATAACCCGAACGCATATAATCGTAAGTATCCACACGAGGTTCAGGCACATCATCATCTGCATGGAACTGCACACCATTACGCTTTACTGCACCATCAACATGATTAGCTGTGAGGTGCCATGCCACCCAGTTCGGTGTCTTCGTATCTATATTATAGGATGCAGTGTAGCCTTCTCGATAAAGCAAAAGAGATGAAACTCCAATCTCTCCTATAGGAATTTCCAACTGGTTCGCAGTAGATTCACGTGTAGAAGTTCTGTGAATAAACTCTACCTCTACTGGCAAACCCTTCTCCGTAGTACCAGAAGAAGGGGAGTCTAAGGTTCTTATAAACACCTCTCTCCTACTATTCCCCTGGCATGCAAAAGCTAAAGTGGAGAGAAAGAGGATTACTATCTGTATATTCTTTTTCATTAATCAGCCATCATTCTGTTGTTATTAACATCTTATTTAAAATTATATTCACAAAGTTAGTATTTTTCTGGGAATAATAATTACTATATACCCCGTAAACTGAGATAGGATTACATAAATCAAACCTAAAACCACAGAGCCATCATCTAACCGTATCAGGCAAATAAGGAAGACCAGAGGCAGCACGAAAGACAAGATTCACCACAAAAGATTTCCTGTCGCATTACATTTCAATTCTCAACCATTAGGCTGTCCTCTAATAAATGTACAAGAGGTAGAATTTATCGAATAGTAATATTTTGTAATAAAATACTGCTAATTTGATAGGGTATTTTCGCGATATTTTCAAAGAGGAGTGCACATTGGCTCAAATACGCAAATTATGAAGCAGTGACAGTAATATTTCATAAATTTATGATAATCAGGATATTATATAATTTACAGCATCTTTCGAACGAAAAAAATATTCATTATTTTTGAAAATAATAGATTTTCTGCTGAAAAACTATATATTTTCCAGCAGAAAACTATATATCTTTTTTCTCAAAACTATATATCTTTTTGGAAAAAATCTATCCTTAATGGTCAAAAAATGAGAGGATATAGCAAATGATTTGTGAGTCAGTCAGTTCTGATTATTTGACCATTCGGGGGAAAAACCGCCAAAAGACGGACTTTTGCCAACTTTGGACAGAGCAGCGTTACTAAAACATTACCCTATATCCAACTTGGAAGGAATGGCAAAAACGGTAACGAATGGGTTATTCCCCAACTGAAATCTTCTACAAAGATAGCCCAATAAAGGGAGAAAGGGAAGAAAAAAGGCAAAAAAAATGAATGCTTGGAATCTTTCCCGTCAAAGTACAATGAATTGCGTATCAGCGGATAACCTGACAATAAATAGTTTTGTAACTTATAAAGAGCCAGAGTTATGCGAAGTACGTTTAAGGTTCTGTTCTACCTCAAAAAGAACGCCCCGAAGAAAGATGGTTCCGTTCCCGTGATGTGTCGTATTACTATCGACGGAACCATTGCACAGTTCAGTTGCAAATGCGACATTCTCCCCAATCTATGGGATGTCAAGAGCAACCGGGCTTCGGGAAAAAGTTCCGTCGCATTGGAAACCAACCGCTTTTTGGACAAGATTCGGGTGGGTATCAATGCCAAATACAAGGAGATTGCCGAAAGGGACAACTATGTCACGGCGGAGAAAGTAAAGAATGCTTTCTTGGGTTTGGAGATGCGGCACGAAACATTGCTGAAAGTCTATGCCCAGCACAATGAGGATTTTGCCAAACAGGTATCTGCCGGTCTACGTCGCGATTCCACATACCACAAGTATTGTACCGTTTACAAGCACTTGGAAGAATTTATCAAGACACGCTATCGTCTGAGCGACATTGCCCTGCGAGAGCTTACACCTGCATTCATCACGGACTTTGAGATTTTCCTCCGCACGGAAAAGCAGTGCTGCAATAATACCGTATGGATCTACATGATGCCTTTGCGCCGAATGATTACCATTGCTCAAAATCACGGCTGGATAGTTCGAGACCCGTTCGTGGATTACAGCATATCTGCCGAGAGTACGGAAAGAGATTATCTGACTAAGGACGAGATACGTCAAATGATGGACTTGAAGTTTCGCCGCAAGTCTATGGAATTGGTGCGTGACCTGTATGTTTTCTGTTGCTTTACCGGCTTGTCGTTTACCGATATGAAGAACCTGACCAAAGACAATGTGCAGACTTCATTCGACGGCAAGTTGTGGATTATGACCAAGCGACAGAAGACGGGCGTGGAATCCGACATCATGCTGATGGACATTCCATTGAGGATTATCGAAAAGTATGACAGCATGGCAAAGGAGGATTATCTCCTGCCCGTTCCGCAGTACATAACCGCTTGCAAGAACCTCAAAAAAATCATCGGGCTTTGCGGCATAGAGAAGAACATAACGTGGCATACCAGTCGCCATACCATGGCAACGGAAATTTGTCTGACCAACGGAGTTCCCATCGAAACGCTCTCCAAGATGCTCGGACACACGAATATCCGCACGACACAGATTTATGCTAAAATCACCCACGAGAAGGAGAGTCGGGACATGAATAACCTTTCCGACAAATTAAGCCGGATAGAACAGTTTAACGGTATCACCATATAAAGATAAGGAGGAATGTCTATGAAAAGAGAAATCATAACCATTGGCGGCAATGGAGAAATACACATCCCGACTACTTCCGTTTGGATGTCGACTTGCGAGATTGCCGACCTGTTCGGGGCTTTCTCCAGCAAGGTGAACGCACAAATCAAAGCGATATTCAAAGAGGGGCTTTTGATGGAGACGGAAGCAATGAGAACAATCCAATCTGAACAAGGATTTATTGATTTGTACAGTATCGAAATGATAACGATGCTGTCGTTTCGTATAGTCACGCCACAGGCAAAGACCTTGCGAGGGTGGATAATCGGCAGGTTTTCGGAAAAGATAGTTTCTTCTCCACCCATGATAATCTGCTACACCGGTGGCGGACGGCACTGCTAAAAGAGGTGTGAACTAAAGGAAAACAGGCTGTGGGATAAGATTTCTCACAGCCTGTCTCCTTTCATCATTCCTCAAATCGTGGATGGTAGTTCTCTTGCAGCAACTTTTCTACCTCCTCCTCTTTATAGAGGACTTTCCCTCCTAATTTGATAAACGGAATACGCCCCATATCACGATAGTCTTGCAGGGTGCGTCGATTGACATGCAGCCGTCGGGAAAGTTCCTCATCCGTCAAATACCGTTGCCCTTGAAGCATCGGTCTGTTTCTTTTCCTCAGGGCATCTATCCCTTTTATCATACGGTCGGAGGCATTGAAGAAGTGCATAATTTCTTCATCATTCTTGGTCTTTACATTATTACTCATAGTTCTACTTTGGATTTAGTGGTGATTAAGATACTGTATCATGGAGAGACCGACTTGTCTATCAATTTCTGAACATCCTCCGGTTTATAGTACATCTTGTAACCTATCTTCGTATAGGGTAAAGTCCGATTACTCCGATAGGTTTGCAATGTACGCAAGCTGACGTTCAGGATTTGGCAGACATCTTGGTTGTCCAGCCATTTGCCCATTCTCTTCTCATCCGATTCCCGACAGAGGGCATCGACCTTGGCGGTCAGGATGCGGAAACGCTCCATCATGGCTTCATACGTTTTCTTCTCGATTGCTATCACTTCCATGTCTCAATTTTTTAGTTTGGATATTACGATATGCAAATGTAATGACAGCGTATGTGAGAAAGAGATACTTTCATCTAACTGCGTGCTTGTGGCTTTGATATGACAGCCTGTGTCTTCGGGCTTGAATACTTGACAATAAAAATCTCTATTCAGTACATATTTAGCATACAATCCAAACGATTTCAATGTCCGAACTTTGCATCATAATCAAATAAAAAGAGCGATGGATGTCATTACGATTGAAAGTAAAGCCTACCACGATTTGATGGGCAAGATAGAAAAGATTCTCCGATATGTGGAGAAAGAGGAACAGACGAAGGAAGAATACGAAAACCGCCTGATTACCAACAAGGATTTAGCCGAGATACTCGGCATCAGCCAGCGCACCCTCCAGAGGCTGCGGAGTTCGGAACGTATCGGCTACAAGATTATCCTTGGACGATGCTATTATGACTTGAAAGACATAGAGGAAGCGATACGCAAGAAAAGCCTGTACTGCAACCCTCAAAACATCAAAGAGCTGAGACAGAATTTCCTGCTTAAAACCAAGAGAACGAAATAGTGTATGGAACTATTGGACAAAGAAACTTTTCTTGAATGGATGGAACGGATCATGAGCCGTTTCGACCATCTGAAGCAGACCATTCCCGATATTCCCCAACGTCCGATGCTCAACGGCGAGCCGCTCTTGGACAATCAGGAGGTCTGTATGATGCTGCAAGTCAGCAAGCGAACCTTGCAGCGTTACCGAGATTCGGGGACGCTGCCTTTCCACATCATCTACCATAAGACATGGTATTTGGAGTCGGAGATAACCGCCTTTATGAAACATCATTTCACAGAGAACATGAAAAGGAAACGCAAGAGAAAGGCAAGGGGATAAAATACGTTGCTTATAATCTTGTAAATTAATCACACGATTATAGAATATCACATTTGTAGTAATATTAGTATAGAAATTGTCGAACAAACGGTAACAGGAATAATGAAAGACATTAATTCAACTTTTTTATAGTTGAATTACGACAATATTTTTCTCAACGTATAGTCTATTTTTCATTATTCAATCAAATACTTTGCCGAATTCATCTGCAAAAAAAAATATTTCCGTAACTTTGTCCACTGTGAATATTGCACCAATTTATTTGTAATCTTTCAGTATTAAATACATTAAGAGTTACAATAGCACTCTATTCTTCTAACTTAGGCAATTTAATTTCATCGAATTCACGTTAAATTAAAGTCACATGTGGTATGAAAATGGCAGACTTGAGAATAGTCAATCCTACACTAACGTATGAGGTCATATGACCGTTGTGACTAATTAGTTGATGTTGAGATATAAAATCATTAGGAAATTATTATTTTAAAAGCTGCATTATGAAAAATATAGATTTCAATAATATTCGACTTGTTAATGGATCATTAAACGATGGGTTCGAGGAATTTGTGTGCCAATTGGCACGCAAAGAGGACATTACAGACATAAAGAAATTTGTGCGGAATGGTAAGCCGGATGGAGGTGTAGAGTGTTATTGGATTCTAGAAGATGGTAGCCTAATAGCCTGGCAGGCTAAATATTTTTGTAATGCTTTTGATAATTCTCAGTATCAGCAGATAGATAATTCTGTGAAGGAGGCATTAAGTGCGTATCCCAATCTGAAGAAATACATCATTGCTGTTCCTACAGATCCTTCTGATGCTCATATTTCTGGTAGGATGAGTATGAAAGAGCGTATCAATGGTTATATAGATAGATGGCAGAAGATAAATGCCAATGTTACTTTCGAGTTTTGGTGGTCATCAGATCTTATAGCAAGACTTCAAATCCCTTCTAATCAAGGACTACTTCGTTTTTGGTTTGGTAATAATGAATTCACAGATGACAATTTTTCCTTATTTAATAAGGCGTCCATCCTAGACCTTGGTAATCGCTATGCACCCAAGTTAAATATAGAGGTAAGTTCAGCCCAATATTTTGCAGTCCTCTCACGAGGTAAATCCTTTAAAGAATTCCTTAACACTGAACTGAAAAAAACCGAATCAGCTTGTCAAAAGATAGAAAAGAATGAAAAATGTCAAGAAGCCACAGAGAGGGTTATAGACGTCAGGGAAAGTGTCAAGCGAATTAAAGATGTTGATATTTTAGGAATTGAAAAGATTCCTATAGATGATTTTTTGTCATCGTTGATGTCCTTAGCGAATACCGTACAGGATATATACTATAATCTTATAGAAAAGGATATTAGCCAAAACATTAACAGGGAAAGCCTAAATATCTATGAATTAAGTGCAGATATTTTGAACGTCTACAACGACCTTCATCAAGAAATCATGAAATTGGTTAATGATCCAGTACTGATTCTAGAAGGTGAGGCAGGTGTTGGTAAATCTCATTTGCTAGCTGATATTGTAGAGAAGCGTAAGAATGATAAATTGGATAGTTTGTTATTGTTAGGACAAAAGTTCACAACAGACGAAGAACCTTTTACTCAGATAATGAGAATGCTTAATTTTGACGGATCTTCTGAAGAATTGTTAGAAACGCTTGAAGCCAAGGCTGAGATATCTGGGCATAGGTTAGTTGTATTCATAGATGCTATTAATGAGGGGCATGGACTGAATATATGGCCAAACTGTATACGAAGTTTTATTGAGTCTTTCCGTGCGCATCCATGGTTAGGATTAGTCTTAAGTATACGTACATCATATGTACCAGCAATTATTCCTCGGGATGAATTCGGATATGATTATTGTGTAAGGGCAATTCATAGAGGTTTTGGTGCGAATACCCGAAAGGCTGTCTTGACATATTTTAAGGAGTACAATATTTTGTATCCGTCGGTTCCCCTACTAAACCCGGAGTTTCGGAATCCTTTGTTCTTGCATTTGTTTTGTGAAGGCATGCAGAAGAATAGTTACCATAAAATACCTGATGGTATAAGGGGTATCTCTTCAGTAATTAAATTATTTTTTGATGGTGTTGAGAAGTCTATCAGGTCTCATATCCGAAATTCATCATCTATAAGTGTGGTCGAGAAAGCTGTTCACAGGTATATTGAATACTTGACAGAGAATGGTTGTCATGAATTATCAGTAGATGAAGCAAGCGAAATATTATCGGAAATAAGTCCGCGAACTTTCAAAGAGGGGGAACTTGTCGATTTATTGATTTCAGAAGGTGTTTTTAGTAAGAACATCTTCTATGACGAAGATGGTGGATACGTTGAAGGTATCTATCTTTCATACGAGCGTTTTGAGAATATATTGCAGGCAGAATATATTATTAATAAATTGAAACTTGACTCAGTGAGCCTTATAAATTACTTGAAAGATATCAAAAGATTAGATAAGGTTAATGGGTTGTTTGAAGCTCTAGCCATCTTACTGCCAGAACGTAGAGGACAAGAATTGTTCGATGTTCTACCACAATTTAAGGAAAAAGGATATGTAGTTAATGCTGTGCTTTCAAGTTTGTTATGGCGGGACGAAAAGACAATAGATTCTCGTCTTGATAGCTACTTCAAACAGTTTTATGGTAATAGTCGATTTATGTACCGATTTGTTCTAACAATTATAGAGATAAGCTTTAATCATGGGAATTACTTTAATGCCAACTATCTTCATCATATTCTTGCGCCAATGAAGTTAGCTGATAGAGATGCAGTGTGGATTCCCATACTGTATCAAATTTATAGTGGTCAAGATAATATTATGGAGGAGATCATAAACTGGGCATGGGATGAAAGTGATAAGATTCATATTTCCGATAAATCTGTTGAATTAGGTGTCACCTTACTTGCTTGGTTGTTAGCTAGTACAAATAGAAAGCTACGCGACACAGCTACCAAGGCTCTAATTCAGCTATTGCATAGCCGAATGAATATATTGATATCTCTGTTTGAGAAATTCAAGACGGTTGATGATCCTTACATTCAAGAAAGGCTTTACTGCATCGCTTTCGGCTGTGCAGTTCGCACCACGTCAAAAGAAAGTCTTAAAGAAATAAGTCTATATGTATATAGCTCGATATTTGACGTAAAGGGCGAAATCTATCCACACATATTACTACGTGATTATGCCCGAGAGATTATAGAATATGCAATATCAATTGGAGTAGAATTAGATATTGCCCTTGACAAAATAAGACCTCCTTACAACAGTAAGTTTGAGTTCGATGTTGTTACAGAAGAAGATATTATGTCTATATTGGATAAATGTGGTAATTATAAAGATTCGCCCGGTATGTGCGGTATGGTAATGTCTATGCTTCCTGAGCATAGCAGTCTCTCTTATGGAGATTTCGGTAGATACACCTTCCAAAGTGCATTGAGCAATTGGAAGATAGATGCAGAAAGCTTAAACTATGTAGCCATTAAACTCATTATCAATAAATATGGATATAGTGAAGACAAACATGGTGTTTTTGATAAGGTAATTGGTTCAGGAAGAGGACGAACAACGACACCCAATGAGCGAATTGGTAAGAAGTATCAGTGGCTTGCGTTTCATGAATTGTTAGCACGTGTCTCGGATAATTTCCTCAAAATAGAAGGCGCATGGAGCAATAATGTGGTGAAATATGAAGGACCATGGGATCCATTTGTACGTGATATAGACCCAACAACATTAATCCATATTAACGAATTATCCCCAGAAGATGAGTTGAAAGATAACTTCTGGTGGAGTGTTGAAAAATATGCCAACTGGGATATGGATATGGTAGACTGGCTTAATGCAGATAATGATCTACCATCGGTTGAGCCCATCATCGAAACTAAAGATTCAGATGGATGTGAATGGCTTGCTTTGGAATGCTACCCTTCATGGGAAGAACCACATTATGATAATGGTATCTATAAGAGGCTATGGTATCAGGTAAGGAGCTGCATCGTTGACGAAACAGACTTCAATCGTATTTACGAATGGGCTAGCAAACAGGATTTTGGTGGAAGATGGATGCCAGAAAACAGCGAAAGGTATGAAATGTTTTATCGTGAATACTATTGGTCTCCAGCTTATCATATCTATGACTCTGAAGGTATAACTAAAAAGGAACTCTACGATAGAAACTCTGAAGAGTTTATTGGGAATATAGAGATCACAGCTATTTATTATCTATGGGAAGCAGAAGAAGATCATTCCAAGGAAACAGCTTTCTCATGCCTTTTACCTTCAAAACAATTATTCGATGGGGTGGATATGAAGTTTACAGATAAACAAGGCATATTCTCTGATGACAACGGTAAAGTGGTTTGTTTTGACACTAGTGAAGTTGAGAAATCAAAAAAGTATTTACTTATTCGTAAGGATGCGCTACTTTCCTATCTGAAAGATAATCATAAGCGTATCTTGTGGTATGTGCTAGGTGAAAGAAACATAATTGGGCTTCATAATTACCCAGAAAATTTCCCTTCGTGGCTGGTTATTAGTGGAAATTATACATTGTCAGGAGACGGTGAGGTCACAGGGAGTCTCAGGACTAGCCATAAGTAGGTAATAATAAATGGTACACACATTCTTACAGTTTGATTACAATAAGAATATCCTACGTAACACGAACTTTAGCGAATATAGCGGAGATTAATTTGTAATCTTTTGATATTATTCATTTAGCATTACAAATAATCCCGCTACTAATCAAATTCTTATCAATATATTTTTCGACAAACTTACGTAAATTGCAATGTGACTATAGCTTTATGAGACAAATGTTCTATTACATTTTCTGTTTAATTACGTAAGTTTTACTTGCCAATGACGGCACACCGTCCGTAAGGGGCTGTGTATCTCGGATACTCTGCCCTACATTTTCGGGCTGTCTGTCGGTTTGAGCCGAGAGCGTGCAGACGGAGGATGCGTTAGCGGCAGGCTCAATCGGATGGAACTGCCCGGAGATATTCTCTTCCATTTCCTTCTGTTCTTCTACATTCTCCTCTTCTTGCTGTGCGTCTCCCTGCTCAATCGGCTTTAAGGATAGTTGTATCTGGCGGTCGAGTGCGGCAAGTTCCGTTTTGAGGTCTTTCAGTTGCTCTTCCTTTTTCCACGAGCCATTGACCACCTCCTGCAATACGGGAATGTCTTTGGCTATCTTCATCGTATCCGCCTCATATTTCTGTATCAGGCTCGGTATCTTTTCCAACGCATTGAGAAAGTTCATGGAGGCAAGCACCGGGTCTGCGGCAATGTTTCCGTTGTTGTAGCTGTACTTCATGCCACTCTCTCCCATGATGAAAAACCTGTTCTGCGATAAATCGAAAAGACTCTGTGAGGAGGATTCGGTCTTGACCACTATCTTGAAACCGTAAAGAGTGCCGATGTCGAAATACTCCCCTTTGGTACGGGCATGCTCCTTGACTTCCGCAAGTTTGGCTGCGATCCGTTTCGGGTCGCTGCCTTCCACGCCTTTCAGCTGTATCGGGTTGAGTTTGTTACCGTCCTTGTCCTTTTGCACCCTGCTCTCAAACAGATTCCGGTCGCTTTTGAAGCGTGCTATCAGTTCCTTGTTCCCATCCACGGCACGCAACACTTCGTCCAATCGACTTCGGGAAGTCTGCCTGCTGCGCATAAAGGAACGTCGCTCACTCTCCAAGCCAGCAATCTTCTTCTCTAACTTCGCCTTTTCCAACAAGTCCGTATTTCCCGAAAGAATGGCTACATACTCGGAGAAATTCATCCCCGACTTCTCGTCCATGCTTCCCTCGTCGATGGTACGGCTGCCAAGACGATTGTTCTTCAGCTGCTCTATAAATAATTGCTTATTATATAATAGGTTGAACTTATAACTGTCAAGTGATTTTTCCACTGCATAAATGATTACATCCACCTTGTTGTCCGCATGAAACTTGGCTACTTCGTTTCCTTTACGCACCGCCCGTCCGTCCCGCTGTTCAAGGTCGGAAGGACGCCAGGGACAGTCAAGATGATGGATAGCCACGGCACGTTTCTGGGCGTTCACGCCCGTACCGAGCATAGAGGTGGAACCGAACAGTACCCGAATGGTTCCCTCGTTCATGCCCGCAATGAGCGTCTTTCGAGCCTTGTCGCTCTTCGCCTCCTGTATGAAGCGTATCTCCTGAGCGGGTATGCCGTGGTCCTCCACCAACTTCCGTTTGATTTCGCTGTAAGGATTCCACTCTCCGGGCTTGTAGGTTCCGAGGTCGGAGAATACGAACTGCGTACCTTTCTGTGCGTCATACTTCCGATAATACTCTGCAATCTTGGCGGCACAGTGGGAAGCCTTGTTGTCCACATGATCCGAGTACTTCTCGGGATCTATGAGCCTCAAATCTAAGCTCATCTTCCTCGCCATGTCAGTTGCTATCAGCATCTTGGCTTTTTCTTCCCGTTCCGTAAGCGGAGCTCTTCCCAACAGCTCGGCATTGCCCGTCTTGGCAAACTCCACCAATTTGGCGATGAACTCCTCCTGTTCGGGCGTTGGCGGGATATTGTGCATGATTTCGTTTTTCTCGGGTCGGTCTATGCCGATGTCCTTTGCCGTCCGGTAGTCCGTTATCTGGGCGTAGAACGCTGCCAGCTCCGGCACTTTGATGAAATAGCGGAAACGCTCCTTCTGCACAATCTCGTTGGTGACGGAGAACTCGTAGTCGATACTCTTCTTGGCGAAGATAGCCGCCCAAGCATCGAAGGTCTTGATATTCTGCTGTTCCAATGCCTGCGGGCGGAGGTACTTAAAGAGCAGATACAGCTCCGTGAGGCTGTTGGAGATGGTCGTTCCCGAAAGGAAGGTCGCTCCCAAGTCCCTGCCCGTCCGCTCCTGAATGGTGCGGATGGCAAAGAGCATGTTAAGTGCACGCTGGCTTCCCTCGCTGTTGCCTAATCCTGCCACACGGTCGTGGCGGGTATTGAACATCAGGTTCTTGAACGTGTGCGACTCGTCCACAAAAAGATGGTCTATACCCATCGTCTTGAAATCCACCGCATCGTCCTTGCGGTTGTCGATGCGGAATTTGATGTCGGCAAGTTTCGCCTCCAAATTCATCTGACGCTTGACCAGTCCCTTTTCCATGGAACGGGAAATGGTGTGTCCCTGCTGACGCAACACTTCCAAGTTCTCCTCCACGCTGTCCAACTCATCCTGCAAGATGCTTTGCTGTATCTCGTCCGACTGGGGTATCATACCGAACTGGTCGTGCGTAAGGACGATGCAGTCCCAGTTGTTGTTCTTGATGTCATGGAAGATACGCTGCCTTTTATCGGGTGTAAAATCGTTCTTGCCCGGATAAAGCAGTTTTGCATTGGGATATGCCGTTCGGAATGTCTGCGCAATTTCCTGCACGTTGGCTTTCAGGGCAAGAATCATCGGCTTGTTTGCCAAGCCCAGCCGCTTCATCTCGTAAGCCGCCACGCACATGATGAGCGTTTTTCCTGCTCCCACCTGATGGTCGCAGATGCCCCCTCCGTTGAGTTTGAGCATCCAAACGGCATCCTTCTGGCTGTCATACAGGCTTTCAATACCCAATCCTTTCAGATCAAGGTCGGGAAATGTCTGATGCGAGCCGTCATATTGCGGTCGCACAAAACAGTTGAACTTGTCGTTATACAGTTTTTCCAGCCGCTTCTTGAAATCGTCCGGCTGCTCGGCAAGCCAGTCTGTAAAGCCGTTTCGTATCTCGTCTATCTTTGAATTTGCCATCTGTATGGCTTCCGTATCCCTTACTTTGACCTCCTTGTCTCCGACCATAATTTTCTTGGTGATGTCAGGAGAAGTATTCAACAAGGCGTGCTTCATCAGCGTAACGCCATCATAGCGGCGGTGCTGTCCCCGAACACAGAACTTGTCCCAGATGTTGGCATTGTGCAGGCGTGCATCAACCGAGTACTCGTCCGCACTTGAATTGTAATGTATCGCCACCTCCGTGTCGAAAAGGAAGGAGGCATAGTCCGAGTATATCTGTACGGGAATCCATCTTTCCCCGAAGTTAAAGTCAAGGTCGGCGAAAGGAATGGGGACAGGCACGGCATCCCTAAGCGCCTGCATGGAGGCAGCGGCTCTTGTGTCTTCGGGATGCTCCAACAGATAATGCCCGATGTCGTCCGCCTTGGCGACCACATTCCCGGATATGAACTTCTCGCCCGTCTCATATCCGCCTTCCAACGGATTGTAATAGACCTTGCCGTTTAATTCGTTCAGGATGTCCTCTTCCGTTCCGTCGGGCAACAGGGAAGCCATGTATTCGAGATCCACGCTTCCGAACTTGTTCAGGGAAGCGGAAAGGGCTTCGGCGGCAGTCTCCACCTGCGTTACCTCGTGCAAACTGAAAGAGACCGGCTGAGTGAAGATGTCCGCCTTGACCGTCTTGCCATCCACCTTGCGTTCCAAGAAAAGTATCTCACGTCCTCCAGCATCCATCAGAATCATTTCGTGGTTCTTGCGGTCGTTGAGATGCCCGTAAAGACGTACAAAACGGTCATACAGGTCATTGAGATGCTGCCGAAGAGAAACATTCTCCGCCTTGTGCTCCGCTTCATAATCATAGAGAGCGTGATAGGCGTCTCTCAGGTCTATGTAGCCCAGCATCTTCTGCCGTTCTTGGGAAGAGAAGTCTATGGGCTGAAACAGGCGGTTGTCCTCCATATCACGGACAAGCGTACCTACCTGAAAGTCCGAGGCGAGCAAAGAACCCTCTTTGAGGTGTTCGTGCCATAAGCCCTCATAGGGACGTGCCAGCATCCCTTTCTCCTTATCCTGCTGCCACCATAACTCACCTGGAAAAGCCACACTAATTTGACCCACCCTGGCAAGTATTTTAGACCCAGTAAGGTTAAAATAATGAGACCCACCTCGCCAAAATAAGAATGACCCTTTGAAACGCTAGTTTTTTAGGGTCATTTTGTAGTTTTGTGTTACTGCCCTGGCCGGCATTAAAAACATAAAACTATTATTTATATGACAAAATTAAAGAATTTATT
>FLSB01002878.1_pt1 | contig 26984 bp, 26 predicted proteins | sample 1550551 | NCBI WGS metagenome assembly FLSB01 (sample SAMEA4031774, study PRJEB14383) | metagenome | biome: human; feature: oral; material: saliva | place: Philippines | collected 2014 | reverse complement strand
CTTTTGGTATGAACAATAAAGCATCTGGAGATTATTCTATTGCAACTGGTAGATCTACAACAGCTAGTGGGTCTTCTTCTGTATCTTTTGGTTATCAATCTATTGCTGAAGGTAAGAACTCCATTGCTGGTGGTATTGATAACTATGCTAAAGGAGAAAACTCTGTAGCTTTTGGTAATACAAGTAAAGCATATGGTGTTAACTCTTTAGCAATCGGTGGTGAACAGAACCTTTCGAATGGTGAAAACTCTGTAACGATGGGTACTAATAATACTGCTGATGCCAAATCTGCTATTGCTATGGGTGCTAGAAACTTAGCATCTGGTAGATATTCCTTTGCATTTGGTAATACCAATACAGTAACTGGTAAGAATTCTGTTGCTGGTGGTTTCCAAACATTAAACAATGGTACTGATTCCTTTGCTTGGGGTTCTAGTAACAATCAGTTTAGTGATAATAGTATCATGATGGGTGACAACAATGCTACACAATTTAATACAAAGAATAATATTATCTTTGGTTATGGTAGTTCTATTGCTGGCTCTAACGGTATTGTACTCGGTACAACTTCTAAAGCAACTGCAGACAATGCTGTTGCAGTTGGTACATCGTCTAGTGCAATGGGAGAAAATTCATTTGCAGTAAATGGTGGAGCAGCTTATAAGAAAGATAGCATTGCTATTGGTACTGGATCTGTAGCTAATGGTGATGAAGGTATTGCTATTGGTAGTCATGCTGTTACGAATGTAGATGGTGTAGCTATTGGATCCTATTCTGATGCATCCAGAAATGGTTCTGAAAATAGAACTTACACTGGATTGGATTTGAGTGGTGCTACTCATAGTGCAAATGATTCTACTTGGAATGCAGTTCATGGAAATGTATCTATTGGTACAGATGGTCATACTCGTCAGATTACTGGGTTGGCTGCTGGTACAAAAGATACAGATGCGGTAAATGTTGCACAGCTTAAAGCAGTAAATGAAAATATCACAAATATCAATAATGGATTTGATGGAAGAATTACAAAGCTTTCCAAAGATACAAATCGTGGTATTGCTAGTGCAATTGCTATTGCTGGTTTGCATCCTCTCGATTACAATCCTGAACACAAGTTTGATATTGCAGCAAGCTATGGTCATTATCAGAATGCCAATGCTGTAGCTCTTGGTGGATTCTATCGTCCTAATGAAGACGTGATGGTATCCTTTGGTGTAGGGTTTGGTAATGGAAACAATGCTTATAATATTGGTGCAAGCTATAAGATTGGTTCCAAGGGTGAAATCTTCAACAAGCAGAATAAAGCTTCCTTAGTAGTAGATCTTAAAGAAGCTAAAGATCAGATTAAAGTTCTGCAAGAAGAAAATGCAAAACTCAAAGCAGTTATTAAAGAAAAACTTGGTGTTGATCTTGATGCAATGAAATAATGTAATAAGAATAATAGAGAAGGGTTAATCCCCTTCTCTATTATTTTTTTTAAATCCCTTTGAGTTTATATATTATAAATATGAAACTACAATAAAAATAACTATGTATTAGTATAATTTTTGAAAGGGGATATGTTTTTAAATGAAGCCTCCTAAGTTAAATCACGCACTAACTAAAGAGCAAGAAAAGCAAATTAGGAACTATGGTGGGGATAATATAAAGACCATTAAATTATTCGTCGATTCGGTACGAAAAAATCCTGGTCAGTATTTATCATCCATTGGAAATGAAGGTATGATAAATTGCATTCGAGAAATCTTCCAGAATGCAACAGATGAATTGAATAGAAAAGTATCTCCCTGTGATGAAGTATGGATTGAATTTTTTGAAGGAAGCTTTAGAACCATTGTAATGGATAATGGTCGAGGAATTGATCCTGGGGATATGGTTCGTGTATTTACAAGAGAACACACCTCCACAAACTTTGATAAGAAAGAAGGAGAATATCCTTCTGGTCTTCATGGTGTTGGTTCTAAATGTGTTAATGCAGTATCTTCTAGATTTACAGTTACTGCATATCGTCTTGGAATAGGATATAAAATAGAGTTTTCTGAAGGTAAACCTTTAGCAAAATATGGGGTTAAAGATAAGAAAACTGGGGATATTGTCTATGTTCCCGAGAGGTTGCCGGATAGAGCTGGAGCTCAAGGAACTGTAGTTGATTTTGAACCTGATTTTGATATCTTAAAAGAAATCACAATTACAAATGAAGATGTGTATAGATTAGTATCTAATTTAGTACCTTTATTCAAACCTGGTGCTAAGATAAACTATCTTTGTCATAAATTAGATGGAACTGAGTTTAAAGATACTCTTATCAATGAAGATGGAGTTCTTACTTATCTTATTAGAAAGACAGATAAACCGTTGATCAAACCTATCATATTTGGTTTTGATAATGGTAAGATGAAAGTAGATGCGGCTCTTACTTATGTAGCAAATATAAATGCAGGAGCAGATATAACTACATATGCAAATATGTCTCCTGTAAATACTCAGTTATCTACTCCTTCAAAAGGATTCTTTAGAGGAGTAACAGATTTCTTTAAGACGTATATGAATAAGATTTTCTTAGCTAATAGCAAAAGGAAAATAGAAGCTACAAACTCTGATATTCTTACAGGATTAGTAGGAGCAGTAGCATCTGCACATATGAATGTAATGTTTGATGGGCAAGCTAAGAACGTATGTAAAAATGGAGATCTTGAACCTTTTGTAAAAGATGTAACTCTTAAAGCATTGCAGGATTGGTCTAAAAAGAATCCTGAAGATCTTCAAAAGATTTGTAACTTCTTTAAAGATGTAGCAACTGCTAGATCTAAAGCAGAAAAAGAAAAGACGAATGTAATTAAGAAGTATAAAGGAGATACTATTACAGGTATTCCTGAAGGGTTTATTAAAGCAGAAAATAGAGATCATCTTGAATTATTCATAGTAGAAGGGTTATCAGCTGCTTCTCCTTGTCAAACTTCAAGAGATACTAAATATCAAGCTATCTTCCCTATTAGAGGTAAGATGTCTAATGCATTCTCTAAATCTAGAGAAGCTTTTTTAAAGAATGAAGAAGTACAAGCTATATTATCTATCCTTAATTGTGGATATGGTAAAAACTTCGATATTTCTAAATGTAAGTATGATAAGATCATCATCCTATCAGATGCTGACTATGATGGATTCCATATCAGATCTTTAGTACTTAAATTCTTATTAGTATATTGCAGACCTCTTATTGAAGAAGGTAGAGTGTATGCAGTATTATCTCCGTTGTATCATGTAAATAAAGGTACTAAAAAATGGAGATATTTTATTGATAAAGATGATTTCACAAAATTTGTAAGAGATGAGTTCTGTAAAGAAAATAAGATTGCTCATCTTCCTTCAAAGAAAGAATTTTCTAAGCATGAAATCTCTTCTTTGATTATCAATAACAACAATTATGATTTCTATATGGATAGAATCTCTAGTAATTATATGATCGATCCTATCTTGTTAGAAGATTTACTTCTTCTTAGAAACGAAGCATATAAGAACTTCAATAAATTCAAAGAGACAATCTCTAAGAAATATAAGTATCTCAAGTGTGAAAAGAAAAATAATTCTATCCTTATTAATGGTTTAGTAAATGGTATCCATGGGGATAGAGAACACACCATTATATTCAATGATCAGTTATTGAATGCTTGTACTCCTTTACTTCCTTACTTAGATAAATCTGAAAAGAGATATCTGTTGAATGGTAAGAAGATTGGATTGTATCAAATTATTAGTACTTTTAGAAATTCCGAACCTAAGAATATTGAACGTGCAAAAGGGTTAGGTTCTCTTAATGATCTTGAAATTGGTGAATCTACATTAAGTCCTGAAAATAGAAAGCTTCTTAGATATACAACTCAGGATATTAGTAATGAAATCGAAGAGATTCGAAGAGTAAATGATGATAAGTTTAAATTGATCGAAAATGTCGATATTTCACAATATGAATTCTAACTAATGCTTAATTACCCAGTAGGATATATTCCTACTGGGTATCTTATTTTTATTTCAAAAGGAGATTAAAACAATGGAAAAGACGAGCAGTAAATTTGGAAAAGGAATTGGAAATTCTGATTGTATGTTGAAAATGGTTCAAGATATTCAAAATCAGTATAAGACTGATGAAAGAATGTTCACTATTGAAGGGGAAAAGGAATTAAAGATAAGAAATAGTGATAACAAAGGATCAAAAGCAATAATTCACTATGCTGATAAAGAAGATCTTGAAATATTAACTAAAGAAGATCTAAGTGGGGATGCATTAAATATTGATATACTTCACCATAGTGATTTAGATGGAGATGCTTCTGCAGCTTTGATATTGAATTCTTTTAGACAGCATAGAAATATTGTATCTAGATCAGTAGCTATAAACTATGTAGGAGCTTCAATAATAGACAATTTTATATCTAAAAGAGATAAAAATTTTAATGGAAGAAGAATAGTATTCGTATTAGATATAACTTTAAAAAATGAAGATTTTGAAAAGTTGCTTAATGCTTATGATAAGGTAGTTTGGATTGATCATCATGAAACATCTCTTTATCAAAGATCTATTTCTTTAGCAGCTAATCATAAAGGAAAGTTTACTTATTTTATTTATTCTGAAAACTCTGCATGTTGGTATACACATGCTTTACTTTATTCTTCGTTTATAAAATTAGCTGAAGAATTTGAACATGATGCAAGAATATCTATCTCTAGAGATAACCTTAAAGAGTCTTCTAAAGTATCTGGGTTGATTAGTATTTATGACACTAAAAAAGATAAAAAGTATCCTGAGGAGTATACTAAGTCATTATATCTCCAACAACTCTATTCAGATTCTGGAATGATGCAGGATACATCTGATATTTTTACTGAATTGCTTACTGATGAAGATAAAGAAAAAGCACTTGATAAGTATTTGGAATATGGTAAGAAATTATATACAATTTATATGGAGAAGTTGAATATCCTCAACACTGTAGATTATACTGAAGAGTTTAGTATCTTAGATCTAAAATTTAAAGTAATCTATGGAAGAGGAAATTCAACAAGATTTGATATTCAAAAAGGAGAAGAAAAGAATGTAGTAAATATGATTATTCATATCAATAAGGATAAGGTAAATCTTAATAATCTTGATGGGATTTTAATAGCTAGTATTTACACTGATGATGAATATTTAAAGGCAAATGTTCCTATGTCCTATATTACCAATAAGTATTTTAATGGAGGAGGACACGCTGGAGCAGCAGGATTTAATATGTCTGTAAAGGAATTTCTAAACATATTTGATTTAGATGATAAGTCTAAAGGATATAGTGATGAGTTATTAGAAGTTAAGGATAAGAATTTTAAAGATATAAGAAAAATACTAAATAACGCATTAGAGCCTAAATTAGGTGTATTTTTAAATGATGAATTTACTAAAGATTTTAAATCCCCTAATAGAATTATGCATCTTGTAGCATTGGTTTTAGGTGGATGTGTGTATTACGAATATCTTATAAAAAGTAAAAAGAGATAAAAAGACAGGAAGGCCCCTAGAGCCTCACGAAGCTCTAGGGAAGGGAATTGACACAAACCATGTTTAATATCTATTATTTCGTTTAGGAGGGTCACACTCAATGAAAAATGTGTACAATGAAACAGAAAGAGAAAGGAAGAGTAAAGTGAAATAAAGTTGTAATGAATTAGATTACTTACCGACTAGCAAACTAATTCATTACTTTATGTAGTTTAAATTTAGGGCATATGAGCCATTTGGAGGAATTAAAGTGGGAGTAAAAGAAGACGCAAAGGAATTGATATGTGCGGTTAAGAATATCCTCTCTGAAGAGGTATTTTATGATACAGAGGAAAGAATACACGCCCTTAAAGATAAAACTGTGAATAAGTTTTTAAGCTATATTCCTGATACTATTTCTACTGAAAAACCTAAACGACTTATAAGATCATTAACTCATGTACAAGAACCTCAAAGAAAGATAGTCGTTGAGTTTTATAGAAGAGAAGATTGGTACAAGAATAATTTTAATAATTAAAGGAAATAGGACAAAAGTATAAGAAAAAGGGGAGATGCTCTCCCCTTTAAATTTTTTATCAGATGCAGGAGGAATTAGATTATGCCTAGTTATATCGAAAATAATATGTCCCCTATTTCTAATCAACTTTTTATTTGGTATGCTAAAAGAGAAGATGGAAGTATTGTTTATGAATACGATGATGAACAAAATGGATACAGTTATGATAAAGAAATAGAATCTAAAAAAGATTCTATTGAAGAATTTGGTCTTATTGGTAATGGATCCAAAATATTCTTTAACACCAAAGATGGTGTAATCACTGTTGGGGATAGAGAAATTAAGATCTATGTAGAAAGTGGAGAAGATGGAGATGTATATCTTCCTATTACAGAAAATAAAGAAGATGGAGTAAATTATAAAAACGTTATCCAATACAAACAAGGAACCGTAGACGTTGTAATGGATAATAATATGAAAGATGTTCCTATGAGAACTATTGGTCATTATATCGGATATGATATTAAGACTAAAGAATTCAATGCTCAGGTAATTTTAAATGTACCTATTGGTGGAACTTTAAATATTAAAGTAACTATCACTCTTAAGAATACTGATTTCTCTGGTAAATATTGTATTCAATATGGCGATTATGAAGAACAAGAAGAAACTCTTCTTGAATGTGGAACTTCTAAAGTATTTGAAACTAAATTATACTAAAATAATACCCAGAGGATTTATTCCTCTGGGTGGTTTTCTTTTTTATTTTCCAGTAGATCCAATACCGCCATTGCGAGTGCTATCAGTGTGTATTTCATCGTTAAATATAAATGCCTGTTGAATAACCCCTTGTGCAATCTTATCACCTATTTCTATTTCTAATTCTTTTTCAACAGATACTGATAAGATTATATGACCATAATTATCTTTATTTGCATAATAATCTGAATCAATAATCCCTACTGTATTGTTCAGTCGCATTCCATACTTAAAACCATATGATGATCTAGGATACATAGCTAAGAATTTATAAGGGTCTGTTACTACATTATTAGGTCCTTTGAAATTAGTTAGATTGCAGCATATGAAGGTAGGTATTTGATACATCTTTCCTTTTTTAAGAGTTATCTTTACAGGAGAAAAGAAGTCATATCCAACAGAATTGGTTGTGGATCTTCTAGGGAGTAAAGATTCTTTTACCCCAGGTTTAAATAAAACTCCTCCATTCATGTTTAGATAGGGTATTATTTTTTTAAAATTTTTCCTATTTTCATTTACGTAAATCATAAAAGGTACTATCGGTATAATCTCAAACATGGGTTCGGCCTCCTATATATTGTATTATGTAAGAGTTAAAAAAATAGTAAATAATTATATATTATAAATATGAAAAGTTCAATTGAACTTGAATAACTTTGTTTTTTGGGAAGGAGATTAGTAGTTATGAGTAACAAGTTGTATTGCAAGAAAGGATTTTTTAGGTTTAGAAAGGATAATGGAAAGGAATTTATTGTAGACAAAAGAAAGATGGAGGCTATTTGTATTGATCCTAATTATTTAAGCTATTTTGCAAGGAGCATTCTTGATAGTCTTCCTATGGAAGAGCTTGAAGAGGTTGCTAATCTTAAAAGTTATAAAGAATTCATGCAACGGAATAAAGTCTATGGATTCTTTGATGACTTCATAGTTATTGGATTTAATTTTATTAATTTAGGAACTATTTGTGAAGGGGATATAATTGTTCAAAATAGAACTCTTCAAAAGGAATATAATGTTCCTATAAGTTGGGCGTTTGTTTCTATGAATCTGGATGTAAATCATGTTGAAATGATCAGTTTTCCTGATGAAAAAGCAGAACATCCTTATTCTATTTTGTATTATGATAAAAGAAACATTGGTGGTTTAAAAAGAACTCTTTTTAATGAGTACTATAGACAGCTGCCTTGTAATTATAACTCTAATTTTATGGATAGTCCTGATATTAGTAATAGATCTATTCATCAGAAATATAATAATGATAAAAAGGTTAAAACAGGAGTAAAGAATGATCTTCTTGGAAAAATAGAAGTTGCTTATGGTGATAAAACAAAAAATAACAATGAAATTGTTAATAAAGAGAAGATAGAAAAAGAAGTTGAAAAAGTAGAAGAAATTTTTAACAATCTTGAATCTGGTAATACAAGAAAACCTAGGGATAAAAATTTCTTTGGTATGTATGTAAGAAAGGACGATACATATGTTTGCACGAATCTGGATACAGATAGAAAATGCATTGTTGGTGGAGATCTTTATGAAAAGATCATTGTAAGACTTTATGAACACATAGGAGTTAATTGCGAAAGAGCAAGGTATGATAAATCTGATTTTGAAATCATTGATGTAGATGATTATTGCTATCGCAGATTCATTGTTCATAATTTAAAAACAGATGAATATATAAAGATACCCGTAATTGAAAAGACGATAGAAGAGATTGGGAAGGGCAGATGTGTTCATGTGTATTTTGAAAATCTTACTTATAATTCTAAAAGAGTAAATACATCTTATGCATGTGAAATAAACACAACTGCTCATAGTGCAGATAAAAGAACTTGGTTCTGCAGTCGCACTGTATCAGAAGGAGGATTCGTTAGATATAGATATCTAAATGACTAATAGTTTAAGAAGTGGGGATTAATTTCCCCACTTCGTTTTTTATTTAAAGGTGATAAAATAATGGAAAACAATAATGTTGATGTAGAAGAAAGATCTTTTTCGCAATATTCTGTAAATTCAAATAAATTTTGGTGCTCTAAATTATATAAAAATGAAAATAATGATATTGAAAATAGTATTTACACATTTGATTGCGATTCAATAATGAATTTATTATATAATTTAGATCAAGATTATTTACTTTTAAGCAAATATGATGTTAGGATAATTGATTACGATAATAAAACTAACAAAATATCTGTATCTATAAAGATTGGAGTTGATTGTAAAATAGAGACTTTTATTTATAAAGCAATAGATGAATTTATCCAAAAAATTATTGTTAAACATGAATATATTGATTACAATTCAAAAAATAAATTAGGGGGTAGAAATTGTGACTAAGAACACATTCGATAATTTTTATTATAATAAGACTTATGACCTATACCACTATTCCAAAACATGTGGTAATAATACAAAAGAATATAAGTTCAATGGTAGAGCTGTAATGGATAGCTTATATGAAACACACTCTAAGTACGTTTATTTAAATAGAGAAGATATCAAAATAATAAACTATAATAAGGAAGATAATATCCTTACAGTTAGTGTTTGTTACGAAGGTAAGTATAATATAGAAAGTTTTAAGTATGATGATGATAGAGAATATATCATAGAAATTAAAAAGTGGGATTATACTTACGATGATAAAAAGGATGAATATATCGGTTTTGAATGCCAGGACTTCAGCTATTATGCTATCAGTGGAAAGATTTATGATGAAATTATAAAATGGTGGTTTGATACAACCAATAGATCTTATGAAGGGATGAATAAAAATGATTTTAGTATAATAAGATTTATTAAAACTAATAATGGATATATTTTATTTCATAATAGGAAGCAAGATATCTATTTTAAAATTCGGATATTTAGAGCTGATGAAACAGAAACAGGAATATACGTTAAACAACTTACAAAATCTTGGTGTAGTAAGAAATTAAAAGAACCTTACTTTATCAGTATTAATAAATTTAAGAAATATATAAAGGCTGTAAAAGGTCTTAAAGAAGTATATCCTGATAATAATGTTATACTAATCGAGGATATTATATTTGAAGTTTATCTTGATAAAAAGGAGAAAATTCCTTTTACGTATGAAAAGACAGGTACTTTTTACACCAATATTAGACCTAGATTTAGTCGTTTAAAAAGTAAAAATAATTAAGAGGATATGGATTTATTCCATATCCTAGATTTTAATTTGGAAAGGAAGTAGTTTAATATGGCAACAGAATTTGTAGATCTTGAAAAATATAAAATAAGTCGTTATGATGAAGAAAAGAATAAATATTTTTATTATCAAGATGATTTAAAATGGCATTTCTCTATTGATGGAGAAATATATGATGAGTTAATTAAATGGTATTATGATAAGATGGGTTGGACTTATGAAGGGATGGCCCCTAAAGATTTCTTAATAGTCAGAGTAAATAGAGTAAATAATGGGTATATAATTATTTATGATAATAAAAATGATAGATACATAAGATTTAAAATTTATAGAATTAAAGAAGAATATTTAACTAAAGATACACTGAAAATAAACATTAAAAGATTATTTCTTAAAAATCATTTAAGTAGAACTAATTACTTTATTGATATAGAGAAAACTAAGAAATATGCTAAATTTGATAAATAAGATATAGTTGTTAGTAGTATAGCAGAAGTAAAACTATATAATTCAAGTAAATATACTATATTTAGTGTTAAAAAATAATTGTTTTAAAGGAAAGGAAGATGGGAATGTTAGATTTCATAAAGCGTCTATTTAATAAAAAGAAAAAGAATCCTACAGATTACTTATTTTTACGCTTAAAAAATAATAGTCCTATATGTAGGTTCATTGTTGAAGCATCTGTTGATAGAGATAGTGAAAACTATAAAAATTTAAAAAGTTTATTAGGACCAGATAATACGGTTAATTTATTTAATTTAGCAACAGATATAATATGTCCTGATTACATAATAAAATCTGAAGATATCATTTCAAATATATTAAGTTATCCTATATCCTCAGATAGAAATGAAGAATTAATAAAATTTAAAGAGAATGTTAAAAAATATAAAGAGTTTGAAGAGCTTTTAAACTCTTCTGATGAGATCCTTGTTAGATTTGGATTTAAATATTTTATCCAACCCCCATATCCACTTGAAGGTGATTATATAGATAAGAATCATGTATACTATGATTTGATTATTAATAATAAAGAAAATAAAATAAATAAAATTTCTATGGAGCTTATTTGTCTTAGATTTGAAAAAACAACTATGACTATGCTACATGAAGTTGGTTCTTATACAAAACAATTTAAAACCTATGATGAATTTTATGATGATATAATAAAAGTCATTAAGATAAAACAAATTGTGTAGAGAAGAGAGGATGGTACTAGAAAATGTTTATATTAGATTGGATTTTAGAATATCTTATTAGTAAAATTTTATATAGTTACAAACCTATATGCCGTGTTATTGTAGATATTGTTATAGAGAATGAAAATATATCTTGTGAAGAAGAGGAAAATAATATTAAAGAATATTTAAAGGATAGTAATAGTGCATTGTATCATTATTGTTTTAAATTAGTTCATCCTGAAAAACAGTAAGAAATCCTAAAATAATAGATAATATTTTAAATCTTAAAGAAAACGATAAGGAATTAAAAAGATTTAAAGAAAATTTTTATTTGTATGAAAAGTATTCTAAATATATAAAATATGTATGTGTCACTTTTTCTTATGAGTATAAAAATAGTATTTGTACTTATATTAGAAGAGACCTTGATATAGTTCTTCCTAGCATGAATTCATTAGCTACAGATAAAGATATTGAGTTAGAATATTCTATTGTAAAACGTTACAACGATATTTATGCTAAGGAGTACCGTTCAGAAGGTATTGCTATAGGGTCTTTTAAAGATTTTGATAGATTAGTAGTTTATAACAGTCTTCTAAGAAGATTAAAGAAAGATTCGATATTAAAATAAGAAAGGACGTGAAAATCGAATGGAAGATTGGGTGTATTTTAATTTCTATAATAAGAAGAAAAACCTCAATGGATATGATTGTACTCTTTATAAAATACCTACTACTATATTTTATAATTTATTGAAGGAAAATAAAAAAGATTATTTAAAACTATTTTCTATTAGACCTGAACAAATAATGATGTATCTGGATAAAATCAATAGGATTAAAAAGGAAAAGAGTATTGATCTCAGTAAATTGCTCTATTCTTTAATGGATAGTGATGATCTTGATAATAAAGAGTATTTCTACACTGTTTGTATACATTATTTTATCAAAAAGAAATATTCAACTACAGAATCTGGTAATTTGATAGTAGTTGCTAAAGATAAAAATGATAAAGGAAATAAACTTTCATATTTTAATATGTCATCATCATATAGAAAGGGATTTGAATTTGTTAAGAAAATCGACCCTATAACAAATCCTGTTTATATGAATAAGACGTTATGTAAATTTAATCTTAATAAAGAAATGGGTGATATACTAGAGATAAAAAATGGGGTTATTACATTAGATTATGATATTTGTATGCATAGCATCCCTTCAGGGATATCATATGATTGTAATTCATACAAAACAACTATAACTCCTACTAATATACTAGAGCATAAAAGTATTATAAGTATATTAAATTATAAAGATGATAAAGAGTTAATTGATTTTATAAAAACTATTCAAAGAGATTGTGGAGAGGATGATATTAATCTTAAATTTAAAATTAATCTTGATTATTATGGAATAAATGGCACACATGTTATGATCCAGTTTATTGTATCCGATGTAAATATGAACAATACTTTTGAGAATTATGAATATACAATGAGTGTATTTAAAGAAAACAAATCTGATGGGGTTCGTGGATACAGTAAATGCTTAATGAACAATAAAAAAATTAGCTATAAACAATTCATTGATGAATTGCTTGATATTTTGAATGCTTGATTTTATGAGGAGGCTGTGTTATAATGAAGGAGATAAAGTTTTTATTTACGTTTTATAAGCATAATCAATTCAATATTAAGATTGATATTTTTATGAGCTCTAAAGAGTTCATAGATTATTTTAGTTATCCTGGTTCTAACTTTAAAGAAATATTATTTTCTGGCGATTTAGAATTACTGAGAAAATATTTATGCGATAATTGCAGTTCTACTAGATCTGTTTGGCATAGTTCAGATTCTCTTAATAATATAGGAGAATTTTTATTCCGAATGGAAAAAGAAGGATATGACTCTGCTTGCTTAATTCAGATTCCTATCTTAAGAGAAAAAGGAGAAGATTCTGAAGGGATTTTATATAATATCTATATAGATGGAGGAGATGGAAATAACTTCTCATTTGATATAACAGATGGACGACCTTTAGGTTGTGCAGTATATGGAACACGACTTTATCCTAGAGAAGGAACAACAAAGAAAATTTATCCTAAAGAAAGAATAACAAAGAAAAAATTAATAAGCATGATTTCTAAATTATCTCTTAATGGAAAAAATATCTTAGAAAGTAAAGATAATTTTGGGTATAGAACGTTATCGATAGATGTGAAAATAAATAAAAATTATGCTAGCTGTATATTAACAGATTATAAACAGATCTATCATTCTAGAACTATAATGGATTTATTAGAAACTGGATCTGCTAGTGATGGTAGATCTAGATGTATAAAAAATGTTGCCAATGCATATGATAATAATGATAAATTAGAATTTAGTATAATTCTAAATTATATAGATGGATTAGATAAAGAGAAATACAGTATGATTTATATCATCTCTGAAAGTAGTAGTATTGATGATAAGATAAAAGATTGTGATTTATCAATTGTAAAGAAAGTATGGAATAAGGAGATAACTGTTAATAAAGGAGAAGTAAATGAGGTTACATATAAAGCAGCTACTTCTACTATTTATGAAAAGAAAGTATCTTATAAAGAATTTATAAAGTCTATTAAAGAGATAAGTTTAATTTAAGAATAAGAGGATGGGGTTATTCCCATCCTCTTTTATTTTTTGTAAAACTAGACTTTTCTAATTGTATATTATTATAGTGAATAAAAAATAAAAGTTGGTTTTTGGGATAGCAAATATCCCAGAAGGAGGAGATTATTATGAAAATAGAAAAAGTATTCTTTGATCAAGGCCAAGTAATCTTGGCCTCTGCTGAAGATGGGTATGCTTATAGCTTTAAATCATCCCGTCTTTTGGAAATTGCTTATGCGGCAATTTCCTGTGTTCCTGATTCTGAAAAAGAATCATGGGATGCATCTTTTCTCGACTTCTATAGAAGTCGAGAATTCTTTAATAGTGGTTATACTATTAAAGAATTTACTAATGGCTTTATTACCATTGCTTTAAATGGTAATAAAGTGGAAGTTCCTATCAATTGGGTTGCATTTTATAATTCAACCCTGGAAGGGTACTTCCTTACTGAAACTTCCGAAGAAGTTTCGGGCAGAATAAATTTAGTGGTTAATTATCACGATTTATTCTGGGTAGGATATTCTAAAAAGGATATCCTCAATGGTCGATTTGAGTTGATCGATCATTGCAAGAGCTATGCTTAAAAGGCATAGCTCGTATCTTATTTAATTTAGATTTTGTTTTGGCACTGGGGAGTGCCAGAAGGAGGAGTTACAATGAAAAAGGTAGATTTTTATTTTAAAGTAGTTGGCACATGTGTTAAATACGTAGTATCTTGTGATAAGGATAATGGAAATATTATCCTTAAACAAGATCTTAACTCAAATCAGGTAGTTACCGAACTTACCTGGTCTGAGTTCAAAAAGGAAATTTGTAGCATTTATAGTATTATAAATGCTAAAGTTATCGTTACTAATGGCAATAATAGAGTATATTATAATATTGATATATTCGCTGGGGATTCCTATGTAATCCCCATTATTGTGGAAATGAAGAAAAACTTCATTTCCAAGATGATGCGGGAAGATGTTTATGTTTTCCCCGCATTATCCTATCCTATCATGTCTGTAGATGACATGATAGATGAAGTTAGGCAGTTCTTGGAAGTAGAAAGAACTGCCTAAATTTACACCTATTAAATATAAAAAAAGAGGAGGTGTAAATTGTGAGAATATATTTTGATTTAGAAAGTGAAGTAACTATCTGCGAATATTAATAGTTACTTCACTTATTTCGTTATTTTTGGGAATACTTGCTGTGTTCCCAAACTTTGTTTTATACCAGCAAAAGGCTGATAGAGAGGAGATTATTATGGAAAAATTATTCAGAAATACTAGCACTTTGGCTGCTATCGTAGCCAAAATTGAAAATTTTGAAGACACTTTCAAGGTCAAAGGCCTTGAAAATATGTCTTGCTCATTTAAAAGGAATGAGCAGAAAGACGTAATTGTCGACATCGAAGCATCATTTGATGTCGACAAGGTCCTCGTCAATATTAGAGAGGACCTTATTCTTTATGGGGAAGATAAATTCCTTCCCCATGGGGATAAAAAGTTCTCCTTCATCCTTGAACAGATGAAGGAGATTCGTAAGACTTTTGATTATATGATCGAAAGTTTTACGACCAATTTTTCTCCCGAAGGAGAAAAATTGATTATGAAAATAACTTGCTCGCTTAATGTGAGCAAGTTTAAGAGGAAAGGCAAGGAAGTTCTTTCCTCTAAAAGAAAGAAATCTACATCCTTGGATTATGAAAAAATATCCAAGGATGTAGAAAAGTCTTGCGAAAAAATTCGCAAGGAAACTTCTGAGCATCTTAAAAGATTTTCAGAAGAAAGAAAGAAGGATTTAAACTCAGAGTATAAAGCATTCTCCGAAGAGTTAATTAATAAGCTTTTCGGAGATAATGGAGACTTAAAATAAGTCTCACTTTCCTTCATACTGACTTTAAAGGAGGTGAATAGTATGAAGGTTATTAACCTTACTCCCCATCCGGTAAACATATATCGGGATGGGGAGTTAGTAATTACTTACGAACCGTCTGGTACGATCGCCAGAGTGGGGTTTGTAAGTAATGAAGTTGGTGACATTAACGGAGTTCCCGTTAGTGTTACCGGCTTCGGCCCTACTACTGACCTCCCGAGTCAGGAAGAGGATACGATATTTATTGTATCCTTGCTGGTTAGGCAAGCCAACCCTGGTAGAAAGGACCTCGTTAATCCCGATGGTCCGATCTATTCGGAAGAAAATCCTAGACAAGTGATCGGTTGTCGAGGTTTCTCTATCAACCAGTAATGGTTGGTAGGGAACTGTAAGGGAAGTTATCTGTGATACCTTCCCTTATTTTTTTATAAATCCCCATCCCAATTTAATGGGATGGGGTTAGATTATATTACGTATAATATCCAGTTAAGCGAATCTTAAACGATTTATTACCAGGTGTACTGTTAATAGGTGCATTGATGCGGAAAGATACAGTAGCAACATTAGCTCCGCTTGTATCTAACTGACCGTCATTCATAGTACCTTTAAGAATACCTTCACCAGCAGTAGCTGTGTTTGCAGTAACTTTCTTAGATGCGAATGCAGAACCAGATCCGCCGATTTTCATCCAATCAGATTCAGCTTTCATTTTGCATTCTACCCATTTATCACGAGCAACATCTTCAGTTGCTGTGTTACCATTAGCATCAAGAACAGTAAGAGTACATTCACGAAGGTCGGAATGATCTTCTGTATTATTTCCACGGTTGTTCCAAATATTTACTACTAATGCAGCCGAGGGTTCTTGTGCTTTTACAGTACCAACACTCCATGTGTCAACAGTACTTGTATTTGCTTCATTATATAAAGTAATTACAGGACCTAAATTAGCAGGCATAATATTTCCTCCAATTATAATTTAAACATAATATCCGTTAATACGGATTTTGTAGGATTTAGTACCAGGGGTTGCATTTACAGGTACTACAACCTTAATATTTACTTTGCAATAGTTTTGCTTAGATGATGTAGTATTTTTATTACCATCATTTACAGTGCCTTTGATTGTATAATCACCAGACCCTACGAGTCCTTCAGCCTGTAAATGTTTTGCATCGGATCCACCAACAGGTGTCCAAACATTAACATTTCCATCAATCTTAGGTACGTTTACACGAACCCATTTACCTACTATAACTTCACTATTAGCAGAACCATCAATGTCTAAAGCAGTGATAGTTGCATCTTTGAGATCGGAAATAGCAGCCGATCCATTACGATTATTCCATACATAAATACTGAATACAGGAGATTCATTAGAAGCTTGAACTACACCCGCATCCCAATTCGTTACAGAACGATCAGAATCGTCTACAATAGTAATACTAGGAGCTGCCATTAAAAATAATCCTCCTTCTTAAAAATATATTATATGATTGTTATATCATGAAGACTTAACCTCAATCTTTGCACTGATTCCAGAAGATTCATAACTTCTTCTAATTTCTAATTCACAAGTACTATTCAACCCACCAGTACTTCTAAAATTAGAATCATTCAAAAATACAGCAGTCATTATTGTTACCTTTTTTAATTTAGGACAATTGAAGAACATTCCAGCTATATTAGGAGGAGCTGGATCTTCTGCCCATGTAGCAAGATTATCTGTCCATCCAAATGTACTATTACCGATAGCACTCATATCGATAACACCTTTAATTTCTTCTAGATTTTCGCAATTACAAAACATTCGTTCAAAATTACCAACTCTAGAAAAGTCTATTCCAGTTACATCTATGGTTTTGATACTCTTGAGGTCATTAAACATTAATCTTGCATTGTTGAATCTATGATTTTTCCCCATCTTAGGAACTTTTAATTCAGTTAATCCTTCTAATTGTCCAAACATATTATCTGTATTTTCTACATTTGGAAATGAAAGCATGGATAAATCTAATTTTTTTAATCCTTTATCTACACTAGGATTAGATTCATACTTAAACATATCTCTACAATATTTAACTTTATTTAGTTTACCTGCCCAAGGGGAAAGGTCTAATGTCTCTAACTTAGCACAATTAACAAAACATCTAGTCATATTATCACAAAAAGTAGGATCTATATACCTAATAAATGGACTTAAATCTTTAGCATATAGCATATTATAAAATGCTTGTTCCATATTACTAGTAAAATGCATAGTTTTAAAGAATTCTTTTTTCTTTACAGGATCTAATGATTCTTCTTCTGTAGTATATGTATAATAAACCAAGTTCGCTTTTAAATAATCCTTTAATTTATCTCTAGCAAAATTAGAGAAGTTTTCTAGTTGTGAATTAAATAATACTTTAGCCCAGACATTGTAATCTTGATAAGGAGCTATTTGGTCTGGGTTGGTTAAACGTGTTTGACTCTCATTTACTATTTCATTTGCAAATAATTGTAAATCAAATTTTATATTCATAATTATCTACTCGATGATTTTATAAGTAATATCAGGAGTTCCATCTTGTAATGTATTTATATTTATAAATTCAGGAATGGTTTGAGTTTCTTTAAAATAGTTATCTTCCATATCAGGATTCTTATAAATGGATTGATGTAGGGATTCATAATCATTTAATCCAATAAACTTAATATACACTAATTGATCCCTGTAGATATTGGTAATATAAGTAATCAGATTAGGAATGTGAAGATCAGTAAGATTATTGATATCTTCAATATAATCTTTAATAGAATTTGTAATATCATCTAGAGTAGAAGCAGATTCATCTTTAGATTGGAATTTGACTTCAAATTTTAATGACAGATTGATTCTATCAATATTTTCTTCTCTTTCAATATTGTACATCTTAGATTTTCCATAAGTATTGAAGAATTTGTAATCTATTCCAAAAGAATCTTCTAATAAGAATACTGCTTGTTGGATATATAATCTTCTTTCATCAATCATTTCTACTATCTTATTTACTCGTTCATTAGAATTTAAATATAAATCTCTTACTACAGGAATTTTATGAAGTTTATATCCTTGATTACCAAATTCTTCATCTTTAGTAAGCTCGATATAAGAATTATTAAAATCACTATAATCATAGAATATATCTATTCCATCATCTCCTGTAGAATATACATTTAATAGACTCCATCCATCAAGATTAGGAACTAAATCATCTAAATTTCCTTTCACTTTATTTATTTCAAAATGTCTTCCATAATCTAAATCTTCTTTAGCTACAAAGAAGAATTTTACTTTAAGGTTAGAAGGTAGGTAAGTTCCTATAGCACTTCCACTCTTAATATTATTTAACCCACTAGGAGAGTAGATATAACTATCCTTAGTGGAGATTAAATCATTGATATTAAACTTAAACTTCAAATCATATTGATATCCGCTTTGATTATAGGATACAAGATTTGAAACCATGTATCTAAATGGATATTCTTTCCCATTATCATTTTTTCTATATAATACAGCATATACTCTAAAGTTTAATTCTGCTATAGTAGTACCATCATCTTCATATTTTACTAATTGGAAATCAGTACCTATAGATTGGAAGCAGGTCATATCTATATTAAATGTATCATATCCATCAAAGAGATTTCTATATACATGAACATTTCCTGCTACGAATTGAATAATGGATGAATTATTTACATATTCAAAATATAATTCCCTATAGTAATTTACAAGAGTTAGATAATATGAAGCATAAAAAGGATTCTTATTAATACAAATAAGATAAGGATTTGTATATAAAAATCCACTCTTATCTAATGCCTTTTCTTGATCAGTACTAGATATTACAATAGAATTAGCAGTATCATCTTTTATATCTGCATAAAATTTAGTTCCAGGTTTGATTATAATATTTCCTTTATTATTATTAGCAAATACATCAGGAGATATATAAGAATTGATTGTATTAGTAGGAATAATATTATTTCCATCTTTCATCATAAGATATACATAATACAATCGTTCTATTTGATTATGGACTTTTCTAAGAAGATATAATCTGCAATCATTTCTCTGTAATGAATTAAAGAAGTTATCTAAGTCTTTATATGTAGAGATAGATCCTCTGGATAATGCTTCAGCTGGTATAGCTCTTTTTAATTCGCTAATATTTAATTTATTATCCCCATAATGAGAATCAGACATACTCATCAAGATAATATACATGCCGGTATAAGGATATTTATCAGATTTATAAGGCATCATTTCTTGATATTGATTTAGTTTAAAATTACATTTTTCTCCAAGAGTTGTATATACATGAACAACTATTTCAGAGTTTCTTCTAGGTTGTGAATCTCTATCAAAACGTAATCGAATTGTCTTTTCATCAAGATATGAATAATTGATAAAATTCTTATTGGTATCTAAGGTATAATCATATAATCCATCATAAATAGGTTCATAATATACTGCGTCTTTATAAGTTCCATCTTCTTGCTCTTCAGATACAGTTACATAAAAATATGCTAACTGATCTTCAAAGGTAAAACTAAAGATCTTTGTTTCAAGAGGATTATTGATGATTACTTTTTTATAAATCTGAGTATGAGTTACTTGACGTATTAAAGTTTTAATAGAGATCATTCTATCTCCGGAAATATTTAATACTCCAAGATAAGGAAGATATGGATTTGTTGTAGATGATAATTTATTTGTATTATCTAAATCATATCTGGCTGTATAAACTACTTCCCCATTAGGTAAATAATGTCTAGTAACTATAATATCATAATCTAAATGATAAGGATATTTTGTAGTTTCTCCAATATAAAAAATATATTCTTTGTCTATGACAAATTTATTATTTTTCATATTATGAACCATCTGCGTTTCAGGAATATTCAATGTTACGTCGATATATGCAGGTTTGGCTGTGATACTATTAATTCCCAAAGCTAATGCATGAGAAATTACATTTCTTTCATATTTAGCTTTAGTAGGAATAGCCTCATTTGAATATTCGGATGCAGTAATTGCTGTATTTTCTAAAAGGTTTCCAAATATAGAGGATAAGTACCCATATACACCAAGAACCAATGTATCTTCAGGTATATCTATATATTTGGCTTTTAATTTATCTATAAATTCAGATACTTTATAAATATCTGTATTTAAAATATTTGTACTATTGTACGCCATTAATACTATCCTCCAATATTAGAATTTGTTCATTCTTTTGGCTTCAGTAGCTTTTTCTAACTCTTCAGGAGTCATATCTTTATTAAATGTAATACCAGCATAGTTACCAATCGTGTTAGCAACATTTTGAATTTCATCTGTTGTTGTTTCTACAGCAGATTTTGTATTGGTATCTTGATTTGCCCAAGATACAGCAGGATCATTTCCAGTATTAGTACTCCATTTAAGCATGGGGAGTTTATAGCCTCTCCAATCAGGTTCTTTTGGATAATAGATATAAGGATAATCTCCACTTTCACCAGACATAGCTCCTATTGAATCATCCCATAAAGGAATTTCATTATAGGTAGGATTGGTCATAGTTCCATCTTTCCAATTAGCTACTAAAGTATTAAAATCAGAAAGTATATTTGGTTCCATATCTTCAAAGAATCCACTAAGTTTAAATCCAATAGTAACTTTTAAAGGTCCTGATTGAGGGATTTCACTAAATGAAGATCTAGAAATAGTCTTAGGAAATACTCCTGTAAACTTGGAGAAATGAAGAATAGTTTCTCCATCATCATCTACTAAGAATCTAAATATACTAATATGATCATAAAGAATCTTATTCAAAATATATTCTTTCTTAGGAGGTAATAAACCTAACCATTTTAATTGTCTAGCATAGTCCCATGTTTTAAAATAGTTATAAATTTCAAGATATCTAGTATCTTCAAATTCAATAGTAAAGTCAACATTTTCATCAGAACTGATAGATGATTTTGGGTACAAAATTCTAGACCCAAACATATTTTGAGCTGTTTCTAATTCATCTACAGCCAAGTCTGGGATATCAATATTCGATGTTTTTCTATTACTAAGGATACGAACAAATGGGCAGTTCTTTTCAGAACTACCATCACTAGTACCATAACATAAATTTTCTAGAACTGTATATAGGTATCCATGAGAATATAACCAATTGAAATATGGGAATTGACTGGCTGCATCTGATAACCAACCAGATTTGTTATAGTCAAATCCTGTTTCAGTTTGATATCTTAAAATAGGTAAATCAGGTTTGGTAAAGAAAGCATATTCTCTAGCACCCTGTACATGGTTAAAAGGATCTATTCTAGGATATCTATAAAAAGTAGTCCAGTATTTCATATCTTCTGGTTCATATATCCCATTAGCCCTCATTAATCTTCTCATCTCAGATTCATGATTATTTATATCTGAGGTTAGATTTACATATTCTTCATCTGTTTCCGTAGGAGATATACCGTTTGTATTATCACTTTCTTCAGTGGTGTTCGTTATTGATACTTCTACTCCATCACTAGTAACTACAGAAGATCTTCGGTTTAATCTATCCCACGAAGTATTAGAATTGTCATAAAATGGCATTAAATTTTCACCACCAAAATGCAAAAAGTTACAATCATTATACCTATGTCAAAATGTATAATTTTATAATCTTATTGTATTAGGCTAATCCTTTGACATTATCATAATTATCTTGAAAAGATAATTATATCGATATAATTAATTTTTTTATTGTAGGAGGAAATATTTCATGCATGAATATAAGACTCTTTTAGATGAAGCCAGTTCTGGTCCGTTGTCTGGGATTTTAGATATCCTTGGATTAGATGCTGAAGCTATTGCTAGTGGAATTACAGGTACACTTGCAAAAAGCAAAATTCCTGGCGAATTTAAAATGACTAGCAATATTGCTAAAGAAGCCAAAGGGCTTACAGCTGTTTTCCCTGTATTGGTAAGTGAAGCAGTTGGTATTGAAGAAGCACAAATGATTACAAAGGCTGCAGAACGTAAATATGTTTCTATGTTACAAATGTTGTTTGCAGCAAGTCAAATTACCGACGCTAAGAGTGCTCAAGCTTACTTAAAGAGATTCCATAATAATATCTCTACTACCCTTGATCTTAGTGATATGAATGTAGATGATGTAATTGATTTTGCAAATAAGCTTGATGAAGAAGTTAAAATCACTGCATATGGAAATGCTAAAATTAATGAAGCAACTCAAGCAGTTCTTAAAGATCTTGCACATAATGATGATTATTATACCCAACTTAGTGAAGGTATAAATTCTTATTCTTTAAATGATTATAGTATTACCAAAGACTTTGGTGATTATAAAGCATTTAGAAAGAGTATCAACGAAGAAACTAGAATTACAGATTCTGATCGTACTGAAACTAAGAAGTCTGATAATAGTGGTGTTACAACTGTTACAACAAATACAACAGAAACAATTAAGAAAGATAAGAGCACTCAAGAACTTGAAACTATACAGAAGTATAAAAATCTTAGTGATATCTTGAAGAATAATAGCTCTATTCATAAAGATTCTGTTTCTAGAGTTAAAGATGCTTCTGAAATTCTTTCTAAACAGATTATCTCTACTGATATTAAGAAAGCTAATGAAGCTACTCCTAGCTTGATGATCATCAACTTTATTACACAAGCTAATGGTACAGATAATGAAATTGTAAATACTGCTGTAATTGGTGTAAAATGTATCATCCATTATGTATCCTCTAATGAAATGATGAATCGTATGGTTCTTAAGAATAATGACCGTCGTGGTTTATTTAATTTCATTCGAGCTACTACTGGAGAAATTAAATTCTTTAAAGATTTCTTATTCGCTGTAGATCGTGCTAAGATTGATGCTGTTGCAAAGACAAACAAAGGATCTGACTCTAAGATTTGGAAGATGCTTGAAATCCGTGCAAATCGTGCTAAGATCAATAATAAAGCTCGTGGTGATAATTCTGCATGTGCAGCTATTACAATGCTTGTACTTTCGTCTGAAGAAGTAGAAGTAGTTAAGAGTGTATATCGTGTAGACTTGAATAATTCTTCTACTATGCTTGGAGTTATGCGAGGATATAACTTTATTGGTGTTGGTATTGTTGATGCGGTAAATGAAAAGATTAAGTTCTTATATGATGATGGAACTAAGAACTTTGAAACAATGTCCTTTATGGCTCTTGAACGTGAACAGAGTAATGGGGAATATAAGAAAATGATTAATACTCTTGTGAAGGGGCGGTAATAAAAAATGATTCTTTTTGAACGTATTAATGAAGATAATAATACGGATGGCCGTGTAAATTCTCAATTAACTGCAGATAAAGCAGATACAAATCAGAATGGGGATAATATGATTATGAGTGATCCTAAGAATGGATTTGAAAATCCTGCTAGCCATTCTATTCCTAAACCGGCTAATGCTATTGGATCTGCAGCTAATAATCAACCACCTCAACAACAACAATCTAATATTCCTCAACCTCAAGTAAATGGACCTTATAATCGTGCCGTAGGAGAAGCTGTTATGACTCAACAATTTAAAGATATTATTTCTGAACACATGGATATTACAGATTATAAAACAATTAATCGTCTTTATAATCTTGATGAAGCAGAACAAAACACAGCACTTCTTTCTCTTACAAATCGTTTATATCAAATGATTGTAAATAAGATTGATACTTTTGATAAAGGTGATATTGCTCGTACTAAAGGCGATATTACAAAATTACCTAAGTATAAAGATCTTTGTGAATGTGTTGCTGTATTAATGGGTATTTTTGAAAAGTATCATGAAGATACAAAACCTGTTCAAGAAATTAGCAATGGTATTTCTAATATTGAAAATCTTAGTGATGTATTTACGCAGTCTTATATGGCTAAAGTAGACTTTGGCCAAGTTATGTATGAAACAATGACTCTTGCTTGCATTAGTTCTGTTTCTTATATGATTGCTGCTTGCATCGAATATGTAAAAGACCCTAAGAAAGATGGACTTACTATTGTTCTTGATAAAACAGGTGTGTCTAAAGTAAAAGAACATCTTCTTTATGAAAATATTTGCAAATTCAATACAGCTTGTAAAACAGGTGATATTGAAAATGCACTTCGTCCTCTGATTAAAGCTAGAGCTAGAAACTTTATAGGAGCTCTTGGTTTCATTAAAGCCGCTGCTATTGCTATTCCCTTGGTATTAGCTCTTATTCCCATGATTAAAGATGTAGTATATTATTTCTTTGCTGCTCGTCAACGTGTATCTGTATACTTTGATATCCAAGGTGATCTTCTTGAAATGAATGCTCATGAATTAGAAGAAAATCCTGATATCCAAACAGATGGAGATAGAAAGACTGTAATCCGTAAACAAATAGCTATTGCTAATAGTTTCCACAAGATCGCTGATAAATTAGCTGTAGAAGCTAAGACCGCTGAAAATAAAGCTACCACAGAAATTAAGAAGGATGATAAGAAACAAAAGATTGATGATATCAATACAGATCCTTCCTCTTCTGATGGACCTTTATTCTAGGAGTGGTGAATATGCTAGTATATGGAAAACAAGCAAAAACGAATCTTGAAAAAGATGATTATAATCTTGGATGGGAACCTGGTAAAGAATTAACAAGGGAAGAAAAAAATAATATTGAAAATGCATTAAAAGATTATGATTATAAAATCCCATCAGACATAATGAGATTTATAATTAAGCATTACAATGATATATTTATTTATTCTGAAGCAAAAAATACTTTTGATACAGAAGAGTGTCTTGGAATAACGATATACAGTTTCTTTAATTTTGATCCTTTGAGTAAAGAAACAAACAATAAAGAATTAACCTATGATATCTATCAAGGAGGAAATTCTTTAGAATATGATGTTGATGCTATTGAAGGAACTGTATTTGAAAGAAATAAATTATATCCTATAATGGGTGCTTCTCGTGAAATGATTATATGTTGCGATTCTAAAGGATGCATTTTTATGGTTTGCCCTGAAGAAACCGTAACCAAGATTGCTGACTCTTTTGATGAGTTCTTGGGAAAATTATATATGAATAATTACTAATAATCGGAGGTTTCGTATAAATGATGATGTTTAAAAGAGCATCCAAAAGTAATGCGGATTTCATCCGTGAAGAATTGGAACGGCAAGCTCTTAAAGAAGATACAATTAATTTATATCCTGATAAAGATGTAGATCTTAATCATGATTTTGATGTATATGATACATATTATGCAAAAAAAGATAAAGCAGTTGTAGATAAAGATATTTTGAACAACTTCTCTGAACAAGTTCGTACAGATTTGCTGACAAAATGTCTCTATGATGGAATGCTTAAGAAAGTTCTTAAAGAACAGTATGCAAATAAGCATGAAAAAGCTTTAGCTAAGAATCTTGTAAAGAATTTTATTAAAGAACATGGAACCATTAATTTGATTAACTCTTTTAAAAACAAAAGTGTTTATTTAAATGAATGGTATGAAGATATTGTAGCTTATCATGATGCTATTATGGAACAAGCAACAGCTGTTGCTGTATCTATTGGTATTCCTGAAAAGAATATCTTTGAAATTGAAGATAAGACCATTAAGGATTTTATCATTGATACAAAAGATACAATTCCTCATGATATTACAAAAATCATTACAAATCGTGTAGAAGATGCTGTATCTGATTTTGTAGATAGTAATAAGAAACAAAAAGAAGAACTTAGAAAAGTTTATGAAAAAGCTAAACAAAAGTTAGATACCATTGATGATATGGATAATACTATTAATTCTAATGATCCTTTAATGCAGGATTTTAATGGAGATCCTAATACAGAATTGGATCCTAAGTATAATGTACAGCAAGAAGCAGTACGTATGATTCGTTCTAAACAACGTTCTTTTAGAGAACAAGCAAAGAATGTATTCTCTATTATGACTGATAATACATTGGAAGTTATCCATCGCAATCAAATTATCAAAGAAGCTTATACTACTGGATTAAATAATCGTATTGATTTCCAGAAATTGGTTAATGATACAAAAGTAATGTATTCTTTCATGGAATGTGTAAATACTTTGGGTATTGTTGATCTTGATGAAAATGAAATTGCTAGTATTTTGAATAAGATGAAGAACTCTATTCGGGAAGATAATAGTGTTCCTGGAGATACAAATAGTAGTTCTCCTGCTCCTAAAACTTCTGGAACTATGAGTGTTAATACTCCCTCATCTACTTCAGCACCTGCTATTTCTACTACTTCCGGAACTCATACAAC
>FLSB01003265.1_pt1 | contig 27105 bp, 25 predicted proteins | sample 1550551 | NCBI WGS metagenome assembly FLSB01 (sample SAMEA4031774, study PRJEB14383) | metagenome | biome: human; feature: oral; material: saliva | place: Philippines | collected 2014 | reverse complement strand
TCTTCGGTTTTATAATCTATGTACGGCATAGTTCTCCTTTTTGATAGTTACCATTGGTATCTTGTGCCAAGATACGTTGTTCTTTCATATAGGCGATGTATTTCTTTGCAGTTCTGTCCTTGATTTCCATTTCGCGCATCAGAACCTCACAAAGTTCTTGGTAAGTGAGCTTGAAAGAATTTCGGAAGGCTTCTTTGACAACGGCAATGAGTTCATCAGTCTTGCGCTTTTCCTTGTCCTCTTTAGATTTCTCGCCACGATAGACGTGCATGTCCTCAGCCTTATCCCAGCCGAAAAGCATCATCGGTACGTCCAACGGACTTCCATCACGGACTTTCAATGCCTTTACCACTGAGTATTCTGGATTATCATCTTTCTCTATAGAGAGGATACCTGCTGCCTTGCGTTGCAGTTCAGAACCGATATGCCCACGGAGTTTAATACCATTCGGTACGAAGTGTAGCATACTAATAATATTGGTATTGTAGATGCCTATCAGTCTGTACAGTTCTTCCAAGGAAAAGAATACAGTATTTGGCTGCCCTTAGGGAGCTCTAAGAAGGAATTAACTAAAAATCCCAATATAGAAAATCACTCTGGTACACAAACTTTTTGCATGAAAGAAACATTTAATAAGAAAATTTATCTATCTTTGCAGTGGACTTTCAGTACATCTGTGTGCAGATGTGCGTTACAAAGAGTTCTACTTTTTAAAAGAGCGTTTGCTTTAATTATCCTTCCTCTGGAACGTGGAAAATTTCAATACTGCAAGGATGATGACAGCAAGGCTCACGCTTGGGATTATTGTACCCTTACCAATGGGGATAATATACCTCAATGCGTGGGCTATTGTTGATTATCTGCAGTAGGTACTTTCCACGACCACAGAGGGGATAACAGCAATAGTTCCCACGCTTTTTCCATTTACCTAAATAGTAACCGCTTACTTCTGGGAAACAGTGAGCACAAGATACAAAATTATGAATTGGTTGACTATTATTATTGTTGTAGCTATCATTGCAGGAATCTTAGGTGCACTAAACTCCAAGGATGGAGAAAAAGGAGAAGGATTCTTTTCTGGTGCTCTTGCTGGAGGAATGGGCTGTGGTTATGTTATTTTCGAAATATTTTTAGTCGTAGGTGGATTGATACTTTTATTTAAACTATTCGGTTTTTTATTTGGATAAAACAAATACAACTATTTCCTGCTATGAAAAAAGGGATATTTAACCTACTATCTATGAGTATATTATTCTTTGCTAACCAAGGGTATGCTCAACAGATTAATTCACATTTACAAGCTAATTCCTCCTTACAAAATCATGTCTGTTCCATCTTAAAAGAGAATATCAAAAAGATAGGTGCTATTAACGGACAGATAATAATAATGGATTGTAAGTCTGGAGAGATTAAGGCAATGGTAAACTTGATGAATACTAAGTCTGGTATCAAGCCAGCTATAAGACAACTGTCAGAACCAACTGCCTTAATGCGTACAGTCTCATTGTTAGCAGTACTGGCACAAGGTAAGATTAACCCAAATGACAGTATTGATACTAAAGCAGGAATGCTTGATATAAACGGCTATCTGCTGAAAGATTACAACTGGCGTAGAGGAGGAAATGGAAAGACAAGCGTACAGCAAGGCTTTTTGTTATCATCAAACATCGCTACATACTTAACAGTTAAGCAAGCATTTGGCAAGGAGTATGACAGGTTCTATAAAGCCATTACCAATATGGGCTATGGTTTACCACAAAATAGCTTCAAAGCAATCTTACCAAGTCCCTACAATGACATTTCTCTTGCCAAGTTTGTAAATGGAAAGAATCAGCAGATATCACCTTTACAGATACTTACATTTTATAATGCCATAGCCAATAATGGTAAGATGGTAAAGCCCACTTTTCATAAGAGAGATACCACCATTATAAAAGAACAGCTTGCGAGTAAAGAAAACATTGCCATCATTCAGCAATTACTTGTGCAGAAAGTAAAAGATGCTCTTGTTCATCAAGCACACTCTAATAAAGTGAGCATCGCAGGTGAACAAGGAGCTGTTGCTGCAAAAGGCAATAGAGATAACACAGTTTACTGCTTACAGTTCTGTGGCTACTATCCATCAGACAATCCACAATACAGCATCATCGTTTCTTTGAATAAGAAAGGATTACCCGCAAGTGGTGGAATGGCTGGGAAAATTGTAAAACATATTGTAAAAATTAAATATTAACTTAAAATCATGGGATTTACAGAAGCTATTAAAACATGCTACACTAAATCATTTACCTGTAAAGGTAGAGTTCCAAGAAGTGAGTTTTGGTATTTTTATTTATTTGAAGTTTGCTTCACCATAATATGGCTTATGTCTGTCAGCATTGTAGATGCTAATACTCCACAAACCGCAGCTAATGGTGGTAAAGATGTATCGCTTATTATCGTATCTACTATATATGGCATAGCTTATTTGACAACTATACCTGCTTCATTTTGCGTAACTATAAGAAGACTTCACGATGTAAATCAATCTGGATGGTGTTGTTTACTGCCCTTTATACCATTTGGAGGATTTGTTCTCCTTTATTTTCTTTGTCAACCGAGTACATGGGTTAACAAATACGGCAAAGCACCATTGGAAAGTGGATTTTATGGGAATAGTTACTCTTCAGATTTTAGACAAGCTGAAAAACACACCACTCAACAAGTTCCTCCAGCTATTCCAACATCGGTGCCACCCAAAATTCCCATTACGGAATATTTTGTGGTCATCAACAACCAACAAGTAGGACCTTTACATCCTCAAGATATAAAGAGGATGCTACAAGATGGTCAAGTCAATTATCAGACTTTGATATGGAAGCAAGGTATGAGCGATTGGGGTATTATTGGAAACTTGCAGGAATTATAATACCTAATAAACAAGACAATGCAAAAGTAATTTTAAGCATCTTTGTACCATATTATTGCAAAATTTATCTATCTTTGCAACTATATATTGCAAACGCTCAAAAAGATAATTATAAAAAAATCAGCAGCAATGAAGAAAATAGTATTATTTGTATTATTAAGTTTCGGCATGTGTTTGTTCACAGCATGCTCATCAGATAATGATGACAAAGAAAATAACAATGGAGGGGGTATGAACCTTGCAGGAGAGAGGTTGGTTGGCTACTCTGACAACCTTGGTAATGTTTATAGCGACTTCAAATATGATGACCAAGGAAGATTAATTAGCACCACAGGAGCACATACCGAGCCAGGAACTCATAGCACATATAACTTTCTTGTAACTTATAGTTATTCAGAAAGCACCATACTTAAACAATTAAAAGGAAGTAGTGACAATAGAAAGGATTTCTATACTTTAGTCAATGGACGAGTTATTAAAGCAGTAAGTTCAGAAGACAACAGAACAAGAACATACGAGTTCACCTATGATCACTCAGGTCAGCTTATAAGAGTTTCAGAAGGTAGTGACATGACTAATTACGTTTGGGAGAACGGTAATATTATCAGTGATGGAGAATCGACCTATACCTATACAGACAAGCCAGCTAAGAAGTTTGTCGTATTGGAAGATTTGGAATACTGTATGCCTATGCCAGACGGTGTTGACCCAGTACTCTTCCAACAAGGTTACTTTGGTAAATACCCTCGCAATCTGGTTAAGACAGCTCATTCTGTGACACACCATTATAATGGAAGTTATTCTTATACAACGCCATTAGAGATTAACTGTACATATACATTTGACTCAAAAGGGAATGTCACAAAAGCCAAAGACTCCAAAGGGCAAGAAGGTGTATTTACCTGGAAATAAAGTTAATTTAATACATTTATAAAGCACCATTTGAACAATCATTTGGTGCTTTTTCTTTTATTCTCTTGCCTCTCTCAAAAGAAAAGACTATATTTGCAATATAAACAAAAATATAGGAGGATATGTAATGAATACAGATAGTACACTGACAGACACCTATTCCTTGGAAATTCCCAGGGCTGATACATCGTTATTGAAGTCGCTCGTAAAGCGTATGGGGTGGACGATACATAAAACCACAACTAAGCACACCGCTTACGAACAGGCACTTAATGACAAAGAACAAGGACGTGTCAACGAGTATGCCAGTGCAGATGAATTGTTTTCCAAATTAGGCATCTGATGGCATATAAACTCTTGACAACACACCAGTTTGAGAAAGACCTCAAACGATGCTAGAAGCGTGGGCTGCCAATGGATAAACTCAAAGAGGTTATCAACGAATTGGTTACTAACGGTAGAGTTCCTGCCCAATTCAAACCTCACTTGTTACATGGTAATAGGGATGGGCAATGGGAATGCCATATACAAGCCCACTGGTTGCTTATATGGGAGCAGAACAATACAGAGTTGACCTTGCTCATGATGAATACGGGGACGCACGCTGATTTATTTGGCAAGACAAAACGATGATACCAGGACACATGGTTTTAAGTGTTATATTTAGTATCCTCACATAACGTAAAGGAGCGTCTTACAGACAGATAGCAGTGGTCGATTCCACGCCAACTCCTCCCACACATTAACCAAGAAAAGATGATGAAACATTATTATTCACTACTCCTAACGATTGTCTTATTGTGCTGCGTGAACCTATCTTATAGTAGGGTGCTACCCCACAAGGCGGTAGCTTCCTCCCCACAGCACGTAAGTAAGCACATAGAAATAGCCACTATCGAGAAGGCAGACCACTGTATAAGCTACCTCTACCATGTAGATAAGCGTGCAAAGCGGGTGATTTATAAGATTTATTGTGACGATGGAAGCGCTATAACCGACTTAGGTAGCTACAAGCGTAGCAGTAAGTCATTACGAATCTATGAGATTTATAATGCGTCAGCCGACAGTTATCTCTACGTTATATACGATGTCTCAACCGATAAAGGGTATCTGACACGGACCAGTTCCATGGAGGCAACTCTCCTTAAATCGTCCATCAACCTAAGCGAACCGTCTCTCTCCGTGAAGATGAGGGGCACAAACAGGGTGGTGAAGATAAAACTGAAAAGAGTATTCTAAGCCAAACAGAATATCCGAACAGGAATATTACGTATGTCACTAAGCCACTCCACCAATCGTGCTAAGCCCCTCTGCCATTTGCAATAAGGCTTTTTCCCATCCGTGCTCACTCTCCAGACCTTTTTTGTTAGACCTCAGAGCCATTTGTAATAATCCACTAAACCATTTGTAACAGTCCTTTGAACCATTCTTATTAAGCCTCCGAGCCACTCTTGTTAGCCTCAGCTCGCACCCATAAAACCATAGCAAACATTGTCGCGATAGGCATCCTCCTCCCTTTCGAGGAGAGGTTGGAGGAGGGGTATACATCCACCTCCGTTCAAGAACATGCCCTTTACCGATGAAGAACATGCCCTTCAAGGGGCAAGAAGACGCCCTTCTTGAAGCAAGAAAGGCGTCTTCTCCAACACTATTCATAACAGACTGATTTATTGAACATTACAAATTCGATTATAGAAGACATTACAGTCCTATTCAAACGGTCTTTAGCTCGGCATTATACGATGTTATTTTACGCTTTTATCTACTCCACTCAGTAAGAGAGAAGGGGGTTAATTCTCCTCCTTCGCATCCTCAGCTAAGGCAGCTCGACATTCCTACTCTCACAGAGCAAGACCGATTTTTGTATGGGCGCATGGCCTTTCAATCACCCTAAAGAAACCCAAAAGCAAAGAAAAAGACCGACGCAATCATTGTAAGAAAGGTTAGTCACCTTGCCCAAATAGGCGAATAAAGTCTAAAAAAAAGTTCTATTTCTCATCTTTCCTGTCCTCTCCTTTACTTTTCGTTTAACTTACTTTCCTATTTAGTGATTATATTTAGTATAACTTTTTACGTTTGAAAGGCTCTTTAACTTAGAATTTTACCAATATTAAGAATGTCAGATTCGTAAATCTTTATTAGCTATTTTTATCAATAAAAGTATAATTGTCTATACGCTTTTTATATACCTTTGTCACAACGAAGTTAAATAAAAGTCAATAAAAAGACAGGTAGTCAATCTGAATCGAGTGTGATTATCTTAATATAATAAGGTGATTACTGCGAGTTAACTTATAAACTCAGCCTACTTATCAGATTCTTCTTGCTCAAAAAAGTGTTTAGACCTCAAGAAAACTATTCATAAAATTATATTGAAATAACCAAAAAGTGAACTAAAATGAAAAATTATTTGAAACCGTACACAAAGTGTACAAAGGTAGAGAGTGAAGGCTACTTGTTAGCAGGCACGGGTCAAGCAGATGCTGGTCAGTTCTCGAAAGGCGGTAGTAGTAGTGGTCCTGGCACTCGAACAACTACTACAAGCGATGAAGAGAAATCGAAAACAGAAGGTTATTCTTCATCTGCTAAGGGGGTCTTCTTTGAGAGCGAAGATTAAAGACCATGGAAACCAAATTACAAAACTAAAGACTTAAAGAGTATGACCATTAAAAGTTTTTACACACTATTACTAAGTGCAACCACTGTAATCCTTGCTTCCTGTTCAACAGAGACAGCCGATGAGCGTTCGGCTACAACTGGTTCTGAAACTCGACCCTTTGTCATTACAGAGGTGCAAAAGCCTATGACGCGTACAAATGTGGGTATCAAAAAGCCTACAACGTGGAATAAAGGCGACCGTTTTTTTGCTTATAACATTACGTCTCCACGTGCTGATTATGATTATCTAACGATGACTGGCGAAGGAGTCACAGCTAAGTTTGTGGGCGATGTACATTGGAGTGAAGGCGACGAGTTGGCGACGTTCTATCCTTATATATATGAGAAGAGGGACAATCGCATGGGAGTTATCACCTTAGGCTTAGAAGAGAACACCGTTATGGACCAAGGCGAAGCTAAGAAGGGGCACCAGAACGGTACGCTTGAGAACCTACGATTCTTCGATTACTCATGGACAAAGATAAAGAATATCCAGTCTACTGGCGTCAACGCCTTAGCTAATGTATCCTTTGAGAAACAGTATTCTCTCGTAGGTTTTAGCGTACGCTACAAGGGAGAACCAGTAAAGAAGATTAAGCGTGTGACGCTAAGTAATGTCTACACTGAAGCTAAGTTCGACCTTGCAACAGGTAAGATGGACTATAGTCCAAAGGGTAGACTGACCATTACAGCCGACTCGCCTGTTGATACCTTCTATGTTGCACTCTTCCCAGACGAGCATTTTGCACCACAGTTTGAGATTGAGACGGTCAATGGCGAGAAGTATTACTCTGCCGTGAAAGCGCCTTATAACTGCGAGCGAGCAAAATACTATTTTGAAACACTCGAACTGACGACATGCCCATGGGTTGACATCGACGGCAAGAAATGGGGTAAGTACAACCTACAATACGAACCATGCACCAACTTAAAAGGCTGGGAACCTGGCTACAGATTGGCTAAGCAGGCTTGGGACTACTTCTATACCAACCCTGACCCATTCAATCTCTATCCCGACTTCCTCCCTCGTGCATTCAACACGTCTGCTTTCGACCATTTTCGTTGGGGTAACATCGCTGCTGCCCACAACTATAGTTACTGCTACTCACGCTACTACTCTTATTATACAGGTAATCTTCAAGCAGTGATACAGAACAGATGTTATGGCGACCTCGCCTTCTATGCTTCACAAGGTAAGTGGATGCTGCCTACAAAGGCCGACTTCGATAAGCTCATGGCAAAGACTGGCGAGTATATAGGCTACTATCAAGATGGTTGTAACACCGTCGTGGGTGTACTCTTCGACCCAACTGTTCCAGCATGTAAGAAGGGCAAGGTGCTCGACAAGAATGGCCGTATCATCGGTATAACAAACCGTTCTACAGGTATCTACGTAGGTAAGTATAACAACCATAACACACGTCTGAAGAATTTCTCTAAGGACGATATCGACAAGGGCGTGTTCCTCCCATTCGCCGGAGCTTACACCGAGTATAACGATGGTGCACCACGTCTTCAGCGTCCAGGTGGCCAAGCCTACTATTGGACCTCAGATGCTAACCCTTGCAACTATGCCCAAGCAACCGCCTTCTCAGCTTACTACATGAACAATGGTTGGTTCTATCCAGGTACTGTCAATGCGTGTGGAAGCGCACATAACCCTAAGTATAACATGTATAACATCCGCCCTGTCTATGCAAGCTGTACTAATGAAGGAGTAAAGACAAAGAACACCAAGTAAGGAAGACTGACGAGTTCAGTCGTCTACAAGTTTACGAATAAAAAAAAGCAAGTTGATGAGTTAGCTATAAACTTATCAACTTGCTTTTTTTAGATCTGTGCTGTCTCCTCCCACACTGCTATCCCTCTGTACTTTATTACGGCGTTAGCTTGATGGCGTAAGAGCCATTACGACTATTAAACTTAGACTATCGAAGGACGTTACTCACTATGCTTAAACACCCTTCTCGATGAAGAGACCCACGCAGCCAAGCCACCTTACGAATAGAGAAGCCGAACGCCCTGGGATTGAGGAGGACGTATTCGTGAAAATAGAAAAAGTGTAGTAAGTAATAGGGAGGTACATTTGCATACCCTAAAACTTACTACACTTTCTTATTATTTATTGCTTATTCGAACGTTAACTCACCAAAGAAAGCGGGACAATGGAAGTCGGGAGAAGGCAAGGCAATGGGATTCCAGGAGAGGAAATGAGGTTGCGATGTCTTGTCACCACACTTATAGAAATTGGCTCTTATCGTCTTTCCAGAGAGATTCTCTAATGTATGACGGAAGTAAGAACTAACAGGAACAACGAGTGTGAGTTCCCATGCCTGTCGTCCCTCTCGCATCTCGAAAGGCTCACGACCCAAAGATGCCCAACGATCAATCTGCTCTAAAGCGGCTGCTGGAGCATGGGTACGATTCTCTCGTCCCTGTCCATTGCATAGCAATATCGTACCGATACAGTTGCTTTCAAGGTTATAATAGCCTCCTTCCTCATCAGGACTGCAGAAGAACTCACAGCATGAGTCCTGCCAAACAGGCCCTAAGTCGGTGCCAGCCTCAGCACGCACGCTGTCTTCTTCAACTCGATAATGCAACAGAATGGCATCGCCTTTATGAGCAATAGCAAACTCAACCTGTGGACAATAAGGGAATTCTGCTGCCCAGTCTACTGTATCTATCTTATTATAAGATACGCTATTATCCTTGAAAAGAGCAGGAATGTCAACAGCTTTCACCTGCTGACACTCCAAACGTTTTACCTTTAATTGTTTCATTGCTTCAATGTTTTCTTCACAAAGTCAGCCATCATCTGATCATGACGACGCACGTCACGATAGAGCAAGAGCTGATTACGTGAGCGAACGAGGTTATGCTCTGGGTATTTCACCTTGAAATAAACGTCTCCGTTGATGTAATCAGTCAAGAAACGAACGCACTGCATGTATGGGAACAGTGCCACAGCGTATGGCAAATGACTTGTCTCAACAGGTGTAAGGAAGTTGCCTGCCGTACTGAGATAGCCTTCTGTGAATGAGCAGAAGACATCTTCTTTCAGTCCGACAGCATCGTAATTGTCGCTATCCTCAGCCACATGATTTGCACCAGTACGCAAGAAGTCGCCATAATCAGAGAAGATAAAGCTTGGCATAACGGTGTCAAGGTCGATAACACAAAGTACCTTACCATCCTTGTCAAACATCATATTATTTACCTTTGTATCACAGTGACAGATACGCTTAGGCAATACACCCTCACGATAGAGACGTTCAGCAAGACACATCTCGTCAGCATCACGCTCTAACTCAGCAAGGATATCTTTCACAGAGGCCACTCTACCAGCCTTATCAGCACTAACAGCCTCACGCAACTGGCGCAAACGAAGTTCCATGTTATGGAAGTCAGGGATGGTTTCTCCCAATGGTTCTTTCAAGTCAACCAACATATTCTGGAAGTTACCGAAGGTTTCACCACAGCAGAATGCGCTCTCTGGGTTTACTTCCTCTTTTGTAACAGCGTTAGGAATGAAGACACTCACACGCCAATAGCGATCGTCAGCATCCTTGTAGTAGGTCTTACCGTCCTTAGCCTGTATGAAACGCAGACATTTCCGTTCGATATCTGTCTCACCTTTCTCCATCAACTTATGGCGGATATGGTCAGTTACAAGCTCGATATTATGCTGCAACAGGTCTACATCGGTGAATATGGCGTTGTTAATACGCTGTAAGATATAATCAGGCGTATTAGCATCTACAGTTTTTACACGCAGTGTTTCATTAATCAGTCCATTACCAATTGGACTTACATTTTCAACAGTTCCCTCAATACGGAACTGTGATACAACATCATTAAAATTAGTCATAGTTGTTTATTAGTATTAAAGATTGATGCACTATTAGGAGTGAAGGAGTTAAGGAGTTGAAGGGAGTTAAGACAAATGTTATATGGGTCAAAATCTGATGACTTCAATATCAACGTAATGTTTTTTATTAATATAGCCCAACAATACATTTGTCTTAACTCCCTTTAACTCCTTAACTCCTTAACTCCAAAAACTTTTAGGGTCTGTCAGCAGGCTTAACACCAAACTGAGAAGGCTTGCTACCCATTACAAACTCAAGTGTTCCACCACGTTTGATGTCCTTGAAGTCAATGTAAGAACGGGTATAAGGCTTGCCATTCAACTTAGCACTCTGAATATAGATATTCTTATCGCTGTTGTTATGTGCCACAATGCGGAAGGTCTTACCATCTCCAACGTTCACCGTAGCCTCATCGAAGAGCGGTGTACCGAAGATATATTTGCCTCCTGCTGGCTCAACCTGATACATACCAAGAGCGGAGAGAATGTACCATGCAGACATCTGCCCCACATCCTCGTTACCACTCAAACCATCGAAGTCGTCGTGGTATAAGTTCTTGAGTACATAGCGAATCTTATCCGCTGCCTTCCATGGCTGACCCACATAGTTGTACATATAGAGGATATGATGGCTTGGTTCGTTACCGTGAGCGTACTGACCAATCAGACCAGTGATGTCTGGTGAAGCCTCTGCGCCCATATCACCACTAACAATGAAAAGGGAGTCGAGTTTTGAAACAAATGGCTTCTCACCACCGAAAGCAGAAACAAGACCATGCACATCGTGTGGAACAAGCCATACATACTGCCAAGCATTACCCTCAGCATAGTCGTCCTGACGGTGAACAGTACTGAATGGATCGAATGGTTCACGGAACTTACGATCAGATGTTACACCACGCATAAACTTCGTTTTCTTATCGAAGTAGAAGTCACGATACGACTGACTGCGCTTTGAGAAGTACTTATAATCAGCTGTCTTACCCAACTCTTTTGCGAGTTTTGCAATACATGCATCAGCCAAAGCGTACTCCAATCCCTTTGCTACTGTCTCATGCTCTGGGTCGAGATCACAAGGAATATAACCATACTTCTTCAACAATCCCATACCACGCTCATCACGCATAGCAGACGCCTTAGCAGCCTCAAAGACTGCATTCTTATCTACATCAAAGCCTTTCAGTGCGATATCAACGAGGGCAGGAACGCCTGGGTTACCAATCATACAGTCGGTTTCGTTACCAACAAGGTGCCATACTGGCAACTTACCCTGCTCCTTAAAGATATGAAGCATCGTCTGTGCGATGTCGCGTTGCTTCTCTGGATGAATGATCGTCATCAATGGATGGGCTGCACGATAGGTGTCCCAAAGCGAGAAGGTGGTATAATCTGTAAAGTCACCCTTATGTGTCTTACCATCTGCACCACGGTATTCGCCGTTTACATCATTGAAGACAGAAGGTGCAATCATTGAGTGATACATTGCTGTATAGAATATCTTTCTTGCACTCTCGTCCTGAGTTTTGATAGCAATCTTACTCAACTCACGGTTCCACTCATCCTTTGCCTGAGCAACAGCATTACGGAAGTCCCAGCCTGGAAGTTCCTTCTGCATATTCTGTCGAGCGTTTTCAACACTCACTGCAGAGATTCCTACCTTCACAAGAAGTGGCTGCTCGGCATTGTCGAAAGCAAAGACACCAATCGTATCACGCTCGTTTGACTCCAACTTAACAGGCTGTGAGAACTCTGCCACGAAGTAAACGCGCTGGTCTTTAGCCCATCCTTGTGACATACGGTAGCCACTGACGGTCTTAGCCGACTCCTGCTTGAAGTTGCAAGAAGTCATCTTGTCCCATCCGATACCCTGTGAGAGGTTCAAAATAACGTAACCCTTTGCTACATCAGCAGGGAAAGCGTAACGATGGAAGGCTACACGCTGAGTCGCAGTCAACTCTACACGAACACCAGAAGCCAACATTACAGAGTAGTAACCAGGGGTTACATGCTCGGCACGATGGGAAAACTTCACCTCACGCTGCGCTGGATTGGTAGTCGGAAGGAGTGATACATCACCCAAGTCACCAATACCCGTACCGCTTAGGTGCATCTGTCCGAATCCGATGACTGTTGAATCGCTGTAATGATAACCAGAGCACCAGTCCCAGCCCTGCTTCTTCTGTGTAGGACCAGCCTGAATGTTACCGAATGGAACATTAGCTCCAAGGAACACATGTCCGTGTCCGCCTGTTCCAATAAATGGGTCAACATACTGCGTATAGTCCTGCGCAAGAGCGAAAAGACTGGTTGCAGCAAACGCCATTAAAGTTAAGAACCTTTTTTTCATATACTGAATTGTTTTAATCTTCTTGTTTTATTTGTCTTGATAGAGCCGTCACTCAACGACTCATCAAGTGTTCGTTTACTTCTCGTTAATGATAATTTCATCTGTGAAAATCCATGCATCCTTCTCACGAGAAAGGGCCTTCACACGCACATAACGACCCTTGACATCTCCCTTCCACTTGTAAGGATAGACGAGATAGTCCTCTGAAGCCTTAATACCTGGTCGTACTGTGTCAATGGTCTTGAAGTTCTTACCATCGTCTGACACCATCAACTCGATTGTTTCAGGCGTATAGATAACCGACTCATAGAGGTGCATAAAGTCAACACGAACGTCACGTATGTCCGTAACCTTACCCATATCGACTACTACATCCACACCCGTACTGTCGATGAAGCCCTGCCAACGACCCTCAAGATAGCCCCAATCGCCACGCAAACCATTGGTCAATGTGCTGTCGCCTTCGGCACGATACTTCTCTGCATAACGTCCTAAGTAAGTGACAGGCTTACCCAATGCCTCATGCTGCACGATGGAACGACTTTCAGGGCGTGCGCCTTTCTCTTTTCGAATGTCGAAAGCATTATAGCCAGCACGCTTGAGCGCATCAGTTGCCGTAATTACTCGTTGACGGAAGTCGGCATAGCCTGTACGTTGCTTCGTCCATCCCGTCTCGGCTAATGCAAGCAATCGGGGATATATCATATACTCTAAATGGTCAGGCTCCTCTATGAATTCCGTCCATACACAACCCTGTACACCATCGATATATTTCTCCAAAGACGTACCCTTATAAGCCGCTGGGATAGGGTCATAGTTGTAAGTCTTCTCCAATCTCGTATATCCTCCTTGTGCCTTTGGTTCCGTCATGGGGTCGTCCTGATACATATTCAAATAGCAGAACTCTTGCGGTGCCATGACCACGTGATGCCCACTCTTAGCGGCAGTCAATCCTGCTTCAGTGCCACGCCATGACATGACAGCGGCATTGGGAGCCAAGGTGCCTTCCATGATTTCATCCCATCCGAGGAGCTTTCTGCCATTATCGTTAAGGAAGCGTTCAATGCGGTGAGTGAAATGACTCTGTAACTCGGCTACGTCCTTTAGATGATAGTCCTTCATCACACGCTGACAGTCGGGACAGGTCTTCCATGTGCGTCGTTCAGCCTCATCGCCTCCTATGTGAATGTACTTTGAAGGGAAGAGTTGCATTACCTCTTTCAATACATTCTCCATGAAGGTATAGGTCTGTTCTTTCCCTACGCATAAATCTGACTGAGTATAGGGCTTACCCGTACATGACAACTCTGGGTAAGCATAGACAACCTCATCACTATGCCCAGGCATTTCAATCTCTGGTATGATGGTGATATGGCGTGCAGCGGCATAATCGACAATCTCTTTAATGTTGTCCTGCGTGTAATAGCCACCATGTATATTCATTCCCTTCCAACATACGAGGCGGCGTGGATCAGGCGAATACTGGCGGTCCTTTCCGTTCCACCACTTCGTCCAGTCAGATTCTGTTCTATAGGCAGTCTCCTCTGTTAGGCGTGGATATTGCTTCACTTCCATGCGCCATCCACCACCATCGGTGAGGTGCCAATGGAAACGGTCGAGCTTGAAGTACGCCATAGCGTCCAGTTGCTTCTTGATTTCATCTTTCGACCAGAAGTGTCTTGAGCAATCGATCATCAAACCACGATAAGCGAAACGAGGTGTATCTGTTATCTTTACGCAAGGAATCTGGCGTTCCTTCTCCAGCTGTCGCAGTGTTTGCAAACCATAGAAAAGTCCCATAGGAGTTCTCGCCTGTATGGTCACGGCTGTTGGCGTAACATTTAATTCATACCCTTGTAGACTTACGCTATCTGCTGCCATCGCTGCCTCCTGTTCCGTACCAGTACAGATGAGGCGCAAGGGTGCATCAGCAGAAGGCTTCTTTACGGATGAGAACGGGATACTCATTATATCTGAGGTGTACTGATTCAGTATCTTGAAGTCCTCTCCTTTAAGATTGGTCACGCCTTGTAGCCCCTTAGCCAATGTGAAAGTGCCTTGCTGACGAGTGATACTCTCGGGTTGAGGGATAATGCTCTGTGCACTGACAGGTTGTATGATTGACGCTGATAACAGCAAGAATGCTGCGCCTATAAATACTTTCTTTATCATGACTATAGTGTCGTTGTGGTGGGATATACAATAGGTATTAGCCTCGCATGACCCACCTTATTTCTTTAAATAAAACTTTAATACTCCGCCCTTCAAGAGTTCGTCATTCGTAATGCGATAGCGGTTCAATGGCTTACCACCTAATTCTATCTTCTTAATAATAACAGCCTCATCATTTGGACGAACAGTCTCAATCAAGAGGTTATCTCTGCCCCACTGCGCCTTATCCAAACGGATAGTAACCTTATCAAAGACTGGCGAGGTGAGCGTGTAAGATGGGTCACCCGGACAGTCAGGATAGAAACCAATCATATTGAACACCGCCCAAGCAGACATTGTTCCAGTATCATCGTTACCGGGGATGCCCTCTGGTGCATTCTTGAAATACTCCTTCAAGAGTCTGCGTGTCTGCACCTGTGTACGCCACTCGTCGCCCTTGAAATAAGAGAAGAGGTGAGGATAAGCGATATCAGGCTCGTTGGCAGGGTCGTAATAACCCTTGTCGAATACGCTCTGAAGCTTATTAACAAAGTTTTTCTGTCCTCCCATGAGCTTTGCAAGTCCCATAACGTCATGCGGAACATAGAAAGTATAGTTCCACGCATTACCTTCGTGGAAGCCCGGAGATGGTTCAAAATTCTCGCCCTGCTTTGGATCGAAAGGCTTATAGAAGGTGCCGTCTGGCATCAATGGGCGCAACAAGCCAAACTCCTTACTGAAATAATGGCGATAACCCAAAGCACGATTGTGGAACAGGCGGGCATCATCTTTCTTACCCAATGCCGCAGCCAAACGTGAAAGGGCATTGTCAGCAATGTAGTATTCGAGTGCGTGAGAAACGGAATTGTCGAACTTCTCGTGCAAAGCTACATAGCCCTTTTCCATGTATTCGTCATTATCTGGGCGCAGCGGATTCTCGCTTCCCTTTGTCAAAGCCGACTTGCGGAACGCCTCGTAAGCCTTATTGATATCGTAACCACGCAGACCTTTCAACCAAGAATCAGTGATAACAGGGATAGCTGGGTCACCTTCCATCGTGTAAGTCTCACGACTAAAGAGTTCCCACTTTGGCATCCAGCCATGCTCCTCGTACATCCCAATCATCGAACGAATCATGTCGCGCTGACGATTTGGATAAACCAACGTAAGCAACTGATGCACATTGCGATAGGTGTCCCATAGAGAGAAGACCGTATAACGGTTGCCCTCCTTCACCGTTCGAATCTCATCACCCTCCATGGCAGGGTACTGTCCGTTGACATCCTGCAGGATATTTGGGTGGATAAGGACGTGATAAAGAGCTGTATAGAAGATTGTGCGCTCTGTCTTTGTACCACCCTCAACGAGGATGCGAGAGAGGTCATCATTCCACTTAGCACGTGCCTCAGCACGAATAGCATCGAAGTTCTTTCCACGCTGTTCGGCATCAAGGTTCTCACGGGCGTTTGCCATACTTACGAATGACACTCCCATCTGTACCTCTATCTGCTCATCAGCCTCTGTGTTGAAGTTCATCCATACACCGATATCATCGCCAGAGAGTTCCTTGTTATAGGTCTTATAGAGCTTATACTTGCCATTGTCGACATCCCACTCAGCTTCTACACCAGTCATCGGACGCTGTTTCTTCCAATAACCAGCCTCTGTAGGCTTCTTGCTGACGCGCATCACGAAGTAAATTGGGAATACAGCCTGAGGGTTATAACAGAATGTACCCTGCAGCTTTACGCCCTCATACTCTGTGTCGCTTACCTTCTTCACCATAGCACCCGACTCATTTGTGAGTCCTTCACCGAGGTTCAACAAGATATGACCTTCTCCTTTCGGGAATGTGAAACGTGCAACAGAACTGCGAGGAGTAGCTGTCACCTCTGTCTTCACATTATACTTTTTCAGATAATTAGAATAATAACCGGGGTGTGCAACCTCCTTTTCGTATGTACTTCCGTACTCCTTATAGTCTACATTCAGCTTTCCTGTCGTAGGCATAAGCAACAATGAGCCTACCTCTGGGCAGCCCACACCGCTTAGATTGACGTGAGAATAACCCGTGAAAAAGACATTATGATATTCGTAAGGAGTTGACCACCAGCGTGCATCCTTGTCATATTTATTCAAATCAGAACCCATTACGTTGAATGGTACGACTGACATCAATCCGTTAGGGCATACTGCTCCCGGATTGGTAGTACCAAAATTAGATGTTCCGATAAAAGGATTGACAAGATCAACAGGCTCTTCCCCACCCTTGTCAGCCGCCTTCAGCGAGAGGAAAGACAAGGAAAGGAGTAGTACTAATAGGAATTTACGATTCATTTGGGTGGTGGATGTTGGATGTTAGGTGGTGATGAATAGTTAGGTGATAGGTAGTGGGTGTTAGGTGGTGATGGGTGTTAGGTGGTGGATGGTGGGTGGTGATGAATTGTGATGAAGCTATCATTATTTACTTCTAATCAATTCATCAACACTCAACACCCAACACCTAACAAATCATCAACACCCAACATCCAACACTTAACACCTTATAGAATACTATTGTTCTTTGTAAACTCTACAATCTCTTTAATATAGCCAAATGCCATACCAACGACGGTATCAGCTGCACCATAGTATACCGCTACACGCTCGCCATCCTGCAAAGCAGCACATGGGAAGACAACGTTTGGTACATCACCTTGCAACTCGTAGGTGGCAGCTGGGGCTAAAAGATATGGACGAGTACGATAGAGAACCTTCTCAGGATTGTCCTTATCAAGGATAGCTGCACCCATTGAATAGCGGAAACCATTACAGGTGTTGATTACTCCGTGATAGAACAAAAGCCAACCCTCATCGGTCAAGAAAGGAACTGAACCAGCACCAATCTTCGTACACTGCCATGCACTCTCTGGGAATGGAGTCACCTTCATTACGCAACGATGCTCGCCCCAGTACTTCATATCTGGGCTGAAGCTGATATAGATGTCACCGAAAGGAGTGTGACCATTGTCGCTTGGACGACTCAACATCGCATACTTTCCGTTAATCTTCTCTGGGAAGAGGACGCCATTACGGTTGAATGGAAGAAAAGCATTCTCACACTGATAGAACTTCTTGAAGTCGAAGGTGTAAGCAATACCGATTGTTGGTCCGTGATAACCGTTACACCAAGTAATCCAATAACGATCCTCAATCCATGTAACACGTGGGTCATACTTATACTCTGACTCAATCATTTCAGTGTTACCAGCCTCAAACTTAATAGGCTCGTGATTGATTTCCCAGTTGATACCGTCCTTACTGAAACCAGCAAAGATGTTCATCTGTACCGCCTTGTTATCGCAACGAAACACACCAGCGAAGCCATCCTCAAAAGGAACAACAGCACTATTAAAGATACTGTTTGATGTTGGAATATGATAACGATCGATGATTGGGTTCTTTGAATAACGCCACATCACATCTTTACATCCCTCAGGACGCTCCTCCCAAGGTAGAATATCTTTTAGACTTTTCATTGTAATTATAGTTTTATGCTTTCAGTCTTATATATGTATTTATACAATAAATACAAGCAAAGTTAGCTTTTTACTTCAACAAACACTAAGTTTTTATTATTCGTTAAATAGGAAAAACACTTCTTAACAAGTGGCGTTAAGAATATATTATTTAATCAAACAAACTTACTAAGAAAATAGTCGTAATTATCGTTTAACCCAGTTCTGCACTTCCAATCCTTCTATACGTGCAAGGTGTTTTACATTCTCTGTTGCCACTGGAATCCCCAACGTAAGTGCCGTAGAGGCAATATAAAGGTCATTATCTTCTATCATTTGTCCCTTTCTTCGCAATACTGCTTTCTGACGACAGAACTCTTCGATACAAACAGAGAAAGGGATTATCTCAAGTTGGTTGAGCAAGTCTTTCAAAAGAGTACGGTTCTTTTCTGGATATGCACTACATTCTGCTCCATAAAGCAACTCGACAATAGAAATCTCAGACACACAACAGTTGCGCCACCCTATTTCCAAGATGTGCTGCCGTACACTTTCATTCTTACGTAGGAGATGAATTAGAACATTGCTATCAAGCAAAACCTGACCATGTTGGCTCTTACTTTTCATACGCCTTCAAAGCTAATTGGTTCACTTGAACTGGAATTCTGCTTGATGATACCCATCAATTCTTCAGCAGTTTCGTTTCCTTCCCACTTCCCAAAAAACTTATTAAGCATTTCTTCTGTATAGGCTTCGTCGGACATTTCCTTGCGTTCTTCCTCAAGTACAGAGTTAGTAAGTTTCACAGCTAAGCCCAACCGAATGTTCTTACTCATCGAACGCAATGCGTTCCAATACATGCGTATCGTATTGTTCTCGATGTTTGTCATTGTGCCTGCCATAATTATACCTCCTGTTTATATTTTTCTGCAAATATAACATTTTCCTATGACAACTCCAAATCTACATCTTGGTTTTCACATTCTTATTGCAACTGATAGGCGAAAGGAGTATTACACTATTACGCTCACAGCATAAGAGAATAACAGACCTATATCTAACAATACTTTTATTTTAAGTTTGCTGTCATTTTAACATTTAGACAGGAACCCTTGTAAACTAATCTGTTACGTCTTCATTCAGAGTGACAGGAGTGACAGGAAATTTATTATTAGAATCGTGTCCCGCCTTTGACAAATTTAAGGGGACGGAAAATTCTCTCTAAATTTAATCTGTAATGAGTTTTATTGTGCGGATAAGGCAAAGAGATAAACCAACTCAAAAAGTTGAGCACTTTCTCTTTCATACCCATATCGATAAAGTCACCGCAATGGACAAGAATATCGGCTGCAGACATATCCGATTATCAGTTGATACTGATGATGTATATCTGAGAATTGAAGGATTTTCATATCAGAGAACTATGAATTATCATTATCCCGCATAGGGTCCTCATCAAAACCTACAATATACTCTGTATGATGGTGACCACATTTAGGAGTAATTTGCCATTTGACTTCTACATTCTCTGGAAGTTGTTCAAAGAAAGAAGCTAACACCTTCATATCCTCCCTTAGCATATTTTCTTCTAAGCTTTGCAATTCTAACCCAAGCATTATAGTTCTAATATTATCACTATGTGATATGGGAGATATTGGGTAAATAGCCTGATCTAACGACGGAGCTGTTCCAGAAGTAATATAAGTTGCCAAACGAGCACACGTCCTAAAATCATTAAAGTCCATACTTATGATTCCCTTCGTTTCCATGAAATTATGGAAAAACATCAAAAAGTGAAGAATATTATCTTGCAAAGTATAATAGTGTGAGGTAAAAATATTGTAGAATTTCCACCTGCCCTTGAAAACTATATACCGCGAAGTAGGATGTAGGTCTAAAACAAAAATGCTACCAACTAAACTATTATACTGTTTAATAAAAGCGTCTATTTCAGACATATATACTTCTGCATTGTCAGTAAAGACAAAAACAGCAAGGCATTCTAAAGGGCGTAAGTCATCTATATTATAAGTAACTATATCCTTATAAGGCTGCTGTAGACTGCTCAGAAACTCTGTAGCTTTATCACCAAAACAATGATAAGCAACAAATTGTGGATATGATTCCCCAAAATCCAGGAGTTGATTCAATTCTTCCATTTATTTCTTTTCTAAATCTTAATCTTTGAAACAATCTTCTATTTCTCTAATCTTATTCTTTATCCACTTTAACACTTCTTCTTTTCCAATTGCTGGATATTGAGCTATATCATGCCAGTTGTTACCTTCGTTATCAGAAATCCAACTCCAACCATAAGGATAATTTTGGGTTGGTTCACGTGTAAAGCAATCTAATTTAGGTTGCAACGGAATAGTCTTGTCCTCCGAAGCAACCGCAATCCACACTTCTTTCCAATAGGCTTCGTCTGTTTTAATAACGATAAAATGATTTTTTTTGCTATTCAAACTTTTCCATAAAGCTCCATTGTCATCTTGACGTTCGTTAAATCCAAGGTCTTTTAGGGGCTTAATTATATAGTCTCTTCTTAATTTATCTCCGATTTGTTCCTGTAACAGTAGCAATTCGGAAGTAACATCAATATTGTCAGACTTAATGGCTTCTTCAATAATACTTTTTTGATATTCTGTATCCATATCTTGATAAGTAAGTTGTTTAATAATTGTGATATAGTCTTTAATGGTGCGGTGAATAGGCTTTTGTGGATAAGTAGTCATTAACCTATCTAACAATCCTAATATATCCTGTGCATAGGAAAGTTTGATAAATTCAAAATGTCCCCCTCCCAAGGAATATGGAGAAGGATCACTACCATATAAAGTAAGATAAACTAATTTGAAATTATTTTCTCCAAACTGTTTCACCCCATAGTTATGATATCGAAGTAATTGATTAGGCTGGTCACTTGCGTAGATTTTATTTTCTATGATAATGCCATGCTTACCATCTTCAAGAATAATATCTATGCGACCTCCAGTAGTTTCTGTTACTTCACCTACATATCGTTCAGCAATACTCTCATTACAGTGCGTAATATAATTATCATCTACCTTTATAGCTGTAACAAGAAATTGCCTAAGGAATTCATTTCCCAAGCCATGGTTTGCTTTGGGATTGAATAATGTTGCAAGCAAACGTGAATGCAAGCGCATTTCGTCAGAGCACATATTCAAAGCCGAAAACACATTAAAGTTTTCTCCTTCTTTTTCTTCTTTTTGAAGTCTATATTGCTCTGCATTATGCATGTCTGACAATTTAGATAGTAGCTCTTTGATGCTATTACTCATAATAAACATATTTTAGTTAGATTTCCCCTCCATCATCTTATTCAACTCTTCCTCCTCCGTACCCATATCTGTTAAATGCTCTACTTATCATTATGGTTTGTAACAAACAATTTCCATTTGAAATGTTCAACAGGGCAAAGATAAAAATAATATATGCAAAAACACTACTTAAATCTAAGAACGAGTTATCTTCTCCATAATACAACGCCTTTATGGTTAAAATCAACCTGAAGTAAGATTTAACAACAAAGATACAATATCTACTAACATTTCTCAAACTATATCAGTCTAATCTAACCGTAAGGCTGATAAGTTCGCAGAAATAGAAAGATATTTTAGAAATGGTATAATTGTATCTCCTATATCCTCTCGACCAATAAAACCTTCCAAATCTCCTTCTGATATTGTAACAGGAATAACAGCAACTTCGTAGCCATCTTCTCTTCTATTTAACCAGAAATTATATGTAGCATTATAAGCTTTTATATATTCTATATTAGGAGAGTTCGTAATATACACTGGGTACAAAAGTTTAATTATTTTATATTGAATTGAATAACCATTAGAAATCTGGAATATAATGTTGTTGAGTGATCGCAAATCCTCCTCTATCTTTTCAACAGGCATACCACTTTCCATCATATAAATAATCAGATGAAATAAAGGTAAGGATGTTGGCATACTGCCCTTACTATAACAATACTCAGAGCCATTAAAATAGCTATCAGTATCAAATTGTGTGAGTTTATATAAATCACGCAATGAACTCCCAGCAAGTTTTTCCCTAAAATGTTGAAGATGTGGCAGTAATTCATGAATACCAAGTTTTTCTCCTAATTGTGCCTCAAAAGCTCGAATCATAATATATTTTATACTATATCTGAATGGCTCACGAGACAAGAATTTACTCATGTAGCCTTCATAACAAGCTTGCTCACCATAGAAATGATGAAATATATGCTTAGTCACATCATAGTCCATTACCAAGACAATGTTACTAAATCCAAATTTATTACCGACAATATCAGGTCTGTTACTATCGTCTATGTGCGCACTCACGACATTAAGAATTCTAAAAAGGTGCTTGGGATCTAAACGGTCTAAGTCTTCTATTATCAATACAGGCTTCTTTGCTTTCCTCTCTTCCCCATTCAAAGAATGGTCTTGACTAATCCATTCAATAGCCATTCTTATCAATGTCGTATATCCATCTTCTTCATAAATACAGCCAGCTGTATTCGCAAACTTCGACAAATACTTATCCGCAGTGTGTTTTCTCTCATCATATTTATTCTTTATCTCAAGGAACTTATGATATACTTTATTGTAAAACTCTCCCATAGGAACGAAAGAAAGCAAGAAAGACACAACAGATGTAAAGTCATCAGAAGTTAATACAGAAGCAAATAAAGCATTCAAATCAATATTCTCAAGCAACTTTCTTTCATGCAATTGAACAATAATATCTCTTTTAATATATTCAAAAACATCCTCATTCTTTGCAACAGAATAGTTTACTGGATAAATAGTAAAGAACTCATATTTATCTTGCATTGCTTCATCCTTTCGCAACTCATTCAGCAAATAGGTTTTTCCATCGCCAAACTTAGCAGACAAGATTATTCTGTCTGTCGTTTCAAGATATTGTGAAAAAACGTTTAGCTTGCCTGATATATTAATACTATCTAATGTTATTCTCATAATTGTCAGTTACTTTCGTATTTATAGATTAATAATGTTTAGAAATGATTTAAGTTTAAATTATACTGAACAAAGTTACAAAAATTTATAATAAATACCCAAAAGAATACACTTTTATTTTTCCAGTGAGAGGAAGTACACATTACTTTCTATCCCATTCTTACATCAGTCTACTCTCTTTTCAATCCCACATTCTCTACTAAAACCGAATTGAAAAGTCTTTACACAAACTCAAGGAAAGCACATAAAACAAAGGCGGAAAAACGTATAAAAGCAAGCTTGCATCGAACAGGAAATCAATTAGTTACAAAGACCATACAGAAAAGGTGCTTAATTGGACTCCAAAAGGGCGTTAGTAAGGGGCTTAAAGGGCATCTTTTGCAAACCAAAAGGGCGTTAATTGAAAGGCAATTTACGCCCTTGAGAATTTCAGTGTTAAGATTTTCTTTACAATACTTGCCATCATCTATTCATATTTTCACAGATATCTACGAAAAACTTCAGAAATTAAATTATACTCAAACTTATATCTTAAAATATTCAACTGCCTACTTTTGGATTTTAGATAGACTTAATCACTCCAATTCCTATTATTAACTTTTATCAGGATACATCCAGATATCATTAGGAGCATCAAATGTAGACATCGCAATTAAATGGTTAGCAAGTCTATATTGATCATTCCCATACAAAGGGTATTTTCCAATTAAATCCAGAATATTTTTATCATCATAGATAAAGATATTTGCTTCTTTGGTTGAATACTGTTCTCGAAATTTAGAAGAGAACCTTTGTAAAGTTGCTTCATCTTTCAGAAAACCTTTATATAGTATATGAAAATTTTCAACTGTATAATTATGATCAATCTTCAAGATTTCAAATAAATCAAGAGGTAACTTATCATCTATTTTTCGGCTATTCTCGCAAAGGAAAATAGGTAAAATTTCATACGAGTTTTCTTTTCTATTCATCTTATAGAATTTTATATCTCTATTTTGTAATCCATCAATAATTATACTTTGATATTGTTCGTCCATATCTAAACCAAAATAAACAGCTTTTAAGGCAAACGGAGAATAATGCTTAATACCAAAAGTCGAATATAGGAGCCTTATTTCCTTTTCATATTGCCAGACTTTCATTTTCGTTCCAAACATTTTTACAATAAAATCTATCCTATGAGCAATATCGTTTACATCTATTTTCGGAACATTTTCTACATATTTAACTTCGACACTATCCACACTGAAAGGCAATTTCTCACTATCCTTTAATTTATCAATATCGTACGCTATACAAAAACCCTTATGAGAATTTGAATAATGTGACCACATCAAATTGCTTGAAGGATAATCCTTCTCAGACAGAGATAAAGAATATATACCTAAATTCTCTTTAATTCTCTTCAAATTTTCCCATTTAGCTTGCACATCATTGATATTCATGTTGAACAACTCTTTGAGCGTGTTTAAATCCCGGCTTATATTATCTATATACTCGGTTTCAAAAGGATCATTTAGGTCATCAAATGAGGATGCCCACAATTCATCTTTTAAAAGAGAATCTATGTCACGAAGATAATTATTTTCTTCTATTATATTCGCTCTGTATTTATATCCCATACTCATTGGCTAAATTAAATTAAGTTACCAAATCTATTTAAAAAATTACACGTATTGTTGAATTCACGCATTAAGCTCAAGTCAACATATATACAATATTTACACAAAATTCGTCAAAATCCTCGAAATATACAAGTAATTTTCTGAATATCGTCAATAAATGTGGCAATATCCCTCGGTGTGGTCTGAAACCCAAAAATCATGGACTTAGGCGTTGTGGCATTGTCGATATAACCATCACTCTTTCTTACATTCTGTTCGGTTTCTTCCTAAACCTTTTTAATATCTCTATGACGATTGAATACCCTACACGCTCAGCCTCTGTGCCTCAGTAACCAAACACTTGTCTAAAACGAATTTTGCTGTCACTTCTATCACTTAAAAGCACAAGATAACTCGTTGGTTATCATAGGGATTGTTTGAAATGTTAAAAGTGACAGCAAATCAAAACTAAACTTATATTGTGAGAAGTGTAACAAGTTCTTCCATTAGAGAATATTTATAGGGCATCAGTAGTTTGGTGAGATAAGGTTTACCTCTTGAATTTAGAGTTTTAAAGAAATGTCACACAGAGACACGGAGTGAATGGAGAATTATTAAGACAAAGCGACCGGAGGCACGGAGGCACCGTCGGTGCATGGAGCGACAGAGCTTGTTTGCCAATCATATTAGACAAATCTTGTTCAAAATATTTATCCCAAAAGGTATGAGGGATCTGTACGCTATATCTCCGTCGCTCCTTGTGCCACTGGCACCTCCATGATTTTGCTATTAGCTCTGTCAACTCTGTGGCTCTGTGTGCCTTACATGTAAGAGTTTTAGTTTATCACTCCATATTTCGGATGAGTCACTTTTCAACCATTCATCTGTAGCTATTACCAAACGCTATCTTGGATTACGTAAGGAAGAAATCTTGGAAACCTACGACTGTCTTACATTCTAAGCAATAACATTTTTCAGAGAATAATTCTTTTATACACCCCATACTAAAAATGTCATCACATACTGAATAATAAACAAAAAACACCCTTAAATAGAAAAATCATTCTGTTATACAAACTTTTTGCAGGAAAGAAACATTTAATAATAATTTTTATTTATCTTTGCGGAATAGCGAGGGGTATAATAGAGGATAAAACAATCTGTTGACTTCGAATTAATATTGATTCTTAGAAGAAAAGATTAATCAATAGACCATAAATATCATTTTATATTGGAACAACATGAAACAAATTTACATCTTACTAATAGCTCTACTCATGGGCTTATCAGCTAATGCAGAGAAGTCTGGTTCTTGTGGACCTAATCTAAAATGGCTTCTTACTGATGATGGAGTTTTGACCATTTCAGGAAAAGGGGAAATGGATGATTATAGATTCAGCCCATGGCGTGACTCTGGTGTTAAACGAATTATAATAGGTAATCGTGTTACGACAATTGGTGGATATGCTTTCAGCGGTTGTAGATCTCTAACTTCTGTAACCATTCCCAATAGTGTTACAACAATTGGCGACAATGCTTTCAGCGGTTGTAGCTCTCTAACCTCTGTAACCATTCCCAATAGTGTTACGACAATTAAGGAATATGCTTTCAGCGATTGTAGCCATCTAACTTCTGTAACCATTCCCAATAGTGTTACAACAATTGGCGACAATGCTTTCAGCGATTGTATTTATAACCATAGAACAACCAAAACTAATCAGAAATATCCGAGTGTAAATCTTTAATTACCAGCATATTCTAAAATTTAACACTTTTCGGTTGCCATTTGTCGCTTCCCAAATTTCCACATATTTTTGAGACGTATTTCTGACGTGGAGAATTTGCGGGGCTTGTTTTTTGTCACACCGTGCAGACAGTTGACAAGGGTTTACAACCGTTTACGACAAGCGACAATAACCGCCCCGATATGCGGAAACAGTCACACTGTGTAGAAAAGCGACAATGGTTGACTTCCGTTCACATCCGTTTACCATTTCAGAGATATAGGATTGAAGAAATGAACCATTAAACGATAAAACGGTATGAAAGCAACCAGAAAATGCAGTTTTTGCGGCAAGTCCTTTGTAACCCGAAGCGGTATGCAAAGATATTGCAGTGAGGCTTGTCAGGCAGAAGCCAAACGAGCCAGAG
>FLSB01002863.1_pt1 | contig 27219 bp, 24 predicted proteins | sample 1550551 | NCBI WGS metagenome assembly FLSB01 (sample SAMEA4031774, study PRJEB14383) | metagenome | biome: human; feature: oral; material: saliva | place: Philippines | collected 2014 | reverse complement strand
TATTGGTAATAGTGCATTTCAAGGTTGTGTTAATTTAACGGGTATTACAATACCAAATGGCGTTAAATATTTATCACAAGGTTTATTAACTGATTGCAAAGGTTTAACAGAAGTTAATTTACCTTCAAGTATTAAGGAAATTAAGGGTGATGATATTTTTAGGAATAATAATAGTTTAAGGATTATTAATTTTTCAGGAACAAAGGCAGAGTGGTTAGCGATAAAGAAGCCAACGAGAAATAACTATAATGCTAATGCAAAGATAGTATGTACAGATGGTGAATTTCCAATGGGACTAACTTTGAATCCATAGTTGAAAATTAAATAATGTTATATATTATGTGGGAGAATTTTTATTATTCTCCCATTTTTAATTGATATTTATTAATAATAATATTAAAATTTTGAAATAAATGAAAAATTCTGTATATTTATAAATAGATAAAAAATATAATATATGGAAGAAATTTGGAAAGATATTGTTGGATTTGAAAAAAAGTATCAAGTATCAAATACAGGAAAAGTTAGAAGTAAAGATTACGAAATAAGTTATAGGCATGGCAAAAGAATTAAGAAAGGTAAAGAATTAAAGGGATTCCAAAACCGTCAAACTCATTTCATACAAGTCATGTTATATGATGAGAATGGAAAAAATTATCTTAAATATGTTCATATTTTGGTGGCAAATGCATTTTTGAAAAAACCATCTGAAGAACATGAATTATATGTTCTTCATAAAAATGGTGACAAAACAAATAACAATGTTGATAATTTATTCTATTATTTTAAAAATAAAAATTTGAATGACGAATATGGAATTGAAAATAAGAGAGTGTATTTATTTCAACACAATGGGGGAAATAATAGATACAGATATATTATAAAACAAAAGACATTAACAGATGCTGTTGTAGGTATATATACCAATTTTGAAGATTTGGAAAAATTCAATTTCAAACGATTATCAATAATGGCTGCCTCAAATAATAAATACGGACCTGATAAAAGTAATATTTATAAAAATTACAAATGGGAAGTAATAAAGAAATTAAATAATTACGACAATGAATAAAATACAGAATTTTACTGAAGAAACACAAGAATATATCAAATCAATTGAAGAATATTTTTTAAAAAAATATGGAAAAATAGAAAGAAGATGGGTTGGTCTATTATCAATGTTAGCAACACAATATGATATATATGTTATGTCGAGGGATGCATTAAAGGAAACAGGTTTATTAACAACAAATAAATTTGGTATAGCACCAAATCCAATGTTGAAAATTAATAATGATGCATCCATTCAAATACAGAAAATTATACAAGCATTATCAATTTCACCAACTTCTGAAAACAAATTAAAAGAAATTGCCACTGATGATGACGATGAAAAAATAAAAAAATTATTTGAATAACAATGAGTATTGAAGAAAAAAATAATTTTGAAAAAGAAGTAAGTACAGTGACCACTTATCCATTTGATGTATTGAATGGAAAGGTGGTCACTAATGAATTTATCAAATTGGCATGTAGAAGATTTATTGATTGGTGTGAATTAGAAGATAGATATTTTGATGTTGATAATGTTATAAGGGTTATCAAATTTATAGAAAAATTTAAACATTGGCAGGGTTCGTTTGCAGGACAATATTTCAAATTAGAGGAATGGCAAAAATTTATTATTTGTGGCATTTACGGATGGAAATGGAAGAAAAACAAACTAAGAATTACCCGTACTTTCATACTTTCCGTCGGAAGAAAAGCAGGAAAATCATCATTATTATCAATTTTGGGATTATATCATTTAATTGGTGATGGTGAAAAAGGTGGTGAAATAATAGTTGGAGCAAATTCCGCAAGTCAAGCGGGCATTTTATTCAAAATGGCGTCAAATTATCTAAAAGATATTGACCCAAAAGGCAAATATTTTAATTATCAAAGGGACAAAATTATATTTAATGCAACAAATTCAATTATAAAAGTTGTTTCATCTGATACTTCAAGATTAGACGGTTTAAATTGTAGTTTAGGTTTAATTGATGAGTTGGCAGCAGCACCAAACAGTGACCTTTGGGATATTATCGAAAGTTCACAAGGCAGCAGAAAACAACCATTAATGTGCGCATTGACAACAAGAGGTTTTCAATTGTCAGGATTTTATCACGAATTGGAGGCAAGTGCAATTGAAGTTTTAAGGGGCTTCAAAAAAGATGATACTTTATTTACTATTATTTATTCTTTAGATGAAAATGATGATTACAAAGATAGAAAAAATTGGACAAAAGCAAATCCAAATTTTGGCACATCAGTAACTGAGGAATTTTTTGAACAACAAATTATAAAGTGTGAAAATAACCCAATTCAAGAAAGAAATATTTTAACAAAAATCTTCAACAAATGGGTATCTTCAAGTGATACGTGGATTCAACATGATTTGATTTTTAAATTAATGAAAAAAGTTGATTTAAAAAAATATGAAGGTATGTCAGCATATCTTTCATTTGATTTGGCTGCTGTATCTGACTTGACTGCAATGACAGTATTAATTAATTATGATGATAAATTTATATTCAAAACATTTTATTATTTGCCTGAAAGTGCATTGAAAGAAAGTGTAAATTCTGCTAAATATATAGAATGGGCAAAAGGAAAATATATTACAATAACGCCTGGTAATGTTACTGATTATGATTTTTGTTTAAATGATTTAATGAAAATTTCAAAGGAATTATTAATAACAAAAATTAGTTATGATGATTGGAATGCAAGGGATTTTGTCATTAAATGTACTGAACATGGTTTACCATTGAAGCCATTTGGGCAAAATATAGGTTCAATGAACCGTCCAACAAAGGAATTACAACGATTAATTTTATCACAAAAAGTAGTTATTGATAAAAACCCTGTTACTAATTTTTGTTTTGAAAACGCTGTTCCAAAATTAGATTGGAACGATAACATTAAAATCATAAAAGATACAAGAGAAAATAAAATTGATGGTGTTATTTCAATGATAATGGCATTGGGAGGATATTTGGAGGATGAGCATTATGATAATGAAATAAGTTGTTTAACTTATTAAATTTTATTGTAATAATAAATATTTATTATTAAATTAACGTTAATTTACATGAAAATATTTAATAGAAAAAATAATGAAACAAGTGGCTTTGCTTATAATGGTAAAGAAAATAAGCAAAGTTTTCTTGATAAATTCTTCAATGGTGAAATTGAAGAAAATAGAAATACAGATGGAGGATATGTACCACCAATATCATTAAGTTATGGTGGTTTCTCAATAGCAAATGGTGCAATGAATTTGGCTGCTGCATATAGGTCAGTTGAATTAATATCTGATAGTATTGCATCATTACCAATTAAGATTAAAGAAATTAATGGAAATGGTAAAAATAATGAATTGATTGAAAACCCTTTAAATTTATTATTTAATAACAAAAAAAATAACCAATTATTATCAAAATATAACTTGATAAAACTTTTAATTCAAAATGTTATATTAAGAGGTAATGGTTTTGCTTATATTAAAAGGGGGGTAGGTAATATTCCAACTGATTTAATATTTCTTTCCAATGATGATGTTACCATAAATTACGACAAATATAACAATAAGGTAACATACACTTGTTCACTTATATCTAATTCACCAATTAATGATGAAGATATGATACATTTAGTGAAAAATACCTATGATGGTGTTAACGGTGTATCAGTATTAACTTTTGCAAATCGTTCAATTGGTTTATCAAATAATACTGAAAATGCAGCAAGCGATTTTTTCAAAAATGGTGGCAATGTAACAGGTGTTTTGAAAGTAAATACCAATTTAAGTAAAGAACAAAGATTACAAATATTAAATGATTGGAATGCTTCGTTTGCTAATAGCAATAAGGGGCTTGCTGTAATTCAAGGTAATATGGATTTTACTAAATTATCAATAACAGCAGAAGAATCACAAATGCTGCAAACAAGGCAATATAACACGCAAGATATATGTAGATTTTTTGGTGTGAATCCAATATTATTGGGTATTAAAGATGGTAGTAATTTTTCATCATTAGAACAAATACAAAATGAATTTCTTCAATTTACATTAATGCCATATATTACCATGGTTGAAGAAGAATTTAAAAGAAAATTAATATCTGAAGATGAAGATATTAAAATTATTCTTGATACCAATTCAATTTTAAGAGTTACGAAACAAGAACAAGCAAATTACTATTCAACATTAGTCAACAATGGTATTATGACAGTGAATGAATGTAGAAGGGAATTAGGTTTAGCAACAATAGATGGTGCAGATAAATTAACTATGGCATATACTGATATTACACAAAATGTTATTGCTGATGCTGATAATAATAATAATGAATTAAAATCAAATAAAAATGATAAACGAAGCAGAAATACGTCAAAGTCAAGCAAACGTTAATTTGAATGATGAAAGAAAAATATCAGGATATGCCATTAGGTTCAATGAATATTCTGAAATAATGACAGCAAAAAATGGTGAACAATTTAAAGAAATAATATTGCCATCTGCTGTTGATGAAGATTTAATTAAAAGAAGTGACATTTTTGCATTATTGAATCATAAGCAAGAAGAAGTATTGGCAAGGTGTAAATTTGGTAAAGGTAATTTGCATTTGACCATTGATGATAAAGGTTTGAAATATGAATTTGAAGCATTTGATGACGATATTTCAAAGCGAGTTTTAAATTTCGTTAAGTATGGTTTGATTGATTCTTCATCTTTTTCATTTTCAATTGACCAAAATGACAAAGAAGCACAAACATGGAAAAAAGGTGATGATGGAATATGGATTAGAACAATAAAAAAAATTGACAAATTATATGATGTATCACCTGTTTATAATCCTGCATACGCAACGACAACTTGTAATTGCAGAGCATTAGATATAGAAATGGAAAGAATTGCAAATAGAATTACAAAAAAATTAGATGAAATTCTTGAAAAAGCAAAATTATTAAGCGAAAAATAAAATTTTCTAAGAAAACAAAATATTTATTAATATGAATAAGAAAAAAATTCAAGAACAAATAAATAAAATTGTCAATAAGGCGAAAGAAGAAAACCGTGACTTGACAGAAGAAGAACAAATCATTGTTGATGGTTTGATGTCATTATTGGAAAATTCAGAAGATAAAGAGAAAGAAGAAAAATCTGAAAAAGAACCTGAAGCAAAAGAAGAATCTACTGAAGAAGAAAAACCTGAAGAAGAAGAATCTACTGAAACAAAAGAAGATTCTGAAAAAGAAGGTGAAGAACCCACTGATGAAGATGACGATAAAGAAAATTCAGAAGATAAAGAGAAAGAAGAAAAAGAAATGGTAGCAGACGAAGAAGAAACTACCAATGAAGATTCTGAAGAAGAAGAAAATAAAGATAAAAAAGAAAATAAAAGAAACTTACATAATATTATGAATAAAAGAAATTTTAGTTTAATCGAAACTGTTAATTCAATTATCAATAAGCGTGAATTATCAACTGAAAATCAAGCAGTTATTGATGCAGGTCGTGAAGAAATGCGTAAATCAGGATTATCATTTGATGGGAATTTGGTAATTCCAACTGAAAATCGTTCAGTATCTGTTACTGATACACAAGGTGCAAGCGTTGGTGTTGATGTATTTGACATTCTTGCCCCATTACGTGACAATTCAGTACTTATGAAGGCAGGTGCTAAATTCTTAACAGGTTTACAAGGAAATGTTAAATTACCTGTAATGGGTGGTTCAGGCGCACAATGGGAAGGTGAAAAAGAAACTGCAACAGGTGATGCAGCAACATTCACTTCTGTTGAATTAACACCAAAGAGATTGGCAGTTACGATGGCTGTTTCTCAACAATTCTTGAATCAATCAAGTGAGAGTGCAGAAGCAATTTTGCGTCAAGATATGGCAAATGCAATTAGTGAGAAATTGCAAAAAACATTACTTTCTAATGTAATTTCTAATCCAAAAGCACCAAAGGGTATTTTTGCTGCAACACCTGATAATGCAGGTAGTTTCAAGGATATTGTGACAATTGAAAGTAAAGTAGACGATGCAAATGTTGGTGCAAATCGTTGTTATATTCTTTCAAATAAGGCAAAGGCAGCATTAAGATTGATGTCAAAGAGTGACAAGGGTGTTGCAATGGTTTACGAAAATGAATCAATTGATGGTACACCTGCTTATGCAACAAGTTCAGTTGAAGGTAATGGTTTACTTTATGGTGATTTCAGTCAATTATATGTAGGTCAATTTGGACCTATTTCATTAACTGTTGACCCATATTCAAGAGCAGCAAGTGGTGAAGTTGTATTTACTATTAACGCATATTTCGATGGTGCGTTAGCAAGACCAACCGCAGTAGTAAGTGGTGACGCAAGCAAGGCAACTAAGTAATAGAAATATTACTGATTAATATAAATTAAATAAAGGTGATGACAAAGTAAGTCACCACCTTTTATTTTTAATAAAAGAATTTTCAATGAAATATTTAAATTTAAAACTAATAAAACAACAATTGAATTTGGACAATGAATTTAATGAAGATGATGAATATCTTACATTACTTGGTAGCGTTGTTGAAACAGTTGTTGAAAAACATATTGATGATTCTTTATCTTATCTTACTTTGACAAATAATAATGAATTACCAACGCCTTTAATTCAGGCAATGCTATTATTATTATCAACCTATTATTCAAATCGTGAAAATGTTGCTTTTACACAAAATTATGAAGTAAAAAATTCATATACATATCTATTGGATTTATACAGAAACTATAACTGTAGTCATTCATATGGTAACAATTATGAATTGTTAAACGAAGTAAAAAATTCAATGGAGAAAATAAAAACAAATACTGATAAAATTAATTTACTTCAAACTGATGTTGATAATTTGAAAAATAAATCAGATGAAATTTCTAACAAAGTTGCTGATTTAAAGAAAATTACAATAATTGGTAGTGATTCAATTGATGTTGAAAATATTGATGAAAATACAAAATTAACAGCAAATAAAATAGATGGAGGTGAATATTAATGAGAGCAGGTTTGTTAAATGAATTTATAATTATAAAAAGGTCAAATGTAACAATATCAGAATCAGGACAAAAAGTAAGTTCATACGAAAGAGTTACAAGAAAGAGGTCACGTGTTATTTATGTAAATGGCAATAGAGAAGAAAAAAATAAAGATATTATTTGGACAAATAATTTGAAATTTGAAGTATGGGACTATGTTGACGTAAAAGAACAAGATATTGTAGAATTTGATAATAAAGAATACAGAATAAAATCTGTAGAGCATGATAAAGTTCAACAGAAAAAAATAATATATGTTGAAAAAATCACGGAATAATGAATGATGGTATTAGGATGAAATTCTTTGATAACGGCTATTTGGAATTTATAAGAACAATTGCTACTGATAGAGATAAAGTTAACGTGTACAAGGCAGCAATTAGACGTTCTTTGAGAATCATCCAAAAACAAGCGAAAGAAAATTTAAAATCAATAACATCAAACTATAATAGAGGTGACAACAAATGGGGGTTGAAATTGATAAATGGTATTTTAATTAAAATGAATAAGAATACCAACAATGGAGATACAGTTGGTAGAATTGAAATTATAGGTAATGGTAAAAAAAATGATTTTAGATTAAAATTTTTTGAAAATGGTACTAAAAAAAGAACCATAAAGAAAAACAAAGCAAATCGAGGAAAAATGCCAATAACACCATTCTTTACACCTGCTGTTGAAAGTAAGCAATCTGAAGTTGAAAATTCACTTAAACTATTTATTAGAGAAAATTTAATTAAGAAATATGAGAAATTTATTAATAACAATTTAAAAGAAATGTAATATATGAGTGGACTTTCAATTGACAAAAAAATATACAAAATATTAAAAAACGATGATAAAATAAAAGAATTGGTTGGCGATGAAATTTATCCTATTGTTAGGAATAAAGAAAAAATCGACAAACCATTTATAATATATCAAAAGGATAATGTAGTACCAACGACCGTAAAAGGTATGGTTGCTTGTGATGAAGTTACCATTGGTTTTTTAATAGTTTACAAAAATCTTGACATTACAATAGATATTGCAGAAAGGATTAGAGAATTATTTGAATTAAGAAATGACGATTATTTTTATCGAGTTGATTTGAATGAAACCGCTGAATATTATGAAAATGATTGCTATTGTCAAGAGATTACTTTCAAATGTTTGGTGCAAAAATAAAATTAAAATAAATAAACTAAAAAAACATAAATATTTATGAGTAAAATTATAATGGGCGAAAACGTCCAACTATGGGTAAATAGTAAATGCCTCGCCATGGCAACTAACTTATCAGTTGAATTATCAGCAGATGCAGTTGATATTTCAAGTAAAGACCATGGAAGATGGTCAGCAAGTAGATTAGGTAAGATTTCATGGACTGCATCAAGTGATGATTTATTTACAAGTGAAGATTACAATAAATTAATTGATGCCATGATTCAGAACACCCCAATTGATTTGGTATTTGGTTCTGTTAGTAATATGAGTGCAGCCAAAGCACCTGATGAAGATGGACTTGTTACCCCAACAGCAGGTTGGAAGTCACAAAATGATATGTACAGTGGCAAGGCAGTGATTACTTCAGTATCATTATCTGCAAATAATGGTGCAGTTGCTACATATTCTGTTAAATTCAATGGTGTTGGTCCTTTGACAAAAGGTAATAATACAGCACAAGTGTAATTTCATAGTTTTTATTAATTGTTTTATAATGGGAAAGATTGATTTCTTTCCCATTTTTTTATGTTTACAAACTATTTATTTATATAAAAGAAAATGATTATGAAAATAAAAATTAACGAGGAAGAAATTACATTAAAAAATTCATTTAGAAGTTTGATTATTTTTGAACAAATTACAAAGAAACCATTCAACCCACAAACAACAACTGATGTTATAATATATTTTTATTCAGTTGTTTGCGCATCTGTAAAGGGATATACTATAGATTGGGATGATTTTATTGATTGGTTAGATGAAAATCCTGATGCAATCAATGATTTTAATGATTTTTTGATGAAAAATGCAAAGTTTAATGAAAAACTCTCACCAAAGGAAACAAAAAAAAAGGTGACGAAGTAGAAATGACTTATGAACAAATTTTTGTCAAAGTTTGTTTGGAATATGCCTGCGTTTCAGTACCTTATTTTATGGACGAAATGCAGGCGTATGAATTATATCCAATATTGAAAAATCTTGATATTTCAATTAGAAACGGTTGGGAACAAACAAGAAATTTAATGTATGCAATCATTCAAGTGCAAACAACAAAGCATTTGAAACCATCAGATATATTGAAATTCCCATGGGATAGTAATGGTATAATTTTGCCAAAAAATACAAATATCACCAAAGAATATGTAGAGAAAATGAAGCAAAAAGCAATGGCAGAAAGAGAAAATTTGATAAATAAAGGATTAATTTCTAATTTTAAAAATAAAGAATAATGGCAAAAGGAATGTTAGTTGCTGAATTATCTGTTGATTCTCAAAAATTAGAATCAGGATTAAATAAAGCAGAAAATAAAATACAAGAATTAAATAATGTTGCTAAAAAAATCAACATCTATGAACCATTTGAATTGGGTGCTAAATCAATGAATAAATTTGATAGGGGCATGTCTGATTCTTTGCGAAAAATGGAAAATATGTTTGGAGGCGTATCAAATAAGTTCCATAATAGTATGTTGGATATGGCAAAATCAGCAGACAATTTCACAAGTTCTTTTGGTTTATCAATTTCTTCATTGTTGGAAACTTTATCAAATCCTGCTGTATTAATTGCAGGCGCATCTGCATCAATTTTTGCGCTTGGTAAATCTGCCGTATCTGCTGCATCAGAAATTCAAACTCTTGATACCAACTTGGGTACATTACTTGGGTCAATGTCAAAAGGTAAAGAATTAAGAAAAGAATTGCAAAAATATGGAGAGGCAACACCTTATGATACTGATGGGTTAGTTGGTGCTGCTACCACATTACTTCAATATGGTGTCGCACAAGAAAAAGTGATGCCACTAATGAGACAAATGGGAGATGTTGCGCTTGGCAACAAAGACCATCTTAACGCACTTGCACTTGCTTTTGGTCAAATGACAGCAGCAGGTAAAGTTACGAAACAAGACCTAAATCAAATGGCAAATGCAGGATTTGGTATAAATGAGATGGCAAAATCAGCAGGTATGTCAGTTGGTGAATTTAATGATAAAGTTAGTGCAGGCGAAATTCCACTTGAAACTATATCTAAGGCACTTGAAGATGCAACAAATAAGGGTGGCTTATTTGCCAATGCAGCCATAAATTCATCACAAACATTGGATGGTGTTATGTCCAATTTGGAAGAATCCATGCACAACATATTAGCAAATATTGGTGAAAATTTATTACCTATAGTGCAAAATGCAGCAAGTGGACTTGTTAGTGTATTTGATGGAATTGGTGATGTAATTTCATATTTCAATGACCCTACTGAAGAGGCAAAGGAAAAATTGGGTGTATTTGGAACTGTTGTTGAATCAGTCAGAAATTATATTGAAAAATATGGTGAAGCAATTGAAAATATAATTTCACCAATAATTGACTTCATTCAAAATACAGATAATGGTAATTCAATGTTGGGCGATTTATCGAATGGTATTGCTTCAGTAATAGATATGTGTGGCGATTTTATATCAATATTGGGTGAAGTTACAGGCGAAATTATAAATGGCGTTAAACAAAGTGGTGTTTTCACTAATGTATTAAATGTATTGAAAGGCGCATTTAATTTACTTATGACAATACTCAACATATATATTACCAACATTCAGACCATGTGGCAATGGGTGAATAGAAATATTGGTGGTTTTGGCGGTTTGGCAAAAGCAATTAAATTACTAACAGTGCCAATTAATGCTGTAATTACTGTTACAGGTTGGCTAATTAACAAATTGCAAACAGCATTCAATTGGATTCAGAAAGTAAGTAAATTTGGTAGCAGTGTATTAAATCCAAACGGAAAACCACAACCAACACCTCATAGTGGTGGAGGTGGAAACAACAAACCACAACCTACACCTCACAATGGTGGTGGCAACAAACCACAAAAAAAACCTGAAAGTAAAAAAATCACAAATGCAAAAGGCACTTATAAAAGTGCAAACATTGAAATTGACAAAAAGAAAAAATCAGGTTACTATAAGGGAAACGAAAAAAAATATTATCAAGATAAATCAAAGGCACTTGACAAATTAATATCTGCTTATGCTGCTGAAGGTAAGGATGTATCTCAATTAATTAAGCAAAAACAAGGTTACGACAATAAAGTAAATTCAATTAATGCAGGTATTGCTGCTGATAAAAAAGCAAAAAAAGAAAAAGAAAGTGCAGCAAAAAAAGCGCAAACAAAAAAACAAAATGAAATTGAAAAAGCGCAAAAAATTGAAGAACAAAAGAAACTTGAAGTACCAAATGCATATAAAAAATATAAAGAAGATTTAACAAAAATTGATAATAAAGAAAAATCAGGTTTTTATAAAGAAACTGAAAATGGTGATGTAAAAAAATTAGAAGACCAAAAAGCAGCATTAAAAAATCTTATAACAGTATTATCAGAACATGGTATCAAAGTTGATGATTTGGTACAAAAACAAGAAGAATATGAAAATAAGATAAAAGAAATAAACAAAAATTTATCTGATAATAAGAAAAAAGAACAAGATGCAGCAAAAGAGATAGAAGAACATGCAAAGAAAGTTGCAGAAGCAACTGAAAAATTAAATAATGCGCTTGATTCTGATAATTTCAAGAAAAAAGATACAGGTAAAAATTACGAATATAAAGAAGAAAAATCAGAAGATGAAACCAATTTTGATAATAAATATGATTCGACAAAAGATGTCCTCGACCAATTGGAGGCGCAATATGACGAATTAATATCAAAAATTGAAGATGCAAAAAAACTTGGTATTGATACAAGTGATGCTGAAGAAAAATTGAAAAATTTAAAGCATTCAATTAATGCAACATCCAAAGAATTAAATACCTTAGAAAAATCAGAAAAAATTGGTAAAGAATTTAAAGAAGGATTTGACGAAATGTCACAAGGTGGAAGTGCTTTTTTCAAAATGGCAAAAAACATAAAATCCTTACAAAGCATTTTCAAAGATACAAATGCGCAGCAAAAAATTTATGGAAGAACATTAAACGGCGTAGAAAAAGGTGCTATTGTTGCAGGCGAAGGTGTTACAATGCTTGGCGAATCATTATCAGCAATGGCAGATGATGGTGAGGCAGCAAAGGTAGGTGCAATTATGGCTGCAATTGGTCAATTGGCATTATCATTTGCGCAAACATTAATGACGGCAACAACACCTCTTGAATGGTTGGCATTTGGTGCTACAGGTTTGGCAACTCTTATAACAATGACTTCTACAATTGGGTCATTTGCTAATGGTGGTATCATTGGGGGTAATGGTACACCATCAGGTGACATGGGATTGATTAGAGCAAATGTTGGTGAAATGGTATTAAATAAATCACAACAATCTAACCTATTTGATTTACTTGATAATGGTGGTGGAATAGGTACTCCAACTGTTGGCACAGTGAGGGTTAAAGGAAGTGACCTATATTTGGCAATGTCAAATTTTTCTAAAATTAAAGGAAAGAGTGGTATAATTACAGGAATTAGATAGTTATAAATTATGAAAATATCAGGACAATTTCAATCAATAAGTGGCGTAAATTACGCCATTATTATAACAAATAATATTAATGATAATAAAGTAAAGGTAATTGGAGAAGATGATTTATTTTTCTCCAATGACCCTTTGCAAATTACAATTAATAATGAAGATACGTTTAATACAATATTGAAAACTTCTGCAACAATTAATTTAATAACCAAAAATTATATTGGTGATTTTTTGTTTGCTGATAATTCAAGGTCAATTAAAGTTAATATATATAAGGAAAATGTTCCAATATTTTGCGGATTTGTAGAACCTGCAACATTTACGCAACCATTTGCATCTTATTATGATTCTTTTTCCATTAATTGCGTTGATGCGTTATCAACTTTGGAAAACTATAAATACAAAAATATCACAAAAAAAGAACAATATGATATATTAAAAGTCAATTCTACTACATTATCATTTTATGATTTTATTCAAAATAGTATTTTGAAAGATTTGCTAAATTTGGATGAAAAAAATAAAACACATATCTATTATGATAAGTCAAAGGGTATTGACAATACCAAATTAAATTCAATATTAAATGATATAGGCATAACAGAAAGTTACCTATTGGGGGATGACTTTGATGATTTATGGAATAATGAAGAATTATTGAAAGAAATTTTACAATATTTAAATTTACATATTATTCAAAAAGGGGCAGATTATTATATATTTGATTGGGATTCAATACGATTAAAAAATACAAATTGGTTTGATTTAATTGAAAATAAAGATGTAATATTGCCAAATAAATCTGTAACAATTGATGAAAACAATAAAGATATATTTTCATCAAATGATGGCAATATATCAATTGCTGAAGTATATAATTGCATTAAAATTCAAGATGAAGTACAAAAACAAGATACAATTATAGAATCACCATTGGATGATAAATCATTAACTTCTTCTTTTAAAAATAAGCAGAAATACATGACAGAATTTATTTCTGAAACAAAAAATAACAATGTCAGTAAAGGTGCTGAAGCATTTTTGCATGCATTAAAAGGTGAAAATTTCGATTTTGATGGCTATAAAGAAGTTGATTGGTTTTTCCAAATTGTTGAAAACCCAAATTGGAAATGCATTTTTGGCAAAACAACAGAAATTAAAGAATTATATGAAACTGAAAATGGTGAAAAAGTAAATCAATGGAAAATACCTTATATGATGGCACATGATTCATTGATACCATGTTTCATTAAATTTGGAAAAGTTGAAAAAAAAGCAAATAAAAAAGATAATTCTGTTGTTAACTCAATTGATATGTCAAATTATCTTGCAATATCAATTAATGGCAATAATGAAAAAGATGAAAACGCAAGACCAAATGCAAATGACCTAAGAGATAATGCAGGTATATTAAGATATGTTGGAAAAAATAGTGGTGCAGTATTTTCACCAACAGATGATGAAACAACCAATTTTTTAATTTTTAATGGAAAAATTATGTTGCAGCCAATAACATTAGAATCATCACCTTATGGTGGAAATACACCTGCTGTTAGTCAATTTCCATTGAAAAATGATAATTCAAAATATTGTGGAAATTACGATAAATTGAAAAAACAAAATAATACTGCAATTGGTATTATAGTTTCACCAAATGGAAATAAATTTTATACAAGAAAATTTTATAACAACAAATATGTTAATAAATTACCTACGGATAATGAATATTTAGTTAATGATATTTCTTTGCAACCGTATTATAAGGATGAAATATTGGAGGATATTCAATTTAGAGCGGTTCAAATTAATGGTAAAAAAGAAGAAATTGATACTATTTCTAAATTACCAATTTTAGAATGTATATTGAAAATTGGTGATAAATATTGTGTCGAGGTTGAATATAATGATTTTTCAACACAAAAAGATAATACTGTATATGCATGGTTAACAAAAGAAGAAATTATAAAAGGCGGTAAAAAATATTTGCCATACTATAATAAAACAGTCAATCTTGATACTTTGAAATATGAGGATGATGACTATGTAATGGACGGTTGGCATACAGGTACAACGACCTATACACATACCATGTCACTTGGTATCAATCCAAAAATTGGTGATAAAATTATTGGTGAAGAGTTTAATTTACAAAATAATATTGATTATACAATGAATTTGGATGGGGAAGGGACTGCTATACCAATTAGAAATAGTGATAATTTATTTGGTCAAGTTACATTTGAAATATTAGGACCATTCAATACTTATTTTTATGATAGAACTTTCTATCGCCATAGAACGTGGTTTAGGCGAAAGAAGGAAAAATTTGAATCAATTCCAATTTTACCAAAAATTCAAAATATATTCATAAAAGATTTTGAATGTAAAATTGGTACTGATGGAGGTGGAAAAATACATTATGGAGAAGATAAGGATATTATATATCAATCAGCAGAAGTTGATAAATATATGAATATCAAAGATGATATTACATTTAAATTTATAACACAACTAACTTCAGATGAGGCATTTCAAATGGGTGTATCACCATCAGTTAATATTAATTCAGTCGTAAATTTAACAAATTCTTTACCATTAACGAAAATTTATAACAATATAACAAAAGAAAATGATAAATCTGAAAAACATTATATTAATGAATATTGGAAGGAATATAATCAACCAAAATTATTATTTGAAACTTCATTTTTAAATGATAATAAAGTTGATTTTAGAAATATTTATAATTATACAATATTGGGAAAATCATTCATACCAATTAATATGGAATTTAACTGCAAAGATGATAGCGTTAAATTAAAATTGAAAGAAATTTAATTATATGATAAAAATTGAAGCATTTGCAAAAAATAAAAAAAATAACAATATTGCTGAAACCAATAGAGGATTCAGCAATGTTGTTATTAATTCAAATAACAAATTGAAACCACTATATATATGGGGTCAATACTTTGATGGCACAACAGATATTGATGGCGATATTAATATAACAACAAAATTAACAGCAAAAAATGGTAATATTGAAATATTGTCAGCAAATACTTTATCTGCATCAAATGTCACATTTGATAACATCAATTCAAATAGTGGCAATATAGTATCATTATCAGCAAATACATTCAATTCAAAATCAATTAATGCTGATAATGTCATAACATCAAGATTGTCAGGTAATAATGCCAATTTTATATCATTGTCTGCTGATACATTCAATTACAATACGTTAACAGGTAATACAATTAATGCCAATATAATTAATTCAAATAGTGGCAATATTGCATCATTATCTGCAAATACATTTAATTCAAATTCTGTGTTAACAAATTCATTGAAAACAGATACTGAAAATGTAAAAGAGAGTACAATAATAAATGCAAATATAACAAATGGTACTATAAGTAATATAAATTCAGATAATGCAAATATAAAACAACTTACAATTACTGATAGTGCGCATTTCTATCAATTAATGATAGATAAAGTTAATTCAACAACAGGACAAATTATAATATCACCATCAAATGGTAAAATTCATCATGTAGAAAAAATAGGTAATAACTATAAATGCTATATTATGGCAAATGATGAAAATTTAAAAACCACAAATACATTTGAAATTGATGACATGATAGTATGTCAGACATTCAATGCTGCTGAAGGTGATAATTTTAATTCTTCAAATAAATTTTATTGGAGAAAAATTATAGAAAAATCGACAACACCAATTAAAATTGATAATAAATATTATCATTATATTGTGCTATCAGATTCTGATAAATCGCCAAATACAAATGCAATTCCAATAGATGGTGATGAAGTAATAACACTTGGAAATAAGTCAAATAAGAACAGACAAAGTGCCATTATATTATCTTCATATAATTCTGCATTTTTAGATAATGAAATTTCTGCACCATCTATCGTGCAATATGATGGAATTAATGAATATAATTTGAAACCATTTAGATTAAACACAATTTCAAAAAATCTAAATCAATTTATTGGTAAATTTAAAATTGAAAATGGAAAATCAATTGAAGATTTAATTAAAGAAAAAAATAATGAAACAATAAATGCACCGTATATTGGCACTGATGGATATTGGTATAATTGGGATAATTCTCAAAAAAAATATATCAAAACTAATATCAAAGGTACAGGCACTGATGGCAGAAATGGTGTTGATGGAAAAAATGGTAAAGATGCAAATTTGATTAAATTTATTTTTTCAGTAAAAAATGCATTTATTGACAAAAACAAAGTAATTGAAACAAAATTAGTTGGACAAATTGTCAAAGTAATAGATGGTGTTCCAAATGAAATTCCAAATGTAAATAATATATATCAATTGGAATTGGCATCATACATGACGGGTGATACATATAAGGTAGATATTGATGCACAAGGTAATTTCACTGCAATAACCAATATTGGTGAAAAATTAAAATCAAATGCAGGTACTCCAACAGTAGTTTTATCATTATATTTGAAAGGAAAAACAGTACTAATTACACGTGATGTTATTCCTTATACTTATCAATCAAATACACTATTTGAAGTTGCTGATGGTATTAATGCTAAAGTTGAAGGAAATAAAAATAATATTAGTCAATTAACCATTAATTCAAATAAAATTCAAACAACCGTTGAGGAGGTAAAAACAAATATAACAAACAACTATCTGTCAACAGAAAATGTAAAATCGTATATCGAACAGCAATCAAATGTAATTTCAATTGCCATAATAAATAAAGTTGGAGAAAAATTAAAAAAAGTTGGAATTGACATTAATAGCGAAGAAATAAATTTAATTGCAAATAAAACAAATTTCATAGATGATAAAGGTGTTAAATTTATAACTGTAAGTAAGGATGAAAGAGGAATGCCTCACTTTATATTCTACGATATTACAGGACAAATTCCATGTTATGATTTGGGTTATAAAGGTTTGGAGAAAAATCCATCACATGAAAATCAAGCATATTGGGATGTAATTTATCTTGCCAAAGTAGATACAATTTTGGATTTCTATCCAAAAACAAGAACAGATAAGCAATATTTTCAATTTTTTGCTTCTTATGACAGAGTTACGCATAAATTTGGTGAAAATGGTGACAAAAATGGAAATATATATCTTGCAAAATCATTCAATAGAACAATAGATGATGGATGGTATATTGATGGAAATTTGAATGGAAATTATCTAAGTTACAAAAAGAAAAATCCAAATAATGAAAATGAAGAATTTACAATTATAACCATTAACTGCAAAAAAGTAAAAGATGGAAACATAATAAAGTATAAGAAAATATTTATAAAAGTGGATGCTTTCTTTGCTTCATATTGTGATGAAAATGGTAATGACATAACAGTTAATGGTGATTTAATTGAGAATTACCCTGAAAGAATTATAATTTAATATATATTGGAAAAATGAAAAATATAAAAGAAATAATCAATGCATTAATTAAATGGATAAATAATATTAAGAATCTATCATATCTTGGAATATTTAAGAATATGATAATAATTTTCTTTCTTGTTATAATTTATATTCTTTTAAATAATGTAGAAAAATTATCAATCAGTGGCAATATTATAGTATTTTCAAGTTTGATTTTAATATTATGCTTTTGTATGGTTTTTTATTTTTTATCTTTAAAAAATTATTGTAAAAAAAAAGAAATACAAGAATCAGCAGAAAAAATTGAAATGTTAAATAATTTATCACCAACATTGGATGCAATCTATATGAAGTCAATCTATAAATTAAATGCAAATAGGATTATGCTAATGGCATATCATAATGGGCAGAAAATTATAAATGGTACACCATTCAGTAGACAAAGCGCAATCAAGGAAGTGGTAGATGAAGATGCAAATACTGCACTATCAGCAGATTATTTCCAAAGTCAAATACTAACATTATATAGATTCCCACAATATGTAAATACACATGGGAAATTCATGGGTACTGTTGAAGATGTCGCAAAGATAGATTATAAATATAAACAGCAATTACAAATGCATAACATCAATTATATTGCAAGCAAAGTTATCAGAATTGATGGAATGACAATAGGAAGAATCACCATTGGATGGGAACATGGAAGAACGATACCTTCACCTGATAAGATTGAAAATGAATTAAATGAATTAATAAACGAAACAAAATCTTTTGTAAAAATTAAATTGAAATAAAATATCTTTCTGTTAATTATTTTATATATATTTATTTTTTATTTTGCCACTGATTGATTTTTCAGTGGCATTTTTTATTAATAATACATTTTAAGGCGATTTAAGACGTTATAATTTTTGTCGTGTATTAATAATCGAGAAAGGATGTAGAACCTGTTAGAACGCATTTAAATGGTGTTATACGCAATCTTTGTTATTAATTTAGGTATAAACAGTATTAAATATATAAATATAAGTTAATTATAAAATAATATTGATAAATTATATTGATAATAAAAATATTATTTAAATCATAAATATTATTTATAATATAGGGGGGTATGTAACTATTTGATTATCAATGCGTTAAACCCCTCTCTAACCTCTTTTTTCACACATATTACTTTTCAAAGTCCAAAAAATTATAGTAATAAATATATACCCCCTATAATAGGGGGGTATAACCATTATATAAATATGAATGAAATATCAATTTTGATTTTTCATATTTATTTTTAAACTTTTCATTTTTTCTTTGTATTTATTCTTAATTCTTTGCTTTACTTGAATTTCCATTGGGGGATATTTTTCTTCAAATTTATCATTATCATTGGGAACATTTATAATTTCATAGAATTTTCTTTTGGTGGGAGAATATAGGTATTTTGTGATTATGTTTTCATAATTTTCATCAGCATTTGAAATAACTTTGATATTATCATTATTCAATTGTTTTTTCTTTAATTCAATTTTCTTCATATCTTCTTCAGTGCCATCAATGAAATAGGTGATACCATAGTTATTACTTTTCTTCTTGTTCCATATTACTTCAATTAATGTATATCTTTCATTCTTGATATTTATAATTTTGTAGGTGGTATATTTGATATGCCTTCTAATGCAATTCTGTATATCTTCATCTGTATAGGTATCAATTAAATTGTCAATACCCATATTTTTTATATCATTTTTTCTAATATTTAAATCATTTATGAATGAATCAATTTGATTGATTTTTTCTTTAATTGAATTTAGTGCATCATTTAAAATTTTCTTTTCATTATTAATTTCATTTTGTTTTTTATTAAAATTATTTTCATTCAAACCATTGACCATTGCCAACAGTAAGCGTTGTTTTTTATTTTCATTTATTTCTAATTTATATTCTATATTTTTCAACTGTTCGTTTAATTTATCATGCTGAATTTGATATTGAATCAATTGATTATCGTTATTATCATTTAATTCTATTATTTCTGATTGTTTGGCAATATTCCAAATCAATGAATCCATTACATTGACTGATATTGTAGTTTTATTTTTGCATTGTTTTTTCAATTTTTCTTCAGTATCTTTATTATTTGATTTCAATGATAATTTCATATATTTATTAAACGAATTGAAACAATGATAGGATGTTGTTTGTACATTACATCTGCCACCACATTCACTACAATATAGCAGTTTATCAGCATAATATATTTTCTTTGATTTTGGTTTTACATTGTTTTTTTTGGCAATTTTTTGTGCCATTTCAAATGTTTCTTTTGATATAATTTGAGGAAATGCTCTTTTAATTTTTGATATTATTTTTCCCCTTTCTTTGGCATTCATTGAAATTCCAATATATCTTTCATTGTGTAATATTCTATTTATTAATGATAATGTTATGGGTATATTTTTTCTATTAAATTCATCTGCCAATTGCCGTTGACTTTTCCCATCAATGTAACTTTTGAAAATATATTGCACTAATTTACTTTCTTCTTCATTTGGTATAATTTCCTTTGACAATTTATCATAAGTATAACCAAATGATAAATTGCCACCTATCCATTTATTCATATTAGCCATTCGCTGTCTTCCTCTTTGTAATCTATTTTTTTTCAATTCCATTTCTTGCTTGGCTAATGTTACCATTATATTCAATGCCAATTCTTGCCCTGCATTGATAGTGCCATCATCATTCAATAACTTCAAATCAGGTGTTTTTACACGTAATTGGATTTTTTTTGAAACAATTTCATTTTTCATTTTATAAAAAAATTCCTCATTTCGTGCTAATCTGCTAATTTCCCAAACATATACGCATTTAATGTCGTTTCTTGAATTTATTAATTCAATTAATTCATTTACTTCATTCTTATAAAGGTCATTTAATTTAATGGCTGATGCCCCTTTACTTTCCAAAATTAACATATCAAAAATATCATATCCTTCCAATTTTGCCAATTCAATCATTTCACTTTTTTGCGCTTCAATATCTTGCACAACAGTTGAAACTCTACACCATATAATACATTTCATATTCTTATTTATTTTAAATTTACAGTGCAAAATTAATAAATAAAAAATGGACTACAAAATAGTAAGTGTTAAATGAAACTAACACAAACTATTAAATAGTCCATTAAATGAAAGTAATTAATTCAGTAATTAACTTTAAATCAAAAAGTTATGAAAAAATTGCCCTAATATATATTTAGTTATGTAATTTTGTTTTCTATATAAAATATATAATAACAATTGATAATATCAATACTTTTTATTTTTATTTTTCAATAAATTTATATGCCGCTGATTATGATGAAATTTACATAATGGGGTAAAATTTGAAGTATCAATTAACCTTTGATACGCTTCATCAGGTAACAGTCCACTGTTGAAAGGTGATTTTAAATGATGTAATTCTTCGCTTGAATGAATTAATTTGCGATATGTGCCATCTTCATTTTGTATTTTTTCATTGAGGCAATCAACGCACAATGGATTATCAATCATATATTGTTTTCTAATTTTCATATAGTAGGGGTCATGGTACATTTTTTGCCTCTTTTTTCTTTTTTCTGATTTATTATCGTATTTTTTTTGTTTTTTTTCTTTGAAAATCCATGCCATATTTTATATTATTATTTTTTCTTTTTCAGGTTTTTTATTGAAAATTGTTCCTGAAAAATTATTATTCCTATTTTTCCCAAAAATATATGCGTGTGTATTAAATTTGGAATAATCAATATCATTTAAATTTGATAGAAAAAATCTTTTACCTTTGAATTTATTTAATTTCAAAATTGCTATATTTTCCATTGGGTCATCTAATTTTAATATATTTGAAATGAATCCATAAATACCCCTTATATCTGAATTTTCAATAGAATTAAAACCTTTTCTATCATATCCATCAAAATGACTTGAAAGATAATTTTGAACTCTATGTTGTCTTATTATTAATTCATTTGGAGTCATTTTTCTTATTATATTGAAAAATTCATTTAATAATGACGATTTTTTAAAGAATTTTTCACTCCAATTTACGCAATTGCCACTATATTTTGAATTTGCAAAATTTCTAAAAGTTGAATCTGTAGTACCTATTATATCAATTATTTCAATATCATTAGTTACTTTTTCTTTCAAATTGAATTTGAAATTAACACCATCAATATCAAGTAAATATAAAATTAATAATGCAGTTGAAAATGGGTATTTTTCGCTATATTTATAATTTAATGAACGTTCCCATTCTTTTCCAAATGAGATATTTGGATTAATTTTATTTTCATTGAAGATATTATTATAAAATAAAATATGTTGGTCAATTGATTTGACATTAATATTATTGGTGTGTATGTCAATTTGTATTGTATTTTTTGTATTTGCCTCATCCACTATATATATAAGGTCATTTGAATTACTAAACCCACCTATTTTCATATTAGGATTGATTGAATTAATTAAAATTCCTGACAAAATTCCATCAATATCAAGATTATCAACATGATAATCAATATTTTTAACAAAGTTACATAAGTTCATATATATTAAGTTATTTTATATATAAATATATATGAAGTTTAAAAAGTATTAAAAAATGAATAAAAAAAACCACTACCGCTGTAGTGGTAAATAATTTTTAAAAATAAATAAGTTAAATATTAACTTTACGAAAGATAATAGATTGTTTCTATAATATAAATATATAGATAATATTTAAAATAACAAAATAATTGATAATAATTTTTAATTATTTTTCAAATTTAAATGAATTTAATCTATTAAGCCACCCATTAATAAATCTTTTTTGACTTGGATTATTTTTAACAATATTTAAATAAAATTCTTTTTTCATATTCCAAATTTTATTAAAAATTTTTTCTTGGTCAGCAGAATTTAATGCTTCTATTGTTTTTTCACCAACAACACCATCATCTTTAATTCCTAATGCTCTCTGAGGGTAAATTATTCCACATTTGCCACTTCCCCATAACCAATCAACTACTAAGTTGGCTATTGATTGATTTTTTATTTCGTCAGCCCTCCACTTATCCCAAAAATTCTTTTTTAGAACTAATTTAAAATCATTTTCATTTAAAAGTTGCACATCCTTATAGTCGATTCTGCCATCTCTATTTTTATCATAGCCAACGTGTTTCCATGTATCTAAAGTGATTCCAAATTTGGTTGGACCACCTTTGTCAATTGGGTCATTACCATATTTACCACTGCCTTCCCATTTGAAAATTAAAGGCATTAACTTATTTACATCTGCCATTTTAATTGAATTTTATTATAAATAGAATCTTTTATTTGAAAATAAAATTTTAAAAATAATTAAAGAAAATTATTAAACAACTTCAGCCATAACTTCAGTAAAAACTTCAGTAATAATGTGCTTGATAATCAGACAGTTACGGCAAACTTCAGTAAAAACTTCAGTAAAAACTTCAGTGATAACTTCAGTAAAAACTTCAGTAAAAACTTCAGTGATAATTTGTTTTTTCTATTTATTTTTTATATATTTCTATTACTTTTTAAAAGTAATTAATATTTATATATAGAAATAATTTAAATGAAAAAATTAAATAACATGAAAGAAAATAGATTTCTCTTGAATGATTTCAATGAAGAAGATGTAGTTGAAATCCTAAATGATAATAACGTAACTATCTCATTATCAGAAAAAAGAGCCAAATTACTTGCTTTACTTATTTACATTAGTGGAATTGATAAAAAGAATGATAAGGGTGAATTTTTCGTTGAAAATTCATTCCTTTGTGAGCATGTTGGAATGAGCGAAAGGGCGTTAATTACTGCTTTGAAAAAATTTGAAAATGATGGAATAATATCAAGAAATTCAGGTAAAAGAGGCAATGCAAGTACATATATAATTAATCTTGAAATATTAAAGAACTTCAGTGATAACTTCAGCCATAACTTCAGTAAAAACTTCAGTAATAATGTGCTTGATAATCAGACAGTTACGGCAAACTTCAGTAAAAACTTCAGCCATAACTTCAGTGATAACTTCAGCCATAACTTCAGTGATAACTTCAGTACAGATATAGATATAGAAGAAGATAAAGAAAAAGATATAGATAAAGAAATAGAATTAGAAATAGAAAAAAATAATATAAAAAATAAATTTAATAGAAATTTTATAAAAAAAGAAAATATAAAAGAAAAAAATGAAATTTCAATTGATGAACTAATCAGTAGAAGAATTGAAGAAAAAATAGAAGAAAAAATAAATAATAAAATTAATTCAATAATTGAAGAAAAATTAGAAAATAAATTAAATTCAATTATAGAAAAAAATATAGATAAAATTTTCAATAAAATTCAGGAAAAAATAAATTTAAAAATAGAAGAAAAATTAGAAAATAAATTTGATTCTTTTTTTAATAATTTAAAAGAAAAAATAAATGATAATTCCAATGCCATCCCTTTGACAAGTGATGCCATTGAATTATCAGATAACACTAAATCCAATTCAATGGTAATTCCAACTACTGAGGGTGTGTTTTGTTCTTTTTCTCCAATTGAAGTAAATAAATCCTCTCTAACGGACGATAATGTATCAAATGGTACAATTATACCTCCAATGGAAAATAATGCAACAGAACGCAAGGAAATGCTCTTAGAATCAATTCCAACAGCAGAAGTTACAACTGAAGAAAAGAAAAATAAAGAAAATCCAACAAAAAATGGAAAAAGAATTATAAAGGTTGAGGATTTAACGGATGACGAATTGGAAGAAATTGTGTTGGATTCAATTTATAATGATGAAAATGGGACTTCTCCACTCTCATCAGGGAAAAAATATATTGAATTTCCAATTGAATGGAAAAAAGAAGAAGATGAAAGAGAAGTTGACACAATTACACCAATTGAGGTACAATTGGCAACCGTTGAGGCAAGAAGTAATGATGAATCCAATGAAAGTGAGAAATGCCCTCTAACGGACGATAATGTATCAACTGATACAATTATACCTTCAACAGAAGATAACGCAACAGAACGCAAGGAAATACCCTTAAATCAAATCCAAACAGTAGAAGTTACAACTGAAGAAAAGAAAATTGAAGAAAATTCTCAAAAAATGGAAAAACAAATAATAATAAATGGTGATTGGAGTAATGGAATTGCCCAATTCAAAACACATGACGAAATGGGAATTATTTGTGGGGAAATCAATGAATTAACCAAAATTATGAAATGGAAATGGGGAAGATTTATTTTCAATTTTGATGAGTTAACCGTACAAGATTCTGAATTTGATAAGAAAAAATTAAATGAAAATCAACAATTAGTTTTCAACTATAATTAAAAAATATATAATAAAATAATTCCAAAATAATGATACTTTTTGGAATTATTTTATATTTATTAATAAAGAAAGTAAAATAAAATAAATTAACAAAAAGATAAAATTATGAAAAAAACACTAAGTGAGAAAATTGAAGAAACTCTAAAAATCATTGTATTGATTACATTTTTTATTTTGGAATTAGTCATTTTACAAGAATTTTATTCATTCAATAATTGGGTAAAACAGAAAGAAGAAAATAAAATTGAATTAAAAAAAGATACTCAACATCAGAATTTATATTATGGTGATGACGGCTTTGCTTATCAAAAGGTAGCAATAACTAATAAACTGATAGCCAATTAATTAAGTAAATTCTCAAAATTTATAAAAATAATAAAATTAATTTCCGCCTCACAGTATTTATTATTGTGGGGTTTTCCCATTTTAATAATAAGAAAATTAAAAAATAGACCTATGTCACAACAACAAAAAATTATCCTAAAAAAATCTGCAATTGCAGATAAAATTCCAACAGCGGAACAGTTGGATTATGGTGAAATAGCCATTAATTATGCAAGTGGAAAAGAATTTATTTCATTGAAAAATGCTGATAATCAAATTGTTAAAATAACACCACAAAGCGAACCATTATTTAGATATGATAATGATTTCAAGAATGGCATTGTGCCAACATCATTAAATAATAGTTGTCAAGCAAAAGGGGCATATTGTTTTGCGGTAGGATATAGTACAATGGCAAGTGATTATTTTTCTCATGCAGAAGGAAATAATACAAGTGCAAGTAATTATGCTTCTCATGCTGAAGGGAATGGTACAGTAGCAAGTGGCTATTCTTCTCACGCAGAAGGGAATGGTACAGTAGCAAGTGGCGATTATTCTCATGTTGAGGGATATCATACAAATACGTTCAATCAATCAGAGCATGCATCAGGTCAATATAATATATCAACCAAATCAACAGTATATCCTTATGTTAATTTTACTTTATTTACTATTGGAAATGGTGATAAAGAATCAAGTAGACATAATGCTTTTGAAGTAAAGAAGTCAGGTGAAATATTTATACAAAAAGATAAGGTAAATACGAGTGAAATGATTTCATTACAAGATAAATTGACATCATTTCAAACAAAGATAGATAATTTACCTGATACAGCAGATTTGTTAAGAAGAATGACAGCGATGGAAACTCAATTGGCAGGTATGAGTGATTTATTAAATAGAATAATAGGTGATAATTAAGATACATATATATGGCGACAATAATTGAACAATTAAATAAATTATTAACAATAAAAAATGAATTAAAAGAAACCATTAATGGTTTGGGTGGAGTTGTTGATAATAATTTTACAAAATATAAGGAACGACTTGCAAAATTAATCATTGAAAGAGATGCAAGCATTGGTAATTATTTTTCAATTTTTAATATACCATCTTATGTAACAAAAATTGGTGATTATGCATTTCCAAATGCCAAATTTGAAGAAATAACAGTACCAAATACAATTACAACTATTGGTGAAAAGGCATTTTATAATAATAGATTGTTAAAGAAAGTTACATTACCTGATACAATTACCTTAATTGGTGCAGATTCATTTAATAATTGTGCAGAATTAAAA
>FLSB01003576.1_pt1 | contig 27322 bp, 36 predicted proteins | sample 1550551 | NCBI WGS metagenome assembly FLSB01 (sample SAMEA4031774, study PRJEB14383) | metagenome | biome: human; feature: oral; material: saliva | place: Philippines | collected 2014 | reverse complement strand
CCCGGCTATTGAGCCATGCGGGTATGACGGTGTAAAGAACTGGATATCATTCAATTACGCTAAAAGCTACAAAGGTGAATTTGAAAGTACAGGACTGCATTTCTTTCTTGACGATTATCAGTTTTTCAGAGTATGGAGAGAGCCTGATAAGTACATAAACATCTTAAAGAAATTTAAGTATGTGTTGAGTCCTGACTTTTCACTGTATACGGATTATCCGAAAGTAATGCAGATGTATAACCACTACAGAAAGCACTGGTTAGCAGCGTACTGGCAGAGCTTAGGCATAAATGTAATACCGACTATAGCTTGGAGCGACTACGACAGTTACGAATGGTGCTTTGACGGAGAACCTATTGGTGGCACTGTGGCTGTGTCAAGTGTCGGATGTATGAAGAACAAGAAGGTTACACAGTTATTTTATGATGGATATACTGAAATGCAGAAATGTTTAAAACCTGAAAAGATAATATTTTATGGGAATGTACCGGACCGGATAGACAAGGATAAGGACAATATCGTTGCTATCGGTTCGTATCAAGATAAATTTAGAGTATGAAGGTGAGAGCCTTCTTTTTTGTTGCCGAATATAGACAGATGGGAAGGTGAGGTGAGTGGCAAATGGGCAGGATAACTTAATACCGTTTAATGAGCGAACAGAGACCGAACAAAGAGAGATTGCAAAAAGCGGAGGCAAGGCTTCAGGAGTCGCAAGGAGACGAAAAGCCGACTTACGAAAGATAGCGGAAGGGATGATTACGGGTGATATATCAGAGATGATGATTAAATCACTTATAGATATAGCGGCGGATCCAAGTAATAAGAACTCTGTATCAGCCTTTAAGGAAGTCAGGGACTTACTGGGGCAAAATAAGACTGCTTTAGATGTTAAAGAGCAAAAGGCAAGAGTTGAGCAGATAAAGCTACAAAACGAAAAATTAAAGCCGGATGATTCAAGCACACAAGGGGCGAAGTACACGGGAATACCTGCGAGCATGGTGGCTCCTGTATTTGCTTCCGTATTGTTTGACATACATGAACACAACTATACAGAGTATGTATTTCCGGGTGGTAGAGGTTCGACAAAATCTTCTTTTGTGTCATTACAAGTTATAGATTTGATAATGCGCAATGATAATATGCACGCTGTGGTTATGAGGCAGGTGGCAGACACACTTAGAAGTTCTGTATATCAGCAGATTATGTGGGCCATAGATGCCCTAGACCTTACAGAAGAGTTCCATACAACGGTAAGCCCTATGGAGATTACCAGAAAGACTACAGGGCAGAAGATATATTTCAGAGGCGCTGACGACCCGGGAAAGATTAAATCTATAAAGGTACCGTTCGGATACATTGGCATTTTATGGTTTGAGGAGTTAGATCAGTTTTCGGGCCCTGAATCAGTCAGAAAGATAGAGCAGTCTGTAATCCGTGGTGGCGATATAGCTTATATATTTAAGTCTTTCAACCCGCCTAAAACATCGAATAACTGGGCGAATAAGTACATCAAGGTACCTAAAGAGTCGAGAACAGTGGTAGAAAGTAACTACTTACAAGTGCCTGCTAAATGGCTAGGAAAGCCGTTCCTTGAAGAAGCGGAATTCTTAAAAGAAACTAATCCGGACGCTTATGACAACGAATATATGGGAGTTGCCAACGGTGCAGGCGGTTCGGTATTTGATAATGTAGTTATAAGGCAGATAACGGACGAGGAAATAGCAGAATTTGACCACATTCTTAACGGGGTCGACTGGGGATGGTATCCTGATCTATTTGCCTTTGTAAGAGTCCATTATGAGCCGTCACAGCATAAATTATATATTTGGCAAGAATATACTTGTAACAAGCAAAGCAATGAACAGACGGCGAATACACTTATAGAAATGGGTATTACAGGCAACGACATAATAACTTGTGACAGTGCAGAAAATAAATCTATAGGCGATTATAAAGCTTATGGACTACTTGCAAGGGCGGCGGAGAAAGGTCCGGGAAGTAGAGAGTACTCATACAAATGGTTGCAGTCTTTGAGAGAGATAATCATTGATAATGTCAGATGCCCTGAGGCCGCACAGGAGTTTTTAGATTATGAGTATGAGAGGGATAAAGAGGATAATGCTATCAGCGGATATCCTGACGGAAATGACCACTGTATAGATGCAGTAAGATATGCGACTAACCGAATCTGGAAGAAAAAAGGACAGTAAAATGTTTAACAGATTGATAGAAATAATAAGAGGGGTGATTAAAAAAGTGTTTCCTTCAAAGACAATAAAGCAGGTGATAGGGCAGGATATAGCCATTAGCCAAGCAATGATAAACAAAATAGAGACATGGAACGCTATGTATAATGGCCAAGCCTCTTGGATTGATAACAAAGTAAGTTCTTTGATGATAGAGCAGGGCATTTGTACAGAGTTCGCTAATGTGTGCCTCAACGAGATGGAGGCCAGTGTATCAGTTGAACAGGTTGATGAGATATTTCAAGAGTCTATCAGGGCACTTAATGAGAACTTACAACTTGGTCTTGGTCTCGGATCCTTTTGCATAAAGCCTTTAGGCGGTGATGAAGTTGAGTATATAACAGCTGACAGGTTTATACCGCTTGCATTTAATGCAAAGGATAGGCTTACAAGCGTTGTATTTATACAGGTTAAGAGAGTGGGCGAAAGCGTATTTTATATACGACTTGAGTATCACGAATGGAAAGAAGATAAAACACTGAGGATACAGAATAAGGCTTATAAGTCTTCAGATGGCAACAGTATCGGTTCGCCTATCGCTTTGACGGATATAGAAGAGTGGGCAAATCTTCCTGAAGATGTATTTTATACCGGAGTAGAAAAGCCTGATTTCGGGTATTATAGAAACCCTATAAAGAATACTCTGGATAATTCACCGTGTGGAATATCTGTATTTGATACCTCCATAAATCTCATAAAGATGACTGATACACAATTTGCAAGGCTTGATTGGGAATTTGAAAGCGGTGAGCGTGCTGTACATGTGGACATCACAGCATTGCAGGCCACTCCGATTATAGGAAAAGATGGTGATAGAACCTTTAAGATGCCTAAGCTGTCTGAAAGGCTGTACAGAGCATTAAACCTGTCTAAGGGTAATGGAGACGATATATATCAAGAGTACAGTCCTGAATTTAGAGATAGTAACATTATAAGTGGTTTGAATGCGTATCTTAGAAGAATAGAGTTTAACTCTTGTCTGTCTTATGGTGACTTGTCAGATGTCAATGAGGTCGATAAGACAGCCACGGAAGCCAAGATAGCAAAGAAACGAAAGTTTAATAGGGTGAAGGCGATACAGTCTAACTTAAAGGATTGCTTGGAAGATTTAGTATATGCCTTGGCTTTCTATAACGGACTTACAAAGACAGGCTATGAGTTTGTATGCACTTTCAAAGATTCTATTCTCGTAGATGAGGAAACAGAGAGGCAGCAGGATAGGCAGGATGTGGCTATGGGTGTTATGTCCTTACTGGAGTATCGCTGTAAGTGGTATGGAGAGACGGAATCAGAGGCAAAGAAAAATCTGCCTGAACCGGTATTGACTGAGGAGTAGGCAAATGACACCGCAGGAGATGGAGAAGCTTCCTAAACCGCTTGAGCGTACTATATCAAAGCTTGAGCTTGAAATAATGGGCGAAGTAGTAGACCGAATTAAGAAGGCTTATGAGATTGCTCCAGTTGGTGAACATATGCTTGATAGACTTACGGTATTAGATCGCAGCAGTTCAAGCATAAAGAAGCTGTTAAAAGAAAAGCTTGAGCAGGCCAATATTGATATAGACAAGATATACGATAAGGCCGTTGAAGCTGATTATATAACGCACAAGGACCTTTTTACTAAGGCAGGCAGGGAGCATTTAGCCTATGAGGATAATGAGTGGCTGAAACAATTAGTAAATGCCACCAGAGAGCACACGAAGGACAATATAAAACCCTTTGAGAATATAACAAAGACAACGGGTTTTAATATTATGCAGAATGGTAAACTTGCATTTACACCATTATCTGACTACTTTGCAAAGAGTCTTGATAAAAGCCTTATAGGGATAGCAAGCGGAGCATATACATATAGCCAAGCAATAGGCTCTGTGATTGATGAGATGACAAACAGCGGGCTTAGAGTGGTAAATTATGCTTCAGGAAAAACAGACCGCGTAGAGGTCGCTGTAAGGCGTGCTCTGATGACAGGCGTTGCGCAAATGACTAATCAGATAAATGAAAGTAATGCAAAGAAGTTAAACACTGATTACTTTGAGGTGGATTGGCATCCTGGAGCGAGAAATAAAGGCGTTGGAATAGAAAACCACCAAGCGTGGCAGGGTAAAGTATATTCAAGGCAAGAAATGATTACAGTATGCGGAGAAGGCGATATATTAGGCTTTGCAGGTATCAACTGCTATCACATCAAGTGGCCGTTTATTAAAGGCATATCAAAGCGAAAGTATACAGATGAGTGGCTTGAGGAACAGAATAAAAAAGAGAATACACCTAAGGAGTTTGGCGGCAAAGAGTACACTGTATACGATGCCTTACAGTATCAAAGAAAGCTTGAAAGGGCTATAAGAAAGCTAAAGCAGGATGTATTGTTGCTTGGCCGTGCGGAAGTAGATAAGGATGTACTCATTGCAAAGCAAAGCAAATTACAATCTGCAGGAGCATTATATACAGAGTTTTCAAAAGCGATGAGATTACCGCAACAGCTTGAAAGGTTGAGAGTTTAAATCGCGATTAAAGCATTCGAATAGGGTGCTTTTTTAATACAATTTTGTCAGTTGATTAGACGTAAAACAGTCAGCACATGGGAGCGAACCCGTAAAAAGCGTAGTGAAGAAAGGAAATAGATGAAAAGAAAATTTCTTGAAGACATGGGTCTTACAAAGGAGCAGATCGACAGCATTATGGCCGAGAACGGTAATGACATCGAGGCTGCAAAGAGTGAAGCAACTCAGATTAAGGCAGAACTTGAGCAGGTAAAAACACAACTGCAGGAGGCTAATACGACTATCGAGGGCTTTAAGGACTATGATCAGGTGAAAACACAGGTTGAAGACTACAAGAAGAAATATGAGGATTCAAAAGCTGAATACGAAGGAAAGATTGCGGATATGCAATTTGATTCTACTCTTGAGGCCGCTATCAATGCAGCAGGCGGAAAGAGTGCGAAAGCTGTTAGAGCCTTACTTGATGTAGATGCACTTAAGTCAAGTAAAGATAGAACTACAGATATTAAGACCGCTTTGGAGGCTTGCCAGAAGGAAAATTCATATCTTTTTGGAAGTGATGAACCTATTCATAATCCTACTGCCCCAACAGGCGGAAGTGGTACAGGAATGGATGCAAACACTATGTCACTAAGGGCTGCAATGGGGTTAAGTACCTCGGATAAATAAGAAAGGAATAGAAAAATATGGCAAACAATATTACATTAGCAAAAAATTACACAGACCTACTTGATGAGGTCTACAAGAATGCGTCAGTCACAGCAGACCTAACCAGTGACGCATCAATGATGAGAGCCGGAGCAAATGCAAAGGAAATCTTATATCCGCAGATTTCTGTATCAGGACTTGGGGATTATGATAGAAATAGCGGATACACAAACGGATCTGTAAATGTTGTGTGGAAGACTGCAACATTTAATTATGACAGAGGTACAAAGATATCTGTTGATACTATGGACGATCAGGAGACATTCAATATTGCTTTCGGTATGGCAGGGGCAACACTTCAGAGGGAGAAGGTAGCACCTGAGGCTGATGCCTTTACATTCGCAACACTTGCGGGAATAACAGGTATTTCAAAGGCTACACCCGCCACTTACACAGGCGCAGAACAGTTTCTTGCTGCCTTGATTGAGGCTAAGAATAAGATGGACGAGGACGAAGTACCGGGAGAAAATAGGCTGTTATATGCCACTCCGACACTTTTAAACAGTGTTATGGCTCTTGATACTACAAAATCAAGAGAGATTTTGGCAACATTTGCAGTTAGAAAATCAGTACCACAGTCAAGATTCTACACAGTTATAGAGCTGCTTGACGGAAAGAGTTCAGGCGAGGAGCTTGGTCACTACAAGAAGGCTGCAAGCGGTAAGGATATCAACTTTATGATCGTTCATAAGCCTGCAATTATCAAGTTTGATAAGCATATTGCGTCAGACATTATTGCGCCGGAAAACAATCCGAGTGCGGATGCTTACATCTCTAAGTATCGCAAGTATGGCTTGGTTGATGTGTATAAGAATAAGGTCGCAGGTATTTATTTAAGCCACAAGGCGTAAGAAAGGAGCATTGTATGAGAGAAGTTGGAATGGGCGTAAGTATTGAAGCTAAAAGCGATGAGATCATTGAGACACTTAAGGCAGAGAATGAGGCTTTGAAGGCTGAGAATGAAACCCTAAAGGCGGAAGTAGCAAAGGCAAAGAAAGCAAAAGAGTAGGAGTGTGGCACTGATGGGAATATATGCAGATAATAACTTTTATACGAATGGATATTTGCAGGGTAAGAATCCGACCATTAGTGCCGGATTTGACTACTATGCCAGAAGCGCAAGCAAGCTGATAGACTTGTACACATTTGGAAGGCTTGAAGGAGTGGAAGATGTTCCGATAGATGTAAAATTTTGTTGCTGTGAATTGGCTGAAGCTGTATTCGAAAATGAAACACAGTCAAAGGATACAGGAAATAAGGCATCTGAACGAATAGGCTCCTACTCTGTGAGCTTTTCAAGTAAAGCAGATAGCGAAGAGGCTTTTAAGTCAAAGCAGTATGATATCGTTATCAAGTGGCTTGGCAATACAGGTCTTTGCTATAGGGGGCTGTAAAATGTTTACTAATTCGGATATCACGCTGTATTTATGCACAAAAGAAGGAAAGCTTGATAAGTTTAAAAGGCAGGTAGTTAAGAATGTGTATTGGGAAGATGTTGACAATGCAACCTTCTTAAAGACAGGGCAAAGAGGTAGTTGTACGGCACTGGTTATATTGCCTTTTAGCAGTCTTGAAGAAACTATTAACTTTACAAAGGGTAAAGATTTAATGATTAAAGGTGTTGTTGATTTTGAGTTTGATAATACTTCTCAAGCTACCATTGCGGAAGGCATAGCGAATCTAAAGACAAATCACAAGGCCTTAACACTTGTATCTGTAGATGAAAGGCTGTACGGAAGCAAGTCTGTTCAGCACTATGAATTGACAGGAAAGTAGATATTTATGTTTGATGGAAGTTTAGATATAAAGCCGACAGATGCAATAATGCGTGATAAGGGCTTAGGGTTAAAGAATACTGTGCAGTCTTTCGTGGATACCGAAGTTATGCGATATATGGGTGATTACATGCCAAGAAGACAAAGCGGAGAACTTGAGCATATGATGGCTATGGCTACAGTGGTAGGTAGCGGACAGATAGATATACCCGGACCGTATGCGCATTATCTGCATGAAGGTATTGTGTATGTGGACCCTATATTTAAGACTGCAGGTTTTAAGATAAAAGCAGGTCCATACGCTGGAGAGTGGAGGTCTAGGAAAGGTGTAACAAAGGTTATGTCAAGTCCTGTAAGGGATTTACAGTTCTTTGGTGCTCCTATGCGCGGTAAGAAGTTCTTTGACAGAATGAAGGCTGACCACAAGGAAGATATACTCAAGGCCACACAGGCATTGATAGATAGGGGCAGTATATGACGATCATAGACTTTATGAGGGAGAAGCTGACGGCTTACCCTAAGATATCAGAATTCCTTGCGGGCGATGATGTGCATATCGACTTTACAGAGCCACAGCCCACAAATTATGGACTATCAAGCACAGGTGACAGCCTTGTAAAAGAGGATATACAAGGCACACAGATACGAAAACATAATTTTGTGTTGTACGCTATTGGTCAGTCTTATACAGATTATAACAGATTGGCCAATAGTAATTTTTTATATGAATTATCGTACTGGTTAGAGCATTTACCTGAGGAGCCTGTAACCTTTGAAGTTGACGGCGAGGAAAAGCAAGGAATATTTTTGAAAGCTACAACAGCCAATGCAATGAGCGTTGGTCTAGTTGGAGAAACTATAAATGACGGCGTAATGTACCAATTACAAATTTATGCCGAGTATAAATTGGAAAGTGAGGAATAAACATGGCAGTAACAGGAAAGATTAAGCGTAAGTTCATGGCGCACTTTATAAACACAAATAAGTCGGGTACTCCTGCAGCATATGCAAGACTTGGTAAGGACCTTGAGGAGTATAAGATTGAGATGAACGCCAACACAGAGAAGAAGAGTAATATCTTAGGTGAGACATCTGTAAATCTTACCACATATCAGCCTGAGGCATCTGTAGAGCCTTATTATGCGGAGGTGGGTGACCCATTATTTACGAGGCTGCAGGCTATTATAGATGAGCGTCAGACGCTTGACGACCTTACCACGGATGTCGTAGAGGTACATCTTTGGGATGAGGATAGCGGAACGCCTGGAACTTATGTCGCATACAAGGAAGATGCAATTATTGAGATTTCAAGCTATGGCGGTGATACTACAGGCTATCAGATACCTTTTAACATTCATTACACAGGTAACAGAGTAAAGGGTAAGTTTGTATTAACATCAAAGACATTTACAGCAGACTAATAGGAGGCAATTAAACTTATGAAGAATTTATCTTTTGACGACGGTAGAGAAAGCTTTACCGTCAATGATAATCCTGATAGAGTAATCAGATTCAATCCTGCAGATCCGGAGATTATAAATAGAATCATTAAAATGCAGAAGGACTTTGAGAATTACAATGTACCTGAAGATGTAGAGCTCAATCCTGACGGCACTTCAAAGAGTGGACTTGAAAAAGATGGCACGTATATAGCAGATTTCACCTCAGCTATGCGCAAGGCCTTTAATGAGGTATTCAATGCAGATGTGTATGACACTATCTTTGATGGGCAGTCACCTCTTTGTATCGTAGGACAGAAGTATTTATTTGAAGGTGTGCTTGAAGGGTTGGTTGCTATTATGAAGCCTGCTATTGAGAAGTATGCAAAGAAGAGTCAGGCAAAAGTTGATAAGTATATTGACATAGCAAAATGATAGGATGCTTACCGACAACGCTCACGATCGGCGGAAAAGAATATCCGATAAATGCTGATTTTAGAAATATATTAGTGTTTTTGGAAGCTTGTGAAGACCCTGACTTAAGTAATAAAGATAGATTATACATTTTATTAAAAAGGATATTTGGCGATGGCTATGAAGATATTCCAAAGGATTGCATCGGTGAGGCCCTAGAGCAGGCAAAGTGGTTTGTCGACTGCGGTAAGAACGAGAATGATATCGAAAGCAGAAAGATGATAGATTGGACTCAAGACGCTTCTATTATCTTCCCTGCGGTAAATAAAGTGGCTAATAAAGAGGTAAGAGCAGAAGAATATCTTCACTGGTGGACCTTTATGGGCTACTTTATGGAGATAGAGGGCGGAACATTTTCAACAGTTTTAGCTATAAGGCAAAAGAAGTCGAAAGGTAAAAAACTTGAGAAATGGGAGCAGGATTTTTATTCCCACAATAAAAATATATGTGAGATAAAAATTAGATACACTGAAGAGGAACAGGCGGAAATAGACTATTTGAATAAGCTGTTAGGCTAGAGAGGGGGTGCAATATGGCAAGCGGTGGAAGTGATGGAAGTTTAAGGTTTGATACCAGAGTTGATACTACAGGATTTGAGCAAGGTGTAAGCACGCTCTCAGGCGCTGCAAGAGCACTTCAGTCCGACATGGAGAGTGCCGGAAACAGCATACAAAGAAGCTTCAGTGGTAATTCTAAAATGGCGGCGCTCAACAATCAGATAGAACAGACTGAAGCTAAGATACGAAGGCTTGCAGCAGAGATGGCAGAACTTGGCCAATCACAGATACCAACTGAAGAATATAAGTGGTATCAAGACCAGATAGACGCAACAAACAGTAAGCTTGAGGGACTAATATCTAAACAAGAAAAACTTGATGCTATGGGAGTTAGCCACAATTCAAGCAGATGGAAGAACCTCCAGTATGATATAGATCAGGTAACAAGACAACTTGAAGTATACAGGTCTGAAATGCAGCAGCTTGAGGCAGACGGCGAAGCCTTCACATCGGGGGCAGACAGTGCAGCATATACCGATAGAGCGAACAGAATACAGCAACTTACAAGTCAGTTGGATGTTTACCGACAAAGACTTGCGGAAGCGGGGGCAAAGGAAAAAACCATAAGCGCACCGCTTCAAAAATTTGCGTCTATTGCTCAGTCAGCTTTTAGCAGCGCGACAAGGTCTGCGATTAAATTTGCTAAGTCTATAGGCGCAAGTATGGCATCAAAGATAAGAAGCTTTGTTTCGGACTCAAGAAAAATGAGCAATGCTTCAAATGGAGTAAGTAAAAGCATACTTAAGCTGTCGAACATGTTTAAAATGCTTTTAATTCGTATGGCTATGCGTGCCGTTATCCAAGGCGTAAAGGAAGGATTTCAGAACCTTGTACAGTACTCAAGTGAAGCAAATGCAACTCTTTCAAGTCTAATGTCGTCAATGTTCTATCTAAAGAACAGCTTTGCGGCTGCATTTGCTCCTATCTTAAGCGTGGTAGCTCCTGCATTGAATACACTTATAAGTATGATTGCAACGGCCTTAAGCTATGTAAATCAGTTCTTTTCAGCGTTAGGCGGAAAGACAACATTTATAAAGGCAAAGAAAGTAAATCAGGATTATGCAAAAAGCTTAAAAGGTACAGGCGGTGCGGCAAAACAAGCGGGTAAGGCGGCAAAGCAGGCAGGGCAGGACGCTAAAAAAGCATTGGCACCTTTTGACGATTTAATTCAAATACAGTTAGACGCAAACAAAGACCACTCAGGCAGTGGCGGCGGTGCCGGTGGAGGCGGAGCAGGCGGTATATCCCCTGCAAATATGTTTGAGACAGCAGAGATAAATAAAGGTATAAGTGACTTTGCTAAGCAACTGAAGGATATGTTCAATGCCGGTGACTTTGCAGGAATAGGCAAACTTATAGGTGAGAAGATAAATGACGCTGTAGCTAAGTTCACCGACTTTATAAGCTGGGATAGAATAGGCGGACAGATAACAGCATTTGTAACAGCTTTTACTACTATGTTTAACAGCCTTGTAGCTACTATAGATTGGCATGCCATAGGAGCACTTATCGGAACTGGTGTAAATACTATTGCCCACACATTATATTTGCTTTTGACGCAAATAGACTGGTACGCTCTCGGAAGCGCTATTGCGGACGGCCTTAACGGAATAGTTGATACAGTAGATTGGGAGTTATTCGGATCTACAATAGGCGAGTACTTTAAAGCTAGAATTGAGGGCATGAGAGGTTTTGTTGAGAAAGTAGAGTGGGATAAAATAGGCGATGCAATCTCAACAAGCCTTAACAACATGGTTGCTCACATACCTTGGGAGAACTTAGGGCTTTTGATAGCTGAAGGCTTTAACGGAGTTTTAAGGACACTTCTTAGGTCAGTAGAAGGATTTGAGTGGTCTGAACTCGGCAGCAACATGGCATTGGGTCTTAATACCGCTATGGACACTATATCATGGGAGGATATAGGTTTACTTGTAGCTGAAAGCTTTAACGGCGTATTCAATACATTCTATACCGTTGTAGATGAATTTGAGTGGAGTAAACTCGGTGAACATATCGGTACAAGTTTATCCACACTGTTTACTAATTTTGAGTTCGGAACAGTAGCCGAGTCACTCAGTTTATTTGTAACAGGTATACTTGATACCTTGATAAAAATAGTACAGACAACTGACTGGAGTAAACTTGCTGTAGGTATAGAAACAATGCTTACATCTATTGACTGGTTGGGTATAGCAAGTAGGCTTGCAACATTATTCTACTCGGCAATAGGTACAGCATACGGTATGCTTGCAAGAATTGTGGCGGACTTGATAATAAAAGGTTTTACAAAGGCAAGAGACTACTTTGGTAAAGAGATAGAAGACTGTGGTGGTAATGTAGTTCTTGGGTTTTTAAAGGGTATTAAAGACGCAGTAGTGGGCATAGCTACATGGGTTTATACAAACATGATAAAGCCATTTATTGACGGATTTAAGAACGGTTTCGGTATCCACAGTCCTTCAAAGGTAATGGAAGAACTGGCAACATATGTTTATGAAGGATTTTGCAAGGGAATAAAGAGTACATTTGCAGCTCCTATAAACTTTATAAAGCAGAATATAACGGATCCGTTTGTAAACGGAGTAAAAGGGCTGCTTGGAATACATAGCCCGTCTACAGTAATGCAGGATGTCGGCGGATACACCGTAGAAGGATTTAATCAAGGTGTATCTAAAAAGCAGACAACAACGCAGTCAATTATACAGTCGTGGGCAAAAGGAGTTGGAGATTGGTTTGCATCTAAGCTGGGCATAAGTAGTGGAAACTCAACGGAGGCTCAAAGATGGGCAACAGGAACAGTCACAGGATTCAATCAAGGAGTGACGATTAACTATAAGTCAACTCAAAGCGCTATAGAAGCTTGGGTAAATGGTATAAGGCTGTGGTTTGTGAGTTCCGGAACTGCTAAAGGAATAAACAAAGAGTCTTGGAATAAGTTTGCACTGGATGTAATTACCGCGTTTAAGACTAAGATACAGGCTTCACATATAGATACTCAATCACCTACAGAAACTTGGGCTTTAAATGTAAGAAAGTGGTTTGTCGATGCCGGAGAAACTAAAGGAGTAAATAAAGAGTCTTGGACTAAATTTGCTCTTGATATTATCACAGCTTTTAAGACAAAAATAACAGTATCTTATCAAGAGTCAAAGAGCGCAATAGAAACTTGGGCTTTAAATGTAAGAAAGTGGTTTGTTGACGATAGCGAAGCGAAAGGCGTAAATACAAAATCGTGGACTAAGTTTGCAACTGATATAATAAATGCATTTAAAACAAAGATAGAACAAGGGCACAATACATCACAAAGCTCTATGAAAACATGGTCTAAACATGTAGTAGAATGGTTTTGGGGAGATAGCAATGCAGATGGAAGCGGAGGACTATACAAGTCTTTCTATAACATGGCTAAGCGCGTAAACGAAGGATTTGAAAAGGGCATATCGGATTTTGCGCACCTTGCTAAATCAGCTATTAAAAAGTGGGCGAGAGAAGCTGTGGAAGCAGCAGAAAATGTACTGAAGATACACTCTCCTTCAAGGGAGTTCCATACAATAGCTGAATACGTTGTAAAAGGATTTAACGAAGGTATTGCGGATACAGCAAAGACATCTGTGAGTGAAGCAGAAAAATGGTTGAGTAGTGTTACAGACGTTTTTGACGGAGTGGATATCGGCGTGCCTGTAGGCCTAAATATTCCTAATGCATCTTCTTACATACCAAATGTTGCTAAGGGTAAAATAACTCCAACCGGAGCAGGGTATACAGATACACTAAAGGCAAGCTATGAGAATAGAGATGATGTTCTGGGTTTGTTAGCAGATAAAATGCAGGCAAGCAACGGAAGCGCAGAGCCTTCTCAGATTGTAATAAGGTTTGACGGAAGTCTTGGAGCTCTTGCAAGACTTATGAAGCCGGAACTTGACAAAGAAGCAAAGAGAAAGGGAGTAAGTCTTGTGCTGGTAGGAGGTAACTGATGACTAATAATGTTTTTAGAATGGACGGTAGAGAATACAATATAAATGTACTTGAGCTTAAAAGAAAGTTTGCTGTAACAGACACAGAAAACTCAGGCCGTACCACCGATTACGCTATGCACAGAGATATTATCGGTACATTTTACAATTACACAATGAAGGTTGCTCCCAAGGGTTTGGACATGGCATCATACAATCAGTTTTATGACGCCGTATCTAATCCGTCATTTGCGAGTCATGACATTACAGTGCCTTACGGGAGTGAAACTATGACTTTTAAAGCATATGTAACTCAAGGTGAAGATGATCTTGCCATAAGGAATAATAAAAACTACTGGGGCCTAGGCGATGGACTGTCAATAAACTTTATAGCTATGGAGCCACAAAGGAGAAGATAATGAGATGGGATATACAAACAGAGACGAATAATCAGCAAGCGTATTCCACTATTGATACTCTATTTGGCACTGAGAATTCTATGCAGGGATTTGCATATTGTTTGCCCGGATACTCTAAATTGAATGGAGACTATGTGAATGCTCCTGACAATATACCATATGGCTTAGGTGGGTATATTAGCGGTAGTCTATCGGATCACGATTGCAATTTTGTTGATATACCCACAATCACGGTTAAATATGACAGGCTAAAGACAAGTAACGGTATACAGCTTAAATTTAATCTTTTATCTGGAGACTATGCTAAGAAGATAAAAATAAGTTGGTTTAAGGACGACGCAATCGTAAAGACTGCAGAATACAGTCCTATATCATCCGAATATTTTTGTGCTGCTAAGGTAAAGCTTTTTGATACTGTAAAGATTGAATTTCTACAGACAAGCAAGCCTCATAGATATATATGGCTGTCAGCTATCAGAAATCAGAGGATGTCAAATGCCGGGGGATTGAAGATAGTCTATGATGATATAGCACTTGGGGCAAAAGAGGACAGCTCTATAAGTTCATCAGATAAAAAGGATTTTGTTGTACTTGAAAATCTGAAAGAAGTAGTTGAGTATCCTAATTATGCTATGTGCTTACCTCGATACTCTAAGCTTGATGGGCACTACATAAATACACCTGATCCTGATATGTTTAAGCATATGGGGTATGTAAGCAGAAGCGTATCTGACAGTTCAGGAAGATTTGCAAATCCACCTACATTGGATTTTAGATTTACGAAAAACTTCTCAAGTGTAGGTATAAGCCTGGAGTTTAACAACTATAGTGAAGACTACTGTAGTAAGGTAAATATAAAATGGTATTCAGATAATACTTTGTTAAAGGAACAAGAATATAATCCGGATAGCTATAAATACTTTTTCTATGGTGTTGTAGATTTCTATAACCGAGTTGTCATAACATTCCTTGAAACGAATAAGCCCTTTAGAAATGCTTTTCTTACAGAGATTACTTGGGGGCTTATAAGGATTTTTAGGGACGATGAGATTGAAAGTATAGATTGCCTGGCAGAAATAGATGGGACGTCAAAAGAAATATCCGTAAACACTATGGAGTACTCTGTAAGGGATAAAATGGGATATGACTTTGAGTTTCAGAAAAAGCAAAAGCAGACATTGTATTTTGACGAGGCTATTCTTGGAATATTCTATTTAAAAGACGGTAAGCAATTAAGCAGAACGGTCTATTCGATGGAAACGCACGATGCTATAGGGGTACTTGATGGTACTGAATTTATGGGCGGAGTGTACAATCAGATAAAGGCTAAGGACCTATTGTCTCTAATAATGCAGGGTGAAGGAACACCTTATTTTATTGATACCGCACTTGAAAATAAGCTTATAAGCGGCTACTTACCTATTTGTTCAAAGAGGACTGCATTGCAGCAGTTGGCCTTTGCGATAGGTGCGGTAGTGGATACAAGCTATGATAGGAACTTATATCTGTATCCTATGCGAACTACTGACATAACGCAGATAAGGAAGGAAGAGCTTTTTACTAAACTATCTTTCTCTCACAGTGATGTAATAACAGGTGTAAAACTCACGGTGCATGAATATATTAAAAGCGATGAAGCTATGGAGCTTTTCAAAGGTTACTTAGTGGGCAATACGAAGGTTGAATTTAGCGAACCTATGCACTCTTTAAATATTCAAGGTGGAAGCATCATAGAACAGGGCGATAATTATGCATGTATAAGCGGATCGGGTGCTCAAGTAGTGTTATCAGGTAAGAAGTATGTACATAACACATTTAGCGTAAGCAAGGATAATGAGAGGATAACTCACAATAAAAATGTTGCTGAGATTAAAGAGGCTACACTTGTGACTAAGGAAAATATGCAGGAGGTTCTTAACAGGTGTTATGATGACTGCATGAAGAATGAAAGCATATCTTGCAGGCTTGTAGTCGATAATCATGAGCTTGGCGATCTGGTTGAACTGGATACATTTAAGGGTAAGAGTCAAGGAATAATTACTAAGCTTGATTTTAAGTTCAGTAGGAATGAGATTACAGCAGAGGCGGTGATAGAATGAGCAATGTACTGAATACTCTAATCTTTGACAGAACGGTAGACGACTTAATAAACGATACTGATAAAGCCTATATAGCTTATACAGACTTGAATAGAGTAGAAGAGGCTTGTAAGCATTTGGCAAATCTGTTTGGCGTAAATATAAGTACAAAAGTGTGGGCTATGGAAGACTTCAGAACAGAGTCGGAGATGGCCAGATTACTTAATAATATCAAGAAGGTGCGAGAGGCGTATTATACTAAAATATCAACACCTCAAACACCGGTAAAAATTACTTATGATAGTATTTATCAGGCTAATGATATAGAGAGAATACTCAAGGACTTAGGAGATATGTACGAGAGCACTTTAAGTGGACAGCAGAGGCTGTCTTTTTCTTTAGGCAGAAAGAGTATAGGAAATAGGAGGTAAGATGGCGCTAAAGACAAACTATAAAGATGATGTGTTTGAAGGCAACAGAAAGTACACATTGACACAGGGTGGAGATGGAAAGTATGAGATTATAGACAGTACTCATTATACTGTACAAGGAGACTTGTTCGGAGCAAACGACATCAATGCGACAAACTCTGCGATAAATGCGTTGCAGAGACTAAGACAGGTGCTTGTAGATGTGAGTAAGTGGAGCAATACAGCGCCTTATATGCAAGAGATAGATGTACAAGGTATAACATCTGCAGATGCACCTACTGTGGGGTTATATTTATCGGGAAATGAATTAGCAGATACTGTAAAGGCGATGAATAAAGCTTTTGCAATGGTAGATTTTGCGGAAACTCTAAACGGCAAAATAAGAGTTAAATGCTTTAATAAAAAGCCGGCTGTAAGTTTTTGGATAGGGCTTAAGGGGGTGTAATAGTGGCAGTATGCTTAATAAATAAAAGTGGTGGGGGCATAACATCTGATGATGTAACAGCGTCTAAGGCTCAAGTGCTGCAGGGTTATAAGACGGTCACTACTGATAGTGAAGATGAACCCGTGCAGGGAACAATGGTCAACCGTGGAAATGTAGTAGATACGGTGAGCTTTGAAAATGCACATTGGGAAAGCAAATTTGTGGCAAGAATGGAGGAGGGATACTACAGTCAAGCAGGGCAGTGGAAGCCGTGTGTGGCTATCCCATACGCTGTCTTAGCAAACGTAATACATCTTGACGCTAATAAAATGCTGGATACATTACAGGTAGCAGGAGTACGAGGGAATATACGAACATACGGTGCTTGGAATAGCGCCGCGGAAGTGATAAATGCTACGTGGGAAAATAAGGTTTACGTGAGGTTTGAGGAAGGATACTATCCTAAAGATGGGAATTATAAGCCTGCTACGATAGTGCCGTATGATGTGCTTGCTAATGCTATCGGGCTTGATGCAAGTAAGATGCTGAGTGCTCTTAATGTGCTTGGAAAGCAGGGGCAGATAAAAACAGTTGATACAGCAGAGAGCAACTATAGAATAAATAAATCTACTGGTTTCGGTATTGACGGTTGGACAAATCCCAGCAACCCTGTATTTTATGTAGACTTCCCACACGGAAGCGCATATTATACCCGCCCAGATGGTCATCCACATGTCTGTATAGATGCGGTCAACTTAGGTGATGCGACCCCTGACAAGGTTATGCGAGGCTTCACAGCTACAAGTAAAAACGGAGTTAGATTCGCAGGAACAATGCCAGATTACTCAACCGGTAGAGTGGTTTTTAACGGAGCCACCTTTGATGGTAGGCTTGCATCAGGGGTGGCAAATAAAGGATTCATTTTGGGAGACATTGAAAGATATCTAAATTTGAAAAATAATAGCTATGGATACAAAGGAATAGTAGATGGTGGACTAAAACTTACAAATGGGTATGGCTATAATACTAGTTTTAAATCTGCGCCATATGTCGGATTTGTACTATCAAAGTCTATAAATCTTACTCCTTTTAGACAACTGAAAGTTGGATTTAGGTTTCTTCGTTTCTCAGGTGATGGAACACAGTCACAGCCTGCAAAAATTAGCCTAGAGTTTGGTGTAACTCCGATAAGCCAGGCAGGAGGTGAGTCTTACAGCAATGAAAGTTATACGATTTTAAAGAATATAGGACAATACTCTAATGAAATATCGTATGAGATGACATCTACTAGGGTGGGTGCAGGAAATCAAAGCGACCAATCACAGCAGTATTTGACATTAGATGTATCCTTAAAACAAGGGCATCATTTTATATATTTTATGCTTGGCGAGATTATACATGAGTATTCAAATGGCGGTATATATGCTGAAGTAATAATTAACCATATAGAATTGATAAATTAAAAAGAGGTGAAAGAATGAGTAAATTGATTTTAAAAGACAAGACCGAGGTAGAGCTTAGTACGTATTACGGTGATACATTTGTAACGGTGATTGATAACTTTGCAAAGCTTGACGAGCTTAAGGATAAGCTTACAGATGCAAACACAGTGATTATGACGGTTCAAAATGACGGTGGTGAGGAGACTGTAACAGGGCTGAAGCTGCAGGGCATCTCTATAAATTTTGTAAAGGATGAGACAGGAGTAATTTCTCAGATACAGGCATTATTGATGTTCAGGGCGATGGATAAGGTGGAACAGATAGAGGCTACCTTAACGGGTAGAATAGATGCTCTATCTAATATGTTGGCTGAACTGATGAACAGCGATGAGGAGGAAGAAGGCAATGAGTAAGAAAAAGACTAAAGTATATATTAAGTTTTTCGCATCAAGGATTAAATACGGCCTTATGACACTTGATGAAGTGCCGGCAAAGTATAAAGAGGCCGTTGAAGAGTTCATGAAAACTGATGAATTCTTGATGATGTAGCTACAACAAATATAAAAATATGTGCAATTCCTATTGACAAATATAATTATATGTGTTATTATATAGTCATAAGGAGGTAAGAAATGAAAAGTTACTCATCAAGGGAAGTGATAAAAATGCTAAAAGAAGATGGTTGGTATGAATTACCTAAAACCGGAACAAGCCACTTACAGTTCAAACATCCAACTAAAAAGGGACGAACGACAGTTAAGCATCCGGACAAGGATATACCACTTAAAACTCTTAGAAGCATTGAAAGACAGTCAAGGTTAAAGTTTCAATAGCCCTAACGGGGGGCTTCCCTCCTGATGATTTACATATTTTTATATAAGGAGAGCTATATGAAGAAAGTTGATAGATATTATTATCCTGCTATATTTACATATGAGGACGGGAAAGAGATTGCGGTAACATTTCCTGACTTAGATTGTGCTACAAGTGGTGAGGATGAAAAAGACGCACTTTTATCCGCAAGAGATTTACTGGGATGTGTACTTAACGGCCTTGAAGAGGACGGAGAACCGATACCGCCTGCAAGTAGATTGTGCGATATGGAATTAGATGATAATGAAAGAGCCGTGTTAGTGGATGTTTATATGCCAAGCATTAGAAATGCAAATGTGAATAAATCTGTAAACAGAACAGTGACATTGCCTGCTTGGTTAAATGCGGCGGCACTTGAAAGAAATATAAACTTTTCGCAAGTTTTACAGGAAGCACTAAAACAGCAGATTTCATAAGTATTTTAAAGCATCCAAAAAGGGTGCTTTTTTGTTGCAAAGAAAGGAGCATTAGTAATGCATTTTGATATTTTTAAACCTGTTTTTGATATTATGAGAGGAAATATTCTGTTTCAGCTTGTAGTAATTATGATTGTAATGGATGTTGTCTTTGGAAGCTTAAGAGCTGCTAAAGAGAGAAGCTTTAATTCCAGTGTAGGTATAGATGGCGGTATTCGCAAAATCGGCATGCTTTTATCTTTGGTATGCCTGGTATTTGTAGACATATTGTGCCCGGTGAATCTCGTAGGATTTTTGCCTGAGACTTTAAGGGAATATATACATATGCAGGATATTACAGTGATGGAGTTTTTTGCACTGCTTTACATAGTATATGAGGTACTTTCAGTGCTTAAGAATATGACATTATCAGGGTTGCCTGTGCGCAGGATATGGATTACAGTAAAGGGATTTTTAAAGAAGAACACAGGCGAATTTATAGAGATTGAGGACAAGGAATAGAGGGCTTCGGCTCTCTTTTTTGATGCAAGAAAGGATAAAAGGATATGATTAAAATTGGACAGGCAAGTAGAGATGAAAGAGGCGGGTACAGCGGTGGCCTTGCAGGCGATCAGGATGGTAAAGAAGTCTCAGTTAGGGGGTGGTATAACAGGCCTTGGAATAAGGTGCTTAGGGCAAGGAATTCCAATATAGCCGAGAAGATAGCTACAGCTATGGAAAAGGCCTGCAGAAACGACTATATCGGATACGACCAAAATCAGAGAACCACGCTATATAGTCTCTGCAAGGCCAACGGCTGGAAGATAGAAGATATAAAGACTCCTTGCGAGACCGACTGCAGTGCCTTAGTGGCTGTATGTGTAAATTGCGCCGGGATAAGGGTATCTGGTGACATCTACACAGGCAATGAGGCCAAGGCTCTTTTGCAAACTGGAGAATTTGAACTGCTATCATCTCCTAAGTACTTGCTATCTGACGAATACCTTAAAAGAGGTGATATATTACTTTATGAGTTCCACCACACGGCTATAGCCTTGCAGGACGGTAAGAAATCGGAGAAGTCTAAGCCCGTGCAGGTAGAGTATCCGCTTGGTTGGAACGTGGACAAAGATGGACAGTGGTGGTATGCTGATACTCCACACAGTCGCATAGCAGGCAGATGGGCTTACATAGGCGGAAGGTGGTATGTATTCGACCAGAAAGGCTGTATGATAAAAGGTTGGTTTAAGCAGGACACAGACTGGTACTATATGAATCCTGCCGACGGCGCTATGATATCATATCAGTGGGTGGATGTTGATGGCAAGTCTTACTATCTTACTCAATCAGGTCTTATGGCCAGAGGTGGCTATATAGAGGATGCAAGCGAAAAGCTTTATTTCTTTGTAGACTCTGAGGGAAGATATGTAAAAGAGTTGGACACCGACGCTCCCGATCTGAGCAAGTATGAAGTTATAGAGTAGAAAATACGAAGTCTAATAAATGTCTAATATAGTGAGAAGAAAGTCAGTATTTACAAGGCTTTAAGGCACTTTAAAGTATTGACTTTTAATCAAGTTGTCCCGGGTTCGAGTCCCGGGTGTCTCATCAGTGTGAAACGGCTCAAAGCTTTGATTTACAAGGCTTTGAGCCGTTTTTTTGATTTATTGTAGTACATTGATTTGACTAAAATTTGCGTCATTTTGATGTCGCAAACGTGTCGCAAATTTCATAATGTCGCAATTTTGTCGCACAGATTTAATCGAAAATATTGGCAATTGCAGACTGACAATCTTCTTTTTCTTCAAGTATATGACTGTATACATCTATAACCATTTTTTCATCATCTCCCAGTAATTTAGCTATCATTTTAGTGCTGATCAGAGGTATTTGATAGCAGAGTCTTGTACAGTAATTATGTCTGAAAGAGTGTGCTGTAACTCCTTTTGATGTTCCGATACCTAAACTGTTATCTATCTTATTCTGTATTGACTTCCACATTTTTACATAACTACTTTCGGTAATTATACTGCCGTCTTGCTTGGTAATAAGATTATATCCGGATACCTGCGTGTAGGCTTGCAAGAATTCTTTCAAGAACTCCGGCATAGGTACACGCCTGTAACCACGCTGTGATTTCGGTCCTTTAATATAAGCATTGTTTCCGTCAAAGCATAAAGCTTTAGATACGCTTATCTCTGATGTATCAAAGTCTACATCATCTTTTGTAAGGGCAAGAGCCTCTTCACGTCTTAGGCCACAGCCGTATATGACGTACAAAAAACATTTTTCTCTATCTGTAAAATCTATATCAAGTATGCTGTCAAGGATTTCAGTCTTTATAACAGCCTTCTTTTTCGCCATATACTTAGGTAATGCCATACCAGTGCATATTGTCTCAAACGATGCGGGGGCAAGTATACCGTCCTTTATAGCAGACTTTACAACCTGCTTTATTACAAGGGCTATAAGCTTACAAGTCCTCGGCTTATCGAATCGTGAGTTTATAAGTTGTTGTATATGCCCTCTTGTAAGGGATTGTAGTTTAAGAGAGTAGAAGTCCTGAAGGTGATATTCAATAGTTCTTTTATATGAGAGGTATGTATTTCTTGATTTTACGGATTTATAGGTATCAAGCCAGTAAAGGGCATAATCATAAACAGTTTCTGTACTTGAAGCCATAAAGTCATTCTGGCTTACATGATTCTTAATTTCGTTTACTTTCTTCTCCAGATCGGCACTGGACTTCTTTGATGTGACATCTATTCTGTGTTTAGATCCGTCCGCATTATATGTTCCATCCCATACTTTAGTCCGAAAGTATCCTGACTTGGTTTTGGTGTATTTAGCCTTTGCCATATGTACCTCCTTTTTGGGTATAAAAATAACACCTATTGCAAGGTGCTACTATGCGTGGTACAATATGACTTGTTCAGAGTTATATTGCTTGCAGGCAGAAGCTTGCAACGGTATACACAGCCATTCGGTATTGGCGTACCGGGTGGCTTTTTTAATTAAAAAATCTCTAGGTTCGGCTTTTCTCTGATTTTGAGAGCGTACTGCTAGAGATTACTTATCCTTAACTAATAAGGCTTTCGCACTTCTAGGGTAGCACGTTTAACGTTAAAAATCAAATAATTGATGGAAGCAGTTTCACCATTCTGTCAATGATATCGTCGGGAAGTGAGAAAAGAGCAAATATATTCTTGCCATTAAAATCAACATCTTTGTATGGAGAGAATACACTGCCTAAGTCATGGATAAAGTTAGATATCGCATAGTTATTTCGCAACAGAATAAGTATTGCGAATATTATTGCTACATTCCCTTTTCTGCCGGAACTGTGTACTATATTTATTCCATCCATGAAGTTATGCGATAGTGTTTGTAGTTGCCTTTTAGGAAGTTCAATTTTAAATGTTTCGCTGAATACTTTATTGCCGTGTGCAATAGTATTTCTATACTCTTTACACAAATCCAACGATTTTATAAAAAACTCCCTTTTGTCTAAAGGATTAAGTCCACTGAGAGAATTAAAATAATCCAATAGTTCATCTTTCAAAGCAGGCTTAAGAATTTTATACCAATGGATTGTTTCTCCAAGAGATATGGCGGTAGTAACTATCCAAGGTGGTATATGGTTTTTGCTTTTGTAATGATTAACGCTTAATCCGGCTTGGTGACCGCATATATCTTTTTTGATACTTTTCAATGTATTATTCCGAAAAGGAGAATTTATGTAGTTATTCCTGCATAAATAATCTGACGGATTTGTATTTTTAAAGTCATTATAGTCAGTGTAAACACCGTAATTCTTAGCAACTAAATAGGCCAATTTGCACTTTACTGAGTTTTCTACACATGAGATGTATTTTAAAAGCACACTTGAAAAGCTGATATTTATCATGTGAAGAGTGTACAGCATCTCAAAAGATGTACCCGGAATAAAATTATCAGAATTACAATTCAGTATCAAAGAGTTCTTATACCCATTTACAACTGTATAATAAGAAATATCCTGAAGTACAATCTTTGCAAAATCCATATCATTGATGCTCAGCCCTCTATTCTTTAATATTTCCAGTTGCTCATCAAATGTTTTAAAAGGTTTATCGTATGGCAAGAAAAAAAGCCTCCTTATCAAATTGATGATAAGAAAGGCTTTCTCTCTAATCTCTCTAGCAGAGATCATTTACATTGCTTATCTTATCAACAATAGTTATAATTGTCAAGCAAATTTGACGGGGTCTCCAACCTCAATGGCTCTGTTTTTGATTTTTAATGCGTCAATACTTGAATCATCAATATTTAAAGGTGCAATAACTTCAACAGTAGTATTTACCAAAGGTGAAATAGCAAATAACGGCGATTGTTTTTTGGTTTTCGTTTCGCTACTCTCACACACAGCATAATTATCAGTGGCGTCAATAACGGTTATTTTCCCTTTGATATGTTCATATATACCAAGGGAAGTGCCGTCCAAGTCATTTAATTCAGCCTCAGGAAAGTACACACATAATCTATCTCCCGTATTTACCACGCTTTTTCCAACGTTTATTATTAATCGAGTTTTGCTGAGGATTCGTATTACATTACCTATATATGCATCCCCGTATAGTTTTTGTTGTTCTTTAAATTTTTCTATGTTCATTGTTGTACCCTTTACTTATGTAGCACATGTTTAAACCTTCCCTCTAAGCTCTACAATCCCCTAACTTCCTTCTCGGCCTTGTCACAGCTGTCTTTATCAAAGTCGTCTCTTAGTATGTGTCTTATTTCGTGTCGTCTAGTCTTTGCGTTAGTATCCGCAGATAGTGTAGGGTTTAATACTACTGTATAGTATCCCTCATCTTCCATGACGAAACCTTTTATTTTTGGTGGTAGTCCAGGGAGGTACACATATCTGCAATTATCATTGGTCAATTTGCGTTTTTTCATATATCCCCTGTTTTTTAAATTTATCTATAATCGTTTTAACCATTTCTAAGTCGTCCGCTGATACATCTTTAGCGGCGTCAAATAATATCTTGTATTTTGGGTTTTCGTAAAGAAATTGGGCGAGTTCCCTTGCTTCTTTATCTATGTAATAAGAGTCCTCTTCTTGAGAATCGCTGTCACTCTCAGTATCATACCCCATTAGCCAAAAAATTGGCACATTCAAAGCCTCCGAAAGCTTTTCTATTGCTTGTTGTTTCGGGTAATATCTTCCTGATAGGTATGAACTTAATGCTCCCTTAGTTATACCTGTGATTTCACAGAGTTGAGTTTGGCTGTAACCGGAGTTCTCAACGGCTTTTCTTAATCTTTTTGTTCGCTCGTCCATTTGTGTTCCTCCTTATATAATGCATTATAGCATATTTTTTAGTTATGTAAATATTTTTTTTAGAAAAGTAAAAATTTTCATTGACAAGAAAATGTATTGAGGTTATAATTTAGAAAACTAAACAAAAGGAGGCGATACAAATGGACTATGACTACAGCAAGCTTATGGGGAAAATCAAAGAAAAGTACAAAACTCAGGCTGCATTCGCTAAAGAGATGGGCATGGGAGAGTCAACATTGAACCTTAAGCTCAATAATAAAGCTGAATGGTCACAAAATGAGATGAAAATGGCAATGTATTATTTGGAAGTCAGTACAGACTTAATCGAAGACTATTTTTTTTCGCATAAAAGTTTAGAAAACTAAACAAAGAAAAGGGAGGTGATTTTATAAGTGATTTAAAAATATCCTTGGCGGCCGCAAGAGTTAATGCAGAGCTTAGCCAAAGGGAAGTAGCAGAAATGCTGAAAGTAGGACAGCAAACTATTCTGAATTGGGAAAAAGGAAAAGTAGCAATACCTGCATTTCAGCTTGAAAGACTGGCGGAGATTTATCAGTTCCCAATTGAGAACATAAAAATTAAAAAGAGCTGCACAGCTCAGAACCAATGAGTTATGCAGCAAAAGTAGCAATTATTTTTTCTTACTTGGTGTTTGTGATAAAGCAGAACCGGCTACAGATTTGGAAGCAGAGCTTGTTCTTTTATCACGAAGAATTTTAGATGCAGTAGATGCAACTCTTTTAGAAGTTTGCTTATTAGCCATAGACACCTCCTTTCATAGATTTTGATTAAGTATATTACTACGGGATAGGGAAGTCAAGGGTAAATATACAATATATAGTATTAAAATTACAAAATATAAACTATATATTGTGGCAAAAAGTAAACCGAAATGGGCAGAAGTAGACAAAAGTAGTTGTTTTTACAAACAGAAAATTAGGAGGTGATTTTATAAAAATAGAAAAGTGGTGTAACCACGAAATCAGATTTGTAGAAAAAGATGGTGAATGGTGGGCCGTGCTTAAAGATGTATGTGATGCTTTGGGACTGGACACGAGGATGACAAGTCGAAGGCTTGAAAAGGATGTGCTTTTTAGGCACCCCCTTGAGACGGCAGGCGGACAGCAGGAAATGCTTATCGTAGGCGAATATGGAATTTACGAAGTTATTTTTAGAAGTAATAAATCTGAAGCAAAAGATTTCCGTAAGTGGGTGTACAGAATGCTTTCAGAACTTCGCAAGGCATCAGGCTATGAGGGCTTTGAGATATTCCGAATGCTTGACAAGGAACATCAAAAGGAAATGATGAAAAAGCTTCAGGAAGGACTTAAAAAGCCTGCAAGGGTTGATTTTATCAAGGCTAATACGATAGCAAATAAAGCTGTATCACTAAAGCACGGATATCCAAAGATGGTAAAGAAAGCGGATATGGCTCCGGAAATGCTGAAGGATAGAGAACCGATACTTGCCGACACAGTGGAGTTGATGTCGGTCAAGGACAAATACGGACTGGATGTATCAGTAAGCGATACGATTTATAAGAAAAATGAAGAAAAGGTTGGGTAGGCGGATGCATGAAAAAAGAAGAAAATGATTACTCACCGCGAAGAGGCTGGAGGTTAGAAGAAATAGCCATGCTCTCAGAGCTTAAGGCCAACGGCACTAAGATTGTAAAGATTGCGGAGATATTAAATCGCAAAAGCGTATCAGTTTCCGCAAAGATAAAATTCATGGGCGCCGATTTATACAATAAGGAGACTTGGAAGAATTATGTATCTAAAACCTTGCCTTGGAAAAAGAGCGAACTAAGGATTGTCAAAGAAATAATGAAAAATGGCGGAGGATGCAAAGAATCAGCGCTTAGAGTACCACACAGCCCTAACGAGATATATAGAAAAATGTCTTTTATGGGTAAGAATTTCTTTGATGAGAGTACTTGGGATAAGTATGCGATAGATTAGGAGGGAGTATGGAGTATCCGAGAAAAATAATGAAATTATCAGAACTTAAAAGCTTAGGCTTTCCGCAGCCTTTACTTATGGAGGCTTATAGAGACCCGAAGCAAACATTCGCTACAAAGGTGGACCCGTCAAAGCCGAACTCGACAATCATATTTGATACAGCCGTATTTGATAAGTGGATAGCAAAGAGGATAAAAATACAGACTGCAGAGTTTGCAAGTCAGAGAAGAAGACCCGCAAGAGGCACAGGATGGAAGATAGTAAGAGAGGTAGGATAAATGGAAAAGGATTTAAAAGAGGCTTTAAACAATAATTTCGCA
>FLSB01002490.1_pt3 | contig 27847 bp, 37 predicted proteins | sample 1550551 | NCBI WGS metagenome assembly FLSB01 (sample SAMEA4031774, study PRJEB14383) | metagenome | biome: human; feature: oral; material: saliva | place: Philippines | collected 2014 | reverse complement strand
GGCCGTCCAGGAACAGGGAAAACAGAATTTAGTCTGACAGTGACTCGCAATATCGCCAAAAATCATGGCTCGGTTTTATTTTTCAGCCTTGAGATGGGTAACTTCCAGCTGGTAGATAGATTATTAAGTGCTACTGGTGGCGTGAGTGTGAAGAAATTACGCAATCCTGCCGAGCTTGATGAGGGCGACTATCATCGCTTAACAAGCGCATTGCAAGAAGTGCGGTCGCAAGATGTTTATTTTGTAGATCGTGGTGGTTTATCTGCCGATGAAATTTGTGCAATTACCGAAAACCATATTAGCGAGAAAGGCGCACCATCTGTGGTTGTAATTGATTATTTAGGCTTGATGAATCACAAGCAAGAGCGTGGTGTAAATCTAACCCAAGCAATCGCTAATTCTATGAGCAAGCTAAAAGCCTTTACCAAAAACTTCAATATTCCAATCATTTTACTTTGTCAGCTTAACCGTGATGTGGATAGCCGTGCAGTAAAACGTCCCGCCAATTCGGATTTACGTGATTCAGGCTCAATCGAGCAAGATGCAAGCCAAATCATCATGCTTTACCGTGAGGGCGCATACAAGGCAGATTGTGATAATCCTTACTCTGAGGCCATCGTAACTAAAAATAGATTTGGTGGATTAGGCACGGCCTATATGAGATTTGAGAAAGGACACTTCCTGGACTGCGACCAAGCGAAAGCTTATCAAGAATTAAACGAGAAACCACAACAACAAGTTAAATCATACGCAACTAAAACCTATGGAAAAGGAGCTATCCAATGACAGAGCAAAAATTTGATAAAGATACATGGCAAACACCTAAGTATTTAAAAAATTATTTAGTGTCACGCTTTGGTTGGTTTGATGTTGATGGCGCGGCAGATAGTAAAAATAAATTATTCCCGAAGTGGATTGGGATCGGCCCGGCATGGGGAGACTCTGACAATATCGCATATGATTTTTTAGGCGACGATGTAATCTCAAAAATTAACGAGTTAGCGGAATGTAACGGCTATCCAACGCATATCTATGTAAATCCACCGTACTCTGATGTAACGCCTTTTTTAGGCCGGGCGAAAGAATTACGAGATGCCGGTCATTTAGTCGTGATGTTGCTTAATAATGATAAATCTACTCAATGGTATCAAAACCACATTCACAACGTGGCCAATGAGGTAATTGATATTACAGGTGGTCGAATTGCATTTATCAACCCTGTAACAGGAAAAGAAATCAAGGGGAATAGCAAAGGACAAATGGTCGTAGTATTTGATCCAACAATGGAAGACTATGTCACACGTTCAATTAGCCTTGATTTTATTAAAAAGGTTGGTGGATATAGCAAATGAGTTTTGAAGAACATAACAATCGCAAGAAAGCGAATAAGTTTGCTGAATATATTACGGGCGAATCTCTTCGCCGATATTTGGCTGAGAAAGTCGAGAAGTACTTAGGTAAAAATCCAAGTGTTTTTGATGGTGCAGCAGGCAGCGGACAGCTTGAGCAATTTATTCAACCAAGTAAGTTTATTGCAGTAGAAATTCAAGCGGAATCATGCGCGGCATTAGCCAATAATTATCCAGATGCTGAGATTCATAATACGAGTTTTTTCTTGTATCAAAGTGAGCCAAAAAGTGATTGTGTTGTAATGAACCCTCCATTCTCACTTAAATTTAAAGAACTTGCCGAAGAAGAAAAGGATGCTATTCAATCGGATTTTCCGTGGAAAAAATCAGGTGTACTTGATGATGTTTTTATGCTGAAAGGATTAGCCAATGCTCATCGTTTTGGGTTTTTCATTATGTTCCCAGGTATTGCCTATCGAAACACCGAAAAAACACTCCGTGAAGTTATTGGGAATCAATTAGTCGAGTTGAATTTGATTCAAAACGCCTTTGAGGATACGCCAATATCAGTCCTTTTCCTGGTTGTAGACAAGTTAAAAACAAGCAATACAACTTATAGAGAGCTATACGATTGCAAGACTGATAATGTCATCAATTCAGATGAATGGGTAATTGAGTTTGATAGATGGGAGACCGTAACCCAGCCAATAGAACCAAAAGAAAAAATAAACCCAATGGAACTGGAGCTTGCTTCACAAGCTCAACTAAAACAACACGTTAGATCTCAGATAAAATTTAGTCGAATCGTTTTTGATATGGAGAGATGGCCAAGAAAGGATTTTGAAAAATTTTGCGATGAACTTTGTGAAGTTATTCAGTTCGAGAAGAAAGATCCAGGATTACCTCCGTTAGGGATGATGCTATGAGCCAATACAGACAATTCTTTCTACGCTCAAACCAAGTGCGGTTGAATTGCATTGAGTTTATCAAAGAGCTGCCAACGGACGACAAAAAGCCGTTGGTGGTAAAAATCCAGCCAATGACACGAAATCTCGAACAAAACGCCAAATTTCACGCTATGTGCCAAGATGTTGCAAATCAAGCTGAATTTATGGGGCGTAAGCTCACAATGGAACAGTGGAAAGTATTATTTATTTCGGGCCATGCAATCGCCACCAATCAAAAAACGGATGTTGTGCCAGGTCTTGAGGGCGAATTTGTGAATATCCGTGAAAGCTCGGCTCAAATGAGCGTGAGCAGAATGGCAAGCCTAATCGAATATACAACCGCTTATGGTGTGGCGAACGGGGTTAAGTTTAACGACAGATGGGGATTTTTCGGACGATGATTGAGGTAGGAACTATGGTTTTATTTTTGATTGCATTTTCGGCTGTGTTGTTTTTTCTTTTCGATCAGCCCCTTGCTGCTACCCTTGTCTTGTGTGGAGCTTGTTGGCTTTCCGGTTGGTATTTTGCTCATAGTACGGTTGCAACAGAGTGCGAGAGATTAGGTAAGTTTTACGTTGGCAAAAACGTTTATCAATGCTCAAAAATTGAAACGATCAAGGATAAATAATGTTATAGGTAATTTTACTCCGGCTAATTGCGGTGATTTTTATTGTCGTGGTTGTTTTGGATTGGTTTATTGAAGGTGCAGACGATGAATGAGAAAGAAAAAATTGAGCGAACAAAGCCGGTAGTGAATGTTGGAACAATAGGACACGTTGATCATGACAAAAGTATTATAGCAGCCGCATTGGCAGCAGTACTGGCGAATGTTGGCGAAAAATATCATGTAACAAATCACCCCAAAGTGAGCTATCCAGTAAATCGCGCTAATAAGAAAACCATTTATAGAGACTAAATATGGCTAAAAAACCAAAGGAAACCAAATGCAAGGTATGCGGTTGTTACTTTGTCAAAACTATCAGCTCAATGCAGAAAGTCTGCTCACCTAAATGCGCGATAGTTTTATCAAAAGAGCAGGCAAGAAAGAAACGGGAGAAACAAGACAAGCAAGAGCGGTTAGAAACCAAGAAAAGAATGACCGCACTTAAACAGAAAATTAAAAGCCGCTCCGAGTGGTTAGATGATTTACAAAGCTGGGTAAATAAATTCATTCGCCTAAGAGATAAAAACGAACCTTGTATATCCTGCGGTCGTTATCATCAAGGGCAATATCACGCAGGACATTATCGCAGCCGTGGAGCTTGTCCAGAGTTGAGATTTAACGAGGACAACATACACAAACAGTGTTCAGCCTGTAATAACTACAAAAGCGGTAATGCGATTGAATACCGAATAAATCTAATCAAGAAAATCGGAATTGAACGTGTTGAATACCTGGAAAGAAACGACCATCCACCATTGAAATTATCAATCGATGAAATCAAAGAGCAAATTAAAATCTACAAAGCCAAATGCAAGGAACTAGAGAATGAATAAATTCAGCGAACTACCAGAATTAGACTACGACCAAATTCAATATGTAGATAGTAGAATGTACCCTTGGGGAGCGTGGATTAATGAGGGTCGTTTAGATAAACCAGAATTAAACATTCTTTATAAGCTTATGAAAAGCGTAGAACCACAAGATGATCCAAGCCAAGTAATTTGTAGCGATGAGCTTGGTATGGCTATCAGTGAAGATATTGAAATGTTTTTCAAAAAATATGACGAGCGTATGCGGTTTATTCTAATGTCATACTACGTTCATAGATTAACAGTAAATAGAATAGCCACAAAACTAAGAGAGCGTGAAGAGCCTCAATATATGCAACCTTGTAATGGTAAACGAGATATTAGAATTCCTTGCTTAAAAACTTGTAAGCGTAGAGTAGAGAAAGACTTGGCACTGATGAAAGCGATTGTCTACGAGAAACTAATCAAGATTGAAGTTAAATTAGCAATAGAGAGCGAGAAAAGAAAAAATATTAAAAAAATTCGATTTATATATTGACATACTTGTCAACTTGTCCTATCATTCTCATATACGGTGGTCATAGTGTAAGTAGTGAACACCGAAATAAATTTAATACAACCCTGATCGGAAACGGTCGGGGTTTTTTATTTGGTGATTATGATGGCACTTGTAAATATTCGGTTAGAAAACGATGAAGTAGATCAAGGAATATCTCGAGATCTTGATGTTGTTGGCTACCAGCTTGAAAATAGAGCAAGATGCGTTCTTCGCTTCCAAAATAAGAAAATGGACGATAATTCCAGGCAAAAGCTAAATGAGCTGTATCAAATGCTTCAGGCGGCACGCCAAACTCACTCCCCAGTTGTTCGCGATGAGTGTGTAAATAATCGATAAATTGTTCATCAATAGTTTGGATAAATGAAAGGTTTTGAGCCGTTTTGATATTTTTGAAGGAAAACTCAAGATAAGTATAAGATGTATCCCTGTTGTCCTTAAATGCCCAATAGCCACAACCTAAAGTGAGGTAAGGTGAGTCTTCTTTGTTAAGGTCAATGAGCAGTTTTTTTAGCATGGGGGAATATTTTGCTTCAGGTATCTCTTCTATGAGATTTGGGTATTTAATTAAGTTGAACCCTCCGACACAGGGAGATGATGTATCGCTTGTTGAGTCTCCTTCTCCTGATTGGTACGGGAAGTTATAGTAACCATCATTTAATTTATCAATTTCAATCATGTTTAACCTCTGCTGATTTAGTTGTGGAAAATTAATTTTAGCAGAATTCACGCCCACCGTAATTGGTGGGCTTTTTTATTGCCGTAAAACACGGCGGAGAAAACAATGCCGATGAAAGAGCCTGATGTGTGGGCAATGATTATTGCCTGGCTACAATTAAATTTTGGTAACGGGACAATCCATAGTGCCGGTGCCGCAATTTTTATGTCGCTTTTAAGAATGGGATTTATGCGGAAGAAACCTGCATTTCGCTACGTATTTATTGACGCAATGATTTGTGCGTCTATCGCTGGGGTTACAGTGCCGATATGTACGCACCTTGTAGGTCATGCGGAATTTTCAGGCTTTCTCGGTACGATGATTGGCTTTATTGGCACCGAGAAGATCCGCGAATTTTTATTTAAATTTATCAACCGCCGTGTAAATGACGGTGATATTAGTTATAGACGCAGTAACGGGAGTAAATACGATGATGACAATTTCAGAGAGTAAATTTAATCAGGTTTTCCCACGTGCAAAAAAAGGTATTTATGCGGCGATTGAAAAGCAAATCGAAAAAGCTGGCTGCGTAACTAAAATCCAACAAGCGATGTTTTTAGCTCAATGCGGACATGAGAGCGCAGGATTTTCTATTTTTACTGAAAATCTAAACTACTCCGACTATGCGCTAACTCAAGTCTTTCGCAAGTATTTTGACCCACTAACCGCTAAAAAATACGCTCGCAAGCCGGAGCAAATCGCCAATCGAGTGTATGCCAACAGAATGGGTAACGGCGATGAAGAAAGTGGCGATGGTTGGCGTTATCGTGGTCGCGGCATTATCCAAATCACCGGCAAGAAAAACTATATCGCTTTTCGCAATTGGTTGGGGCGTGATTTTGCATTACACGAGCTGGCGGAAGATTTGGATTTAGCTGTATCTGCTGCCGTGTGGTTCTGGCGAGCAAACGAATTGGCAAGTCTAGCAAGTGTTGAAAAGGTTACGATCCGAATCAACGGTGGAACAAACGGATTAGATGACAGATGCCGATTATTTCGTTCGTTAATGGTGGATTAGTATGGAGGGGTGGAATGGTTAATAAATCAACCCTGATTTACCTTGCAGTATTGGCTAGCCTGTGTGGTTGGATTTGGTACCAGGGCAGTACTATTGATGAGATGACGGCCGAAAACCAAGCCCAAGCCCAAACCATAAAACAGCAGGAAGAGGCTAATCAAGCCTTAAATGTGGCGTTGCAACAAGAGCGTGAGGCAGTAATTGAGCAACAGCAACGAAATGAAGAAATCGAAAGGGTGGCACTTGAAAATGTTGAATCAGTTAAAACTATCATCAAAACTCAGCCTTGTTACCGCACTAAGCTCCCTCAGTCTGCTCTTGAGCGCCTGTACAAGTAAGGTTACAACAAAGGCGGAATACATTTACCCTCCGCAGGCTTACACAACCCCATGTGCTAAGACGGCATTTACCGGTGAGACTTACGGTGATGTAGTGTTGCAATTAGTCAAGGTAACCGCAGAGCGAGACAAGTGCGCAAGCCAAGTGGATAATCTCAATAAGTGGATTAATCAAGTAAAAGGTAAATCACAATGACAGACCAAATCAAATTCGCAAACGATAAAAGTGCCGGTGAAAAGTTAGTTGGAATTGACTTTAACCCAGGCAATATCACCGATATTGCGGAGTGCAAGCAACGCTTTGCGCAAGCTATTAACCAGGTAATAGCACATAAAGATGATGCATTTAACCAAGGCTCATTAACGGCAGATAAAGAGATGCTATTAGATGAGGCAGTTAAACGTATTATCGATGCTCAAATGTGGGCGGTTAAAGCGATTACTTGGGGATTATAAAAGTCTTTTGAATGTCTGACAGCTTTAAATTGGTAGATGCCAAGCCTTCTCGGTAGTTTTGTTAGGACTAAATAACCCGATCAGAAATGGTCGGGTTTTTTATTATCTAAAATTTAATGGGAGTCCAAAATGAATCTACAAAAAATTGAAAACTTTGAACAATTCTTAAAGGTAAATGACAAGCAACGTATTGTGACAAATTCTCGGCATATTGCCACGGTGTTTGGTAAACGTCACGATAACATCATCCGTGATATCAAAGCATTAGTTATTGAACAAGATTGCGGTGAGTTTGCTCTCCTCAATTTTGAGGAGACCTCATATATCGATGAATGGGGCAGAAAACAACCCATGTATCAGATGACTAAAAATGGATTTTTGCTTTTGGTAATGGGATATAGAACCAAAAAAGCAATGAAATTCAAAGTAGAGTTTATTAAAGCCTTTGATTTTATGCGTGAGAAATTACAGCAAGAAGGTTATAGCTTGATGCATAAATATAACGAATTGTGCATTGAGCATAAAGCGAAAAAAACATTTGCGAGTTTATGTGGTAAAGGATTAAGAGAATGGAAGGGCGATAAGCCTGTGCTAGAAGCAACTTTAAAACTTTTTGAAGATAAGATGCAGATTGAACTGCCTATTAAGTAAGGATTTTCTATGTCAGACGTGAAAGGAAAATCCACGTCTGATGGCGTGGGGAAGTTAACTGATAAACAAAAGCGATTTGTTGAAGAATATCTCGTTGATTTAAATGCAACGCAAGCTGCGATTAGAGCAGGATATAGTGAGCAAACAGCCTATTCAATCGGACAGCGGTTGTTGAAAAAAGTTGAAGTGCAAGAGGCAATTCAACAAGCCCAAAACAAGCGGTCGGAACGCACACAAATCACCCAAGACGAAGTAATTCGTCGCTTAATTGAAAATGTGGATATTTCAATGGGTAAGAAAGCAACGGTTATCACCATCCCAAGCAAAAGCGAAAATGGTGAAGTGGTAGGCAATGATGTAGCGCAGTTTGTGTATGAACCTTCTGCGGCAAATAAAGCGTTGGAGTTACTTGGTAAACATTTGGGTATCTTCAAAGACGGTGTCGATATTACTTCAGGTGGCAAACCATTACAGCCAACTATTATCGAACTTGTCGGGGTAAGTAGTGAGTAAAGTGCAGCTTTCTATTCCTGCCAAATTGATTGATGTATTCAAAGGTGAATGCCGTTATCGCGGTGCTTATGGCGGACGAGGCTCTGCCAAAACACGCACCTTTGCTTTAATGACGGCTGTTTGGGCGTATAAGCGAGATATGGCAGGAGACAGCGGTGTGATTTTATGCGCCCGTGAGTTTATGAACTCATTGGAGGAGTCTTCGCTTGAAGAGGTAAAACAGGCGATTCGCTCAACAGAATGGCTGTTGCCACATTTTATTATTGGTGAGAAATTTATTAAAACCAGAAGCGGTCGGATTTCTTACGTTTTTGCAGGTTTAAGGCATAACCTTGATAGCATTAAATCCAAAGCCCGTATTTTGCTGGCATGGGTAGAAGAAGCAGAAACCGTTAGCGAAATAGCGTGGCAGAAATTAGAGCCAACGGTGCGTGAGCATCAATCTGAAATTTGGGTAACGTGGAACCCTGAAAAACGAGGTTCGGCAACTGATGAACGATTTCGACAGCATAAGCCTGAAAACAGTAAGATTGTGGAAATGAACTACCACGACAATCCGTGGTTTCCTGCTGAGCTTGAGCAAACACGTCTGGCGGACAAGCAGCGTCTCGATGATGCTACTTATCGTTGGATTTGGCAAGGTGATTATCTCGAACAATCTGAAGCACAGATATTCCGTGATAAGTTCAAAGAACTGATGTTTACGCCGCAATCTGATTTCAACGGTCCATATTACGGATTAGACTTTGGTTTTGCGAACGACCCGACTGCTGCGGTGAAATGCTGGGTGTTCAACAATGATTTATATATTGAATATGAAGCGGGTAAAGTGCGGTTAGAGTTGGACGAAACGGCCGAATTTATCACACAACGTATTCCTGAATTTGCTCAACATAAAGTGCGGGCTGATTCGGCTCGACCTGAGTCGATTAGTTACCTTAGACGACACGGTGTGCCGCAAATGGAAGGTGTGAAAAAATGGCAAGGCTCGGTTGAAGATGGTATTGAGCATATCAAGTCTTACAACAAGGTGTACATTCACCCGCGTTGCAAAGAGACGCTCAATGAATTTCGCTTATACAGCTACAAAACAGACCGTTTGTCAGGTGATGTATCACCACAGATTATCGATGCAAATAACCACTACATAGACGCGCTGAGATATGCGCTCAATCCGTTGATACAAACCAAAAACGCCGCGGGCTTACTCTTTTCATCGTGAGGCTAAATGAATATCGAAAAACAAAGACAGGATTTCTTGGCGGCTATTTATGGCCTTGGAAATCAAAAACGCCGCACTTTGTGGGCTGAGTGTGGTTATCCGCAAAATCTATCATTTAAGCATTACTATAAGGCCTATACGCGAAATAGCGTTGGATTTGCCGCAGTAACGCGCCTAAGTGATGGTTGTTGGGTAGATGTGCCGACAATTGTTGAGGGTGCAAAAGATAACGAATCAACAGAAACATCAGCTTGGGAAAAGCGCGCGGATAAACTCTTTAAAAAGTTATGGAAAAGCATTAAAGAAGCCGACAAGCGAAACCTTGTGGGGCAATACTCCGCCTTGATTATCCAAGTGCGCGAAGAAGATGGTGCAAAATGGGAGAATGAACTACTTCCTGGCTCGTTGGCAAAATTAGAAGAGTTGGCATTGGTCAAACTTATTCCTGTTTGGCAAGAACAACTAACCGTAGCCGAATATCAAACCGATTTAAACAAGGAAGACTACGGCGAACCGGTCTATTATCAGTTTAATGAATCTGCCGTTGGTAAAAGTAAGAAAGGGCGCAGTATCAAAATCCACAAAAGCCGAATCATTTTATTGAATGAGGGTGGTGACGATAACCAGCCAGAAACTGGCGTGCCGTTACTTGAGCCAGGCTATAATAAATTACTGGATTTAGAAAAAACCTCCGGCGGTAGTGCTGAGGGTTTTTTGAAGAATGCAAGTCGACAATTAAGCATTAAGATGTCTGATAATGTGGATTTGCGAGAGCTTAAAAGACAGGCTGAGGCGATGGGGTATAAAGACGTTGTTGGTGCAATTAACGACCAAATACAGCGGTTAAATAATGGCATTGATTCAGCATTAATTACCCAAGAGGGAGATGCCTCCGTTCTTTCCGTTGCAGCGGCTGACCCTACCTCAACGTGGACGGTGGCGGCGAATGAGTTTGCGGCATCCATCCAAATTCCGTTTACGATTTTATTTGGGCAACAAACAGGGCGGTTAGCGTCAGATGAAGATAAAACAGATTGGGCCAATCGTTGCAATGGTCGCCGAAATGGATTTTTAAGTAATGTTATTACGCAGATTTTAGAGCGTTTTTGGACGGTCGGTATTATCCCCCCTCCAAGGGGCGGTGAAGTTACTGTCTCATGGTCTGATTTACTCGCACCAAGTGAGCGCGACAAGATAGCTAATGCTAAAGAACTTGCGGCAGTTGCAACAACATCACAGAGTGCCTACGGAATGTCTGTGATTAAGCCGAATGAAATCCGCGAGGTGCTCGGGTACGAACCGTTAAAAGATGATGAGATGCCGCCAATGGTAAAAGAGGAGATAGATCCGCTTGATTATCAACAAGAAGATAAAACCCCTACTGATACCGAGGAATAAAGCCGATCCGGTTGGTATGGGGCAAGAAATCGCTAAATCATTTAAACGTATCGACCAGATATTTAAGCAAATCAAAGTTGAAGTCAGGCAGTTGCTTGATATTAACCTTGCTCCGCGGTTTAAAACAAACGCGCTTGAAGAAATTACCTCCACGGATTTAGCAGAGTTGCTAGAAACAATACAGCGAATATTAGACCGGAATTTGTTATCAGGCGCAGAAGATGGTGGGCGGTTATGGTTTGATACATTTATTGATACTGCAACCAAAAAAGGCACGCAATCCGCAGTGACTGATTTAACCCTGCAATCAGAAACATACCGGAACAGTCGCAATCTTGGGTCAATCTTATTTAATCCGCAATACATGAAAACCCTCTCAATCGCTCATACGGCGAATTATGCAACATGGAAGGGGGTTAGTGCGGCTGTAAGAAAAGAACTGGCTGAGATTATCACTGAGGCGATATTTAACGGTGATAATGTAAAGGTTACCGCTCGAAGCATAAAAGATCGGTTAAATGTATCAAATCGCCGAGCAAAGCTGATCGCACAAACAGAGCAATTGGCGGCATATAGACGGGCGGAATGGGCAGAAGCAGAAGAAGCTAGAAAAGAGTTGGGGTTAAACACAAAGCTCCTGCACTTTTCGGCACTTAAACCAACCACTCGTCTTACGCATGCGGCACGTCACGGCAAATACTTTGATGTTGACGAGGTTAAGGAGTGGTATAGCAAGGATGGTAATCGGTTTAATTGTTACTGCAAACAGTCTGTAATTGTGCTGAATAAAGACGGCAAGAGCGATATAGAGCCATTACTTAAATCTCTGTCAGACGAAAGAGGAAATTGGGTTGGCGCATTAAGGAAGAAACGAAATGAAGAAAAATAACATTAATGTTTTGAGCGTACTGAATAGCCGAAATATTACGGAAGAAACAATCGATGGGGAAGTACACATTGTTGTTAAAGGTGTGGTGCCACTTGTTGATGATGTCGTGATGAATGGTGGGTTATATCCGGCGGCAGAAATTGACAAGGGCTATGCAACCTTGAACGGAAATGCAATGCCATTAGGCCACCCTGTTATTGATGGTAAATACGTTTCCGCAAGTGACGTGCGAGCTGTTAATAAGCATCATGTAGGTGCGTGGGCGCGTAATGCACGAAAAGAAAATGGCAAAGTCCTTGTTGATATGTGTATTAACAAGCGATTTGCTGAAAGTACCGATGGCGGAAAGCGTTTATTAGGGCGTCTTGATGATTTAACCAATAATGCCGAAGCAAAACCTATCCATGTATCTACAGGGTTGATTTTAAACAAGAAGGAAGATAGCGGAACATCCAAGGGGAAAAAATATAATTGGGTTGCTACCAATATGTTTTTCGATCATATCGCCATTTTGTTAGATCAGCCCGGAGCGGCAACTCCTGAAGATGGGGTCGGTATTTTTGTTAATTCAGACGGTGCGAATCTTGATGTTGAGAACGTTGATTTAATCACCGCCTCCGATTACCGGAAGGAAGGATGGTTAAACAAGGTCAAATTTTACCTGTCCGCCAACTCTGATTTGGCATTTGAAGAAATTACCCGTGCTTTGTATGAGCTGATAAACAAACAAGGCAGGGGGGATTATAAGGTGTGGATTGAATCCGTCTATCCGAAGCATTTTATTTATGAAGATGATGGAAAGAGATACAAACAGCCTTATTTTATTGGTGACGACAATCAAATTGAACTCACCGGCGAACGCGTAGAAGTCGTAAGACGAGTAGGTTACGAAGAAGTAAAAACTAATGGAGAACAAAACTCAATGAAAGAAAAAATCATTGCGGCATTAAACGCCGCCGGTGTGAAAAGCGATGGCTTGAATGACGATGAGCTTTTAACGGCTTATAACGAATTGCAAGCCAAGTCTAAAGATGAAAAAAAACCTAAAGATGGCAAACCGGAAGACAAGCCAAAAGACGACGAACTTGAAGAAAAAATCAAGAAAGCCGTTAACGCTGCATTAGCGCCAATTAATGCAAAACTTGAGGCCAATCAAGCTGAAGATTTGGCGAAAAAGCGCGCCGCAGTTAAAAGCCACTTTGCCCTAGATGACGCCGCCGTGAACGCGTTGGAAGGTGAGGCACTTAATGGCTTATATGCAAAAACAATCAATCCGAACGGTATTAATGGTGCCATGGGCGCGTTAAATGCCGATGATGACTTACTTAATATGGAGGCGCCTGAATAATGGCTAAATTACGCTATCATACAATTATTGCCGGACCGGCACGAAAAAACGACCCGCAAACAATCGACGCACCGACAGCAGAAGCAATTCAGCCCGGTGCGTTAGTTTTTTTGGACGCTGGCAAATTAAAAAAACACGCAACAGCCGGTAAATCAACTCAAGCATTAGTAATGCAAACAAATTACATTGCAGGTGGTGATATCCGTAATGATGTACCACTTGGAACTACTGGCGTGGCGGTAATCTGTGAACAAGACGTAGATTACTATGTGCGCGTGAAACAGGGTGAGTCTTTGAAAGTCGGCGACAAGTTAACCTCCAATGGTGATGGAACACTGAAAAAAGCCGGTGCGTCTGATGAAGCAATTTTTATTGCTCGTGAAACTTATACTGTTGCATCAGATGGTGTTGAATTAGTAAAAGTGCGTAAGGCATAAGGGGAATAAATGAATCGCATTGTTTTTAATAAAGAATTGGTAACAAACTCCGCACAAGTTAAGCAAGCGTGGGAGCAGTTGTTGTTACAACGCCAAGTATTTAACGTTAATCAACAAAACTTAGCCAACACTTACCAAAATTCGCTTGCTGTAAATCAGGCGGCGTTGGTCGATAAAGAATACTGGCGCGAAGTGGATAGCATCACTACCCGTGTTTTCCGCGACGACCAAGGCAATCCGATTTTGAATGACTTGTTGAGCCTTGGCTCCTCTATTTCAATCGGTAAAACCGTTGCAATGTATCGTGTATCAAGTGACGCCGGTATGGTCTCCCGTTCCATGAGCGGTCAAGTGCCAGAAAGCATGGATAAAGTGATCTACGACCAATACGGCGATCCGATTCCGATTTTCTCAACTGGTTACGGTCGTGAATGGCGTGAATGGCAAGGTATGCAAACCGAAAACATTGACGCTATGTCGGACGACCAAGAAGCGGCAACTGCGGCAATCCGTGCGAACATGGCTCAATATGTGTTACTTGGTGATGAAAATCTGAAAGTGGCTAACTTTAGCGCTAAAGGGATTACAAACCACGAAAACACCAATCAAATCAACCTTGGCTCAAGCGGCGGTTTAAATATCGACTTATCTACTGCCGATGGTGATAAGCTGATCGCCTTCTTCACTGGCGACTTTGCGAAAGTGCTGGATGATAATCTGGTTGGCGAAAAAGTGAAAGTATGGGTATCCCCTGAAATCAACCGCAATCTTGATCGTCCTTACTCTAACGCTAATGGCTTTAAAGAGGGTACGGTTAAGGATTACATCTTGCGTTATGGCCGCGTTGATTCCATTGAGCCTACATTTGCGCTCAAAGGTAACCACTTTGTGGCTTATGTGCGTAACCAACAGTACATCAAAACTCGCATTGCGGCTCCGGTCGGAACATTCTTGATCCCTCGTCAAAATCCGTTTGACAACTATAACTCCGTTGTTTGGTCGGCTTTCGGTTTACAAATCAAGCGCGATTTCAACGGAAAGAGCAAGGTGTTTAACGCAAAAGGTTAAGAATTGGGGCGAAAGCCCCTTTTCTTTTTTGGGGAGAAGGAATGAAGTTAATTAAAGTAATCAAGCGCGGGCTTTATGGCGTGGTAGATGGTGAGCTTTTGGCATTGCCGTTAGGCATGGAATTAAAAGTGGATGAAGTACCGGAAGCCTACATTGGCCGAGTGGAAGTTTTAAATGAAGCTGACGGCGAACTTGAAGTGGCAACCGGTAAGGTTAATAAAAAGAGCAAAGGTGAATAATCTATGGCGGTGCAAATTGAAATAGAAGATGCTGAATCAATGTTATCAAGCCTTGGATTTGCTCCGCCTGATACATTGCTAGAGCTTTACCTTGCGCAAGCGAATAGCCTTAGTGAAAAGTTTGCCAATACCGACTACATGGAAGCAACGCAAAAGCTGATTATGCTTTACTTGGTCGCCATCTTTGCTATTTCTTCTGGCGCGCGCCGAATTGCCTCTGAATCATCCGCAAGTGGGGCAAGCCGAAGTTTTAACTATGCCGATGATGTAGCTAAGTTAAAAGCGGCGATTAAGGGTTTAGATCCGCTTGGCATTGCTGACGACTTGCTACCGCAAGATAAAAAAACAGGCCTTTTCGTTGTTGTGGAGGGGTAGTCATGTCATCAACCGCGAACTGGAGCTATACCGCACAAGCCACAATCTGGAGATGCTTAGGGCGCAATGAGGACGGCATATTGACGTTTGATCGCCCGGTTGTCATCAAGTGCGATTACGGCATGAATGCCAGAAAAGGCAGTTTAGATATTGGGCGCGAGTGCGTAATCAAAAATACCATCTGGACCGAATACGGAAAGGCGTCCGTTGGAGATTACTTGTTAATTGGCAAATCAAGCGAAGCAGATCCGATTTCCGCCGGAGCGGAAGAAATCATCCACATTCAACGATTTGCTGATACGTTTGAACGACATGCTGACGACTACGCGTTGTTTACGGGTGGTGATTAATGGGGATTACGATCAACGGAATAGCACAAGCTAAGCGACAGCTAGCCGATGTTATCGGGGAAACAGCAAGTGTAAAGGCGAATCGTGCGATGTTTAGAATATTGCACATTGTGGCACCACTTGCGGCCAAATATACGCCAGTTGATACATCAACGCTCATTAATAGCCAATATTCCGAGGTTATGGTTAATGGCGCAATTCTTACCGGACGCATTGGATATTCCGCTAATTACGCTATCTACGTTCACGATCCGAATGTTAAGCAAACATTCCGCAAGCCTGGGGCGAAAAAAGAATTTTTGTCATCCGCTTTTAGAGAATCGGAATCTGCGTTTGAGGGAATTATAAAAGAGGAAATGGGGTTATGATTTCTTTCGTTAAAGCTCTTAAGGCGTGGATGGAGAAAAGCGGGCTGTTTCAAGGTTACGATATTCAACTTTATCAATGGGAAGATAAAAAAGGCGGGCCGTATGTCGTTATTCAGTCTAACGGTGGAGGTTCGCAAATATCAACCCTTGGGTCGGAACATTACTTGCTTGTAAGTCTGATTGCGAGTAAAGCCATGGGGTTTACTATTGAGGCTAAGGCGATTGAATTAATCAACTACGCTTTATCTAACCCTGTATCTGATTTCGGCTATATCGAAAATACCGGCGGAGTTCCGCAACCAATCTTTACCACGGATAACCGCATGATCATGCGGTTACAGTTTCGTATTATTTACACAAAAGAGGAATAAAAATGGGTCAAGCACAAACAATTGACACTAGCAAAATGGTGGGGCGCTCAGTTGTTCTTGAGTATGCCAATCAAGACGCTAAACCGCAAGATGCGGAATGGAAAGCGGCGGGCGCAATGAAAACTAAATCATGGGACTTTAGCCCTAACACCGTAACATCCGAAGCAGATGATGCAGGTGGCTTCCCGGAATCATTAGTAACCAACTCGGATTTTAGCATTTCCGGCGAGGGTGAATGGCGCCAACGTGACAAGGAGGGAGAGTTAGGTATTAATGCTCTTGTTGCCTTGTATGTTAAAGCGATTAAAGAGCGCAAACAACCTTTTGTTTGGGTGCGTTTAAAATACGGGACCATGACAATTATTGGAAAAATGATTATCACCGCATTAAGCAGTGAAGCGGCCACTAATGACTTAGTGACTTTTTCCATTGAATTTAAAGTTGGTGACGCATCAACTTTAGAAATTACTACCACAGCGTAGTTACACTCCCCGTGCTTTATGTGCGGGGATAATTTATTTTTATGGGGTAGATATGCAACCAATAACAGAAATTGGGGAAATGATGATAACAACAAAGCAAAAAAGCTATTTTCTCAAGCCGTCATTTAAAAATATCTACCACTTGGGTAACTCAAGAGAAATTGTGCGAATTTATGCCGAATTACACGGGCAAGAGATTAAAGATGTCGCACAAAAAATCCTCACTTCTAAAAGCCCGGTGTTCCAAAATTACGCCCTAAAAAAACTTAACTCCCCGATTTTTGGACGGAAGATTTTAGCCAATGCAATGAATGTTATTGCTTGTTGTTGCGATGATGATACAGGCCCTCTCATTGGGTACTGGGTCGCAGGGAAAGGCGGCGTCAAATACAGAAAAGGCGCTTTAAACATTGAGCAAATTATTTTGATCGCTAAGTCACTAATGGAGCATGGCATTATTGGGCGAGCAAAATTAGACTTGCCACCACCAAGCGAAAGCAAAAACAATTACTCGAACGAGTTTAACATCATTGAGTATATTAGCCTTGCAAGAACGCATTTTGGTATGACGCGCGAAGAAGCGGAAAATCTGACGATGACCGAACTGCAAGAGCTATTAAAAAGCCAAATGCCGAAGAAAAAAGAAAGTCTTTTTACCGAAGAAGAATACAACGCCATCATGGACGAATACGAACGGGAAAAAGCAAAAGCCATAGGAGATTAAAAATGCAAGTAGGAGAAATCCATTTTGAAGTAGATATGGATACATCAAAACTGATGGAAGCTACGGGCAAAGTAGATCAGGCTATGGAATCAGTAGAGAAATCTACTAAGAAAGCGGAAAAAGGGTTTAAAAACGTAGAGAATCAGGTTAACAAGACAACACAAGCAATCCGCAATAGCACTGGTGATATGGGGAAGTTCGGATCAGTGCTAAAACGCCTTGGAATTGCTGTTGCTGATGGGAATCTCGATGTTAAAGAGCTTGCTACTGCTATTGGCGGATTAGGTTTCGCTTTTGGCGGGTTGGCGGGCGTTGCTGTTGCGGCGGGGAGTGCAATTGTTGCTAACTTTATCTCTCGCTTATCATCATCAAAGAGCGAGGTGGATAATCTTAAATCCGCTTTAAACGATCTTGATAAAGTAATTAAGTTTTCGGAAAACGGCGTTGCCGGATTGTCGAATGAATACGCGTTTTTAGCTAAGAGCAATTCCGCGCTTGCGCAAAATTTAAAGCAAGCGGCAATCAACGAATTTACATTTAAGGTTAGAAACGCAAAAGACGCAATCACAGAAATTGCAAAAGAGCAAAGTTCATGGTTTACCGGGGCGGCGGGAGGTCAGGTCTCTGTTGAGAATATGGGTAAAAGCCTTGCGAATCTCAAAATCACGACCGATGATTACAATACCGCATTAAAACAAACCGGCTATGCCTCTGATGAAATGGGGCGGATGATTAGTAGTAATATTACCGCTACCGTTACGCACTTATCGAAAGAATTTGCTATTAGCGCCGATGAAGCGTTTAAATTTGGTAAAAAACTTGCCGAAGCCGGAGAAAATCCAACGCCTGAGAGAGTTAATGAGCTAATAACTTATCTCAATACGCTAAAAGGCTCGACAAACGAGGGGGAAAAAGCCCTTGGGGAGTTTAGAAATAAACTTATTGATTCTGCGACAACTATAGCAAAAGTAACGGAATATCTGAAAGAGCTTAAAGGCGAAATGGGCGCATTAGCCTCCGCGGCACAAAACTCCAACTTTGAATCAATGAAGAGATCGTTGGAGCAACAAAAAATAGCTTTAACGCAAGGTGCAGCGGCTGCTAAACAATATGCTATCGAACACGCAAACCTAAATGACGAACAAAAAGAAATTTTGGTCGCCATGAGTAATGAAAATGCGAAACTAGAAGAGCAGAAGAAAGCGAGAGAAAAAGCGGGAAAAGCGGCTGAAAGTGCAGGCAAGAAGGCCGTTAACGCGCAAAATCAGGTTGCGGAACAAGTCGCAAAACTTGAAGAACAATACAGAGTAGCACAAGCGAGACAGCAAGGCTTTAATATTGAAGCTGTCAAGATGGAAGCTAGAATGCGACTTGGTGCGGCGGCTACTGAGGCGCAAAAGAAAAAAGTCGAAGAATTAGCCGTAGCTATGTATAGCCTCTCAACCGTTGCGAAAAACTTTGCCGCGTTACAAGCGCAACAATCTCCGGTTATTGCGTTAGAACAGCAGTATCAACAGCAAATGCAACAGTTAGAGGAGTATAAAACCCTATATCCTCAACATATCGAAGAAGCCGAGGCGGTTAGATCGTCCATAGAAGATCAGTATCGCAAACAAAGACTTGATGCACAGTGGGATGAATGGAAACAGTCTAGTGATGGCGCCAAAATGTTTGGCGATGCCGTAGAAGCAATGGCTCAGGGGGCTACAGGGGCGTTAGCCGGAATTATGAGTGGAACCATGAGTGCAAGAGAGGCTTTCCAGTCTTTGGCAAACGTTGTGTTAAATAGCGTGATTGGCTCGATCGTTGAAATGGGCATGGCGCAGGTTAAGTCAATGATTATGGGGCAAGCGGCAGCTAAGGCGGCAGTTGCTTCTCAGATGGCGGAAGCAGCAGTGTTAACAGCAGCATTTACACCAGCGGCCACAATGGTATCCCTTGCCACACAGGGCGCTAATGCGGTAGGAGCTCAAGCGGCGATAACAAGCACGGCGGCTGTTGCAAAAGCGGCGGCGATCACTGGAAGAAAAAACGGAGGTGCGGTTTCCGCCAACCAAATGTACCGGGTCGCCGAAAATGGACAGCCTGAACTTTACCAAGCTAAAAACGGCATGCAGTACATGATTCCAGGTAGTTCCGGTCGTGTATATAGCAATAAGGATATGCGAAATAGCACAGGTGGGCCACAAGGCGGCGTAACGGTGATTGTTAATCAAACAAATCATTTTGGCGAAAGTGAGAGCTCAGTTGGCAACGAGCAGAGTTTAGCTAAGCAGTTGAGTGACCAGATCAGGGGTGCGGTACGCACTGAGTTAACAGCGCAAATGCGCTCCGGCGGGATGTTATCTAGATAATGGAAAAGTTTACTTTTAAGGTTAACCTAAATTCGCCTGTTTCATACGAGCCAAACATTAAAAGCATTAAGTTTGGTAATGGATATGAGCAGGTAATACAAGACGGCATTAATCACAACCTTAGAAAATATCAAGGGCTAACTATTGCGGTCAATAAGGAGAAAGGTAGGGAAATTCTTGCCTTTTTAAATCGGCATGGTGGGTATAAGAAATTTCAGTGGGAATGCCCTACCGGAGAAACTATTTTTGTTCGTTGCAAAACGTGGACACATACTCCACATTGGGCGGTTGATGAATTTTCTTTGAACTTTGAAGAAGTTTTGTGATTGCTGACGTAGATTAATTAGTTTTTGTGGATATAATGTAATCACCAATTTTATTACGGAGATTAATTATATGAAAAAACTACTATCTATTACCTTATTTTCTGTGATTTTGTCAGGCTGTGTTTACTCAAGCAATTACGAAAGTGGAGCAAGAATTGATGAAACAAAGGTGCAAGAAATTGTAAAAGGTAAAACCTCTGAACAGCAAATTGTACAATGGTTCGGTGAGCCGCAGTTTAAAACAGTGTTGAACGATAAGGATACTAAGTACGTTTATACTCACACGGAATCATCCGCGTCAGCGCAAGCCTTTACCATGAACACAACTATGAGCTCAAAACAGACCACATTAGATGTTCTTGTTCGTGATGGTGTTGTGTTGAATTTCGCATTGCAAAAGTCAGATATGGCGCCCAAAATGACGCATAATACAAAACTTTAAATAGATTCGATTATTAAATTGACCGCCTTTTATGGGCGGTTTTTTATTGGAGTAAATATGCCAAAAAAACTACCGGATAAAATGACCGCACTTTTGCCGGAATTAGAACAGGGCGCCTTGATTGAACTGTGGGAGATTGATTTAAGACACATCTCAAGCGGTACAGATCCAAGTGCTAAAGGCGAGTTGTTGCGGTTTCACAACGGCTTAAATCAGTCGCAGGTTAACTTGTGGTGGCAAGGTAACGAGTATCAAGCCTACCCGATCAAAGCGGATGGATTTGAGATTAGCGGACAAGGGCCAAGCAATAGACCAACATTAACGGTTTCCAATCTTTACGGATTAGTGACGGGTATTGTTGCGCATTTTGGGCAGGGAGTGGGGGCTAAAGTCACTCGGCGCCTTGTTTATGCCGAGCATTTAGACGCTAAAAACTTTCCGGACGGTGTTAATCCTAGCGCCGATCCAAATCAAGAGGTGCACAGTTACTATATCATTGAGCAGTTAAAATCGCTTGACGATCAACAGGCAACTTTTGAGCTTGCGTCCCCGGCTGAGACGGATAACGCAAAAATCCCGTTACTAATGATTACCTCCGACACTTGTATTTGGCAGTATCGGTCTGCTCAATGTGGTTACACTGGCGGCGCGGTGGCAGATGAGTTTGATAAGCCAACAAACGACCTCAAAAAGGATAAATGCTCACACTGCATAAGAGGCTGTAAATTGCGCTTTGGTGACAATGCGATTTTGCCTTTTGGTGGATTTCCGAGCACGACACAATACGGCAATTAATATGATTAATGACAAGTTAAAACAAGAGATATTGGCGCACGCCGAACAATGCAAACCGCAGGAATTATGCGGTTTTGTTGTTTTTGACGGCAAGCAAAATATCTATATCCCGTGCGTAAACATATCCCCCGACCCAATTAATTATTTTGAGATTGCGCCGGAAGAATTTATCGATGCCGAGGAGATAGGCAAAATTATTGCGCTAGTCCACTCACACCCTAGTTTTAATGATGAGCGCGGATTGCCTTATTTATCCACGGCAGACAGAGAGTGCCAAGTGCGGTTAGATTTAGATTTTTGGCTTGTGGTTGATGGCGACATTAAGTGTTTTCGCAATGTCCCGCCATTAATCGGGCGCCAGTTTGAAAACAACAAACAAGATTGCCGAAATATCGTATTAGATAGCTATATGTTGTCCGGTGTTGATTTAGACGATAAGTCGGAATATCCGTTTGACTGGTTTAAATCCTCCAATCTGTATGAGGAGGGGTTGCAACGATGCGGATTTTACAAGCTAATGCAAAAGGATGATGTACAGCTTGGTGACATTATCCTAATCCAAGTCGGGGCTGATGTGGCTAATCATGCCGGGGTTTATTTGGGCAATCAAATGATGATACACCACAGTGAGGATAGATTATCGGCGCGTGTACCGTATAACGGATTTTGGCTCAAGCACACTCACTCAATATGGAGATTTAGAGATTGGTACAAGTTAAATTTTACGGCGATCTTAAACGATTTGCAGATAGCCCGATAGAGCTAGAGGTTAGCAATTTTAAAGAGCTCATGAGCGGGTTATTTACGCAAATTAAAGGCCTTAGACAGCACATCCGCAAAGGCTATTATAAAATCCGTGTAGGTAGTAAGTATCTCTCTGAGGAGCAACTCAAAACAACGCCAATCATTGATCTCAAAGATGGTTGTACAGTGCATTTAACGCCTGTAGTTGCCGGGGCAGGTAAGGGCGGCAATGTATTACAAATCGTTGCCGGAGTTGTGCTAATGGTTATTGCGTGGTACGCGCCACCAGCATGGGGTATGGCGGCTACCATGATGGGGGCAATGGGTGCATCACTTACATTATCCGGGGTTGTTGGATTGTTAACCAAGCCTCCGAGCATGAGTGACTACAGCAAAGAGGGCGAAAAAAAACAAAGCACCTCGTTTAGCAATATCAAAAACTTAACCCCACAGGGGCGGCCAATACCCTTACTTTACGGCAAAATGCTAACAAGTCTTGTGCTTATATCACAAGGGGTTGAGACGTTTGACGATATGCCGACAAAGTAAAAAATAGATTTCATTTAGACCACGTTTTATGCGTGGTTTTTTATTTTAAGGATTAATAGATGGGTGGTAGTTCAAAAGGCGGCGGCGGACATACTCCGCACGAGGCGCCAGACTCTTTACGCTCGGCGCAAAAGCTACGCGCAATCGGTTTAATTTCGCTCGGACCAATTAAAGGGCCAGCGAACAAATGGAAAGACACGTATTTTGACAATACACCGATCCAAAATGCTAATGGTGTAGATGATAATGATGCCGCTAGTTTTAACTTTAAAAACACAGAGATCCAATACAATCTAGGATATCAAGACCAAAAGCCATTAGAGGGATTTGAAGCATCTGAGCGAGAGGTATCGGTCGGAGCAGAGGTAAAACAGCAACATCCTATTACGAGATCGGTTATAGATCCCGATGTGACACGCTTACGTCTAACGATCGGTGTAAACGCATTGATCTCACAAAACGATCAAGGGGACACACACGGCACGTCTATTGATTTCCAAGTTTTGGTTAACAACACGCCGCGCGGAACGTATCAGATCGAGGGCAAGTCATCATCCCGATTTTATCGCAGTTACATCATAGATGATTTACCGCCAAGACCATTTACGGTTACGGTCAAACGTATAACTGAGGATAGCAAATCTCAACGCTTACAAAATGGCACGCATTGGGTAAGTTACACGGAGATTATCGACACCAAATTAAGCTATCCAAATATGGCTATTGTCGGCATTAAGACCGATAGCCGATACAACCCAAATTTTCCCAACATCAACTTTTTGCTGTATGGGCGTATTATCAAAATCCCGACAACTTACGACCCGGAAGCGCGCACGTACGCACCGGGATTGTGGCGCGGTGATTTTAAAATGGGGTGGACCAATAACCCTGCATGGATTTTTTACGACCTTATCACAGATAAATTAGCTGGCTTGGGTGAGCGCATTGGCGATTTTGGCATTGATAAATTTATGCTGTATGAGATTGCCAAATATTGTGATGAGCTTGTAGATGACGGCTACGGCGGTAAAGAGCCGCGCATGGTATCTAACTTATGGATTACCGAGCAAAGAGACGCTTATAACGTCATCTCTGATATGGCGTCCGTATTTAGAGCTATTGCGGTTTGGGATGGCACACAATTTACCGCAATCCAAGATAGACCAACCGACCCGGTGTGCTTATACAGTCAATCAAACGTAGTTGACGGCAAATTTAGCCGACAATACACCGCAGGCAAGGCGATTTTTACCGCGGTTGAGGTTGAGTATGCGGATGAGCGCAACTTATATCAAAAAGCGATTGAGTACGTTGCTGATGATAGCATGATTGCCCGTTACGGTTACAACGTCAAAAAAATGACCGCTTATGGTTGCACCTCACGCGGTCAGGCTCATAGATACGGTAAATGGGTGTTGGAGACATCACGCCTTGAGCAATGTACGATTACTTTTGCCGTTGGACGACAAGGATTAATGCACTTACCAGGTGATATTATCGAGGTCGCAGATAACAACTATGCCGGCAAAGTTTTAGGCGGCCGAGTTGTTGCGATTAACGGTAAAAAGGTCACATTAGATCAGCCTGTAGAGATTAAGGGCGAGAGCTATCTAAACTACATCACTACCGATGGTTTGACAAAAATCAAAATTAAGTCGGTCGATAAATCTAATCCGGCAATCGTTGAGCTTGATAGTGTGCCGCAAGGGTTGAGTATTTTTGATAACTGGGTGCTTAAATCAGGCGTAGTGTCAACGCAACTCTACCGCGCGTTAGGCATTACCGAAAATGACGACGGAAGCTATACCATTACCGCATTACAGCATGAGCCACAAAAAGAGGGTATTGTTGATGGTAGTGCGAGCTTTATGCCGTCCGTTACTACATCTCATGGCGCAGGAGTTAATAAGCCCGCTAACGCAGATATTAGCTTTGGTGATGGCGGGGTTAAATTAACGTGGACCACGCCGACAAACCAAGGTGCGGTCAAGTATGACGTCAAATTATACCGTAACGGCAATCTATACAGCACTCACTTAGACTTAGACAGCCCGGAGATTAGTTTTGATAACCTGCCAAGCGGAAGCTATACGGTAGAGATACGAGGCAAAAACGGTTTAGGGCAACTGTCCGATCCGGTAACGCGCACGTTTGAGATTAATCTCAATATCCCTCGATTTGTGACTAAGTCGCTATTGTTTGCAATTGAGCTTGATTGGGATTTACCTAAGACGGCCACAGTCGGTAACTACACCGAGGTTTGGCGCAGTGCAACTAATGATATTAGCAAAGCGGTTAAAGTGGCAACCTTGCCATATCCACAAAATAACTACGTTATGAGTGGAGTGCCGTTGAGCGCGGAATACTATTTTTGGTTGCGTTGCGGCGATAAAAACGACAACAAAGGGGAATTTACTGCGGCCGTATTTGGTGAGGCAGATCATAATCCTGATAACTTGTTAAATGCGTTAGAAGGGAAAATAACCAAATCCCAACTTGGTCAAGAGCTTATCAACTCCATTAAAGCAGATATTAACAATGCTGTTGGAGAAGAAGCTAAAACAAGACAAACTGCTGTTGCGGGGGCATTGGCTCAAATAGCTGCACAAGCTCAATCATCAGAAACTGCAATTAAAAATCTTGAAAAAGCAGACCAAGCACAAGCTGAAACAATTAAAACTGTGACAGCTAAGGCAGAATCAGCTTTATCAGGCATTACTGCAGTAAGACAAGCTCAAGCGCAAAGTGATAAAGCAAATGCACAACAAATTAACGCTTTAACCGCTAAAGTTGGCAATGCAGAATCAACAGTATCACAGGTGAGTAGTGCTGTAGCAGGACTTAATGGCAAAGTTAGCTCGATGCACACAATCAAAACGCAAGCTATTGCAGGTGGACGGACTGCTGTTGCCGGTATCGCACTTGGTGCAAATCAAGACGAAAGCTCAGTCATTGTCATGGCTGATAAATTCGGAATTGTGGCAAATGCGAATGATGGTAATGTAAAACCAGTGTTTTCTGTTGCAAATGGGCAAGTCGGTATTCGTGGCGATTTGTTTGTAGCAGGGTCGGTGACGAGAGATAAGTTGTCATCTAGTGGTGGTGGTAATTTATTGTACAACCCTATTTTTGCTAATGGAGCTTATGGTTGGCGTGATTTTAATGCAAAAGGTGGAGATTGGACTAGTTGCCCGACAACAAATGCTGTTGAGCGAACATATAATAAAAATGATTACCACCCTAAAGGCGAACAGACAGAAGCATGGCGATTAATCACTATTAGCGGCACGCAAGCACAATTTAATACGCTTGCAGATCGTGGCTCTTGGGTTGATGTATGTCGACAATTTGTAAATGTCGTGGCAAATAAATGGTATATGGTAAGTGCATATGTTGGTGGTTTACATTGTGCAGGTACTCTTGTTATCGAGAAATACAATGCTGATGAAAATCAATATCAAGGTGTTGTAGCTAATACTCCAATTGTAGGGCATGACAGTATTCATAATAAACCTGCTGATTTTATTCCTGCGTATGCGAGTGAATTTGCTAAAGGTTTGCAACAAGGTGCGAAAAGAATTTGGCTTAAATTCAAAGCCCCTGATACAGGTAAAATTTTAATTTTAATGCGTATCAATAAATATGCCAAAAATCAAACGTACGCTGATTTTTATATGGCGCGTCCAATGCTCGAGGAATGTTCGGAGAATTCTACTGAGCCAAGTCCTTGGCAAAATGCTGGAGTAACTCAAGTTCATGGCGGCAGTATTATTGCAGACACGATCCGCGGCAACCATATTCAGGCTAATCAGGAAATTAGAGCACCAAGAATAACTGGTGGTGTTATTACTGGTAACACCGTTAATGGTGCAACAGTTAATGGTGGCACGGTTAATGGTGCCGTGGTAAGCGGTGGTACAGTAAAAGGTGCAATTGTCGAAGGTGGCGTAATCAAAGGCGCAAGACTGGAAGCTGTAACTGGTAAATTTAGTGGCACGCTCGAAGTTAATCAGTTGGTAGGTGGCAATTTGTGCGAGGTATTTATTGCTAGGGTTTATAAAACTATTAGTTTTTATCAATCGTTGATAAAAATATCCGCCGTACCGGTCAAGCGAATTTTCTTCATCGTTAATTCACACAAAACATTTACGGTCGAGGCTAATCAATCGCTCAGTTATTTATATACGCACCACGATGAAAACCCGCCGCCAGAGTTTTTCGATATTAGCGGTGGAGCCCCAAAAATCTGTATTGCAGCGTACGCAATATCAAACACAACAACAATGTCTCAATAAGGAGTAAAAAAAAATGAAATACATCACAAAACAAATCGAAGATATTCGTACTGGTGCAATGTCAGAACATCATGCAGTCACAGGCTTGCAAGTTGACTATGTCAATAATAGTACATTTGTCACTATTGCATCGTATGTATCAAAAGCCAAAAAGGATGAAGGGAAAGAATCCTTATCTGTAAATACTTTCACCATCCAAGCTGTGCCAGGGTGGGACAAAATCCCTTATGAATGGGCTTTAGGTGAGTTAGTTAAGGCACAACCTGAAGATTTTAGTCCTGAAACATATATAGGCTATGTAAACCCATATATGTTTGCTGGTGGAAAAGTAGAGCAGTAAAAAGCAAAACTGGAAAGCGGTGAAATCGATCCGAGTACGGCAAAAGATTTTGTAATCTCGGCATACCCTCAGGTCTAGTAAAAAAGTGCGGTTATTATGGCCGCACTTAACCCTGTAACAATCATCCATTTATGTTATAAATATGTTCCGAAATAATTTTAAATATCTTTGATTTTAAAAGAGAAAAAAGAACAATAATATTGACTTTTTCGGAACGAAAAAATAAACCAAATCCTTTTAAGAGGCTCGCTTATTATTTTTTATAACAAATTCTTATAACCTGCATCTAAATCGGTGTATAATCTCATCAGTTTTTTAAGGACAAAATTATGAGCCAATTTTTCTATATCCATCCTGAAAATCCGCAAGCGCGTTTGATTAATCAAGCGGTAGAAATTTTGCGTCAAGGCGGTGTCATTGTATACCCGACCGATTCAGGCTATGCCTTAGGTTGTATGATCGGCGATAAACATGCGATGGATCGCATTGTTGCAATTCGTAAATTGCCGGAAGGGCATAATTTTACGTTGGTATGTAGCGATTTATCCGAGCTTTCAACCTACGCAACGGTGAGCAATTCGGCTTATCGTTTAATTAAAAACAATACACCGGGGCGTTATACCTTTATTTTGACAGCAACGAAAGAGCTTCCTCGTCGATTAATGACGTCAAAACGCAAAACGATTGGCTTGCGTGTACCAGATAATCAAAT